>Ga0351866_10123_pt1 | contig 28334 bp, 18 predicted proteins | sample TotcelFGM3001L11_FD_206783 | JGI IMG/M metagenome (GOLD analysis project Ga0351866, IMG submission 206783) | Enriched cells from coal bed in the Powder River Basin, Montana, United States - Total cells FGM rep2 HSBNCT.FGM.300.1.L11 ...
CGATAGAGCGGGCGCCGATGCGGGCGCCGTCGAGAATGATGGCGCCCATGCCGATGAGGACCTCGTCCTCAATGGTGCATGCGTGGACGATGGCCTTGTGGCCGACGGTGACCCATTTTCCGATGATGGCAGGCAGATCGTCGGCGACGTGGACGACGCTGCCGTCCTGCACATTGGAGAAGCCGCCGATGCGAATGGGGGCGATGTCCCCCCGAAGGGAGCAAAATGGCCAGATGCTCGCGCATTCCCCGACCTGCACGTCGCCGGAGAGGAAGGTCTGTGGTGCCACGAAGGCCGTCGGGTGAATGGCTGGCCGGCAGTCGAGTCTCGCGTTGACGTCTTCCCGGAGTTCGTTCATGGGAGCAGGATAGCGCAGCCGGAAGGCGGTGGCAGCGCCAAAATGCGGGAGCGCGGCGGCGCCGGGGAAATTTAATTATGCCGTTACATGAGAAAACCCGTTTTGCCTAATGGCCAAACGGGTTTTCTCGGTGCGGGGGGGAAATCCTATTTAAGGCTGTCTTTGAGGGCCTTCCCGGCAGCGAACTTGACAGTCTTGGAAGCCTTGATCTTGATTTTATCGCCAGTCTTCGGGTTGATTCCGACGCGTGCTTTGCGGGCCGCGACCTTGAAAGTTCCGAATCCAATGAGCTGGACCGTCTTGGTTTTTTTGACGCCTACTTTGATCGCATCCACGACGGCGGTCACCGCGCGTTCTGCTTCTGCTTTGCTGGTTTCCTTGCCAAGGGACTTACGAACGGCTTCGACGAGTTCAACTTTGTTCATATTAAGAATCTGCTCTGTATCAGAGGATGGGTTTGGAAGGTATCCACAATGTGGCGAAGTTGTCAAACTAATCGTTGAGGAAATCCTAAAAAAACCATGCAGGGGCAAGGGTCCGGGCGTTTTCGAAGGCGAAGATGGCCGCTTGCCGGCCCGGATGCTTCGTGGCAGCGTGGGTGCATGGTTTCCCGATCCCAAATGTTATTTGCCGCGGCGCGGAAGCTGATTCCCGGGGGGGTGAATTCCCCGGTGCGGGCGTTTCGCTCGGTGGGAGGGGAGCCGTTTTTTGTGGATTCGGCCAAAGGCTGCCGGATTCGGGATGTCGATGGCCGGGAGCTGATCGACTATGTCGGGACCTGGGGCCCCGCGATTCTCGGGCATGCGCCGGACGTAGTGGTCGAGGCGGTCCGCGAGGCGGCCGGGCGCGGCACGAGCTTTGGCATCCCCAATCCGCTGGAGGTCGAGATGGCGGAGACGATCTGCCGGATGGTGCCGTCGGTGGAAAAAGTGCGCATGGTGAATAGCGGAACCGAGGCGACGATGAGTTGCGTCCGGCTGGCGCGGGGATTTACCGGGCGGGATCGAATCGTGAAATTCGAGGGCTGTTATCACGGCCATGTGGATTCGTTGCTGGTGAAGGCCGGGAGCGGCGCGTTGACGCATGGCCAGCCCGACAGTGCGGGAGTGCCGGCGGCGCTGGCGGAATTGACGATCACCGTGCCATTTAACGATCCGGACGCCGTGAGGGCGGTTTTTCAGCGGGAAGGCGGCGGGATTGCGGCGATAATTCTGGAGCCGGCGCCCGCGAATGCCGGGTTGTATTTACCCGAGCCTGGATTTCTTGAGGGGCTGCGCGAGATTTGCAGCGCTTATGGAAGTCTTTTGATTTTTGACGAGGTGATGACGGGATTTCGTGTGGCTCCGGGGGGATACCAGGAGCTTTGCGGAGTGATGCCGGATCTCACGGCGATGGGCAAGGTGATCGGCGGGGGGCTGCCGGTGGGGGCGTTCGGCGGCCGGGCCGATGTGATGGATGATCTCTCGCCGGACGGACCGGTGTACCAGGCGGGAACGCTGTCGGGGAATCCGCTCGCGATGGCGGCCGGGCTGGCTCAGTTGCGGGAGATGGAGCGGGTGAATGGCTGGGCCCGGCTCGAGGAAGCGGGGGCCGATTTCGAGGCGCGGGTGCGGGCGGCCATCGCGGGGCGGCCGCTGAATTTCCGACGGATCGGATCCATGTTTTGCCTGTATTTTACGGAGGCTCCGGTTCGCAACCTTGCCGAGGCGCAGCGGAGTGACCGCGAGGCGTTTAATCGCTATTTTCATGCCTGCCTTGAGGGAGGGGTGTATTTTGCGCCGTCGCAGTTTGAAGCGGGCTTTCTCTCGCTTGCGCATGGTCCGGACGACGTGGCTGAGACTGCGGAGGTGGCGGGAGCCGCCCTCGATGCCGTTTTCGGTGGCGCCGACTTTACGACGCTTCGCGGGGAAAACCGCTGACGCGGCAGGATGAAGCCGCGGAAGATCATGGGACCGCTTTCGAAGTTCGAACAGGGTCTGTTTCCGCATTGAATGTTATCAGGAAGCCGTTAGGCATGTGCGCTGTGCAAGAGCTGGAGCCGATTTGTGTCCGCGCGAAATTTTTCTTCGAAGGAAGCCGGAAGTTTTTCATCAAGGGGGTGACGTACGGGCCTTTTGCTCCGGACGAGAACGACGATTATTTCGGGACGCCGGACAAGGCGGGGCGGGATCTCGCGCTCATGCGGGAGGCGGGTTTCAATCTGGTCCGCATCTATTACGTGCCGCCAAAATGGTTTCTGGATGCGTGCGCGGCCTCCGGCATCCGGGTGATGGTGACGATCCCCTGGGCGGAGCACATTGAGTTCCTGAGGGACAAAAAGATTCGCCGCGAAGTGGTGCGGGCCGTGCGGGATGGCGTGAAGCAGAACGCGGGGCATCCCGCGATCTTCGGTTACCTAGTGGGAAACGAGATTCCAAGCCACATGGTGCGCTGGCTGGGCGCCAAGGAGGTGACGGAGTTTCTGGAGGAATTGATCACCGTCGCCCGCGCGGCGGACCCGGCGGCTTTGTATTCCTATGCGAGCTATCCGCCCACGGAGTACCTGCTGCCGCAGAACGTGGATTTCTTTACGTTTAATGTTTATCTGCACCGGCGTGAGGATTTTGAGCGTTACCTTGCCCGGTTGCAGAATCTTGCGGATGACCGGCCGCTGGTGATGGGTGAATTTGGGATGGATACGATCCGTCATACCGAAGAAGAACAGGCGGAGATGCTGAGCTGGCACATCGAGAGTGTCGTGCTGGGCGGGCTTGCCGGGACGGTGCTTTATGCGTGGACGGATGAGTGGTTCCGCGGCGGCATGGAGATCCTGGACTGGGCCTTCGGGCTGGTCACGCGGGAGCGGCGGCCAAAGCTCGCGTTCGGCGCGGTGAAGGAATTTTTTTCCGGCGACGAGCCGATTACCCGCAAGGCGCCCCTGGAGCGCTACCCGAAGGTGTCGGTCGTCGTTTGTTCGTATAATGGAGGCAAGACGCTGGACCGGTGTCTGGCCTCGCTGAAAGAGATCGACTACCCGAACTATGAAGTCGTCCTGGTGGATGACGGCTCGAAGGATGATACGCAGGAGATCGCGGCGCGGCATCCGTGGATCGTGAATATCCGGCAGGAAAACAAGGGCCTTAGCGTCGCGCGGAATGTCGGCGGATACGCCGCGACGGGCGAGATTCTTGCTTATACTGACTCCGACTGCATGGCGGATCCGGACTGGCTTTATTATCTCGTGAACACGTTGCTAAGTGGCGACTACTGCGGGGTGGGCGGTCCGAACATCTCGCCACCGGCGGAGGATTGGATTCAGGCCTGTGTTTCGGCGGCTCCCGGCGGGCCGAGCCATGTTTTGCTCACGGATGTGGTGGCGGAGCATATTCCGGGATGCAATATGGCGTTTCATAAGTGGGCCTTCGAAAAAATCGGCGGCTTTGATCCTGAATACAACAAGGCGGGGGACGATGTGGATTTTTGCTGGCGATTGCAGCAGGAGGGGGAGGTGATCGCATTTAGTCCGGCGGCGATCGTCTGGCACTATCGGCGGTTTACGCTCAGGGCGTTTCGCAAGCAGCAGGAGGGTTATGGCGAGGCCGAGTCGATGCTGCGGTTTAAGCATCTTGTCTTTTTCGGTCCCACGGGCTCGGCGAAATGGCGCGGGCAGATTTACGGGGCGCCGCGTTTTACCTGGCTTATTAACAAGCCGGTTATCTATCACGGGGTGATGGGCGAAGGGTTGTTTCAATGCATCTACCCCACGCCGCAGTCGGAGGTGGCTGCTTATGTAAGCAGCATCGAGTGGGTGGCGTTGACGGTCTTTATCTTCGTGGTTTCGATTCCGCTGCCTTTCCTGAGAATCGTGCCCTACCTGATGTTTGGCGCGACGTTGCTGGTGGCGCTTTCGTACATGATTCATGCGAAGCTGGAATCGAGGCACGACACGATCGCGGCGCGGTTTTTGGTGATCTTCCTCGCGCTTTCGCAGCCGCTGTTCCGCGGATGGGCGCGCTATTATACGTGGTTGAAAGCGAAGCGCACGCCGCCGTCCGTGATCGCCACGCATGAGGAAAATTTTCGTGCCTCCCGGCATGGAAGCATCGGAAATCTTCGGTTCTGGAGCGAAGAGGGGAAGGGGCGGGAGGCGCTTTTGCCGGCGGCGATCGATGCGCTGGAAAACGAAGGATGGAGTTATTCCATCGACACCGGGTGGAAGGAATGGGATGTCCAGGTTTACGGGAGTTTCTGGTGGGGCGTTCGCCTGCGGAGCGTGACGGAGTATCATGGCGGACTCAAGGCGCTGACGCGGGTGAAGCTAAGCACGCACATGGTGGCCACGACGTTTCTGGTCAATCTGATCGCGCTTAGTGTGCTGTTGTATCGGCAGATTGCGGCGGCCGACGGATATGATCTCTGGCTTCAGGTTCCGTATTTGATATTCGTGGCGGTGCTTGTCAGGCAGGCGAGGCAACTCAAGCGCCGGGTGGCGGAGCTGGTCGAGGCGGCGGCGAAGCGTTGCGGGCTGGACCGGGTGGATAACAAGCGGCGGTGAGCGGGCGGACGGCCGATTACGATTTTCATCTTCCGGAGGAGTTGATCGCGTCGCGGGCGCTGGAACGGAGGGATGCTTCGCGGATGCTGGTGCTGGACCGGAAGACGGGCGCGGTGGGGCATCGGATGTTTATGGATTTCCCGGGGTATGTGGGAGCTGAGGATTGTGTGGTATTGAACGACTCGCGGGTGATCCGGGCGCGGGTATTTTCGAGTGATGGACGGATCGAGCTTTTGTTTCTGGAGGAAGCCTCTCCTTTCCACTGGAAATGTATGGTCCGTCCGGGGCGGAAAATGCGCGTGGGGAATAGCTGCGAAGCCGGAGGCGTGCATTTGGAAGTCACGGAGGTTCTGGAGAGTGGGGAGCGGATTTTGCGGGCGGATGGGGAGGTGGACTTTGCGCGGTACGGCCATGTGCCGATTCCTCCTTATATGGCGCGGGAGAGCGACAGTGCGGATGACGAGCGGTATCAGACGGTTTTCAGCGGCCCGGAGGGGTCGGTTGCGGCGCCGACGGCGGGGCTGCATTTTACGAAGGAGATGCTAAGCGCGCTGCCTCATGCGTTTATTACCCTGCATGTGGGGGTGGGGACGTTTCAACCGGTGAAGGTGGAGCGGCTGGAGGAGCATCGGATGCATGAGGAGCGGTATTCCATTGATGCCGGGTGTGCGGGGGCGATCAATGCCGCCGCCCGGGTGATCGCGGTGGGGACGACGTCCACACGGGTGCTGGAGTCGCAGCCTGTGGGGCCGGTCGATCCGGTGAGCGGGGCGACTTCGATTTTTATCCATCCGCCTTATCGATTTCGACGGGTGGACGCGCTGCTGACGAATTTTCATTTGCCGAAGTCGAGCCTGATCATGCTCGTGAGTGCTTTTGCCGGACGGGAACGTGTGCTTGCGGCTTATGAAGAGGCGATCCGGGAGCGCTATCGGTTTTACAGCTATGGGGACTGCATGCTGATCGTGTGAGGGCGACAGCCGGGACGGCTGCGTCACTTTTCGGGGCGGTTGCGTTTTTCCTGGAAGAAGGCTTTTAATAGAAAGACACAGTCTTCGGCGAGGACTCCCTGGGTGAGGTCGCAGCGGTGGTTGAGCTCAGTGGTCTGGAGGAGATTGATCCATCCGCCGGCGGCTCCGCCTTTGGGATCGCCGCAGCCGAAGATGATGCGCCGCAGGCGGGTGTGGACGATGGCTCCGGCGCACATCGGACAGGGCTCCTTGGTGACGTAAAGGTCGCAATCGGTGAGGCGCCAGTCGCCGAGGGCGCTTTCGGCCTGGGTGATGGCGAGCATCTCGGCGTGGGCGGTGGCGTCCTTGAGCGTCTCGACCTGGTTCCAGGCGCGGGCGATGACTTTTTTGTCGTGGACAATGACGGCGCCGATGGGCACTTCGTCGGCCTGATAGGCGCGGTGGGCCTGGCGCAGGGCTTCGCGCATAAAATAGGCATCGCTGCTCAGGTCGATGAGCGGGTCTTCGTCGTCCATCGCGGGAGGTTAACCCCGGAGGGCACGGAGGGCACGGAGGAAAGCGGTCGTCCGCCGAAGATCTTCAGATGGGTTTGGCGGTTCTCGAGGGCATTCTGGCCAAGCCGGGTGTGGAAAATCGGACCACGGCCGCGTTGAGGCTGCGGGAGGAGGATGCGGGTTGAAAGAGGGCGAGGGAATCATTCGATGTGGCGGGAGAGGGAGCCGGCGGCTAGTAATTACCTTATGAGCGAACGAAAAGTGATTGTGGCGCCTTCGATTCTGGCCAGCGATTTTGGGCGGCTGGGCGAGGAGGTGGAGAAGTGTGATGCGGCGGGGGCGGACTGGATCCATTGCGATGTGATGGATGGACATTTCGTGGACAACATTTCGTTCGGGCCGGCGGTGGCGGAGGCGGCCAGCCGGCATACGAACCTGCCGCTGGATGTGCATCTGATGATCGAGCGGCCGGATTATTTTTTCCCGCGTTTTACGAAGTTTGCTTCGTCGATTACCACGCATGTCGAGGCCAGCCATGATGTGGCGGACACGTTGAAAAAAATACGGGAGGCAGGGTGCCGCGCGGGGCTGGCGGTGAGTCCGCCGACGGCGGCCGAGCGGATCGGGCCATACGCGGGGATGTTCGACATTTTGCTGGTGATGACGGTGAATCCGGGATTTGGCGGTCAGCCGTTTCTTGCGGAAATGATGGAGAAGGTCCGCTTTGGCGCGCGGCTGCGGGAGGCGCGGGGGCTGGACTTCGACATCGAGGTGGATGGCGGCATCAACGTCGGGACGGCGCGGGTGTCGGTCGAGGCCGGAGCCAATGTGCTGGTGGCCGGGACGTCGGTGTTTAAGGCCGGGGATCGGGCGGCTGAAATCGCGAAGCTGCGCGGGTAGGATTTCCCGGCCTGAGCCGCGTGAGGAGCCAGGCGGGATAGGGGCGATTTCTTTGGGTGTAATCGCGCTTGGCGGCAGAGGAGGGCTGGAAAAAGGGCTGGAAAAAGAGTTGAAAGAAAGCTGTGCTTTTGAGAATGGACAAAACCACACAGGCATGGCTTGAGCAGCATCCCGGACCGGTGGGGCATTTGGACCGGCTGCGAATCGGAGGTCAGAGAAGCGGCTGGCGCGCCCCATTTCAAGATCGCGCTTTTCCCCGGACCCCGCGACGTTTTCCATTTGTGCGGACCGCCCGGCCCGCTAAAACAACCCCATGGCAGCATCCGTTCGCGTGAAAGTGCCCGCCACCAGCGCCAATCTCGGACCCGGATTCGACGCGCTTGGGGTGGCACTGCGCATCTACAATACCGTTACCGTCTTCCCATCGCAGACTCCAGTCGCGGCTCCGATGGCCATCGAAGCCGCCTCCGCATATTTCGCCGCCAGCGCCACGCCCCCCTTCCTCTTCGACTGGCAAATCAAAGGCGCCGTCCCCCGCTCCCGCGGCCTCGGCAGCAGCGTCACGGTCCGCCTCGGCATCCTCCACGGCCTCAACGCCCTCGCAGGCTCCCCCCTCGGCGCGGACGCCATCTACCGCCTCTGCGCCCGCCTCGAAGGCCACCCCGACAACGCCGCGCCCGCGGCCTTCGGCGGCTTCACCGTCGCCCGACGCGACGCCAGCTACCAGCGCTTCCCCATCGCATCGCGGTTGAAATTCATCCTCCTCATCCCGCCCTTCGAAGTCCCCACCGTCGAAGCCCGCAAGGTCCTTCCCCCATCCCTGCCCTTCCACGACGCCGTCAGCAGCGCGGCGAACGCCGCCGCCATCGCCGCCGCATTTGCCTCGGGAAATTACGAAGCCGCCACCGGCAGCTTCACCGATCACCTCCACCAGCCCTACCGCGCTCCCCTCATACCCTGCCTCGACGCCGTCATCGACGCCGGAGGGAAAGCCGGAGCCCTCGGCGGCTGGCTCAGCGGCTCCGGCTCCACCATCGCCTGCGCCACCCTCCGCGACCCCGGGCCCATCGCCCACGCCATGCTCACTGCCTCCGGCATCCCCGAGAGCCGGATCGTCATCACCACCGCCGAAAACCGAGGCGTCCGCATCACCACCACCTGATGCGCCGCTGGCTCGAAGGCATCGAGACGTTCGCGATCGACGTCATCCTGGAGCGCCGCTACGGCCGCCGCGCCGACCTCCTGCGCTGGATCCTCCACGGCCTCTCCCACATCTACCGCGCCATCGTCCAGGCCCGCATCGGCATCTACCGCGCCCGGATTCTCCGCCCAAAAAACCTCGGATGCCAGGTCATCAGCGTCGGCAACATCACCGTCGGCGGCACCGGAAAAACCCCCGTCGTCGAGCGCCTCGCCCGCGAACTCACCGCCGGCGGCCGCAAAGTCGCCATCCTCAGCCGCGGTTACAAAAGCGTCCCCAATCCCCTCCTCCGCCGCCTCCTCGACAAAGCATTCCGCAAAAAGGCCATTTTCACCCCCCGCATCGTCAGCGACGGCGCCTCGCTCCTGCTCGACTCCCGCACCGCCGGCGACGAACCCTTCATGCTCGCCAACAACCTCCGCGGCGTCGTCGTCCTCGTGGACAAGGACCGCGTCAAGGCCGGCCTCTACGCCATCCGCGAGTTCGGCTGCGACACCCTCATCCTCGACGACGGCCTGCAATACCTCAAACTCAACCACCGCGCCGAGATCGTCCTCATCGACCGCCAGGCCCCCTTCGGCAACGACTTCCTGCTCCCACGCGGCACCCTGCGCGAACCCCCGCAAAACCTCCGCCGCGCCACCCACATCTTCATGACCAAATGCTCCGGCGAGGACAACTCCCACCTCATCGCCCGCATCCGCCAGCACAACCGCACCGCCGACATCATCGAATGCACCCACCGCGTTCGCCACCTGCGCAACCTCATCACCGGCGAGATCAAACCCCTCAGCCACCTCCAGGGCCTGCGCATCGGCTCCCTCTGCGGCATCGCCGCCCCCGGCAGCTTCGACCGCGCCCTCGAATCCCTCGGCGCCACCATCGAACTCTCCAAAGCCTACACCGACCACCACCGCTACACGGGCCGCGAGATGGAAATCTTCATCCGCCGCTGCGCCAAACGCGACCTCGACGCCATCCTCACCACCGAAAAAGACGCCGTCCGCATCCCCCGCATCCTCAACCCCGAAGTCCCCCTCTACTACCTCCGCGTGGATATCGACATCCTCCATGGCCAGGACACCTTCGACCGCTTCATCGCCCGGCTCACCCAGCCCCAGCTCCTCATCGCCCCCGACCCGCTGCTTTTAGCCGAAGCCTGACCGCCGCTCCCCGGGGCGGCGTTTCCCCCATTCCCGCATGCGTCTTGGTGTTTCCCCCGGCCATGGTCGAGGAAGACGCGGGGCCGCACCCATCGATTGAGGGCGTATTGGCAGGCTTCTCCCAGCCCGCTCGAAGGAACGGCATGAGCGGCGACTGCCTCAATGGCGGATCTGAGCTCTTCAAAGAGACTCGCGGAAGATTTCCTCTTTCTCGGTTTTCCGGGCTGACCCGCTCTGGAGTGAGGGCTGGATCGCGTCGGGAGAGTCCGCGACCGAGGAGCGAAGCCGCACTCCGCCACGCAGGGCCCATTCGTCCGCGAGTCGATTCACTTTTTCGTTATGTTGTTTCAGAATTTGTACCATCCGCGGGCGGTCCGGTGGAGGAAGGAAAATGACCACTACCGACTCGCTTTCCGTTTCGGAGACCCTCACCGGAACCGCACTCACCTCGAACGAAGGCGGTCGCCCCGTCGTTGATTGTCTGCTGACCCGTCCGGACTGGACCTTGGCCGTTTCAAAAACGTCCCGGACGATTCCGTCGAGCTTTTCGTCGCCGAGCACTTCAGAAATCGTTTGGCCCAGTGGGCTCTGCTCGAGTTGAAAAAGATTGAGAAATTCGGAATTAACGAGCGTGATCCGCCGCTGACGGTCCACGACGATGATCCCTTCGATAAGACTGCTCAAGACAAAGCTCTGGATGAATTCGAGGTTCTCCATGCGGCGCTGAGCTTCCATCGAACCCGCGCGGATTTCCTCCATCTTTCGAGCCACGCCCTCGGCCTCGCGATAGAGCGGATGCAGCCAGACTCGCCACCCGACCGGAGGGATTTTCGGCACCGGCCCCCCATCGGCGAGCGCGGCGAACCAATTCTTCATCAGGCGAGCGGGTTCCAAACCAACGAGAAAAAAAATCGCGGCGGAAAGAACGAGGAATACCAGGATTGCAAGAGTCAAAGCGGTTGTCATTGGAGGGAATTTGATTGGTTGTGAATAGTCATAAGTGCGCCTTGCGGTAGAATTTGAGATTCGTCGCCACGAGCAGGACACTGCTGAAAACGACGGTGCAGACCGTCATCGCCATGGCCTGGGCAAAATCGCCTTGTTCGAATTGGTTGAAAATAAAGCTTCCCACCGTCTGCGCTCCCGGCGGCAAGAGCATGATCGACGCCACCCAGTCGCGCAGACACATCACGAAGATCGAGATCCAGGCGATGAACAGGCTCGGAAACAGAATCGGAAAAACGATCCGTCCGAGAATCGCCGATCTTGGCGCCCCAAGGCATGCTCCAGCCTGTTCGAGCCGAGGCGCCAACTGCCGCATTCCTGCGTCCGCGAAGCGCAGCCCGACGGCCTGATAAATCGCAACGTAAGCCAGAAAAACGATGGTGAGCGTTCCGTAAACGCGGAACGGAATCCAGCTCGCATTCCACGCGAGGATGAGCGCCACGGCAATAACGAGATTGGGCAGCACCCTCGGCACCATGCTCAGATGGTCGAGCGCCGCCACGGCGCGTCCGCGATAGCGGGTGAGCGCATAGGCCACGAGGCCGCCGAGTGTGACGCACGCGGTCGCCGCCAGAAAACTCAATCCGACGCTGGTCGAGAGAGCCCGCATGCCGTTCGAACCCCACGCAAGGAGTTCGAAATAATTCTGTGCCGTGAATGTCGGCGAGCCCTCGCGCCAGTTATCGACGATGCTCATCAGGAAAACCGCGCCGTTCGGCAAAATCGAACTGAAGAGGAACAATCCGCTGAAGAAGGCCGCGGCAGCCGTGGTCTGCCAGAGACCCAATGTGACCAGCCGCAAGGAGGTCGGGCGGCCATTGGCGGCGGTTACGATCCGTGCTCCGATCACGAAACGCGCCACGCCGACCATGAGCATCGCCGTGAGGGCGAGGATCGCCGAAATGGCAGCCGAAAGCGGCAGTTGCACCGGCCATGTCGTCAGCAATTCGTAGATCACGGCTGGCAGCAGGAGCAAATTCGACCTCGGCCCAAGAATTGCGGCGATGCCGAAGTTCGAAAGCGTGTCGATGAATACCAAGACTCCGCTGTTGAGCAGAGCCGGCACGAGCAGAGGGAGAGTGATCCGGCGGAAAATGTCCGTTGCGGGCGCGCCCAGGCACCTTGCGGCGTCATCCAGCCGGGACGACACCCCGGCCAGAGCCGCCTCGACGAGCAACGCGACCGTCCCGAAGGAGGTCAGCCCCATCACGAACACTACGCCGCCCCATCCGAAGAATGCGCGGCGGAAAATTTCCGGCAGGGGACCGACAAACGAATCCCAAAGCCCGAACCGCTGCAGCACGATGATGTAGGCCAGCGCGAGCAGGTAGGGCGGCGACATGACCGGGAGCAGCAGGCTGACCCGGATCAACGACTTCCCGGGGACGTTCGTCCGCGCCAGCAGCCAGCCCGCCGGAAGTCCAAAGAGCCACGCAAAGATCGTGGTCATCGAGGCGCAGAGCAGCGAATTGCTCCACATCCGCCCCAGCCCGGCGGTCCGTGTCATCTCCGCGTAGGGACGGAAGGCATCGGCAAAACTCCCTTTCGCCAGCTCTGGAAATACGCTTTGGAGAAAAAGCATCGCCACCGGAAAGCCGACGGTCACGACGCACGCCCCCAAGCCGACCAGGACCGGCCACGAAGCCTGATGGATTCCGTTATTGCCGCCGCCCCACTTCATTCGATCGATTTTTCGATTTCCATCTGAAAACGCCGAAGCGCCTCCCGCTGGTGGGTTTTGGCCTTCGCCACGTCGTAGGGCATCGGATTCAGCGTCCCGGCGTTCATGCGTTCCGGGCTTAGGGGCACGCCAGGATCGGCTGGCAGGAGCTGCTCCGCCGCGATTTTGGTTTGAACCTCCGGGGAGAAACAGAATCGAACGAACTCGGCGGCGCCTTTCGGATTATGCGCGCCGTCCAGAATCCCGATGGGCCGCGAAATGACCGGGCAGCCGCTCGTCGGATACCGTATGACCAGTGGCTCACCCTCCGCGATCTGTCGAAAAACCAGGTAATCCGCCGCCGCCAGCACGGCCTCGTGCGAGCGCAGCACCAAGCCGGTCAGCGCCTGGCTGTTTGGGCCGGACACTTGCAGCCCGGTCCGTTTCGCCATCCGGAGTCCTTCCCAAAACCGTTCGCCCTCCACGATATCGAATGCGATCACGAACTCCGCGCTCGATCCCGATTGCGACGGCGAAGGCATGATGAACGCACCCGGAAACCGCCCCTCCCAGATATCCTCCCATTCGAGATCGCGGCTGGCGCTTCCCTCCCGAAGGGCGATCCCAAGCGCGCAGGCCCCCGTTCCGGCGTAATAGCCATCCGCGTCACTCCATTCCCGCCGGACTTTCAGTCCCTCCGGCAATCTGGCGAGCATCCCTTGATCCTTGAGCGCTTCCCCCGCAGTTGGGCTGGCGAGAATGACGACATCGGCCTGGGGACGGAATTCCTCGGCCTGGAGTTTCGCCATAATCTCCCCCGTCGTCGCCGAGTAAAGTTCCGTGGAAACGCCGGTCTTCTTCTCGAATTCCCGGCATACCCAGTCCGCCAGCGACCGCGGCCCCGCTGAATAAACGACCAGCGAATCCGCATCCCGTTCGGAGCATCCCGGCAAGGTGGCCGCCATGCAAACGGCCACGATAAGCCAGCCGCAGACCATTGGAAATTTCAAATCCAAAAATGCCGGGCTTTTCATCGTTCCACGAGCAGCACTTGATGAGGATCGAACTGGATGTAAACCGGCGCATCGATCCGGATGGCCTCCGGCGACAATGCCCGGAAAACCTCACCTTTCCGAGTGGCCGCGTGGACCTCGTTGGTCCCGCCCGTGAAGCTGTTTTTGACGCATGTCCCTTTCCAGCGAACCATGCCGTCACCCGGGAATTCGTCCGCCTGAGCCGCGGGAAATACCTTCACATCCCCGCGCCGCACCAGCAGGAAGCCGCGCTGTTTGCCAGGCGGGTGGCCGGGAAATATCTTCTGTCCCGCCTTGTCCCGGAGACTTTCCATTTCGTAGGAAAAGGGAAAATAGCTGGCACAGCCAAGAAACGAGGCAACGAAAGTCGTCTCGGGATACTGATAGACCTCATGCGGCGGAGCGATCTGTTCGAATCGCCCGCCATTCATTACCGCCACCTGGTGCGCCACGGTCATCGCCTCCGTGTGGTCGTGCGTCACGTAGATGGTGGTGATTTCCAGCCGCCGGATCAGGGACGCGATTTCGTCGCGCAACGCTTCCCGGAGTTGCGTATCCAGGGCGGCAAGCGGTTCATCCATCAAGAGCACCGTGGGTTCGACCACGATGGCTCGGGCAATGGCCACGCGCTGCTGCTGGCCCCCGGAGAGCTGCGAAGGAAACCGCTCGCGCAGACCATGCATGCCGACCAGCTGTAGCACCTTTTCCACCTTCTCCTGCTTGGCCGCCCGACTCAGGCGCAGATAATCCAGGCCAAAGCCGACGTTTTGCTCCACGGTCATGTGCGGCCAGAGACTCAGATCCTGAAACACCATGGAAAATCGGCGCTGCTGCGGCGACGCCGCGATTCGATAGCGCACATCCTCGACCACGGCCCCGTCCAGCGCCACGACTCCCTCATCCGCCGGGATCAATCCCGCCAGGATGTTCAGCAGCGTCGATTTGCCGCAACCCGAAGGCCCAAGCAGCGCCAGGCACTCCCCCTTCTCGATGCCAAAGGAAATATCCTCCAGCACCGAGGTTTCCCCATAGCTTTTGCTGACATGGCTCGCCTCAAGATAAAGATGAGAGGGTTTGCCCAGTTTGGGAATATTGGCCCCTACGAATTGCCCTTCCCTCATCTTACGGCATCGTCTCGCAGTTGCACCCGCCCGGTAAGCCGGTTGATCTGGATCATAAACTGGTTTTCGTCTTCCGCTTCGAGCCGCGTGAGCTTTCCGGTTTCCGGCTCGTAGCGCGCCTCGGTCACCGCCACCAAAGGCGTGGCGCCTTGAGGCGTCACCACCTGCCCCAGGCGATTAAAGCCGATCGCATAGATCTCCGCCGCATCCCCCGGCAGCCCCGCCGGAGTCACCCGCGCGTCCGCATTCGCCAGCAGCGAAGCCTGCGCGACCGGATCAAGATAAAACCCCCTTGGCAGTTCCCGCCATTTCGTCAAGGGCCTTACGGTACCCGCGGAGGGTTGGCTGCCCGCCATTTCCTCGCGCTCGGCCCCGGTATATTCCCGGTAGAGGATGTAGCTGCGCAGCCGCCGCTCCTTGTTGGGAAACTGCCCGTCCGCAAATCCCACATACACTTTCACGCCTTTCTCAATGGCCGACATGCGCGCTTCGTCGAAAGTCGCCATGAGCTGGCTGATCGCCGCCTGACGCAATCCCGGCGTGCGAAATCCCAGCATCGCCGCCACGGAAAGGCCCATCAGGATCACCATCACCGCCATCACGGCAAGCAGCTCCACCAGCGTGTAGCCTTCGGTGCGCATGCGTGTTTCATTTGTTCGTCCGGGGGGAACCCTCGCGGCCCTTCGGCTCCTCGCCCGGGCGATGCGTTGGTTCGGTTTTTTCATGGTTCGATTCAGTTTGGCGGTCGGAAAAGCTCTGTAGGGATTTGCGGTTCAAAATTCCTGGGCATTCACGGCGACCTGCGCGGTTTGGTTGAGGTTAGGGGTTGAGTGCGGGGACTGAATTTCGCAGGCGCCCCTGCCGCTTCAGCGCGAGTGGGAGCGGCCTCCCCCTGCGGGAGCTTGCTTTCCGCTGCCGGAGAAACGGGAATAAACAGCCCCACCCCCAGCGCGCGCGGTGTAATTTTTGGCATGCGAAAAATCATCCCGTCCTCCTTTTTTGGTCTTGAATCGGTAAAGGCGTTCTTCACCCGTCCGCCCGCGATTCCTTCCGATCCGTCTTCATCCGTGCCATTTAATTCGCTTTGCTCACCCCTTCGGGGCAACCTTTGGTTGGTTATCTCGTTTCACCCGGCTGTGGTTCAGAATTCGCTCTTCCGCGGACCCCTATCCTCCCCCGCGGCCGGAGCGGCTCAACGCCGTCCCGGCCCCCAAAGGGGAACTCCGACTGCGTCGGAGTGTGAAAAGGGCGAAAGATCAAAGGGAACGCCTCGCGTGCCTCCTGAACATCAACGCTCCCAACGCTCCAAGGCCCATCAGCATCAAGACCGCTGCGGAGGGCTCAGGGACCGCTGCACTCGCGACACGAAACCCCACATCAATGTGCACGGCGGTGGGCGAGTCGCCGCCGCGGAACGAAGAGCGCAGGGAGGGCTCGGCTTGGGCGAAAACCCAGCTGCCACCGCGGAACCCGCGATTCTCGGTACTTACATCGTTATTACCGTCAAAGGCGCTTTCGTTCCAATCAAACACGTTGCCGTTCTGGCCCATCGTTCCATAAGGGCTCAGACCTCCGGCCAGATTGACATCCGCCGGACCAGTCGCAAATGTCTGGTTGTAAACTGCCGTGCCAGACGCCGTGCCGCTGGTCACCGGCGTCGGTGCCGTGTTGCTGCCAGTCGCGTAATCCCAGTAGTTCGCCGTCACCCCATCGTTCTGGTGATACGCCGCCTTATACCACTCGCCCTCGCTCGGCAGGAAGTAGAACGCATCTTTGTGCCGGTAGGGGTTCGTCCCGCTGTCCACTCCCGTCGTCGCCTGATCGCTGGCATCCCAAAGCGTCATGCTCCAGCTGCCGCTAAAGGTCAGATTGTAGGCTGCCTGATAGCCGCTGCTCGTATTGAGCCAGTTGGCAAAGGCGGCAGCCTCATACCAACTAATATACGCTGCCGGTTCGTCCCCTGTATGCGCTCCAGCGGTCACGTTGGCCAGCCCGGCCGCCGTCGCCGTCGCGATGTCGTTTTCGCTGATCTCATGCTTCCCTATCCGGTAGCCGTAGGCCACACCGCCGTAGGGCGAGGAGTAAATTCCACCGCCCGCCCCGGCGTCGTTTGCATTGCCCGCGTTGCCCACATTCACGAAGTCGAGCGTGAATTGGTCCGCCCCGCTGCCGAACGTGTCGGCCTGCGCCGTTCCGGCTGCCATCATTCCCATTGCCAGCCCAAAAGCCGCCACCGCCGTCATTAGTTTCATTGGTTTCATTGATTTCTTGAGTTTTGAAGGCGGGCCGATCCGGCGCGGGCCGTGTGTGTGCGGCAGCGTGGAGAGACCCGCTGGTTGTGATGTTGCTGAGAAGGGAGGAGTCATCGGACGCCCCCCCGGTTGGTTATCGGTTTGAGGTTCCCGCGCCGGCCATTTGGCGGAGCGGGGTTGGTTGGACTGAGGGAAAAAGCCATGGGATTGCCGATTTGAAAGGCGGGATTTCGCGCCAAGCTCGCCCGGGCCGCAAAGGGAAGAGACCGGACCGGAAAAATTCCCCTGCTCAGAAGCCTTGGCGTTCCTAGCGTGCTTTGCGCGAAATTCTTGCAGATTCTTCATCTCCTCCCTCCCGCTCGGACTTGAGCCAGCGCAAGGATTCGTCGATTGCTTCCCGTCTCCGGGCCGGATATATTGCGGGGCATGGACTATCGGCAGCGCATCCAGATTGACCCCGCCATCCGCGGCGGCAAACCCTGCATCAAGGGCACGCGCATCACCGTGGCCGATGTCTTCGACTACCTTGGCGGGGGCATGAGCATCGAGGAAATCCTTGAGGATTTTCCCGACCTCGCCGCCGAGGACATCCGGGCCTGTTTCGCTTACGCCGCCGACCGCGCCCGGCGGCTGAATGCCGTGCCCCGTGAAGCTGCTGTTTGATGAGAACCTTTCCCCCAGGCTCCCGGCTTTGGTGGATGCGGTTTTCCCCGATAGCAGGCATGTGCGCGATTGCGGGCTGAAAGGCGGGACGGATACCGCCATTTGGGAATTTGCGCGGCAGCAGGGGTTCGCTCTCGTCTCCAAGGACTCCGATTTTTTCCAGCGTCGCCTGTTCAGCGACAATCCGCCTCCCTTGGTCTGGCTGCGCATCGGCAACTGCACCCGCAACGACTTGCTCAATTTGCTGATTACAAATAAGGCGGCCATCCTCGCTCTGGAAACCAACCCTCTTGATTCCCCGTAGGTTCTCTCGCCCTGAGAGCCGACGCAAGGGGGCGGGCCTTGTCTGTTGACATTCTCCGGTTGGGTATTGGTTTGAGGCTCCCCTTGAACACCCTGGAACAATGAATCCCAGGCGGAGCGCTTCCGCGTTCCGAAATCGGCAATCCAAAATTGCCAATCGAAATTCGCGCGCTCCGCCCCGTGTTTCATGGCTCGATCCGTAATGTGCGTTAAGACACCGCCCGCTTCCGGCGCAGGAGGAACAGCACTCCGCAGAAGGAAAGCGTCAGCAGCACCGCTGTTGACGGCTCGGGAACCGCCGCCACGGTGTTGAAACCGGGAAGCGGGCCTGCCCCAAAGCCCACGTCATGAGAATACTTGCCAGACTCACCGACCAGCATTACACCGGGAGTAGTTCCCAGAAAGACTTCGCCGAACCATGGATCAGTCTGGAATGTCGTATCGAAGCGATAGATCAAATACTCCGCCGATAGGTTCGTAAAGCCGGACTTGGAATTACTCGCCCAAAGGACGATGGGTTTCCCGTTAAAGGGATCGGAGTTGCCGGAAGGCCCGCCTTCAAAGGCCCCATTAATGTCGGCGTCGAAATCTTCCAGCCCGAATGTCGCACCAAACTGTATAAAGTTGCCGTTCAGCAGTTCGAGATCGCCGAGGTCCCATGCCTGCAGAATGGCGGAATCGGAAATCGTAAAATAGCCGATCCTAACTTCTCCATTGGCGGCCGGAACCAGCGTGCCATTTTGATTGAATAGCGCGAAAATACCATCGCCCGTGAAATTGAGATTGCTCGTGGTCACCACAGCCGCCTGTAAGAAGCAGCTTGTCATCAAGCCCGCCACGAGAATTATAAGGGATCTTTTCATTTTTAGTGTTTTTTGTGTGTGAGGTCTTAGCTATGCAGAAAGTTTCATCGTGTTCTTAATAAGGCGCGGTTCTTACCAATTCCGTGCTCCCGGTGCGCTTTTTGATTCCAAACCCGGAGGGAATCGCGAGGCCCCCCTGGGGATCTGCGCCGCTTCCGATCCGGCGCCATCCGACGCCGGTCAGCCCTCCGGTGGAGTAGTAGAAGCTTTCCAGAGTGCCGTCGCCGTTAGAGTCAAACAAAACAACGTCGGCAGCGGCGGAAGATCCTCCGGCCAGGCTGTTCTCCGGTGCGGATGCATTGTGAAGTCCGCTGTTGTCCAAAACGACTCCGGAGGCAAACACCGCGGCCAAAGCGCTTGTTCCCGCTCTCACAGGCACGGCGACTTGATTCATTTGAACAGACCCCGCTTCCTCGAAAGAAACGGCGCCCGCACTTTTCTTTTTGATGAACATCCCGTCGGTGAAATAGATCGGGAAATTGGCATAGTCGCTGGCTCCCTTGCCAACTGCTCTCCAGCCGACGCCAGGCAAACCTCCCGTGCTATAAAAAAGCGAGAGTTCCCCAGGACCATCCGGATCGCGCACGATGACTAAATCGGCGCTCGCAGCCGCACCACCCGCCAGCACCTCACCTCCCGTGCCGAAGATTTCGCTGATCGTCGGCAGGACCTGAAGTTGGAAAGGGTCTTGGTCTGGCGCGAGCAGTCCGGCGAGATCGTCGGAGACGGTCAGTTGGGTGCTCGTCCAGTCGGTGACCGGCGTATTGACGCCGGCGTTCGGGCCGCCGGTGATGAGCAGGGCGTAGGCGCGCCCCGCTGTGAGGCTTTGGGTGAAGTCGGCGGAGGTGACGTTCACCGTATTGGCGCCAACGGCGGAAGCCCGGCCCACGTAGGCGGGCTTTTCAATCAGGTTGATGCCGATCACGCTGGTCGCACCGCCTCCGGGAATGGAGACGGTGGTCACGCCCACCGGAGTCGTGGAGAACTCTTCGGCCGCCGTTGCGCGGGCCAAAAAGGCAGCCGCAGCGAGGCCGATGATGAAGGATGTGGGTTTCATAAGCTTTATTAGACTTTGAATTTTCGATTTGGGTTTGTTGGTTGTTTATTCGCGGATCACTTTGAGGTGGATAAAGCGCTGCGGGCCGGCGCCGCGGGGCACGGTGACGGTGACGAGTTCCGTCTCGCCCTGGTCGGTCGCGGTTTCGCTGATGCCGGCAGTCTGCCAGGCTGCGAGATCGTCGCTCCATTCGACCAGGAAGGTCACCTCCGTCGCCGCGGCTTTGTTCCGCGTGTAGGTGAACGTGAGGTTCGTGCCGTCGAAGTCGATGTCGCCGGGCATCGTGACTGCGGTGCGCGGATCGGCGCCGGTGGCGAACTTGAGGAGGTTGGCGACCCCGTCTCCCGCCGGAGCAGCCCCGTCGGCTCCCTCGCCGGCGTTGGCCTTGTTGCCGAAGGCATCGATCCTCCAGACCTCGGACTCGGACAGCGTGGTGAACGACTGGACCGCCCCGAAGAACGTCTGATCGAGCGTTGCATTGAAGGAGGCGAGACGGAAGAAGTAGGCGGTATTCGGCAGGAGCCCGGTGAGCGGGATGTTCTGCTCACGGATGCTGCCGCCTGTGGCCGAGGCCGGACTTCCGTTGACCGACTGGAACGTGGTGAAGGTCTCATCCTCGCCGTAGTCGAAACGGATGGTCGTCGAGGCGCCATTGGCGACCAACACGCCCCGCAGGGTCGCTCCATCCCGCTTGATGTTCGAAGCGGAAGCCGTCGTCACGGTGGGTTCCCTGCGCACCAGGATGGTGTAGGTTTGCTGCACCAGTCCGTTTTCCGATGTTACACTAATTGTGTTGGTCTGTCCTGCCGAGGAGGCGCCGACCGCAATGGGCAGGCTTTCCTCACCGGATGCGACGATCACGTTATTGACCGTTACCACCGCATTGGGATCCAGCGCAGCCGGCGTAATGGTATTGGATTGGACGCCGCCGGGAATCACCACGGTGTAGGCCAGGGTCGCGGGGTCGAATTCCGGCGTGAGGACGCCGGTCGAGATGGCCAGACCCGCCAGAGCAGCCACATTATTGGGAGGTGTGATCGTCTGGTTCCCGCCATACACCACGCTGCCATCGCCATAAGTAACCCGCACGCGGTAGTTGTAAACCTGCCCGGGCAGGAGCTCGGCTGCAAAACCGCCCAACGCCAAGGCTTCAAACCCGCCTCCGATGTTTCCGGCGGAAATCTCCGAGCCATATGCGGTGGTGGGGCCATACTCAAAGGCGACGGAAACGGGGAGGCCACTCGGATTTACCGAGGCTTTGAAGCGCGGTCCTTCCGGCGGCAGTGTCGTCGCGACCGGGGTCAGCACCGTGCTGCCCAGGGTGGCCAGCTTGGCATATTGGCCCACGGAGCTGCTGTAGTAGCCGCCGCGGAGCTCAGCCCGCACGCGGACGTAGCCGTTGGCGGGCAGGCTGAGGCCGGTGGCCTCCCAGACGCCGCCTGGCAGGCGGGTGGCCGCCCCTTGTGTCCAGTTCGTCAGGTCGGTCGAATGTTCGATAACGACCTCGAAGAATTCCGGTGAGGTCGGGCTGGCTTCGAAGCGCACCGTATTGGCATCCGGAATGGTGATGGCCTGCGTGGCCTCATCGCCCTGGAGGCGGATGACGCGGTTCACATTGACTCCGGCGAAGGTGGTGAACCCGCCTCCGGCGAGGAGCTTGCCATCGGGCAGCAGGAAGATGCCTTCCACGTTGGCGCTGGGCGCCGGCGTGACCTGGAAGCCGGTGGTATCCGGCTGGCCGTTGGCAAAGGTTCGCCCGAGCCTGTGGGTCGAATGGTTTCCGCCGCCGGTTCTTCCCAGATCGGTGAAGTTCCCGCCGACATAGACCACGCCGTCGAGGCGCGCCACCAGGCTGTAAACGCTTTGGCGCGAGCCCCCCGGAGTGGCGTAGCTGGCATCCTTGGCGCCATCGGCATTAACCTTGTAAGCGCGGTAGGTGTCGTCTCCGAAGTAGAAGACGGAGCCGCTGCCTTCCAGGGCGAGCACGCCGTAGTTGGCGCGCCCGAAGGGCCCGGGACTGAATCCAAAATCCCGGCTGCCATCGGCATTGAAACGGCCGCCGCGCATATAGGCTTGCTGGTCGTATCCGGACCCGGCATAGGCAATCTTGCCGTCGGGCTGGATGAACACGCCGTGTCCGCCGCTGCCGGCAAAAGTGGCCGTATTCAACTGGAACGCCGTAAAGCTCGGATCGATCGATCCGTCCGCCAGCCGGCGCTCACCGAGGCCGAGGCCGTGGAGGACCACCTTGCCGTCCGGCGTCGAATCGAAGCCGTTGATCTGGGTGCTCACGGCCGGGCCTGCCGGGGTGAAGTCCAGGCTGCCGTCGCCGTTGAGCAGGGCGTAGCGAGCCGGAGTGGGCGTGCCGTTGTAGGACGTGAAATTGCCCCAGATCCACATCTTGCCATCCGCGCGCACCTGGACGCCGAGGACGTTGTTGTTGGGGCCAAAGAGATAAGCCGGAACGCTGCTGTCCGGCGGAGGCGCCGGGAAGTTGGGATCCACCGAACCGTCCGGGTTGATCCGCGCCAGGCGCGACTTGTTGCCTCCCGTGGTGGGGAAGGTGAAGTCGCCGGTCACGATGAAACGTCCGTCGGGCAGGGACCCGATGCCGCGCACCACGCCGGAGGAGCCGGTGAGGACAGGGCCGGTAAAGCTGGCATCCAGCTGGCTGGCCGTGGGCGGCGCCGTCGAGTAAGCGAAGTTCAGGTTGTAGGTGCGGGTGGTCGTGCCATTCTGCGCGGTATTGACGAGGGTAACCGTCGTGCCTTCGGCGGGGATGGAGTAGGCCTTGCTGGTCCCGGCGAGCGGGCCGGAGCCGTCGCTGAGCACCGAGTTGGCATCCGCCTTTGTCCAGCCGACGGTCACGCTGGTGACGCCGGAGTTCAACAGGATGTTGTAGTCCGAGACGTCCGGGCTGAAGCCGGGCGTGATGTCGCCGGCGTTCGTGGTGAGCGCGGAGAGGTTGGCGTTCGAGTTCGACGGCGTCGTGAAAGTGAACGTCGGGCCGCTCTTGGTAATATTTCCGCCGTTGTCATCGGCCGGACGCTGGGTCCAGCGCACGCTGACCGTGTAGGTCGTATTGGGCGTGAGATTGGTAACGGTGGCCGCCACCGGCTCGAAGTCGCGCCCGACCGTGGAAGGCGTGGCCGCCACGAAATTCGAGCCCGTTCCATAGACAAACTGGATGTCCATCATCTGCATCGGCGGGGTGCCGAGATCTACAAACCCGACGCCGAAATAATATGGAAAGTTCTGGCCGCCGATGAGCGCGGAGAAGGCGGCCGAAGTGCCCGTGAGGTCGGACACCACCGGCTGGGTCGCGGTCACCGCGTTGGGGGTGAAGGTTGCCGGCGGCGAATACGGAGGTTCCGCGCCCTGTCGAATCAAGCGGACGGTATAAGTGCGGGTATCCCCATTTTGTGCCGTTACCTGAATGGTGAAGTCAGGCCCGCTGGTTCCCGCGCCGATGCTGAACCGCGGGGTCCAATCCGACAGGCTGAAGGGCTGGCCGTTCACCGTCACCGTCGCGTTGGGATCCTCCGGAACCGGCACAAAGAATATCTGGGTGTAAAAGCCTTCCGTGCCGAAAATGGCCGTGTATTCGGTAACGTCCGGACTGAACTGCGGGGCAAACCTTGACGAAAAATCCAGGTCAAAGCCCTCGGACAGCATGTGCAGGCTGGCCAGTTTGTTATTGCCGGAAGCCGGCACAACAAAGGTAAGATCCTGTCCCGCCGCGCTGTCCAGGCTGTTGCTTGCCTTGACGCGGAAGTGGTAGGTCGCACCGGGTTGCAGCCCGGTCAGGGCAGCGCTCACAGCAGTCGCGCTCGATCCGCCCACCACCGACGGGGCCGCTTTCGCCGTGCCGCCGTAATTGGTATCCAGACCATATTCGAAGACCACCGCTGCGCCGGCTCCATTCGAGGTCACGGATCCGTTCAAGGTGACCCCTCCCGTTACGAGATCCGTGGCGGCCTGGGTAACCGCTGCAATGGCGCCCGCCACTTTGCTTACAGTGAGCGTATAGATCCTCGAGGTCGTTCCGTCCGGCGCCGTGACAACGATGGAAATCGCCGTATCCGCAGAGCCCAGGGGAATTTCCGCGCTTTCGGAGCCCGAGGCCACCAGCGCTCCATTCACGGTAATCGTCGCGCCAGACGCGGTGGCGGAGGGAGTCACCTTGATCGCGGTCGTCGAGTTGGGAACCGCCGCGTAAAGCTGAATGTCCGCCGCATCAAAGGCCGGCTTGAGCATCCCCGCGTCGAGGGCAAGACTGGCGAGAGTCGCCACGCGATTGGAGATTTGTACCGCAAGCTCACCGGCGAATCCGGCGTCCACGACGGCCCAAACCGTATGGGTCGCGCTGTCGCGGCCGTAGGCGCCCTTCGCATGCGCCGCGGGATTGTAAGCGCCTTCCACAAAAACCGGCGTTCCGGAACCATTGGTCAGCACCACATTCACCCATCCCTCCGCAGTGCGGGTCGCCAGCAGGGGCGTCTGCCCGGCGGGAATCGACGCCGGGTCGTAATTCATGGAAACCACCATGAACGCCTCCGGCGGGCTGATTTCCTTGGCACTGAAGGTGATGTTATCCAGCGAAAGGCGCGGGTACCCCTCGACCGCTTCGTCAACGGTGAAGCGCAGGTAGGCGGTGGAGACATTGTCCAGAGCGGTGAGAACCGGCAGCCGCACCGGCTTGCCAGCCTCCTCCACCGCGGGTCCGAAGTCGGTGAAGTTCACCCCATCGGCGCTCCAGGACCACTGCCGCTTGCCGAAGGTATAGTTGGCTTGAAGAGCCTGGGCATAAGCAATCTGTAAATCCTTCTTCCCTGCCATATCGACGGCAAATTCGAGATAGGAGCCGTTGCCCTCCAGGTATTGCAAGGTGAGAGCGCCTCCGCTTGAGCGGTAGGCTGTCGAACTTCCCGGAAGATCCCCCTCCTGAAGGTTGATCAGCCCTAATTGAGGTGCGATGGGAGAGATTGCGATGGCCGAAGCCACGCCGGCCAGGGAGAGGTTGCCATTGCCCTTTGCGGCAGGCAGGTCAACCGGGTTGCCATTTTGGCCCGGAACGCCTTCCACGTTCGAAAGCCAGAGGTCATTAAAATTCCAGTAGGCGAAGACCTTCGACGGATCCGCGTCCGGCCGGGCCTCCACCTGAGCCACGTCCCCGGAGAGGGACGCATCGTCGCCGGCGCCGAAAGCGATGGAGAAGTCCACGTCCTTCTCGGAATCGGCATCGAGAATGGAGAAATCGCTGCCGCCGTCGCGAGTCAGACTTAGACGCCCGAATTCGGCGGCATCACTGAATTTTCCGCTGCGCTTTTCTCCCAGCCCGGCCGACTGCCCTGGCAGGGCTGTCTGCAGTGGGATCACAAGGCGGGGCAGCGGCTTTGGACGAATATAGGTGGGACTGGACGAATGTGCGCCCAAGACATCCGATTCAAGATACTTAGGCAGGATGCTGAGCATTCCCCGGCGGACCTGGCCCGTCAGGCCCCCGCTTAGCGAACCATTGTAGCTGACCGTCCCATCGATCGATGAGCCGGGGGCAATTGCCGTTTCGGCGGCAAACCCGCCAAAACTCCAGCCATCGGAAATCAACACGCCGCCGGTGGAAATCGCTCCCGTGGCCCGGAGGCCGCCGGCCGCCGCCGGGGCATTCTTGATCATAATGGTCTCGCCCGGCGCAAACCCCCCGGACGCGGCCGGCGGGTTCGTCGAGAAACTGGGCGCATCATAAACGCCGGCCTTGATGTGCACCGGGAAGCTCTCCGGGCGGATGGATCCGTTGAGCGGCAGGGTGCTGGCGGGGTCGAGCCAGCGGACCGGCTGGCCATCGACCATCATCGGCGTATCGAAATTTACGAACTCATCGAACACGCCCGATTTATTAAAATGGCCGGTCAACTGGACTGTCCGAGCGTAGCTGATAATGCGCCTGTCCTGGAAGGAACTATTAATCCGCGAAATGTTCAACGTCCCCCAGCCGTCCGGCAGGTCGATGGTGACGGTATTGTTAGCGTCAAAGCTGGGCTGGTCACTCACCGTCTGATCGCGGGCAATGGTCAGGTTCGCTGTAATGCTATTCTGGAACTCTCCCTGCACGGCGTCATTCACCAGCACATTGCCGAAATTGACCGGATCGTTATAGACCTCCAATACGGCTTGGTTATAGACCGTGCGGGTGATGGTGGCGGTGTCGTCTCCATCGAATCTTCCCTTGCCCAGGCCGCTGGAGTCGTCGGCCAGATTCTTGATGATCACATGCCCGGCGGGCGTGTTGGTTCCAACGGCCGTGTCGGTGATTTTCACTTCCACTTCGGCCCCTTCCTGCCAAGCCACCGGAGTATCGGCCGCCGGAGAAATGAGCTCCACATTGCCATCCACGCTGACGCTGTAACTGGCATCCGCGGCGCCGGATTTTTTGATGGGAATTTTAACGGAAACCACATCCGCGGGATCGAGCGGATCGATGTACGTGCCTCCCGAGACGGTGGCGGCCGAGTCTCCACTCGGAGGCGGCGTCGAGGAAGATCCAATCCAGAGAACAGAGTCATTGGTCGGCGGGCCGTCCGGATCAACCACCTGTAGGGAACCGTTCACCTTAACCGACGAGGTATCCCATTGCAGGGCGCCGGGAAGCGCGGGCAGATCGTAATCGAGCGTCACCGAGCCCAGGTTGCTTTGGTCGAACAGCTTGAAAAGATCGCCTCCCCGGAGGTCGTTCAATATCTCATCCGGCATTCGGACTTTGACGGTGAGCGTCGCTGCGCCGCTTACAGAGTTCATGCGCACGGTGTCGTAAGCGCCGTCCTCGAATCCGAGGATGTCGAAGATCACGGTCGAAGGCTGGTTCACGTAAACATCGCGGAAAAATTGCAGCGAGCCGGCCGCATCGGAAGTTCCGGGATCGAGCACCGCTCCGTCGAGGTGTGTCGCATAGGGGCCATCATTCGTAAAAGTCCCGCTCCCGCCAAGAGCGGAACGGACAGTTTGCTCGTCAACAACTTTCGACAGGAGATGGAGTTCCCCGCCGTTATTCGAGACGTTGGGAAACGCGGACCCGCCGCCCAGAACGATGTGCGCGCCCGCGGGGATGTGGACCACATAGTTCCGATTTGTATTGGTCGGGCGAATGCCGGGCTGCTGTGCGAGGTGCAGCAGTCCGTCCACCGGCAGGGTGTAATTGCCGCCGTTGGACCCGTTGGAGATGGAAAACCAGCCGATCCGGCTTTTGCCGCCATTGCGCGAGACGATGCGCCCGTCATTGGCAAACTGCCCGGACGTACTGGAACCCACGCTCCAGCCCGAGAGCGGCGCTTCAAATTCCGAGTTCTCGCCGTCCACGACGATGGCTTTGCTTAAGTTTAGCGATGAGGAGGCGCCGGCGGGGTTGATTTCCAACCTGCTGCCGTTCCTGATATTCAAATCGGAGTTGCTCAAGAGCAAACTATCGCCAGCAGCAGAAATAATCACCGACAGAGTGCTGCCATTATCCAGGGTGAGTCCGGTGGCGGGAAGCGTCGGAGTTACAGTCAGCTTGCCGTTCACAAGGAGTTCCGAAGCGTCGGACAGAAAAGTCCCATTGATGGTGAGGGCGCTCAACGTCAGATTGGATCCGGTGACGTTGACCTCTCCGGTGGGCTGAACCGTAAAGCTGCCCAGGCTGGCGGTCGTGCGGTTAAGCGAAAAAGATCCTCCATTTTGCACGGTAAAACTCGTGGCGTCGAAAACGGACGAGGCAACACTCAAGGAACCGGCCAGACTCCCCGCGCCAATGGCAAAGGAAGAATCGGTAATGCTGGATGCCGAGCCCGCATTGAAATTGGTATTGCCAAACCGGAGCGTCGAGCCGTCGATGGTCATGGTGGACCCGCTGTTTAGATTGGCAGTCCCGGCGGCGTAAAAGGCGGAACTTCCCGACATCAAAAAGACAGCGCCATTTTCGAGCGTGAAGCTCCCGCCCACGCCCAAACTTCCAACCCGGCTGCCATTGAGGATTTCAAAGCGATTGCCGACTCCGATGGTCACGTTGCTGCCGCGCTCCAGGACACTGCCATCCTTGATACGCAGGGTGTTGTTGGTGCGAAGAATGTTGTCCGGGTCGCTATTGTCAAAAAGGCTGCCGTTGAGGGCGATGGCGCCGTTAACCGTAAGCGTGCCGCCGTCGAGCACCTCGACCGTGTTGTTCGACGGCGCGGACGCATCCGTCTGGTTGAGGGTGACGCCGTTGAGCAGGAATGTCTCGCTTTGGTCGCGGAAGAAGCGGTTTCCCGTGCCGCCGAGAACGAGGGCATTCGAGGACGGCGGATTGTAGATCACTTCCGGCCCGATGCTGATGGGCAGGTCTCCCAGGGTTGAGAAGTTCTGGCCGGTAAGGACCCCGCCAAACGTCCCATTGCCGAGGAAGTTGAAAGTTCCCTGGCCTGTCAGCACCAGATTCACCGGTTCGGGGCTGTTGAACCGGACCGCCGCTTGGAAGGTTTTGCCGTTCAGATCAACCGTTAGCGTCCCACTGCGAATATCCAGGGTGTTCGCGACGCGGTCCTGGTCGAGCGTGATGGTGGTGCTGTAGGGATTCTGCGTGTAGGGCGAGCGCGTGTCGCCAAAAGCGATGGTGCCTCCCGTGGGCACCTGCAAAGAGACCGAATTGTTGCGCCACCAACCGGTATTGCCCGAATTTTCCGGCGTGCTGTCGAGATGCCCCCAGTTGCCCGTCGGGTTTGTCGGATTGCCGATCCAGAACCAC
>Ga0351866_10128_pt1 | contig 27128 bp, 26 predicted proteins | sample TotcelFGM3001L11_FD_206783 | JGI IMG/M metagenome (GOLD analysis project Ga0351866, IMG submission 206783) | Enriched cells from coal bed in the Powder River Basin, Montana, United States - Total cells FGM rep2 HSBNCT.FGM.300.1.L11 ...
TGGAGGTAGGGGGACGCGTCGGAGGAGGTGATTTTGGAGGATTTCGGCGCATGCGGGTAGCCGGGGAGGCGTTCGATGCGGTCGAGGCGCCGGGCGACGATGCGGGTTGCGTTTTTCTGAAGGACGGGATCCAGGCTGGTGTGGATTTCGAGCCCTCCGGCTTCGATCTGGCTGCGATCCAGGACGAGATCGAGTTCGCGTTCGATGGTTTCCATTGCCCAATCGAAGCGGACGGCGGATTGCGGTTTGGGGGCGAGGCGGATGGGTTCCCTTTTTGTGCGTTCCGCCAGGGCCGGGGTGATGAGCCCTTCTCCGGCCATGCTGGCGAGAACGATGTTGCGCTGGTGGATGGAGGCGTCGAGGTCGTTGAAGGGGGAGAGCCGGGTCGGGCTGCGAATGAGTCCGGCGAGCAGGGCGGATTCCGAGAGGGTGAGCCGGGAGGCGGGCTTGCCGAAATAGGCGCGGCTGGCGGTGTCCACGCCGTAGAAGCCGGAGCCGAAGTAGATGCGGTTCATGTAGGCCTCAAGGATTTGCTCCTTCGTGAGTTCCGTCTCGATGCGAAACGAGAGCGCGGCTTCGATGAGCTTGCGGTGGAGGGTGCGGCCGCCGAGGGGGAAGCTGTTGCGGGCGAGCTGCTGGGTGATGGTCGAGCCGCCCTGGCGGATGCCGCCAAGGAGAAGATTACGAACGATGGCGCGGGCGATGCCGATGGGGTCCACGCCGTGATGACGGTAGAATCGATTGTCCTCGCGGCTGATGAGGGCGTTGATGAAGTCGTTCGAAATGTGATCGAACGGGGTCACCACGCGATTTTCGCCCGCGAGGCGGCTGTAGATTTTTCCGTCCCGATCGTAGGCCACGGACCGCTGGGGGAGTTCGTGGATGGCGCGCAGATCGAAAGTGAGCGCCCAAACATAATACCCGGCTCCGATGAGCGCCCAGAGGATGGCGGCTGCGACGCCGAGTTTGAAGACGGTGGCGAGCCGATGGCGTTTCCGCGATTTTCGGGGGCGTTTTTTGGAAGCCGGGGAGCGGGATTTTGGCCGCCGGGTTTTCGCGGGAGGGCGTGTCTTCGGGCGGGATCGGGATGATTTTCTGCGCACGGACACTTGCGAAGCTAGGAGAGGAGGGGCAAAAATGCCAGACTGGTTGTTTTGAAGATCCAGATTCTCACATTATTTCCGGGCATCTGCGCGGGCGCGATTGGCGAAAGCATGCTGGGGCGCGCGCGCGAACGCGGGCTGGTCGAAATCGAGGCGCTCGATTTGCGGCAATGGGCGGAGGACAAACACCAGGTGACGGACGACATGCCGTACGGGGGCGGGCCGGGCATGGTGATGAAGATCGAACCGATCCACCGGGCGCTGGAGGAGCTGCGGACGCCGAAGAGCAAGGTGGTGCTGATGACACCGCAGGGCCGGGTATTCAACCAGACGATTGCTCGGGCGTGCGGAAGCGTGGAGCATCTTATTCTGCTTTGCGGGCACTATGAGGGGGTGGATCAGCGGGTGGCCGATCATCTCATCGATGAGGAATGGTCCATCGGGGACTATGTGCTGACAAATGGCGCGCTGGCGGCGCTGGTGGTGACGGATGCCATAACGCGGTTGATTCCCGGGGTGCTCGGAGATGCGGATTCGGCGGCGCAGGATTCGTTCAGCGAGGGGATTCTGGATCACCCGCATTACACGCGGCCGGAGACCTTTCGGGAATGGAAGGTGCCGGGGGTTTTGCTTTCCGGCAATCACGCGGCGATTGCCAAATGGCGGCGGGAACGGGCGATGGAGCTGACCCGCGAGCGGCGGCCGGAGTTGCTCAAGGAGTGAGCCTTTGAAAAGGCGCAGGCCGGCTTATTTTTTGGATTTTGGCGGTTTTGCATCCGTGGCCATCGCCTGCCGGAGGTTTCTGACCGGGGGCAGGATGTCCTTGAATGCCGTGCCGTAAATGTCCCACGCGGTGAGAAAGAGCCCGCAAACGATGGGCCCGACGATGAACCCGATGGGTCCGAACAGGAAGAGGCCGCCGAGGGTGCCCAGGAGGATGAGCAGGTCGGGCATTTCCGCATCCTTGCCGACGAGAGTGGGCCGCAGGACGTTGTCCACCGTGCCCACAACCGCGGCGCACCAGATGGCCAGGAGCGTGGCGGCGACCGGGGAGCCGATGACATAGAGGTAGATGACGGCGGGGATCCAGACCAGCGCGGCGCCGATGCCGGGCACGATGGATAGAATGACCATGATGGTGCCCCAGAACGCGAATCCATCGATGCCGGCGAAATAAAACGCGATTCCCGCGAGGCCTCCCTGGATGAGGCCGATGAGCAGGGTGCCCTTGATGGTGGCTTTGGTCACCGAGGAGAAACGATGCAGCATGCGCACTTCGTCCTCATGGCTGAGCGGCATGTAATAGAAGACCTTCTCCAGGATCTGGCGGCCATCCTTCAGGAAAAAGAACATCGCGTAGAGCATGACGAAAAAATCGAGAAAGAACCCCGCCGTGCCTGCGGTGAGAGCGGATGCGCTTGAGACGAGGTAACCTCCGGCCGCCTTGACGGACGTGCCAATGCCTGTGACGAATTGTTCCTGGCTCGGAATGAAGTCGCTGGCGATGGGAAGGCGTTTCGCGAGCCAGTCGTGAATATCCAGCGAGGCCGCGCTGCCAAACTGCTCCTGGATCCACGGGATGGCGTGCTCGCTGACGCCGATGGCCTGCTGGACGACCATGCCCAGAAAGGCGCTGAGCGGACCCACGATGAGCAGAACGAGAATGGCGAGCGTGACGCCCGAGGCGAGCGAGCGGCGGCCGCGGAATAATCGCACGAACCAGCGGTAGAGCGGGCTGCAGAGTCCGGCGAGCATTGCGCCGAGCAGGAGGGCCTTGAGGAAGGGCCAGGTGACCGCCAGGAAGAGCGCGGTGATGCCCAGGACGAGGATGAGGACGAAGGCCGTGCGGAAATTTTTTCCGCTGACAGAAGATTGTTCGGTTTGTTCCATGGTGTCTTCCGGGAGCGCAGGGCGCTGCGCGGGATTGAATCACCAAAGCCGAGCGGCGAAAAGTACGACGTGCGGCCCGGGGTGAAATTTATTCGGCGGATTCCGGGGGCTCGTTGCGGATCCAGAGGGTGCGTTGCGGGAAGGGGATTTCGATGCCGGCCTCGTCGAAGGCGTTTTTGATTTGCTCCCGGAGCTGCCGACCGGCGGGCCATTGTTTGCCGGGCAGCATTTTCATGAGACCGCGGATTTGCACGGAGCTTTCGCCGAGCGCCTGGACGCCCTGGACTTCGGGAGGCTCGATCACGAAGTCGGGATGGGCTGCGGCGTATTGTTCCAGAATTTCCTGGAGGAGATCGCAGGCCTTGCGAATGTCGGCGCCGTAGCCGATGTCGAGATCCAGGACGAGGCGGGACCAGTCGCGGGTGAGGACGGTGACCTGCGCGATCTGTCCATTTGGGACAATGTGGACGCCGCCATCGACGCCGCGGAGGACGGTGGTGCGGAGATTGATTTCCTCGACGGCGCCGGAGAGGCCGCCGACCTGGATGACATCGCCGACGGAATACTGGCTTTCGACGATGATGAACGCGCCCGTAATGATGTCCTTGACGAGGCTCTGAGCGCCGAAGGCGAGCGCGGCCCCTGCGATGCCCGCGCTGGCGAGGAGCGGGCCGATGGCGAATCCAAGTTCGTCGAAAACCATCATGCCGGCCATGATGACCAGCACAATGCCCGCGACCGTCTGGAATAAAGAGATGAGGGTCGTCCTCCTCTTTTCGAGCATGAGTGTGTCAATGGCCGTGCCGCCCTGGCGGCGGATCGCGAGTTTCACGGATCGCTCAATGAGTGTGCGGCTGATTTTAAGACAAATGGAAAGCGCGATGACGATGAGCACGATGCGGACGCCGTGGCTGAGGAACCAATCTCCGGAATGCTGCAGCCGCTCGCTCCACCCGGCCGGGGACAGCGGATTCATCGCTTCGGGCGTCGGGGTTGGGTTGGGTTCGGCCATGGCGGGAAATGTTGAAGGCGGGGAGGGCTTTCGTCAACCGGCGAGGCCGTTGCCACGGGATGGCGGCGATGTTAGATTCGGGCGATGACATTATCCCGGCCGATTTGTTTTTGGGCGCTTGTGCTGGCCTGGGGTTTTTCCGCCTTTTCGGCCTGCGCGCAGGTTTATAAAGGACGCACGCTGGTTCAGGCTGAGCTGATCGCGGATACGACCGCGATCGTGCCGGGCAAGGCTTTTCGCGTGGGGCTGCTGCTCAGAATGGCTCCGCGCTGGCACACATACTGGCAGTACGCGGGGGATGCCGGCATCGCGACGCGCATCGACTGGGATCTGCCGGATGGGTTCGGAGCCGGTCCGATCGAATGGCCATTGCCGGAAGGCATTCTGGAGCCGGGGGACATCCAGGTCTATGCGTATGGGGACGAAGTGATGCTGATCACGACGCTGCAACCGCCCGCCAATCTGGAGGCGGGAACATCGGCAGTGCTCAAGGCGAAGGCGAGCTGGCTGGTGTGCGAGGAGATTTGCATCCCGGGGAAGACGGATTTGCAACTTGGGCTTCCGATTGCCAGCTTCGGAGAGGCGGCGAATGCGGATGTGTTTGCGACATATGAAGCGTTGCTGCCGAGCGCGGATGCGCCTCCGTTCCCGGTGGCGTGGGCGGTGCGCGATGGTGAGCTGATTGGAAAAGTTTCTCCGGGCGGGGACGTAAGCGCAGTGCATTTTTATCCCATTCCGCCAGTGGGTGCAGAGGCCGGGCGTCCTGCGACGGAGGAGAGCGGGGACGGGGAGTTTACGGTTTCGATCCGCGCGGCGGACGGTTTGCCCGGGGTGCTTGCCATCGACGGCCCGGAGGGTCGGCGGGGATGGTTCGTGAATGCAGCGGCTGAGCCGGGCTCTGAAATTGCGCCGGCGCGGACGGATGCGGCCGATGCCGGGGCCGCGGGGGGGATCACGGTCTGGCAGGCGCTGCTGTTCGGGATGCTCGGCGGGTTGATTCTGAATCTGATGCCGTGCGTGCTTCCGGTGATTTCGTTGAAAATTTTCGGATTCATCAATCAGGCGGGCGAACATCCGCGCCGCGTGATGCTGCACGGGCTGGCGTTTTCGGCGGGGATTTTTTCCTGGTTCCTCGGCCTGGGGATGGTGATCGCGATGCTGAAGGCGTCCGGGAGCCAGGTGACGTGGGCGTTTCAGTTTCAGAATCCGTGGTTTAATCTGGCGATCGCGACGCTGGTTTTTGTTTTCGCGCTGAATCTGTTCGGCGTCTTCGAAGTCACGCTGCCGGGCCGCGCGACGGGTGCGATGAGCGGCGCCGCGGGGCGCGAGGGATATGGCGGGTCGTTTTTTCAGGGTGTCTTCGCGACGCTGCTGGCGACGCCGTGCACGGCGCCGTTTCTGGGGTCCGCGCTCGGGTTTGCGTTTGCGCAGCCGCCGTCATTTATCCTTGCGATGTTTGGCGCGGTCTCGCTGGGGATGGCGCTGCCGTATTTGATCCTTTCGGCAAGGCCGGGCTGGATGCGGTTCCTGCCGAAGCCCGGGGCCTGGATGGAGAAGCTCAAACAGTTTATGGGCTTTCCCCTGCTGGCGACCCTGGTGTGGCTGCTTTGGATCCTTGCCGGACAAAAGGGGACGGATGGCGTGCTGTGGACGCTGGCCTTTCTGCTCGGGCTGGGGCTGGCCTGCTGGATCTACGGGGCGTTTTGTGGTCCGCTCACGTCGAGGGGCAAACGTGGGGTTGCACTGGGTGTGACCGGCGTGGTGGTGATCGGGAGCGGCTGGGTTTTTCTGGGTTCGGGATTTGCGAATGCCGTGGCTTCTTCGGCGAAGGGAGTGGCGGCTGCCGACGCGGACGGGATTCCGTGGATTCCTTATTCCAAGGAAAAGATCGATGCGTTGATTGCGGAGGGGAAGCCGGTCTTCATCGACTTTACGGCGGATTGGTGTCTGACGTGTAAGTTCAACGAACGGACGGCGATCGATCGCGAAGCCGTGCGAAAGATCATCGCGGAAAAAGGGATCGTGCCGGTGAAGGCCGACTGGACCAACAGCAACCCGGAGATCACGACCGCGCTGGAGGCGTTTGGCCGGGTGGGGGTGCCGTTTTATGTGCTGTATCCGGCTGGCGACGCAGAGAACCCGGTCACGCTTCCCGAGCTGCTGACAGAGCAGCTCGTCGTCAGGGCGCTTTCGAAGGCCCGCTGACTTGCGCATGCCGTAATTTTCAACCCAACCAGACGGTGGGGCTCGAGTGGGACCATTACGGGTGTCCGTAACGAGCCGGTTTGCTTCCGGGGAAAAACCGGAGAACTTCCTTGTGCCCGGCCTTTTTGCCCGGCCTTTTTGGTTGGCTTGCGGGGCGGGCGCGGATAAAGGCTCAGGCAATGCCGGAATCGAGTCCTGCCCGGAAGAATCTCCCCATGGCGCTCGCGGCTCTCGGCGTCGTTTTCGGCGACATCGGGACGAGCCCGCTGTATTCGTTTGAAACGGCGCTCGCCGCCGTCGGGAAATCCGACGTGCCGGCTGCCATGGGCGTCGGGTCGTTGATCATCTGGAGCGTGCTGCTGATCGTTTCGGTGAAGTACGTGCTGGTCGTGATGCGGGCGGATTACCACGGCGAGGGCGGCGTATTTGCGCTGCTGGCCCTGCTGCAGAAAGGGACGGGGAAGAAACCGGGCATGGGCGTTCTGCCTGTCCATGCGCTGCTGCTGCTCGCCGGCGCCGCCATGCTGTTTGGAGACGGGACGATAACGCCCGCGATTTCGGTGCTCAGCGCGATGGAGGGCCTGGAGTTGGTGAATCCGGGATTCAAGCGGTATGTGATTCCCGTGACCGTGGCGATTTTGATCGCGCTTTTTTCCGTGCAGCGGCTCGGGACGGGACGGCTGGGGATGGCGTTTGGCTGGGTGATGCTCTTTTGGTTTTTTACGATCGGCGGGATGGGCGCGGTCTGGATTTGCCGGGAGCCGCGGGTGCTGGAGGCGTTCAATCCCCTGCTGGCCCTGGAGGTTTTGAGGATGGCCGGATGGAAGGCTTTTATGGTGATGGGGGCGGTGGTCCTCGCGGTGACCGGGGTCGAGGCGCTGTATGCGGACATGGGGCATTTCAGCCGCCGTTCGATCGCGCTGGCATGGCACGGGGTGGCATTGCCGGCGCTGTTGCTGAATTATCTCGGGCAGGCGGCCCTGGCGGTTCGATTTCCCGAAGCGTATGAAACGGGCAATCCGTTTTTTATGATGGTGCCCGCCGGCTGGCCGACGCTTTTGCTGGTGATCCTGGCGACGCTGGCGACGGTGATCGCCTCGCAGGCTTTGATTTCCGGGGTATTTTCACTGACGGCGCAGGCGCAGGAGCTGGGCTACGCCCCGCGAATCAATGTCAAACATACGAGCCGGAACGAGCGGGGGCAGGTGTACGTGCCGGTGGTGAACTGGCTGCTGGGGCTGACCTGCATCCTGCTGGTGCTGACGTTTCGCTCCAGTGAAAATCTTGCGGCGGCGTACGGTCTTGCGGTGGTCTGCACCATGGTGATCACGACCTGGTCGATCGGCCTCGTATCGTTGTGGCGCTGGAAGTGGCGCTGGTGGCAGACTGGCCTGCTGGTGGGAGGGCTGCTTTCCATCGAATTGCCCTTCTTCCTGGCGTGCCTGTCGAAGCTGCCGGACGGCGGATATTTCCCCGTGCTGTTTGGAGGGATTCTGCTGGTGGTGATGCTGACCTGGTGGAAGGGGCGGTCGCTGGTCCTTGCGGCGATGCGGGCGCATGCGACCGCTCCGGAGGCGCTTGCCGCGAAACTGGAATCCGTGCCCGCCGCGCCCGGGCAGGTTGTGTTTGTGAGCTCGAATCCGAGGCCGGGCTACGGCATTGCGCGTGTGCAGGAATGCATCCGGCGGCAGGGGGGGATGCGGCGGCAGGTCGTGTTGATGAGTCTGGTGAGTTCCATGGAGAGCAATATCGACATGCCCCGGAGCGTGAAGGTGGAGCGCCACAGCGAGCGGCTGTGGCACGTGGTGGCCCGGCATGGGTACATGCAGGAACCGCATGCTCCGGAGATCCTCAGACGGGCGTGCGAGCTGAGCGGTGGCGGGATTGGCAGCGAGACGGCGGAGACGTTTTACATGCTGCCTCGGGAGTTGATCGTGGAATATGTCGGAAATCGGATGGCGCGCTGGAGGCGGGCGCTGTTCAGCGTTCTGAGCCGGAATGTGAGTTATGCGCCGGATTATTATTACATCCCGCAGGAGAAAATCGTGGAATTTGCGTGGATGATTCGAGGGTGACGGGCCGGGCTGACGGGCCGGGCTTGCCCGATCCGGATTTTTCCGCCATGTATCTTGGGCTTTCATGCCGAAGATCGATCTTGAAGCCCTCGACCAGAGCCATTCCCTCGACCAGAAGGACTACAAGGACCGGCTGAAAAAATATCAGCTCAAGTTGCTGAATCAATTTCTCGCCCTGCGCGAGACGAAGCGGTCGCTGGTGATCGTCGTGGAAGGACCCGATGCGGCCGGAAAGGGCGGGGCAATCCGCCGGATTGTCGAGCGGCTGGATCCGCGGTTTGTGCGGGTGTATTCAGTCGTGAAGCCGACGCCGGAGGAATACCGGCACCACTACCTGTGGCGATTTTGGAACAAGCTGCCGGCGTATGGCGAGACGGCGATTTTTGACCGTTCGTGGTATGGCCGGGTGCTCGTCGAGCGGGTGGAGGGATTTGCCACGAACGCGGAGTGGCAGCGGGCGTATCGGGAGATTAACGAGTTCGAGCGGCAGCTCCACGATGATGGGGCGATTCTTGTGAAACTATTCGTTCAGGTGACGAAGGACGAACAGCTTGCGCGATTCAAGGCGCGGGAGGCGGATCCTTACAAACACTGGAAGATCAGCGATGAAGACTGGCGCAACCGCAAGAAGTGGAAGGAACACAACGAAGCGGCGCAGGATATGTTTGAAAAGACGTCCACGGAGCTCGCGCCATGGACGGTAATCCCCGGGAATTTCAAATGGTATGCCCGCGTCGAGGCGGCGAAGACGGTGCTGGATGCGGTAACGGCCGCGACGAAATGAGCGGAGCCCGCCGCAGCCGGCGGCGAAGTGCTCGATCGAGGCGGCAACGGCTTTCCAGCCCGGAATCCGGTTGTTACACGGACGGGATGGAAGATGTGCGCATTCGAGCGCGGCTGGCGGACTTGGAGGAGCAGGCGGAGCTGAAACCGCCGGGGTTTTTGCGCGCGTGCCGGGATGCGGCCGAGCGGGAGGAGAATGGGGCGCTGGTGTTTGCCCCGTCCGCGTATGCCGCCTTGTTTGAGCGGTTTCGGGATTATCGGCCGGCCCTCGGGCAGCGGGGGAGGCGGTTTTTCCGAGCGGCGTTGCGCTGGACCCGGGACGGATTTCGGCGGGTGGGCCGGGGAACGCGAGAGCGGAGGGCGGCGATTTGCAAAGGGTGCGAGTATTGGCGCAGAGATGCGGCGTTCGGATTCCTGGCATGTTCCCAATGCGGGTGCAGCCGCTTGAAATGGGAATTGCGCGATGAGAAATGTCCGGTGGGGAAATGGTAGGGGGAGGAGGGTTTAGTTGAGAGTTATTAGTTGAGAGTCGGCCAGCGGGCAGCGCCCGGATTTTTCTTTCAACTATAAACTGCCGGCTATCAACTTCCTCTATGACACAACTTTTTCGTGCATGCGGGAGGATCGGGTGGTAGTGGTCTTCCCAGCATCAAGAGAGTCGTCCGCTTAGGCGGGCGTCCGGCAACCTGGCGAGGAGACGCTGAGGTGCCTGGTTCATCCGAACCGATGTGCGTTCCGCGAAGGCGGTGCGAACTGGAAATCTCCGGCGTTTGAGGGATCCGATTCCGCGGCGCTGTCTCTTCGATGCGTCCAACCTTCAAGGAAGATCAAACGCATCATGTCACACGGAATACCTGCCATTCGGATCGCCGGCGCGAACCCCGATCATCATTTGTGGAATAACAACGGAACGTGGTGGATCCACTATACCGTGCATCTGCCGGACTACACCAAACAGCGCGTGCGGCGTTCGCTCAGCACTTCCGCCGCCGAAGTCGCCCGCGAGAAGCGGGATCGGATTTTCGGCCAGCTGCTCGGGAATGCGAGCGGGTTTGGCCTGAATTGATCCGCCGGGCGCGGCGCCGACGGTGGTTCAGGGATTGGTCCGAACGTACTCGACCGGGTAACTTTTCGTTTCGGAGAACGGAACCGAACAGGAATATTTGCCCGTGAGGCGGTCCGAGGTGGGTTTGTCGAGAACGGCCGTGTAGTTGGTCCAGCCGTCTTCGCTGATGGCGAGATAGGCGTTGCCGTCCTTCACGACGCCACCCACGGGATACGCCCCGATGAGCCCGGCTGTAAAAAGCCGGATCGGGCGGGTGCGGCCGAAAATGTTGCGGCACGGGCCGAGCCCCCGCAGGGGCACTACGGGATTGGGGAGCCCTGGGTGGTAGGCGAACCCGACGCGGTTGCTGCTCGTCGGCCCGCAGGGGCACTACGGGATTGGGGAGCCCTGGGTGTGGCGGATTTCCTCGGCGGCTTCGGAGAATACGATGTCTTCGCCGAAGTTGGTCGCATGGTCTCCGATGCGCTCAAGGAATCGGGCGATGAAGATGAGGTTGAGATATTGCTGCACGGATTGCGGATCCCGGGCCATTGCCTCGGTGCAGGTGTCGGCGAAGCGATGGTTGAGCAGGTCGAGCTCCTTGTCGCGGGGTTTTAGGGAACGGGCGACCTCCACATTGCCGTCGGAGTAGGCGGCGACGGCGTCCTTGAACATGCTTCCGGCCAGAGCAAACATGGGCTGGAGCTGATGCACCACGGGGAGCTCCGGGGAATGGGCGAGCTTGCGGGCGCGGCGGGCGATGTTGACGGCCTGGTCGGCGATGCGCTCGATGTTGGTGCTGGATTTCATCGCGGTGACGACCTGGCGCAGGTCGGATGCGACCGGCTGAAAACGCAGGAGGACCTCGACGCCGTCGCGATCGACCTGAATCTCCAGGACGTCGATCTCTTCGTCGTCGGCGATGGCGATGCTGCAAAGCTCGTCGTCGCGTTCGAAAAGGCCCTTCGTGGCGTTGGAGAAGTTGCGCTCGGTGAGGGCGGCCATCATGAGGACATTGTTGCGGAGGTTCTGCAACGCGTCGTCGAAGGTGCCTAGAATGTGTTTACCGGAAGATTCGGGCATGGGGTTGTCTCAGCTAATTTAAGGTCGGGAACGGGATGGCGGGATCAACCGAAGCGGCCGGTGATGTAGTCCTCGGTTTGCTTTTCGCCGGGGTTGGAGAAGATCTTTTGGGTGTTGTCGAACTCGATGAGTTTGCCGAGGTAGAAGAAGGCGGTCTTGTCGGAGCAGCGGGTGGCCTGCTGCATGTTGTGGGTGACGATGACGATGGTGAAGGATTTCTTCAGATCGTGAATGAGCTCTTCGACCTTCGCGGTGGCGATGGGGTCGAGCGCGGAGCAGGGCTCGTCCATGAGAAGGATTTTCGGCTTATTGCCGATGGCACGGGCGATGCACAGGCGCTGCATCTGGCCGCCGGAGAGGCCGAGGGCGCTTTCGTGGAGGCGGTCCTTGACCTCGTCCCAGAGAGCGGCTCCGCGGAGGCTTTCCTCGACGGTTTGATCCAGAATTTTCTTGGCGTTGATGCCGGCGATGCGAAGGCCGTAAACGATGTTTTCGTAGATGGATTTGGCGAACGGGTTGGACTTCTGAAAGACCATGCCGATGCTGCGGCGAAGGGCGATGACTTCGACCTTCGAATCGTAAATGCTGCGGCCATTGATCTTGATGTCGCCCTTGTAGGACGTGCCATCGATCATTTCGTTCATGCGGTTGAAATTGCGCAGCAGGGTGGATTTTCCGCAGCCGGAGGGTCCGATGAACGCGGTGACCTGGCGCTCGGGAATCTGCAGGTTGACGCTGAAGAGGGCCTGCTTGGAAGCGTAGAAAAAGTCGAAATTTTCGACGGTTACAAAGTCCTGCCGCGCCTCGTGGGCTGGTGGGGGCGTTGTCTCGGACAGGGCGGCGGCGCCGGAGGTGCTTGATGGGTTCTCCATGGTCTTGGTCATAGGATAATTGAATTCACCGGAAAATGACCGCTCATTTCTTACGAAAAACAAGCTGGGCAGCGACATTGGTGACGGTGACCAGGACGACCAGCACGAGGGACGCGGTCCATGCGAGATCGACCTGATATTCGTAGGGGAGAGTCGCGAAATTGTAGATGAGCACGGAGAGGGAGGCGGTGGGTTCCATGATGGATTGCGCCCAATACTGGCTGAACAGGGCCGTGAAGAGGACCGGGGCGGTCTCGCCCGCTGCGCGGGCGACGGCGAGCATGATGCCCGTCATCATGGCGGGAAGGGCTTCGGGAAGGACGATCCTCCAGATGGTTTGGAACGGAGTGGCGCCGAGGCCGTAGGATGCTTCGCGGTAGGCTTTCTGGACCCCGACGAGAGCCTGTTCGGAGGTGAGCAGGATGGTCGGAAGGATGAGGACGGCCAGCGCGACGCCGCCCGCGAGGGCGGAGAATTGTCCGGTCGTCAGCACGACGACGGCGAATGCAAAAACACCGGCGATGATGGATGGGATGCCGGTGAGGAGTTTGGCGACGAAGCGGACGGCGTTCGAGAGTTTGCTGCCGGGGGCATATTCGTTGACGTAGATGGCGGAGAGGATGCCAAGCGGAGTGGCGAATACGAGGGCGATGCCGACCATGACCAACGTGCCCACAATGGCGTTGCCGAAGCCGCCGCCGATCGTGCCCGCAGCGGGCGGAAGTCCGGTGAAGACTTGCAGGCTCAGGAGCGGGAGGCCTTTTTTTAACAGAAGAAAGACGATCGAAAAGAGCGGGATGAGGGTGAGGAACGAGAGGCCGATGCAGATGCCGCTGAGAATGCGGTTGCTGAGCGAGCGGCCAGCCGATTTGCTGGAGGCCGCGTGGTCGGCGAAGAAGTCGGGAGCGTGGGTGAGGAAGGCTTCGTCCATGACGGATCAGCGGATGCCCGCTGTGCTTTTCTGCGTATGCTTGAGTACGATCTCGCCGACGATGTTGACGCCGAGGGTGAGGACCACGAGAAGCAGGGCTGCGAACATGAGGGAGGCGACCTGGAGGCCGCCGGCTTCGGCGAATTCGTTGGCGAGCAGTCCCGCCAGGGTGCCCGCGGGTGAAAAGAGGGACCAGGTGAGCCGCGAGCTGTTTCCGATGAGCATGGCGATGGCCATGGTCTCGCCCATGGCGCGGCCGAGCGCGAGGATGGTGGCGGCGACGATGCCGGGAGCGGCGGTGGGCATGATGACGCGGAAAATGGTTTCCCAGCGGGTGGCGCCGAGAGCGTAGGAACCCTCGCGCAGGGTGCGGGGGACGGCGACCAGCGCGGTGCGGGAAATGGCGGTGATGGTGGGGAGAATCATGAGCGCGAGCACGAGGCTGGCGGTGAGCATGCTGTTGCCGAAAGCGGGTCCCTTGAAGAGGGGGATGCTCGTGCCGAGAGAGTCGGCGACGATTTTTCCGTATTCCTGCACGAGCGGAATGACGACGAAGATGCCCCAGAGTCCGTAAACGACGCTGGGGATGGCGGCGAGCAGTTCGACCACGAACCGGATGAACTGGCGGACGGGAACCGGGAGAAAATCCTCGCTGAGGAAAACGGCAATTGCGAGGCCGAGGGGGAGGGCGAACAGGATCGCGATGAAGGAGCTGACGGCCGTGCCGATGATGAATGGCAGGACGCCGAAGATGCCGCGGTTGGCGCTCCATTTGGTGCCGGCGATGAAATCGACGCCGAATTGAGAGATGGCGGGCCAGGCCTGCCGGGTAATCTCGAAGATAATCCATGCGAGGGTGGCGACGGTCGCTGCCGACGCCACCCAGCACAGGATTCGAAAGAGGTCAGTACCGCTGCGGAATTCGTCGAGCGAGTCCGTTGCTGCCGATGGCAGGGGGTCTTTCATGCGATGCTGACTTCCAGGTGATGGATTTTATTTATTCGACGGTGGCGAGAGCGGCTTTGCATTTCTCGACAACCGGAGCGGGAAGCGGAACGTAGCCGAGTTCGGGCGCGAATTTCTGGCCTTCGGTGAGACCGAATTCGACGAACTTGACGACGGCGTCCTTGATGGTGGCGTCTTCGTATTTTTTGTAGAGAAGCAGCCAGGTGAAGGTCACGATCGGGTAGTCCATCTTGCCAGTCGGATCGGATGGCCAGATGCGGAGGTTCGCGGGCATCTCGACGCTGGCGAGGGTGGCCGCGGCGCTTTCGTCGGTGGGAGCGACGAATTCGCCGGATTTGTTGGCAAGGCTGGCCATGGCGAGGTCGTTATTTTTTGCGTAGCCGTATTCGACGTAGCCGACTCCGCCTGGAGTTTGCTTGATGAGGGCGGTCACGCCTTCGTTGCCTTTGCCGGCGACGCCGGTCGGCCAATCAACGGCTGTGCCTTCGCCGACTTCCTTCTTGAACTCGGGGCTGACGGCGGCCAGGTGCTTCGTGAAGACGAAGGTCGTGCCGCTGCCGTCGGAACGGGTGCAGACGATAATGTCTTCGTCGGGAAGGGAGACGCCGGGGTTGGTCTTGGCAATGGCGGCGTCGTTCCACTTGGTGACGGTGCCGAGGAAGATGCCGACATAAGCTTCGCGGGAAAGCTTGAGGTCCTTGACGCCTTCGAGGTTGTAGGAGACGACGATGCTGCCGGCCGTGGCAGGAATCATGACGACGCCTTCGGAAGCCTGCGCGATTTCCTCGTCTTTCATTGCGGCGTCACTGGCGCCGAAATTGACGGTTTTGGCGATGAACTGTTTGATTCCGGCACCGCTGCCGATGGACTGGTAATTGACCTGGATGTCCGGGTTTGCGGCGTGGAATTCCTGCGCCCAGCGCTGATAGAGCGGAGCCGGGAAGCTGGCGCCAGCTCCGGTGATCTGTGCCTGAGCCATGGCGGAGACGGCGGATCCGAGAGTGGCCGCGAAGGCCACCGAACGGGTCAGAGAGATAAGGGATTTTTTCATTGGATAGGATTTGAGGTTGCGGGGTTACTGAAGTCGCAGGTTAGGCGGCGGGCAAAAGCGGGATTGTTACAAAGCTGTGACATGGTCCGCCGGAACGTCCGGTGGCGGCGGACTGTCCGGCCGCGTGAAGGGTGTGGAAGGCGCCCGGCCATGCCGGGCAGGGTGGGCGATCCGGCCTAAAATTTCACGTCGAAACTCAGTCCGAAGACGGACGCGTTCGGGATCTTCCCGGTTCCGCCGGGACGGATGAGGTATTCGAAGAAGGGTTTGACGCTGACGAAGCGGGTGATGACGGTTTCATAATCCACTTCAAATACCCCTTCGTAGGTTTGATGAACCGCGATGCCATTCGCCTCTTCGGCGTGGATCTTGTCGGTGCTGTAGGTTCCCGAGGCGAATCCGATGGCGAGCCAGTCGGCGTCCCGGTCGGGAATGAGCCCCCGGTAAAGGATGCCGGCCTGGAAGTAGAAGGGGAGCCGGGAATTTTCCGGGGGAGAGAACGAGACAAACGTGATGGCGTGGAGGCCCTGCTCGTCGAGATGGCGCGCGCCGGTCCCCTCGGTCGCGGGGGCGTGTTCCCGCCAGAGCATTTGGCCGGCCTGCCAGTAAAATTGGTAGGAACCGGAGCGGGAGCAGGATGAGAAGGTTTTGTTTTCGACGCCGAAATACATTCCGCCGAAGGCGTATTTTCCCGGAAGTTGCGAGCTGCCGATGCGGGGCGTGGTTCCGATTTCCCCAATGTAATAAAGGCCATTGCTCTTCGGATCTGGCGCGTAACCGGCGAAATCGAGGCCGTGGTTTCCGGACCGGCTGCCTTCCGGGATGGCCATGTAGAGCCCGGCCTGGGCGTAAAGCCAGTTTACGGGCTGGATTCTGAGATATCCGCCCCATGCGGAGTAGGAACTGGACCAGACGGCGTTGTTCGCGCCGATGCCTTTATTGGAAACGATGGCGTTGTTGGAGAATTGCTTTGAGAGCGGCTGCTGGGCGAAAAAATAATACGGATCCTGCCATCCGGCGGAAAGGGTGATCAAATTTTCGGCCGGAAATCGATCGCCGGATTTCCAGGTGAGATAGGCCTGTCCGAAGCGCCATCCCAGTCCGGACTCGAGGGCGCTGGGATTGAACATCGCGCTGGCTCCAACAAATTCGTTGATGTTCCGTCCGTCGCGCCAGCGGACATTGCCGTACGCGGAGAGGCCGGGAATGCCGGCGAGTTTTTCGAAATCGAGCCGGAGGGCGAGTTTGATTTCTTCGTCGAATGCGCTCCGGGTCCGGTCCGAGCGCCCGCCGCCGGCGAGGAAGCTGAGATTGCTTTTCCAGTAGCCGGAGATGGAGATGCCTTTTTCCTCAAGCGTGGGGCGAAGTCCGAACCATGGGCCGCTTGCGGTTTTTCCCTGCCACCATTTGACGGCGGAGGTTTGCGCGTCGCGTGGGAGCGGGGCGCCGGCATGCGCCGTGAGCGCGGTGAGTGTCGCGAGTGCTGTGGCGAAGAATCTTCCGAATCCCCGGCCTGTCCGTGCCGCCCGATGGCCATTGCCCATAGCCTCCGATCCTTTCGGATGGCGGGGAGTCTGGCGTTGATCCAGCGCAAGCTTTATTTGCGCGATTTTGCGCGATGAGGATCTTCGCGGTGGCGGCTGGTTTTTCCCGGCTAAACGGGGGGATTTCCCTGTCTGTTTGCAACGCGGCGCCGGAAATTCAGCGATGCTGCCCGGCGAGGTTGTCGGTTTTGGGAAGCTGGAGGTCGAAGGGAATGAGGGGGAGGGGATTTTCGTGGTCCAGAAACGTGCCGCAGGCCGCGAAAAAATCGGCGGTGGTGGAGACCCTGCGGATGTCGTGCAGGAAGCGCCCGGTGGGCTCGACGCCGAGGGCGAGGAAGTTCATGTATTTTTTCATCTTCCGGACCTGCGCGGATTCCCGCACCTCCGGGCCGGCGGTGCTTTCGTAAAGGCGGCGGATGTAGTGGAGGATCTCGCGCCCGGTCGGATGGATGACGGGAAGGCCCCGCTGGCGCCGGCGGATTTGATCGAAGATCCACGGGTTGCGGATGGCTCCGCGGCCGATCATGAGTCCGCGCGCTCCGGTGATCGCGAGCACGCGGGCGGCGTGGCCGGCGGAGTGGACGTTGCCATTGGCGACGACGGGGCAGGAGAGCGCCGCTGCCGCGCGGGCGATGGCATCGTAGTGGACTTCGCTCACGTAACGCTCGGCGACGGTGCGGCCATGCACGGTGAGAAGATCGATGCGGTTTTTTTCGAAAATCGGGAGCAGATGATCAAACACACGCGCGTCGTCGAATCCGATGCGTGTTTTGACCGTGAACGGAATGGAAACCGCCTCCCGCAGCGCTCCGAGGATGCGGTCGATGCGCTCCGGATCGCGCAGCAGGCCGCCGCCGGCGCATTTGCGGTAAACGACCGGCGCGGGGCAGCCGAGGTTGAGGTCGATGGCGGCGACGGGGTGGTGTTCGAGTTCGCGCGCGGTGCGGACGAGTGCCGGAATGTCGTTGCCGATCATCTGGGCGACGGCCGGGCGCCCGGTGGGGTTTTGCGTGATGGATTGGAGGATCCATTTATCGAGCCGGGAGTCGGCGGTGACGCGGAAATACTCGGTGACGTAAATATCCGCCCCGCCATATTCGGCCATCAATTGCCAGAAAGAATGGTCCGTGACGTCCTGCATGGGCGCGAGAAACAGCAGGGGCTCGCGGCGCAAAAGGAGCGACTGGAACTCGGCATGGCGGCTCATGGTCGGGAGCGATATTAGTTTTTCGGCCGAGCGTGTCCGGCCGGGGGAAGTTTTCGCGGTTTGCACAGGTGCTTTGAGATGTGGGCGGCGCGGGTGCATTTGCGGCAGATGTACCGCGGATCGTGCACGATGGCGCACAGGGCATCGAATTCCTTTTCGATGTCTTTTTTGGACCAGTCGCAGAGTGTTTTTGCCATGAATCAAAACGCCGGCCACGAAAGGGAGGAAACCCGCAATCCGGATTGGCCACGCGGAAGGAAAGATGCTACGCTAAGAGCCTAACGTCAAATATCCCTATGAGCACTGAAGCCATCTCTCCCACCAAAGCCGCCGCTCCCGTTGTTGACGGGCTCAAAACTGTCCTCGCCGATTCCTATGCGCTGATGGCGCAGACCCATCTGGCGCATTGGAACGTCCAGGGGCCGAATTTTTTCCAACTGCACGCGGCTTTCCAAAGCCAGTACGAGGAGTTGTTCATTGCGATCGATGAAATTGCCGAGCGGCTTCGCGCCCTGGACGTGCTGGCCCCAGGAGGTCTCTCCCTGCTGGCCAAAGCGTCCCGGATCGAGGAAATGCCCGTCGATGCCCTGCCGGGAAAAGACTTTGTCGCGCATCTTGTGGACGCGCACGAGTTGATCGTTCAGCACCTTGCCGAACTCCGTGAGGCCTCGGAGGAGGCCCGCGATCTCGAAACGCAGGACATGATCATCACCCGCCTGCAGGTGCATGGAAAAACCCTCTGGATGCTGAAAAGCTTCCTGAAGAATCTGTAAACTGCGGATTTTTCAAAATCCCCCGGGTGTTTTTCGGAGCGCCCGGGGATTTTTTTGCCTGGAAACACGGGATGGGAGGCAGGAGGCCGTGATTTTCCTATTTGCGATTCAGTCTCAATGGCATACGGTGCCCCATCGAGATGAATGGCGCCCCGTTTTCCAAACTAAAATCCGGCCTCTCCCGTGCGGAGTTTTCCACCTCCAGCTGGAGGAAGGATGCCGCCGCCATCGTGGAGGAGCTTTTTCAAGCGGCGAATCCGGATTGTTGGGACGCCCTTATCGATCTCCGCGGGGAACTGCTGGAAGGGAAAAATTGCGCGCGGCTGCTGGACGTTTTTTTATGGTGCCGGGCGCGGATGGAGGAAGACCACTATCTCCCGTTTTTTCGCCTTCGGCGTCTGATTGCCGGAAGTCTGCGGCTTGAGGTGGAGTTCGGCAGGGGAGATGCCCGCATCCAGTGTCTTGCTTCCGTGCTCCGCCGGAAACATCCGTCCGTTTCCTCGATCCGGCGCGCGTTGGGCCGGGAGTGGTTCGAGCATTCGCTGCACGTCGATGCCGCCGAGGACGTGCGTCTTCGCCTTGCCGAGGCGTAGTGGAGCCGGATCGATCCGGCGCCGGCGATTGCGCCGCCAGGGCCGCCTCCGCAAAGCGCGGAAAGCCATATATGCCCTTTGCCCGGGGCCGGAATTCCTGCTAACTGTCCGCGCTCATTGGCTCCATGACCATCGCGCTCGTTTTTCTCCTCATCATTCTGGTGTTTGTGCTCTTCGTCACCGAAGCAGCGCCGCCGGATCTCATCGCGATCGGCGTGCTCGTCTTTGTGGCGCTGGTGGGATGGGTTTCACCCAGGGAGGCCTTTGCGGGATTTGCCAACGAAGCGCCGCTGACCGTCGCAGCGATGTTTGTGCTCAGCGCCGGATTGCAGCGTTCCGGGATGATCGAGGATGTCGGCCGTTTCTTGCGCAGAATCCCAAACATGACCGAGAGCCGGCTTCTCCTCGCGCTCATGGGCGGGGTCGCGGTGACTTCCGCATTTGTCAATAATACCCCCATCGTTGTCGCGGGCCTGCCACTCGTCCTTGGAATCGCCAGGCATTATGAAATCAGCGCCAGCCGGCTGCTGATCCCGCTTTCCTACGCGGCGATCCTCGGGGGCACCTGTTCGCTGATCGGCACTTCAACGAACCTCGTGGTCGGTTCGATGGCCAGCACGCGTTACAATATTCACATCGGCATCTTCGATATCACCGGGCTCGGCCTGATCGTGACCATAAGCGGCATCGCCTACATGCTCCTCATCGGGCGGCACCTGCTGCCCCGGCGCGAGTCGCTGGCCGCGCTGGTCAATGCCAGCGCGACCCGGGAATACGTTACCGAGCTCATGGTGAATCCAGGGTCGGCCCTGGTCGGGCAGGTCGTATCGAGCACTGAGCTGGCCCAGATCGCCAATGTCCGCGTCCAGGCCGTGATTCGTGACGAAAATCTTCTGCCAGGTCCGGCCGCCGACATTGCGCTCGAAGAAAACGACCGCCTGGTGGTCGGCGTCTCCCGCCGTGCGATGATGGAGTTGCAGGACATCGAGGGCCTCGCGCTTGTCGAGGAGCGCGAACTGGGCCTCACCCGCGTCCGCACGGAGGAAACGGTGGTCGTCGAAGCCGTCATTACCAACAACTCCCATTTTGCGGGCCGCACGCTGCGCGAGTCGCGGCTGCGGGAAAACTTCGACGCCCTGGTGCTCGCGATCCATCGGCGCGGCGAAAATATCACTCAGAACGTCGGACGCATCGGCCTCAAGTTCGGCGACACGCTTCTGCTTCGCATTTCCGACGACGGGCTTGCCCGGCTTCGCGGCAGCAACGACCTGCTGCTCCTCAGCGATACCGCAGTCGCCACGGCGCGGCGGGAAAAACGCCCGATTGTCCTCGGCATTTTGTTTGCCGTTGTCGTGCTCGCGGCGCTGAATGTTTACCCGATCTCCCTTTTGGCCCTGACCGGCGTGGTGGCCCTGGTGCTGACACGCTGCCTGCGCATGAGCGAACTTTACGACGCCATCGACTGGCGCATTGTTTCCATGATCGTCGGCATGATCGCCCTTGGCACGGCCATGGAAAACACCGGCGCGGCCGCCTGGCTGGTTGACCGGATGGTCGGGATCGTCGGGCATGCGAACCCGATTCTTGTCTTGGGCGCGTTCTATCTCGTCGGAACGACGCTTACCGAAATGGTATCCAACAACGCGGTCGCGATCCTGCTCACCCCGATCGCCGTGCAAACGGCGGAGAAGCTCGACCTCCATCCGATGCCGTTTCTCATCGCGGTCATGTTTGCCGCTTCCGCCAGCTTTGCGACGCCGATCGGCTATCAGACCAATACCTTCGTCTATGGGGCGGGAGGCTACAAATTCTCCGATTTCCTCCGTGTCGGATTACCGCTTAATCTCTTCCTGCTGGTCATCGTGACGCTCCTGATTCCGATCTTTTGGCCGCTTACTTAGTTCCGCGGGGAACCCGCCAGCCCTGCTTCGCACGCGCGGCGTCTTTTGAGGCGGCTTCCGCCGCGGCGGTCCGGAATTTGCGGCGGATCAAACTCCGCTAAACATATTGCGACTCGATCTCAAGTTTATCTTGCAGCTTTGCCGCCGCGAGGAAATGCTGCGGAAGTTCCAATGAACGCGCCCACTTTTCTTCGTTTATCGGATCTGGCCCCGGGTCAGAGCGGCCAGATCGTGAGCAGCGATGCGAGCCCGTCGCTCGACCACGCGCTCCAGGCGCTCGGCTGTTTTCCTGGCGAGGCCGTGGAGTTCCTCGGTGCCGCCCCCTTTGGCGATCCCGTCCGGGTGCGGGTGGGAAATTCAATCATCGGCCTGCGCCGCACGGAAGCCCGCCATCTTTCCGTGGAGATCCCCAAGTGACGACAGCCGCCGCTCCGGCGCGGAGCGCGCAAACGGTTTTCTCCGTTGCCCTCGCCGGCAATCCCAATGTCGGGAAAACGACCCTGTTCAATGCCCTCACCGGGCTGCGCCACCATGTTGGCAATTACCCGGGCACCACCGTCGAGCGGAAATTCGGGATTCTGAATGCCGGCCAGCGGCGCATTCGCCTGCTGGATCTCCCGGGTTGCTACAGTCTGGCCGCGTCGGCTCCGGATGAACAGATTGCCGCCGATGCGCTCGCCGGATTTTCCGCGATCGAGGAGCGGCCGGCCGCCGTCATTTGCGTCGTCGATGCCACCAATATCCGGCGCAATCTCGTTCTTGCGCACCAGATCATGGATCTGGGCTACCCCATCGTGATTGCGCTCAATCTCATGGATGAAGCCGTTGCGCTTGGGGTCCGCGTGGACGCCGCCGACCTTTCGCGGCGCCTCGGCGTTCCTGTCGTCCCCACCGTCGCCCGCAGCGGCCGGGGCGTCGAAGCCTTGCTGCTGGCGCTCGACGAAGCGCTGGAGCGGCAGCCGCCTCCGCCTGAGGTGGACTGGCCGGCCGCGATCGGGGAAGCCACGCGCATGGTCCAGGCAGAAGTCGCGGATGAGGGGCATCCGGCGGTCACTTCGGGGCAGGCCCGCCGGTTTGTCTTTAATACCACGCAGCACCGGCAGCACGGGCTGGGATTTTCGCCCGAACGCGCTGCGGCGCTTCGCGAGCGCGCTCGAATGCATATCCGGCGCTCCGGCCGGAACCCGCTTCCGGCGGAGTCGATCACCCTCTACCGCCAGATCGACGCCGCCCTCGCGGGGCTCGATCTCCGGCTCAAGCGCGACGGGGTGCGCGGAACGGAATCGATCGACCGGCTCCTGACGCACAAGGTTTGGGGCCTGGTGATTTTCGCCTCCGTCATGTTTTTCCTGTTTCAATTGCTCTACACGGGGGCCGGGCCGCTGATGGATGGGGTCGATTGGGCCTTCAGCGCCGCCGGCGGAGTCTTCGACCAATGGCTGGCTCCCTGGCCAATATTACGCAGTTTCGTGGTGGATGGCGCGATCTCCGGCGTTGGATCGGTTCTCATTTTTCTGCCGCAGATTGCGTTGTTATTCCTGTTTCTCGGCATTCTGGAGGACAGCGGTTACCTGGCTCGCGCCGCCTTTTTGATGGATCGGGGGCTGCGGTGGTCCGGACTCTCGGGCAAGTCGTTTGTACCGATGCTTTCCTGTTACGCATGCGCGGTTCCGGGCATCATGGCCACGCGCACGATCTCCGATCCCACGACCCGGCTGCTCACGATCATCGTGTCCCCGCTCATGAGCTGCTCGGCGCGGTTGCCGGTCTATGTGCTGCTTATTGGAGCTTTCGTGGAACCGCGCTTTGGCGCCGCATGGGCAGGGGTCGCGCTTTTCGCCGCGCACATTATTGGCATTCTCGCCGCCCTGCCGCTTTCGCTCGCCCTAAAGAAGCTGCTCCCGCCCGCGAGCGAATCCGCGTTTTTGCTGGAGATGCCGCCCTACCGCGTCCCGGTGCTGCGCGGCGTCCTCTGGCGGGTGTGGATGAAGGCCCGCGATTTCATCGTGCAGGCGGGCAGCGTGATTCTGGCGATTTCCCTCATTGTCTGGGCCTTGCTGGCGTTTCCCCGTCCGGCGGAGGTGCGCGAATCCGTGACGCTGGAATTCATTGCCCAGACGGCCTCCGCATCCGCCGTGCCCCCCTCGCGGATTCGAGCGGGCCTGGACGCGGGCGATGCGGGACTCGAAGAGACGCTCGATCGCAAGCTCAACGCCGTCTATCTTGAGCAAAGCTGGCTGGGCCGTTTCGGCAAGCTCGTGCAGCCCGTCTTTGCGCCGGCCGGATTCGATTGGAAGATCACCGTGGGCATTCTCTCCAGCTTTCCGGCGCGGGAGGTGATCGTCTCCACGCTCGGCATCATTTATGGCCTCGGCGACGAAACCGACGAGTCCAGCACCTCGCTGCGCGGGAGCATGGCCGCTCAGCTCTGGACCTCCGGTCCGAAAACCGGGACCCCCATTTTTACCTTTCCGACCGTCTGCGCCCTGCTCGTCTTTTTTGCGCTGTGCATGCAGTGCGGAGCGACCATCGCCGTCATCGCCCGGGAGACCAGCCGCTGGTGGGCGCTTGTCACGTTTTGCCTGCTCACCGCGATCGCCTGGGTTGCCGCCGTGGCCGCTTATCAGGGTCTCAGCTTCGCGGCATCCTGGTTCGGGTGAGTTCGCGGGAATTTGGATCAAAACCATCGCTTCGGATGCGGGATTGTGCTAATAACCGATGTCATGGCGGCGATGATTGTTCTGACAATTCTGGGTTTGCTGCTCGTGATTTGGTTTCTGCGCTCACGCACCGCTCACCGGCGGGGCCGGAAGGAATTTTTGGAGACCCTGTCGGGAATCGTCGATCAACGAATGCCGGTCGAGGAATGGGAACGGTTTTTGCACAGCCCGATCGTCAACAGCCCCCGTCTTGAAGCCGCCCGGGGCCGGCTGATCCGGCTCGACGACAAATACGAGCGCGGCGACCGCGAGCCCATTTCCGACCGCCAGCGCGAGGAAATGCGGACCATCCATCGCGAGCTCGAACTTGAACTCTGAGGCGCGGATGGCTCCTGGCTTGATGCCGCCGCGCCGCGGCTTTGGAGGAACGGCGCATTGACTTGAGCCGGGCAGCCTTTAGCTTTTCCGTCTCGCCGCGAGGGCGGTCCATTGTTTCATGAAGCATATTCTTTTCGTCTGCACCGGAAATACCTGCCGCAGCCCCATGGCGGAGGGGCTCTTCCGCGAGATGGTGCGGGATCGCGAGGAACTCACGGTCTCGTCCGCGGGAGTGAGCGCCGGTCGCGGCCAGGCGGTCAGCCGCGAGGCCGTGCGGGTTTTGCGGGAAGAGGAGGGGATCGATATTTCGAAAAAACGCAGCGAGCCGGTCACCGACGGGCTCGTCGAGGAAGCGAGTGCGATTTTTGCCATGACGCGCGACCACCGGCGCCTCCTGGAGTTGCTTTTCCCCGCCGCCGCCGGCAAGGTCCATCTCGTCCTCGAATTCGAGCGGGACGCCCGGGATGTTCCGGATCCGGTCGGCCAGGGACCGGAAATCTATGCGCGTTGCAAGGACACCATCAAGCGGGCGCTCCCGTCGGTGCTTAAATTTATCGATCAAACTCCATCCATGAATCCTTCCATCACCCACTCCGAATCCATCGGCCACATCGAAGCCGTTGATCCCGAAATCGCCGAAGCCATCCGCGGCGAAGCGCACCGGCAGGCCGAACACATCGAGCTGATCGCCTCGGAAAACTACACCAGCCGCGCCGTAATGGAGGCGCAGGGCTCCTGTCTCACCAACAAATACGCCGAAGGCTATCCCGGCAGGCGCTGGTACGGCGGGTGCGAATACGTGGATATTGTCGAGGCGCTCGCCATCGAGCGGGCGAAGAAGCTTTTTGGCGCCGAGCACGCCAACGTCCAGCCCCATAGCGGCTCCCAGGCGAATACCGCCGTCTATTTCAGCGTGCTCACCCCCGGCGATCGGATTCTCACCATGGACCTCGCGCATGGCGGGCATCTGACCCATGGGCATAAGGCAAATTTTTCGGGCAAGCTTTACGAAGTCACCCATTACGGAGTGAGCAAGGAGACGGGTGTCATCGACTACGACGCCCTTGCGGCCATCGCCGCCGAAGTGCGGCCCAAAATGATCACCGCAGGCGCTTCCGCCTATCCGCGGACCATCGATTTTCCCCGCATGCGGGAAATCGCGGACTCCGTGGGGGCCTATCTTTTTGTCGATATGGCGCATATCGCCGGTCTTGTTGCCGGCGGGCTCCATCCGAGTCCGGTGCCGCACGCCCACTTTGTCACCACCACCACGCATAAAAGTCTGCGCGGGCCTCGCGCCGGATTGATTCTTTGCAAGGCGGAGTTTGCCAAAAAGATCGATTCCCTCGTTTTTCCGGGCATCCAGGGCGGCCCGTTGATGCATGTCATCGCGGCAAAAGCCATCTGCCTCCACGAGGCGCTCCAGCCCGGATTCCGGGATTACGCGAGGCAGATCGTTTCCAATGCGAAAGCCCTTGCGGCGCAGCTCACCCGGCTCGGATACACGATCACTTCCGGAGGCACGGACAACCACATGATGCTCGTGGACCTGCGCCCGCGCGGCATCACCGGCGTGGATGCCCAGGCGGCACTGGACAAGGCCGCCATCACGGTAAACAAGAACGCGATCCCGTTTGACACCGAGCCGATCAGCAAGACCGGCGGCATCCGCATTGGCACTCCGGCCATGACGACACGCGGTATGAAGGAGGAGGAAATGATGGAGATCGCCGACCTCCTTCACGCGATTTTGGAAGCGCGTGCGGACGACGCGGCCCTCGCCAAGATCCGGGAACGCGTGACGGCCCTTACCGCCCGGTTCCCGCTGCCATCCTGAGGCATTATTCGAGCCCGCGGCGCTGGATCTCGATCTCGTCGAGGCCGAGGTAGTGTCCGATCTCGTGCAGCAGGGTTTTGCGGACCTCCTCCCGGAAGGTCGAGACGCGTCCGCTGCTGTGCAGCCAGATATTCCGTGTCCAGATGCGGATGCGCGGAGGGTGGATGCCGTGCCGGTCGTCGTAGGCCGCGCCTTCGAAAATCCCGAGCCAGTCGCGGCCCACGCCGATCTCCAGATCGTCCGAATCCGGCCGGATTTCGACAAAAATCGTCACCCCTCCCGCCGCCTCGGCGACCTCCGGCGGAAGTTCCGCCAGCGTTTCCCCGACCACATCGTTCGCGATTTCTTCCAATGACCCCCGAAGCACGCGCAAACTTTGCAACGGCGCGCCTCCGCAATCCAGCCTCTTCGCAAAATTCGCATGGCAGGCGGGATACGGGGCTTTTTCCGTGAGCACATCGAACTGGAAGGCTGTGTGCGCCCGCATCGGAGGGGCCAGTCGGAGGTCGGAGGGTCAGGCCTTGCGGATTGTTCCATTTGACCGGCGATGGGATGTCTGTGTAAAGTCTGCGTATGCCATCGAAAACCATTTCGCTCAAGATCGACGCGTATGAACGGCTGAAGGCAGCCCGCCGGAAGGGAGAATCGTTCTCCGCCGTGGTTCGCAGGGTGACCCTGCCAGCACCCAAGGCGACGGCGGCTGACCTCCTTTCCGACATGTCATCCGGAAAATTCGGCGCGGACGTGGACTGGAAGCGCGTCAAGCGCGCCGTGGCGAGCCGGCGGAGATCACGCGATCTTCGGGCGGCCTGATGCTTTTCGACAGCGAGTTTCTCATTTGCGCCTCCGGCCAACGCGGTCGCCGTCAGCGAGAACGGGCGGAATTCTTTCTGAAATCCCATCTGGACGCTCCCCTCTACACCTCGCGCGTGTGTTGGGCGGAGTTTGCCGAAGGCTGCGAGACTTGGGAGCAGGTCTCGGAGGGCCTCGCGCGGTTCGCCGTCGTGGAAATCAACGAAATCATCGCCTGGCAGGCATCGCGCATTGGACGAAGCCTCAAGGAGGCCGGTCGTTCCATTGGCGACAACGACATCTGGATCGCCGCCACGGCCCTGGTGGGCGACCTCCCTCTCGTCAGCAATAACGCACGCCATTTCTCCCGCGTGGATGGATTGGAGTTGCGGGTTTATTGACGAACGCGTTGTGATCGGCGGGGTAC
>Ga0351866_10138_pt1 | contig 25302 bp, 16 predicted proteins | sample TotcelFGM3001L11_FD_206783 | JGI IMG/M metagenome (GOLD analysis project Ga0351866, IMG submission 206783) | Enriched cells from coal bed in the Powder River Basin, Montana, United States - Total cells FGM rep2 HSBNCT.FGM.300.1.L11 ...
GATTCAACGCGCGGCCAAAGCCGAAATCCCAGGCGGAGCTCGACGCCGAAGCCGCGGAAGCCGGCCTGGAGGAGGAAGCGCCCGCAACCGAGACGCCGGAGGATGCCGGGGAGCCCGGGGAGGAAGCCCCCAAGATCCGCGTGCCGCGAGACGACGACCTCATCATTCCCGAGAACATGCCTTACATCGTGGTCATCGTGGACGAGCTGGCGGATCTCATGCAGACCGCTCCCGCCGATGTCGAGTCGGCGATCGCCCGGATCACCCAGATGGCGCGCGCGGCGGGAATCCACATGATCGTCGCCACGCAGACCCCGCGCGCCGATGTGGTGACAGGGATCATCAAGGCGAACATCCCCAGCCGGATCGCCTTCCAGGTGGCATCCAAGATCGACAGCCGCGTCATTCTGGACGAAAACGGCGCCGAAAAACTGCTCGGCCAGGGCGACATGCTTTATCTGCCTCCCGGCACGTCCAAGCTGGTTCGTTCGCAGGGAGTGCTCGTCACGGACGACGAGATCAAGCGCATCGTGGACTTCGTTTCGACCATCGCGAAGCCTCAGTTTGAGGCCAGCATTCACGATAAATTAACGCAAGCCGACTCGACGGACGAAGATGTTTCCGATGAAGACGAGGAATTGGTTGAGAAATGTCTGGAAATAATTAGACAGGAAGGGAAGGCGTCCACATCGATGCTCCAGCGGCGGTTGCGGCTCGGATACACCCGAGCGGCCCGCGTGGTGGACATCCTGGAACAGCGCGGGATCCTCGGCCCGAAGGACGGCGCCAAGGAAAGGGAAATACTAGTGGACCTCGATGCGACCTAAATGAAACGCGACCATAACGCACAGATGCTTCTTTCCGTCGGATCGCTGCTCTCCTCCGAGCGCGAACGCAAGGGCATCGCCATCGAGAAAGCCGCCAAGGAAACCCGCATGCGCGGCCAATTGTTGCGCGACTTGGAAAACGACGACCTCTCCCAGTTCTCCAGCCCGAGCTACGCGCGGATGTTTATCATCGCGTACGCCAAATACCTGGACCTCCCCATGGAGCGGGTTTACGAACACCTTCCCGAGCGCGGCTCGGCAAACGCGGAGGCCTATAACTACATCTCCGCCACCGAACGCGATCTCCCGCTGCTCCGATCCGACATCGCCGGGCGCACCCGCCGCCGGAACAAACTGCTGCCGGTGCTCGCCACGCTGGCCATCGCCGCCATTCTCACGGGCGCTGGCATTCTCGGCACCTACCTCTGGGTCAATCTTCCACGCCTGACCGAGCCGGTCCGGGACTTCGGCAGCCCTGCAAATGCCGATGCACCGCAGCTTCCGCTCAAGTCCGCCGAAGAGGAACTCGCGGGCGATCCCGGCGAAACGATCCTCACCGCGGTGGATGAGCAGACATTTGGGGAATCCGTCTCGATCGTCCAAGCTCCGGCTCCCGTCCAGGAGGACCTCCCGGCAGCCGAAGGCGGAAGCTTCGACTCCCTCGCCCCCGGCAGCCAGACGAGCGAAACGACCCCGTCCGAAGCCGCGCTCGAAGACCGGGCCTTCCTCCTCGAAACTTCGGAGAGCCGCGCGCCATCCGCCGAGCCGGGCCCGTCGCCGGCTCCCTGACCGAATCGCGAGCCGGCAACCCCCGGATCGCTATTCCATTTCCTCGAGCGTCTTGCCCTTGGTTTCCTTAACCATCTTCGCGATGAAAAAAATCGAGATCACCGCGCAGACGGCGTAAATGCCATAGGCTCCGCCGAGACCAAGAGAGGCGATGATGGTGTTTCCGTAAACATCCTTGCCGAGGGCGAGGGGGAGGCGGGCTTTGGTGTTGGCCCATGCTTCGCTTTCGAAAAGTTCCCGGAGGGTTACCTTTACCTTGCTGGCGTTTGCGATCTCGATGCCGACGGTGTCCTTGCCGGGGATCGGTGCGAGGATATTGATGCGCTCGGCCCGGGTGGCCCGGGCGATGTCGCGTTCGAGGGCCGTGATGCGGTCCACGCGCACGCCTTTTGCCGGATAAATTTCAAAGCGTGTGATGGTCGGACCTTTCGTGATGTCGCCCGGGCTGGCCTCGATGCCGAATTGCCCGAGCGTGTCGATGATATGGTCCTGGATTCCCTTGAGCACGGCGGGGTCGGCCGGGATGCGCCCGGCGTCATCCGCCGGATCGAGCAGATCGACCGTGGGCAGGGTGTAGTTTTCGAGATGCACCTCCTGGAGTCCCGTGGTGATGGCGTCCTTGTCTGATTTTTTCAATCGCGGCGGAGGCGCGGGCGGCTTCTTCGATGGCGCGGGCACGGAGGCGTCGATGATCTTCGGCTCGGGGAAGGTCTGCGGCGCTTCCGGAGGGAGCCCGGGCTCCGGGCCGGAGCTTTCGTTTTTTTTTCGGCGAAGTTTTTTCTCGAGCTTCTCCGTGGTCTTCTCGAGTTCGCGCTGGTTTTTTTTGAACAGCTCCTCCTCGGTCAGGCGGTCCAATTTGCGCTTTTTGCGGTCCGCAAACCACCTGCCGACTCCGGCGAAACACATCCGCACGAAACGAATCGGGTGGAAGCCCGTCAGCAGGATGAGGCTTGCGAGATAGAGGCCCAGCAGCACGACGGCGGAACCGACAAATCCCAAGGCGTTTCCGAATGCCTTCTCCCCCACGTACTTTCCGAACCACCCGCCCGGGCCTTCGATGTGAAAAGCGCGGTCCCAATCGGCCAGGAACCAAGGCTGGAGGTTCAGCAGGCTGGCGCCGCAAAGGATGAAGAGAAAACTCCATCCGATACGGCCTTTGAGACGGAAGCGATCAAAGAGCAGTTTCGCGGCGCCAAACCCGAGCAACAGCACCGCGATGAGGTAGGATGCGGCTCCGAAGAGGAAATACAGAAGGCCGGCGACGAGCACGCCCACGATGCCCACAAAATTCCCGATTTTCGGGTTTGGCGGCGTGACGTGGCTGAAGAAGACCCAGGAGGGGACGTCGGCGGGGTCGAATGAGACGAGAGCCAGCAATAACAGCAGGCCGGCCACCAGGAGCATTACTCCAAGGGCTTCGTCGATTGCTGCTTTCCCACTTCGTGTCATAGGCGAACTCCCACCTATCTCAGAACAATCGGGAGGGTTCAAGGTCCGGGACGGTCGATGCCACACCTGGAGCTGCTCGCCGGCGTATTTCCTACGCAAATTGGCCGCGTCGCGGGATTGGGAAGAATGCCTGTGATCTCCATCGCCTTGCCCGCTTTTATTTTCTCCGATGCCTACGCTGCGGCGAGGCGGACGCGGTATTCGGTCGGCGAGGCACCGACGACCTATCTGGATTTCGAAAACTGGAGCCATCTGACGGACTTCATGATGCGGGGGCTCAAGATCGGCCCCTACGCCCCGCAAAAAAACTGAGACCCGGTGAACGCGACTTTTGAGTCCCCGATCACGGGAGGGCTGTGCATTGCCAAAATCACCGACCCGGGGCAACTTTTCTTTTTTCGGCTCCCGGAGAGGCCCGGACAATTCGCTCCCAGGACGAATCTCAGCCATGATGACTCACTGAAAATGAGAATTGCACCCCTGCGACGTTCGCTGGGACGTTCGCTGGTGACGTTCGCTGGTTGATTTATCGATTCCTTCCCTGATACGCTGGCAGGTTTTACGATGCCGATTCCGCGCAACTCCTCCCTGATCGCAGGCCTGCTGGCTTTGCTGCTTGCGCTTGCTCACGCGCACGCTCAGGAGGAGGATCCCGCAGGGCTGTTTTTACAGGCGTATCAGCAATACAAGGGGGCGGAGCGACTGGAGGCCGAGGGGAAGCTGGATGAGGCGCTCGCCAAGTACCGATCCTGTGTGCAGTTGCTTGACAATCTTCAGCAAAAGCATGCGGACTATGAGCCGGTGGTCATTGACTATCGATTGAAAAAAAGTCGTGAAAGCGTTGCCCGCATTGAATCGCTCAGGCATGCGGAGCCATTGCCGGATCTGCCCACGGACGAGAATCTGGAGGGCCCGCTGCCGGGGCGCGACGAGCCGTCCTATATCAAGGAATCGCGTGACCGGGAACCGCTGGGTCCGGGGGCAGGGCGGGGGTTTTCGTTTCCGGGCTCCGGCTCCTATAGGATTCCGGTTTCGACAGACCGGGCGCCGAGGCGGGTGCCCGTGGCTCCCCAGAGGAGCCCGGCGCATGCACCTTCCGCGGCCGCTCCGGGCGCTTCGTCCGGGAATGGATTGGGGCTTGCGCAGCAGGAGGAAATCCGGGCGCTGCGGAGCAAGCTGAATGCCGCGGAAAGGCGGGCGGCGGAGTTGGATGAAAAACTGCATGAGACGATGGCGCGTGAGCAGAGCGCCTTGCGGGAAGTCGATAAAACCAAGGTGGCTCTGGTGGAGGTCCGGGCGCAGCTCAATCAAGTCCGGCAAACGCTCGACAACGTGGAGACGGACAATAAACGGCTGACCACCCAAAAATCAGCCGACCATGAGCGAATAACGGAGCTCGAATCGGAGTTGGAGACGGCGCGGGCGGACCTGGAGGTCGCGGAGGACTACAACTCCGAACTCTTTGCGAAATTGGAGCGCGCGGCTGGCTACATCGAAAAGTCCGACGCGATCCGGAAACAGCTGCAGACCGAAAGAAACACCCTGAAACAGAGGCTCGACGATGGGGCCTCCGAGGAAATCAAGCTCCTGGCCGCCGGCAAGCAGGCGCTCGCCAGGGAGCGCGATGAGGCGCTGGCGAAGAACAAGGAATTGAGGGGCAGGCTGGAGGAGGCTGCCGCGCTCAAGGACGAAAACCAGGCGATGGAATCGAAACTACAGTCCGCGGAAAAAAAGGTCGCAGATCTCGTTCAGGCCCATGACAGCTTGAGTTTGGAGAACCAGCGCCTGCTTGCCGGCAACGCGGAAACGCTGACAAAACTCGACGAACTCAGGGAGCAGAAAGACCAGGTTGGTGAAAAGCTTGAGGCGGCGCGAAAGACCGCCGAGAAATTTGGGGCCAAAAATCCGGCCTTGGAGACGAAGGTCGCCGGCCTGGAGGCTGAGCTGGAGCGCGCAACGAGCGCGCTTGTGAAAGAGCAGGATTCGCGGCGGGCGGAGGCGGATCGCTCGGATCAGGAGAAGGCGGCTCTGGCGAAGCAGCTTGCGGACGCCCGCAAAAACCGGGACGAACTTGCCGCCGAAAGCGAAGCGGTTCGCAAGAAGCTTGATTGGATTTCGAAGGAAGAAGAGGGCCTGAGGGAACAGCTGGCCGCCGCCAAGGCGGAGGCGATGAAACTTGCCACAGCCAATCCTGAGCTGCAGCGCACAATTCGGAGCCTTGAAGAACAGGTGGCCCGCGCCGAAAGTCAGCGAGTGGAACAGGCTGGAGAAGCGACCCGGCTTGCGGCGGAAAAGGCGGGCTTGTTTGAGAACTTGCGGTCCGTGACATCCGACCGCGACGCGCTGAGGGCAGCGGTCGATGAGGCCCGGAAACGGGAGGCCGAACTCTCCGGTGAAAAAGAAGATCTGCTTGTGCAAATGAAGCGCATGCGGGCGGAGGCCGAGGGACAATCGGAGGCGAATCCGGAGTTGCAGCGGAAAATCGACGAGCTTGGGATTCGACTGACAGAAACAGAAGGGCGGCTGGCCCGGGAACGCGAGTCGGCAGCCGCGGGTACAAAGGCCTTCGAAGCAGAGAAGGATGTTCTTTCTGGAAAATTGATCGGGGCGCAGGAGACGGCGCAGGCGCTGGCGGGTCGTGAATCCGGTCGTGAAAAGCTGGTGGCCGGCCTCAAGGCCCGGCTTCAGGAGGCCGAAACGAAATCGGAAGCGCTGTTGACCCAACTGCCCGAGAGGGACAAATTGATCGCGGACCTCCGACAGGAGCTGGGATCCGTCCGCTCGAAATTGGCGGCAATGCGTGAGGGCGTGGACTCCGGCCAGGCCCGCATCGCCGATCTGGAAAAGCAGTTGGAGGAGACTTCAACCGCCGCGGCGAGTGTCACCGGGGCGATGGCTGATGAGAATGCGCTGCTGAAGGCAATCGTGACGCGCGAACTGCAGGAGCAGGCCAGGCGGCAACAGGCGCGCAAGCTCGTGGAGGAGGAGATGGAAAAATTGCAAATTCGTTCGGAGGCCCTGATCGGAAAACTGAACGCTCTGGGCAGTGCCGAGGTCGCCTTGTCGGAGAAAGAGCGCAAACTGTTTGAGAAGCCGCTGGTCTCCTCGTCCGTGGAGGGGGGGAAGAACTCGATGAATATCTCGATGGTCGTCGAGAAACAGCCTTCCGAAGCAGAAAGCAAGACGACACGAGAGAACGATCTGCCTGCGGGATTGATTGAACGGGCCGCCAAAGCCAATGCGCTTGCCAATGAAGGAGGACTCGATCAGGCGAACGCCATTTATGAGGAATTGGTCGCGGAGGCGCCGGAGAGCTATTTTGCGAAGGTCAACCTGGGCGTGACGCAACTAAAGCTGGCGCGGCACGCAAAAGCCATTGAGACTCTGGAGGGAGCGCTGGCTATTCGGCCGGGAGACGCGTTTGCGTTGATGAATCTTGGCATTGCGCAGTACCGATTCGGTCGCTACGGAGAAGCTGCCCGCGCGCTCGGAGCGGCGGTGGACGCTTCGCCCAAGCAGTATTTTCCCCACTATTTCCTAGGTTTGGCATTGAATGAAGGCGGGGACACCAAGGGAGCGGTGCGTGAGCTGCTCAGCGCGATCGAGATCAACCCGGAATACGCCCAGGCGCACTTGAATCTGGCGATCATCTACGCGACGGCGCAACCCCCCGAGAAAGAGCGTGCCCGACAACACTACAAGCGGGCTCTCGAGTTGGGCGCGCCCGGGGATGCCTCTCTGGAACAACTGATTCAGTGATTTTCTGTTTCTGGCGTGGCGGAAACAGCGAATTTTTTCCGGATGGTTTATCCATCGGATGCCCATGTTCAGGGGCTTTGTGGATGATGGCGTATTCCTTCAAATGTTTGGGGCGAAGAAAAATCGAAGTTTTTTCGCAAAACCTATTGACCTGCCGGGATGTTTTGATACTTTCCTATCTCCCACGACGGACCGGCTTACGGGCCACACGTGAGGCGAAGTTCTCTCGAGCGGATGCACCGCCTCGATGCTTGAATCTCCAAATGGGGTTGACCGACCCCTTGAGACAAGCGCGACGGCAAGGACTCCGCAAACGAAGCGGTTATTTGACAGTCTGAATCTGATTTTCAAGCACACGACCAAAACGGTCGCGAAAATTCAGAACGTAAATTTTTTATAAGAAGCAAATTCAGTGAAAACTGAATTGTGCGTTCTTCTGTCGATTTTGATTTAATCAACTATTTGACGACACTTACTCCGGCCTGTCTCACAGGCTGGAACTATGGATAGTCGGAAATTTCCCCGAGCCTAGCAGCTCGGGGGCAAATTCTTTACGGAGAGTTTGATTCTGGCTCAGAACGAACGCTGGCGGCGTGGATAAGACATGCAAGTCGCGCGATTAAACTCCTTCGGGAGATATAAAGCGGCGCACGGGTGCGTAACACGTGAGTAACCTGCCCTAAAGTGGGGGATAGCTCGCCGAAAGGCGAATTAATACCGCATGCGGCTAGAGAGGACATCCTCTCCAAGCCAAAGCAGCAATGCGCTTTAGGATGGGCTCGCGGCCTATCAGCTTGTTGGTGAGGTAACGGCTCACCAAGGCTATGACGGGTAGCTGGTCTGAGAGGATGATCAGCCACACTGGAACTGAGACACGGTCCAGACACCTACGGGTGGCAGCAGTCGAGAATCTTTCACAATGGGGGCAACCCTGATGGAGCGACGCCGCGTGGAGGATGACGGCCTATTGGTTGTAAACTCCTGTCATGCGAGAACAAGAAAGTGATAGTATCGCAAGAGGAAGGGACGGCTAACTCTGTGCCAGCAGCCGCGGTAATACAGAGGTCCCAAGCGTTGTTCGGATTCATTGGGCGTAAAGGGTGCGTAGGCGGTATTGCAAGTCGAATGTGAAATCTCGGGGCTCAACCCCGAAACTGCATTCGATACTGCGGAACTTGAGGACTGTAGAGGAGAATGGAATTCACGGTGTAGCAGTGAAATGCGTAGATATCGTGAGGAAGACCAGTGGCGAAGGCGATTCTCTGGGCAGTTCCTGACGCTGAGGCACGAAGGCTAGGGTAGCGAACGGGATTAGATACCCCGGTAGTCCTAGCAGTAAACGGTGCACGTTTGGTGTGGGAGGATTCGACCCCTTCCGTGCCGGAGCTAACGCGTTAAACGTGCCGCCTGGGAAGTACGGTCGCAAGATTAAAACTCAAAGAAATTGACGGGGGCCCGCACAAGCGGTGGAGTATGTGGCTTAATTCGATGCAACGCGAAGAACCTTACCTGGCCTTGACATGTATCGTGAAAATCTGTGAAAGCAGATGACTGCCCGCAAGGGTGATGGGGATACACAGGTGCTGCATGGCTGTCGTCAGCTCGTGTCGTGAGATGTTGGGTTAAGTCCCGCAACGAGCGCAACCCCTATGAACTGTTGCCACCGGCGCAAGCCGAGCACTCTGTTCAGACTGCCCTGTTTAACGGGGAGGAAGGTGGGGACGACGTCAAGTCAGTATGGCCCTTACGGCCAGGGCTGCACACGTACTACAATGCCCACTACAGAATGATCCGAGACCGCGAGGTGGAGGAAATCTCAAAAAGTGGGCCCAGTTCGGATTGTAGGCTGCAACTCGCCTACATGAAGCCGGAATCGCTAGTAATGGCGCATCAGCTACGGCGCCGTGAATACGTTCCCGGGCCTTGTACACACCGCCCGTCACATCATGGAAGTCGCTTGTAGCCGAAGTGCGTGCGCTAACCGCAAGGAGGCAGCGCCCTACGCTATGAGTGGTAACTGGGATGAAGTCGTAACAAGGTAGCCGTAGGGGAACCTGCGGCTGGATCACCTCCTTTCTAAGGAGATAGCTGGAACCTCTTCAAGGATCGTGAGATTCGGGAATGTTCCAAGCAGGTCGACCGCTAACCCCATGCCTGTATGGATGGATATGCGGTGAAAACCCAAAGCTCGAAAGGGCGGAGGGTCCTAATCGATGAGGAACGCACAATTCAGTTTTCATGAAAGCTTCTTAAGACACGGCCCGGCCGGCTGCCGACGTTTGTAATATTCCGGACGGTCGCCACGACCGGGGGTATAGCTCAGTTGGTAGAGCGCCAGCTTTGCAAGCTGGATGTCCGGGGTTCGAACCCCCGTGCCTCCACCATTTCATCGGATAAAATCCGGCGACGGGCCTGTAGCTCAGTTGGTTAGAGCATGCGCTTGATAAGCGCAGGGTCACTGGTTCGAGTCCAGTCAGGCCCACCATGATAAAATACGTTTTGAATTTTCCCGATTGTAGGGAGTGGCCGAAAGCCATTTCAGACAGTCCAGTTCCGGATCCGATCCGGGACAGGTTCTTTGACATCCGCATATATGGGTAGATAACAATGCAACTTCAAAATGCTGAGTGAGCATGGACGATAAACGCCGCAGGTAAGATGGTGGTGTGAGGCGTCCAACAAATAATAGAGATTTCAGATATCTCGGAAATAATAAGCTACTAAGAGCACATGATGAATGCCTTGGTGCCAGAAGGCGATGAAGGACGTGATAAGCTGCGATAAGCTTCGGGGAGCGGCAAATACGCTATGATCCGGAGATGTCCGAATGGGGTAACCCCTTCCGTTTAATAATGGTTGACTCCATCCTGAATACATAGGGATGGCAGAGCAAACCCGGCGAAGTGAAACATCTCAGTAACCGGAGGAAAAGAAAAAGAAATTGATTCCGTAAGTAGTGGCGAGCGAAAGCGGAAAAGCCCAAACCGAAAAGCTTGCTTTTCGGGGTTGTAGGAGCCCGTTGTGGCAGTCGAGAGGTTAGGTGAAGCGTGTGGAAAAGCGCTCCATAGACGGTGACAGACCGGTAACCGAAAACCCGACGACGCCTAGGGAATTCCTGAGTAATGCGATACACGTGAAACTTCGCATGAATCCGCGCCGACCACGGCGTAAGGCTAAATACTAACTGGCGACCGATAGTGAACAAGTACCGCGAGGGAAAGGTGAAAAGTACCGCTGCGAGCGGAGTGAAATAGTACCTGAAATCATGTGCTTACAAGGTGTCAGAGCCCGCAAGGGTGATGGCGTGCCTTTTGCTTAATGAGTCTGCGAGTTAGTGTCTGTGGCAAGTCTAAGCCCTTCTGGGGTGGAGGCGAAGCGAAAGCGAGTCCGAAATGGGCGATTAGCTGCCGGCACTAGACCCGAAGCGGAGGTGATCTACCCATGGCCAGGTTGAAGCGACAGTAACATGTCGTGAAGGACCGAACAGGTGAATGTTGAAAAATTCTCTGATGAGCTGTGGGTAGGAGCTGTTGACCAGATAATTGCCGTAGGGGGACAGGAACGGGCGTTCAGAGTCGTATATTTCCCAAAAGGTCGTGGCGCCGCGTTCGATCATCCCGCCCCAATAGCGCCTCAGCAATTTCACCCCGTCGTTCTCCAATCCGCTCACGCACAAGGCTTGGACCGCGAGATGATACAGGCCGGGGTTCACCGGCTTGAGGGCGTCCGGCATGCCTTGCACGGAGCGCATGACGCGGGCCGCCTCGTCCCCTTCGATGGCGCGGCCAAGAATCATCCAAATCTGGCTGGCCCATGAAATTTGTTTTTCCGGCCCGCTCACGAAAACGCCCTTCTCTCTGGAGAAGAGAAATTCGCGGGCGGCCCTTTTCATTTTTTCAATGACGGGTCGCAACGAAGCCGCACGGGTGGGATCGTTCAGTTTTTCCGCCAGGGCGGCTGCGGTTTGCAATCCGTAAAGAATCACGCCTTGCACGGCGGCCTGCTTGTGCAGGCGCGGCTCCCAATCGATGAAGATCCACCAATCACCCGGGTCGGTGAACAAGCCGTTATCATCGAGGTGCGTTTGCAGCATCTCCAACTGCCGCCACACCACCGGCCAGAGGTCGTCCGCCGTGCTCCAATCCCCGCTCGTCTCCGCGTAGTCGAGCAGGGCGCCCGCGAACAAAGCAGTGTAGTCGAGAATAAAATCGTTTCCCGCGTGAGGCTGCGGCGCCTCATACACACAGGCCGGCACGATTCCCTTCGCGTTAGACAACCCGGCGAAGAGATACAGGCACCGCTTCGTCAGATCAAACTGGCGGAAGGTGACATGGTTCACGGGCGCGCACACCGCCAGATCCATCCACAGGCGACGGTCCCGCTTGGGGCCGTCCTCGAAGACCGTCTGCATGCAGTTGGCCAGCGTCCGCCGGGAGACCTCGTCCATCACCCGCAGATCCTCCGGCACGCCCGGAGGGAGCGGCTCCACGGCGGCCTCATCCGCCGAGGAAACCGTCCGGCATAGGAAATGGTCGAACCGCACGGAGAAGGGAGCCGATTCGCTGGCGACGGTGATCTTCAAATACCGAAAGGCATACCGGCGCGGCAGAGCCACATGCTGCGGCGGCAGGTCAATGGTCAGGACTTCATCCTGCAGCCAGGCCCGGCTCATCTGCCCGGAGTAGGGATCGAAGGGTTCGCACACTTCCGCCGCGATTTCTCCGAAAATCAATTCCAGCCGCACGGGGGCGTCCGCGATCCCATCGGCAGCGACATCGAACGAGACATGCCCGACGAGGTGCACGCCGAAATCCAGGATGAAACTTTCACCGCCGCGCCAGGTCCGTTCCCACACCGAGGAGGCCGGTCCCTTGTCGAGCATCTCCCAATGCTGATGGGCCACCGGGTTGCGCAGGCCCTCCACCACGCGGAGCGGGCGTGCCTCGCGGTGATGCAGCTTCGGTTTGGCGTCTTCGGCGATTTTCAACCAGCGTTGCCGTGTCCGGGCATCAAATGGGTCATTCATAAGAGTGTGTTCCGCTTAGTTTCCTGCCTGCGCGAATTCGATTTCCAACAAGGCCGCAAGCTTGCCCAATTTCCCCGCGACACGCCCCGTGCCCACGGCGCTGTGATGCGCCGGGCCGTGGCTGTTCCATTCGTTGACGAAGCGGCGCGCGCCGCAGGGAAAGCGGCAGCGGCTGTTCGTGTTGCCGATTTCCAAAATCGGGCCCGGGACGGATTCGCCTTCCGCCGCGAGCAGCTTCAGCCCGCCCGCAGACTCCACCACCGACAACAACGTGACCGGGCCGTGTTTCACGGACATTTCCACCGAGAGCCCCCGGCCCACTTTGCCGTGATAAACGGCCAGCGGGCGGACCTTGGTTTTGCTTTGCGCGATGGCAATGTGGCCGGGGCCGTCGTGCCCCATCAACACCACGTCGTCCTTGAAATCCATCGCATGGTATTCGGTGAACGATCCGCCCGCGCCGAAATTGTCCATAATCTTACAGTTCGCCCCTGCGCTCCTCCAGAGTCCGGCGGATTTCGGCCATGCGAGGCCGGTTGAGCGGGTAACGCCAGAGGCACAGCAGCATAAAACTCCACAGAACGATCGGCAGGGCGATGAAGATAACCACCATGCGGTGGAGCACTTCGGGCGGCTGCGCGGGCAGCTTGGCGTCGAATCCGGTGGACTGCAGCACCAATCCTCCGATTCCCAGCGCGAGGGTGGAAGCAATCTTAAAAAACCACGAATAGACCGCGTTGAGCGATCCTTCCCGGCGGCGCGCGGTGTGCAGCTCGTCGTGGTCGGCCACGTCCGCCTTCATCGAGGGCAGGAATATCCAGATCGCGGAAATCGTTCCAACCTCGAAGACGGCCGGGAGGATCTGCAGGTAGGGCATGTCGGGCCGCAGGCAGAAAATATAAAGCAGATGCCCGGCCATCGTGGCCACGACCATGGAAGCCATGATCGCTTTTTTATCGAATTTTTCCCCCAGCCAGGTCCACATCGGAATGCAGGCAATTCCGGTGGCGACCAGCACGGTCGATTTCCATCCGACGATGACCGAAGCCGCGGCGATGTCGCCCCCGTTGACGTAATAGATGTTCACATACTGGCCCAGGGCGCCGACCGACACGCCGCTGAGCATGAGGAAAAACGCCACGCCGATCAGCCCCCAAAGCGGGCCATTGGACAGCGATTCCCTGAGGCTCTTCCAAAACGGCTCTTTGGCCTGCCGCACCACGGCTTTTTGATAATAACGCTCCCGGCCGACGATCGCCGGCAACAGTCCCAAGATCAAAATCAAACCGGCCACGACCCAACTGAACGCCTGCATGCCACGCACGATGTCGGGTTTTCCCGTGGCCGGATCGAGAAAGAGCGAGCACGTGATGATCGCCAGGGACCAGCCGCCGAGCAGATTGAAGCACTTGGCAAAAAAGGTCGTCCACGCCATCAGGTGCGTGCGTTCGTCGTAGTTCGGTGTCAGCTCCATCTGCATCGCGCCGAAGGGCATCGAGCTGCAGGTGGTAAAAGTGAAAAACAGCAGGCCCGCGACCACCAGATACGCCAGCAATCCGCTTTCCCCCACTCCGGCGGGCGAGCGCCACAACAGGAGGTAGGTGATCGCCGAAAGGATCGAACCCACAAACATGTAAGGACGCCGCCGTCCCCACCTCGTCCGGGTGTTGTCCGACAGGGTGCCGATGACCGGGTCCATGAAGGCGTCCCACAGGCGCAGGACCATGAGGATCGCCCCGAGCACCACCGGGCTGATGCCCAGCCCGATGTTGAAGAACGGCATCCATAGAATGCCCGTCGTCATATCCGCCGCCAGCCAGCTCATGCTGGCGCCCGCGCCAAAGGCCAGTTTCTGGCCAAAGGGGATGCGGTCGGCTTCCGGGATGTGGGTGAGGAAACCGTCCCGCCGGCTCATGCGATTCCTTCGGCCATCTGGAGGTCCCGGCGGAATGGAACCTCCGCCGCCTGCTGGACGATCATCGCCCCGGCCAGAACATTCCAGCTCAGGAATCCTGCGTTGAAGTTCGGTTTGCCCGTGTCGGGGTCATAACATTCGTGAAGCACGGCGTCGCGCTCAAGGTCCCCGCCCAGAAGCGTAATGATTTTGTCCGCCAGCACCGACGCTTCCTCATGATAGCCGTAGCGCCTGAGTCCCTCATAGACCATGTAATTGGCCACGACCCAGACCGGTCCGAGCCAGTTGCTGGGGTTGGCGCTGTCGGTCGCCGGATCATACATTTTCTCCTGCTTCGAGAGGCTGCGCATGCCGTGCGGTGAATCAAATTCGTCACGGTTGAGCAGGTGCCGCTCGACCAGCTGGCGCGCCTGCCGTTCGGTGGCGATGCCGCACCATAGCGGAAGGAAGCCGGTGAAGACCTTGATCTTTTGCGGAAGTGTTCTCCACGACATTTCCATTCCCCTGTTGATGTTTGGAAAATGCTCATGCCGGTGATCCCGGCACTGTACGTCCACCGTGTAGAAGAATCCGTCAATCTCGTCCCAGCATTCGCTTTGGACCGCATTTTCGATGAGCAGGATTTCCCGCTCCCACGCATTCACGTCGCCCTCGTGGCCAAGTTCCGTCGCGATCTCCTTCATCGCGCCGAGCTCCTGGTGGAACAGGCAATTCAGGAGCAGGTTCGCCGAGGAAAATTCCGGACGGCCATACGTCGTGGGGTCATTGTCCACTCCAATCGCGGCATCCGATCCCCAGACCAGCAGGCCGCAGGGTGTTCCATATTTCGACCGCCACCGCTGGTGAAACCTTTTGAGATTTTCATAATACGGTTCCATCCACCGGTAGTCCCCGGCCATCCGGGCGATTCCCCTGGCAAACTGGGCAAAGACAGGCTTGGCCTGGTTCTTTTCCGTCCCGCCCGGAGAGGAGCTGGCGAAGAAGTCCCCCACGCTGGCCTTCATCATAATCGGCAGCGCCCCGTCCTCAGTCTGGTGCTCGAAAAAATTGATCCAGCTTCCCATCGCATGCGTGAGAAAATTGCTGCGGGATTCGTGATCGAGCCGGTCCCTCAACGGAGCTATGCCCTCGACAATCCAAAAGCTGTCCCAGTCCCATAACTCGTCGTGGAATAACCCGCCCGGGACCAGAAACGGATGTCTAAGACAGCCCTGCGCCTCGCGATAGATCGCTGAGGTTTGACCGCAGATGAAATCCAGGAGACGTTCGGAATGCTGCTTGAGCATGGATGGGTGTTTCATGGTTGAAGCTGGATTTTTCCGGAGTGCACGCCGATCCGGCGCAGGACGCTATTCTCCGCCTGGGAAAACCGCCGCCGTTGACAGACACGCGCTGGTGACCCATGATGTTTCACATGAAAACCGCCACCGTCCGCGACCTCCGGCAGCATTTTCCGAAAATCGAACGCTGGCTGGAGGAGGGGGAATCGGTCACCATCACCAAGCGGGACAAACCGGTCGCCCTGCTTTCGCTGCCTCCCCAAACCCCCAAAAAACCGACCAAGGCGCAGTTCCGGGCAAGATGGAGCCGCAATACGCGCATCCCCGCAAAGCCGGGAGCCTTCCGGCAAATGCTTCAGGATCGCCATCGGGACTTCGAAAAGTGAGAGCGGATGAATTACGCCGACTCCAGCTTCCTGGTCGCTCTCTACCTGGCGGATGATCCGCAACAGGGAGAGCAAGCAGACGCCTTCATGGAATCCGAAGCTCAGCCCGTGTTCTTCACTCCCTTCAACCGCGTTGAGGTGCGGAACGCCTTGAGGCTTTCGCGGTGGCGCGGCAACGTCCGCTCCGCCCAGGTGCAAACGGCCTTCGCGCATATCGACGCCGATCTCCGGGAAGGCTTCCTGGTTCACACCGCGGTCAACCACTCGGCGGTTTACCGCCTGGCGGATGAACTTTCCGCGAAACACGCTGGCACCCGGACCCTGGACCTGCTGCACGTGGCTTCCGCCGTTTCGCTGAAAGCCAAAACCTTTCTGACGTTTGATACCCGCCAGACCGCCCTGGCCAAAGCCGCCGGCTTGCGCATCCGCCCGTGACCTGATCGCCATGAACCTCATTGGCGAACGACCGGTTCACCTTTTCCCGCTGCGTCCTCCGCGGCTCCGCGTGAGGGATCACCGGATGCGGGTTCCTCCATCTGTGTCGCCAGCCGCTCCGCCATCATGGCAAATCCATCATCGTTGGGATGCACCGCCACCCGGTCAAAAAGCGAAGCGTCAGGATCAATCAAATCCGGCCCCTCAATAAGATGCAGATTTGGATCATTTCCCGCAGCGACGATGTCGCGAAGAATCTGACGATAAAAATCAAGATCATTCTCCTGACCGGAAGGGTGGCTCCAGTTCGGAGGCACCCACAACGGAGTGAGCAGGTAAACAGATGTTTGCGGCAGCGCGGCCCGGAGCGTGGAGAGAAATTTTTCCATATTGGCGCCATAGCGTTCCAAGGGCACGTTGCCCATCCAGTCGTTGACGCCCAGGAGCACCGTCACAACTTCCGGTTTTAGCGACGCGAGAACGTCCGCGTCCGCGGGCGCCGGAAAGGAACTGCGCCCGCCAAACCCGAGGTCGATCGTTTCCCATCCCTTCGCTTTTCCAATGAGAAACGGATAGGTATTATCAATCGTGCTCGCCGCAAAGCCCTGGGTGATGGAATCTCCGTATGCGACATAGCGAGTCGCAGCCCTGGCCTTCATCGGTTCAAAGCGCGCTTCCGGGTTCACCTTTAGACCGGCGAAGTCCACGGAGTCCGCATAGGGCAGAAAGATTTCATAATCGTGAAAAACCGGGGCTTGGACCCGTCCGGGTGAAAGGTCCACTCTCACTAATTCCGGCGAGCGCAGCACACTCCGCGCCTGACTCTGGAAAGCATGCTCTGGCTTGATGACGCCGTCCACGGAGCAGGCCCCGGCCCCATTTCTGGCCGTTTTGGATTGATGCAGCTCGTTGTAATTCAGAAAAGCCTCGATGGTCGTGGCATCGGTCCGAAAGCGAATGCACACACCTGGATTGTCCCATCGGTAACCGGTCCCGGGCATATCCAGAGTTCTGTCGAAACGCACCAGTTTCCGGTCCGGATTGTCCGGTGCGGCGATCAACTCTTTGTGGACGTAACCTGCAAAATCGATCATCGGATCATCGGGCGCCACGGTTGTCAGGGTTTCGCATTGTCCGGCGGCGGTCGCGACGGCAATCAATAGCGTAATTAGGTGTTTCATAAATTCTTTGTTAGCTTCTATTCCGTGACCTGCTCCAATTGCTGGTCCGCGATCTCTCCCGTAAAGCGGTCGATGGCGACGTGGAGCCAATACCGGCGCTCACCCTCCACAACAAACTGATCCAGGGAAGTCGCGGAGGGAGGATACTTTCCGGACTGCGCCACCAGATCGATCAGGAGGTTCCAAGTCCGTGTTTGTCCGACATCGGCCAGCGCCCTCGAAACGGCTTCCCTGCGCGCCTTGATCTCGTTTTCGTCCGTCGAAGCGGGGAAGAGCGATGTGTCGCCGACAAAGCGGGTTACCAAATCCGCTTTGTTTACGAGGTGATTGCTGCTCGTCGCGGTAAAGTTTGAGAGACTGGCGGCAATGGCCGCCGGGTTGCTCAACGGTCCTGTTGCGGTGATGTCGGGCAATATTCCGCGAAGCACCGCCTCCAGTGCCTGTGAATCCTGACTGTTCAAGTCAATTTTCCCCGCCACCACGCCGTCGTCCGATTCGCTCAGGGAAAACAGATCGAGCAGGGCGGCGTCGGCGCTTTCCGAAGAGAAAAAATCGAGCGATCTCCAGGGATCATCCCGCAGGGCATAGCCCATCTCCGCCACTGATTGAAACGGACGGTTCAATACCAGCGGACGGTCCGCCTCGCGGCCATAAGGATTGCCGGAAGCCCCGTCTGTGGCGCTGGGAAACATCCCGCTGTCCCCGATGCGGCGGACTCCGTCTCTGTCGGCGTAGCTGGTGAAAGTGCCGGTATTGTCCGTGTTATTTCGAGAGATGCGCGCCGGAAAGTATTGTGCATTGGCATTCAAAAAAAGTGGAGGAACACCCGGACCGAACAACGAGGGAGCCCAAGCACTATCAAATCCATAGCCAGCGGGTTGAAAGGCGGAGTCATTCGACATGTTCGCCGACCAGAAGGGGCCGTGCCCGCCCAGGCTAATGTTTGCCATGCCGGAAAATGGCGACGCTCCCCCGACCGTAAACCATGTGAATCGCTGGGACCGGGGATCTATCGCCATGCGGATCGGATTTACGATGTAATAGCCAGCCGGAGTGAGCGGGCTCCTTGTGTTATTCGGCGGAGGATCCGCGGGAATGGCGGTAACGCGGGCCGAGGCATAGTTGTTATATCCCGCTGTGTCGAACCGCGCGGCATCCAGGCACTGTGCCGGTGTCCCGCCAATACGGCCGAACCAGACAGCAAAATCCGTGTTTGCGGTTTTGCTCAGCCAGGTTTGCGAATCATTCACGCCGTTCAGAAAGGAATAGGGAACCCAACTACCGGAGGGCGCCTGGTATTCCATGGACACTTGAAACGGAGTGTTTTGCGGAAAACGCATGTAAACGCTGTTATAAGCGCCGACTTGAGGCCAGGGAGAAGCGGGAGTCGTTGCTGCAATGTTGATATTGAGATCCGGCAGACGAAAGGCCACAGCCGTGATTCCACCGGCTCCCGTGAGCACCGGGGTTTGCGTCCAGGCAAGTCCGCTGGCCGAGCCGCCGCTGGGAGCAGGTTCGACCGAGGCGGATGACAACAATGCCTGTGCGCGAAACCCATCCGCTCCGGCCGCCGAAAGTTCGATCGAACCATCCATCGCAGCGGCATATCCGGTCAAACCAAACGGCTGCACCGCTCCAGATCCGTAGCCAGTTCCCACGTTGACATTTCCCTGAACCCGGACCCGCAGCCTGGGACGCGGGGACACAACCGGCAAAGCCTGATGGGGATTCCACAACCCGACCGTATAATATATCGCGAGGGCACTTGGCGCAGCCGCCGGGGTGTCCGGACTCGTGCCGACCACCGCACGGAACGAATTCACATAGGGCAGATCCTCCACCCCGACCGCCTGCCAGGTGGCGGACACGGAGGGCTCGGTATATTCGATCACGGTCGGATACGAGTCGCTGTCATACTGGTCAATAAGGGCCGCTCCGATGCGCATGATTTGCAGCAAGCTGCTGGCTTGGTGGACCGTAGGCGCTCCTGCAACCACCCCATCGACCACGCCCGGCGTGCTGCTCACCCCCAGCGAACCTGTCAGAATTGCCGCCTGGAGGAGTTCGAAAAAATTTGGCTCACGCGTTGTTGGCTCGTTGGCGACCTGGTCCAAAGTCTTGATGGCATCCTGCAACGTTGATCCCGTGCTCCCGACGTATTGCCAGACTTCATTGTCAACGTCCCATCGGAGGCCAAAGCAGGCCCTGATGCCGTCCGGCGTCCCTCCATTCTGTGGGCCGTTGGAACCGATCCAGGCCAAGCGGCCCAGAAAAAAGCGCCGTTGGACAAGCGGGTCACCGGCTTGAACGTCATAGGTGAACGCCGAACCGTCCCTACGATAGCTGGTGATCGTCGCCGCGGCCGGGAACCTGACGAGAGGGATAAAGCGATTGGCGGAAGCGGACGCATTGGCCTTCGTGGCGTAGTCGAAGGGGTTGGGCGCATCGGTTGTTGGTCCCCAGCTCGGGGCGTTTTTTTCGCGGGTAAAAACCGTCAAATGAGGAAGCGCATCGGCGCTCAACCCGTCGATGGTCCCGTCCGTCGCCGCCTTGATCAAATCCTGGCGGCTCAGAAACGTCGTGTCCCCGGGCTTTACACTTCGAGAACCGTTTGTTGAAGCGAAGTTCGTCACGTAATCCAGATAAGCGCCGGCGCTTGCTGCCGTCGCGGCGTTCCGCCACAAGACGAATGCGTTGGCGTCTGTAATTCCCACCGCGGAGAGATCCGCCCCGGCCAGGGATCCCTTCAACCTGTCGATTTCATCCGGGCCAAGTCCGTTCGGGAACCCCGCCACCGTCGCGTCAAGCAAACCGCCCGTATTGTAAACCGCGTAAGCAAACCGGCCTATGGCATAATTCGTGTTGCCCGGGGATGGATTGTTCAACGTATCGCCCGTCGTTCCGAACGAGCCCGCATTTGTGGCGCCCCCCCGTGTGACCAGAATCCAATGGGGCAGGCTTGCATTGTCGGGAAAGCTCCCCAGATACGGCGCGCCCCAACGATTGGCATGCAGATAGCGTCCATTATGGGAGGGGGCGCTCGTGCTGATATCGGAAGCCTTTAATGTCCCCTTGTCGCCGCCAGTGGAATCCTTAAAAACATCCTCCACGCTTGTTCGCACCAGGCTTGGCATCAAGGCGTTCGTTCCAAACCGCTGCGGCATGAGATTGGACGCCGACACATTGGCATAAACGGCTTTCCCCGAAACCACGTCGGGATCCGCATCCGCGCTCATCTCCTGCCTAAGTTCCGCAACCACGCGGTTGAGCGCTCCCTGTCCGACCTGCTCGGCCACCAAAGAGTAGCCGTAGCTGGCTGAAGCGAGCCGGTCCATCTGCATCATGGCGACAAAAGTGGCCAGCATGATCGAAACAATCACCACCAGCGACAAAACGATCACCAGAGCGGACGCCCGTCCGCGCGACAAATACGATCCCATCCTCTTGGCGCTCATTCTCTTTTCAAGGAAACAAGACATAGCGTTCGAAAATTTTCAGCCCCCTTCCCAGATCGTTGGGATAATCGCTCCAATCCATGCCCCCGCCGCCGAGATAGGCGTCCCAGTCGGCCTTCGGGCTGTTCGTTCCGGTCACCTGGCTGGCAAAGGCGGTTTGAAGATCGCCCCACTGATCGGGCGTCAGCTTTTTGAGCATGCCATCGTCCAGGACGGCCAGGCCGATTGCCACTCCTTTGGGCCGGTTCGCAGGATCATAAGCGTCCGTCAGAACGCCATTCGATTGAAGAAACAACACCTTAAATCCCAGCACCCCAGGAGCCGTGTCGCGATCAACGATCGCGTTCAGCCTGGGAAACGCGTCCACAATGCCAAACGAAACGTCCGTTGCCGCGCCAGACCAAGAAATTGGCAGATCGCTGCGTTTAAGGATGCCGTTGGTTTCAAGACGGTACTGCACCAGCGAGACGTTCCGCAGCGGGACGCTTCCTCCGGATGGCACGCCGGAACGCCGTGTATAAAATGCGACGTTGGTAAACGAAGAGGAAGCGCCCTCGGACGCAAACGCCGCCAGATCCTCACGAAAAATCCCAGCCTGCACATCGCGCGAGAGGAGGTCCAGCATCGAGCGGGCCTTCGTAAAGCTGTTCACGCGCGCCTTCCCCCCTAGCAGGCCTCCGCTGGCGGATTGCAGCAGTTGCGAGAGAAACACCACCATCAAAGCAAGCACTGCCATCGCCACAAGCACTTCGATCAGGGAAAACGCCCTGCTCGCGCCCGCCTTCCGTCCGTTCATTTTGTCAAGGAAGAGGCACATAAGTCAAAGTCTCATACCAGCCGTTCGCCAGGGCTGCCGTGGCCTGCGGCGGCCAGGAAAGCCGCAAATAAACCTGGGAAAGCTTCGGCCCCGTCTCCGCGTTGGTCCCTGCAAAGCACGTCATGCGGTAAGCCGCGTCCGCCGTGAGATTTGGGCTGACGGCTCCGTCGGATGTCACATACGCATCGGTTCCGGAAAAGACGCTGCCATAGGGTTGCGACAGCTTATCGAAGGGGATGCCATCGGTCGCGGAGGGTCCCGTGGTGGGGGCCGCCATCCGTACGGCGATCAATCGCGAGGCGAGGTTCGCCGCCCGAATCTGCTCCTCGGATTCCCGGCTCGTCCGCCACCCGCTGCTGAAAAGTCCGATCAGCGCGATGAGTACGAACACGCAGATACCGAGGGCCAGCACGACCTCGACCAGGCTGAACGCGCGGCGGCGATGCGGGCGCCCCGTCGTCATGGGCGGTAAATGGTGGATTGACCCGTCAGTCCGTTAATCCTGATCACAGCCACGTTGTCCGCATCCGCCACACGCCCGTGCGTCGGTTGCAGCCCGATTTCGATGACTCCGATCAGCGTTGCCGCATTCCGCGCCTCGCCGGACGGGGTGAATTCAACAGCCTTCTCAAAGTTCTCCTCCCCTTCTCCGGGAAGACGAAGGACAAAATCCGAATCGCCGGGATCTCCGGCGTCCGGAACCTCCGGCAGATCGGAAATCTTGTCGGAGCCAAAGACGCCGGCACCGCTTAGCTTCACCTGCTTGAACGTGCGCACCTTGCTTAGCAACCGCGTGCGAGCCGAACCCGACGCCGTGTCGTCCGTCCCCCACGGCGCAAGCTCGATTCCGGTTTTTGAAGCCAGGGTCGCGACAAGCAACCGATCCTCATCCCCGTGGGGCGAATCGTCGAAGACCACCCATACATAGGTGTTGTTAGCCACGGCGTATTGACGCGCCCCCTCGAACAGCCCGCTGATCTCCGTCAGCGCCTGATTCATCTGGCTGCCCTTGGAAATCGACGAGAGCGCCGGAATCGACAACGACACCAGAGCCGCAGGACCGTCATCACGACCAGCAATTCCACGAGGGAAAACCCCCACCCTCCCGGCTTGCGAACCGGACGGGCGCGAAGGGGAACATGACCCGGTTTCATAGCTTAGAGAATGGCCTTGTGGGGAAGCTCCGTTTCCGTCCACGGACAAATATGCAAATTGGGATAGGCTAGAATGACGGATGCGTCCTGCCTGGGGTCGGAAGCGCCCAGTTCGAGGCGGACATGATGCGTTCCGATTCCCGGATGGACCCGGATGCGTGACCCTTCCGGGCTGCGATGGGTGGCTGGCAGGTAGGGGAGCCCGGCAGGGCATTCCATGACCGGCATGTCGTCGAGGAACAACCTCGCTCCCCCCCGGGCCAGGCAGATGATCTCCCTCGGTTCGTCCGTGGCAAGCTGCCATGTCCAGCTCGCCCCGCCGGCGCCTTTGACTTGCTCCGGCAATTCGCCGTTGGCCCAAGGGACGGGATCGCCGCCTGGGATTGGCGTCACGCGGATGGTTCCGGGCAGATCTTCGAGCCGAACGGGCATCCGGGGCTGCTTCCAGAAGGAATTGTCCCATTTTCGGACCTCCAGTTTTCCGGAAAGCTGCGCGGTGCGACGGGTGAGTTCTCCCAGTGTCTTGGGCGCCTCGATGCCAAGGATGCCGGGGCCGATGAAGACCCCTTCGCCAATGGGCTCGATCCAGCGGGAGGGAATTCCCTCCGCGCCAAGGATCAGACCGAGCGTCGCTCCCGCGGTCGCGGCGGTGCAGTCGGTATCGTAGCCGCCGTTGACGGCGAGCAGGATGCTCTTTTCAAAATCTCCCGCTCCATAGAGCAGCGCCCAAATGGTCAGGGCGACGTTGAGGGGAGCGATGGTGAAGTTTTCGTTGCCGTGCCGGGCCAGCAATTCCTTCCAGCAGTCCCATTCGGAGACCCCGGAACGGTGGGCCCGAAGGATGAATTGAACGGCGCGGGCCGTTTCGCAATCGTCCGGGATGTATTGAAGCGCCCGGGGAATCGCCTCTTCAAGCTTGCCGCCAGCGGCCACAATGCTCTGCATGACGGCAAAGAGAACCTCGCCCGCGATGCCTTCGACGCCGTGATCGAGCAAAGCGTCCAATGCGGCGTAAGAGGCCGCGCTGCCGGGATCACCGGGGAAAAGGCAGGCCCAGATTTCCGAACGGATGGGAGATCCCATGCACGCGTGAAAGGGATTTTCAAACGAGCCCACCGCCTCCAGGGGCACGCCGCGCCGGAGATTCCAACGGCAGCAACCGTATTCGTCCCACATGTAATGAATGTGATCGAGCCAGGCCCGGGCGAAGTCGGTCTCGGCCAGCGTATGGTCCGTATTTTCGACGAGATGCAACCAGACGAGTTGCAGTTCCAGGTCGTCATTGGGCGGAGCTACCGTGGGAACAGGATCGTAAAACGAGAAATGGAGCCGTTCCATCCTGCCTTCCACCGGGAGCCCGAGGGTTCCGCCGATGGATTTCCCCAGCCAGCAGCCTTGAATCTCTTTTTCCAGTTGTTTAGCATTCATAAGGTCACCACGAAATCAGCAGGTTGCCGGTAATGCCGGAGATTTCGAAAGCGCTCCCGCCTTCCACCGTTTCAAAAGGATGGAAAGCGCTGGCAAACGGCCATTCGGGATTGGGAGTAAAATACAGACGCGCCGGATCGGTGTCCGGTTCCGGATAAAACCGTACGGCGGCATCTTGCAGCCCTTTGATCATCAAGCGGCGGCGGATGCCGACTTCGCCGGAGCCTTGGATGGCGCACGACACGGCCCCCGCCGCCTCCTGCCGGACCAAACACCGGCACTCGCGATGCCAGGCGCGTGGCATTTGATAGACCGCGTGGCCGCCTTCCAGCCAGGCATCACAGCCGGTCAGGAGTGGCGCGCCATCGGGGAACCTGAGCCGCCATTTGGCGAGCGTCGAGGGCTGGAATCCGGACAGGAAAAAGCCGTTCCTGTTGGTGGCCGTGACGAACAGCGGATCGCGGATTTCCACGGATGGCTTATCAACTTGGAAGGAATAACCAAATTCGGCCAGCATGAGGCGCAGCCAGCGTTCGGTGTGCAGACGCTCGCCTTCATCGTGCGGCGCCGGAAGTTTCGCATCGGTCACATCCGCGCAGAAAGTGCCGCGAAGCCAGCCGAGATGGCCGCCTCCCGGGAATTGCGACCGCACGGCATAGCTCCGCTCCAGGTCTCCCTGGCACACGGAGGCGAGTTGCTTCCACCCTGTTCGATCCGGAGCAAGAGGAACCGTGTCGATCCCGCCGCCCGACAGGTGCGGCTGATGGAAAAATTCCACGGGCAGCGCCCCGGCTTCCAAACGATCCGCCGCCAGCGCGCTCCGCATTTGGAAATTTCCCTCCAGAGTATCCACGCAGCGCAGGTTAAGCGCCTGCTTAAGCCCGTCGCCAGCCCGCGCCACGGACCCATAGAGCAGCACCTGAAAGCCTTCATGACACGCGGCCAAAAGGACGCGTTCGAGTTCACTTCCGGCCGCGGGAACCGGGGAGAGCAGGATCGACCGCCGGAACGCCGAAGCATTTGATTTCCATGCGCTCAAAAAGTTATCCGTCGAAATAATGCTGTTCAGGGGGAAACCGTGATTGAGCGCCCCCCGCATGAACCAATCTCCGAAAAAGACCTCTCCCAGATCAGGCCGCGCGCCGAAGACCAGATCGTGATACTCGGAAAACGGATAGATCCATGTGACCAGTCCAGGTTCATCCGGGCAATGCCGCAGAGCTTCCTGAAGATGCGGCGTCACCTCGGACGCACATTGTTCGAGCAATTGCCCCTGGGAATCATCAATGGTCAGCAACGATATGTTTGACACGGGCGTCACCTCCCCGGCGGCATCCAGCCGCGCCAAGGCCAGGGGCATGTAGATGTCGTGCGGCTCGCGGCCATACCGATCCAGCCAGG
>Ga0351866_10120_pt2 | contig 24069 bp, 29 predicted proteins | sample TotcelFGM3001L11_FD_206783 | JGI IMG/M metagenome (GOLD analysis project Ga0351866, IMG submission 206783) | Enriched cells from coal bed in the Powder River Basin, Montana, United States - Total cells FGM rep2 HSBNCT.FGM.300.1.L11 ...
GTAATACACACATCACAAGCATGTTGTGGGCCATTCTATCCGCCCGAAACACCGAAAATCTCGCAGGCTTTTTTGGAGGCTTCCGCATAACGGTCGAATGTGTCCATCATTGATCCTTCGTCCGAAGGATCAATGACTCCTCCACCGTCGGACAAAATGGAATCGGTCATCATGGCGACGAGGATGAGGTGTTTGAGACGGTGCGTAAAGTAGCCGTCCTCGAATCTCGCGTATGGCACGCTAGACACGGCTACGCATCCACTGGGCTCAGCCTGGTCCTCGAAAATGCTGAAAGGAGCGAATGCATCACACACTTCGTTGTCCAGCCCGGAAGGAGCGGGCTTCATGGCGTCAATCGCAAGGAATCTCCCGCGGAATTCGGCGACGGTCACCTTTTCGAGGCTCATCGGAGAGAGGTAGAATTCGTAGGGCATGGGTCTGGTTGGCGGATTAGCGGATTATGAAAACAGCAAACACATCACCATTTGAAGCCCGCTTTCTTCCGAAAAATAGGCTGTGTCCCCCACCCAGATGCCGCAGATAAGAAGGAGAATCGATCTTCACAACGGCAAATCGCTCATCAAAAACGGCCTCCTCTTGGTGAGGATCCATTTTCAAAAAGACGATTTCTGCTTCTTCTAGCACGTCTTTTTCAACGGACGAAGCCACTCGGAGGATTTTTTGTTTTCCTTTTTCCATGGTTTGAATCCCTTTCTTCACATTTTCGACACCGGCGACTTCAGTAGAACTTCGTCAAATGGTGGGGTGCAAATTCTGAAAGTATGACTCTGGCTCATGCGGTTTTCTCGATTTTTGCTTCTTCGGTGTATCGCTTTAGGGCTTTTCCCACCTCGTCAGCCATCTCGTGCTGAAAGAAATATTTTCGCAATTCGATCTCACCGACCTCTGCCGCGAGCTGTCGGGCGGATTCGACTTGCTCGGGATAGCATTCGCCCGGCTCGTGGCCGTGGAGACCTTCCGCCGCCTGTTGGGTGAGGTATTCGGTAATCCCCTCGTAGGTGTCGCACAGGGCAGGGTTCTCGTGCATTTTGCGCATCGTCTCGGGGTGAGTGAAGCGGTGGAGATCCTCGTGAATAAGCGTGGCAATCTCTCGACCGACATCTCCCTTGAGGACGTGCGCGGGAGCCTCCAGATCGGTGGACCAGCCAAGGATGCCTCTCGTGTCTTCCAAGCCCACCTTTTTTGCCGATTCGGAAAATTCCTCAGGCGTCTCAAGAACGTCCGGGATATTCCGCACGGTCTCGGATTTTTCGGGAGCGATGAACTCGCCAAATTCAACGTGTAGCCGCCGATCTGCGATCTCACGCGGGATGTCGTCGAGAGATTCCAGCTTGCGCCCGATGAAGGGAATTTCGGTGGTTTCGGAGCAGAGTTCGGTGGCTTGTTGGTTGCTCATGGTGTGGAGGTGAGTTGATCCGCGGCGGCGGCACTGACACAGGGGATTGGGGTTTCGGCGGCGTAAATTTTAGTGATCACCAACTTCCGGCGATTTGAGGAGCCTTGACGTGGAAGATTTTTCTCTGCCCGCTGGCGGAGAACACCCGCCAGACGGGAACGCTCAACCTTCAAACTGCCGTCCGCAGACTTGGATTGAGCGGACTCATCCTTGAGTGTTTCGAGCAATGCGATGGTTTCATCGAGCGTTCTCGATTTCGATACAACGGGGCAACCGTTGACAGTCAACAGTTGGACCGTCGGCTTCGAATCGTCAGACTTTTCGGTGGGCTTGGCGATTTCTGTCGCATCGGGTTCCTGACGCTTGCCGGTTTCTTTGGGTGGCACCGCGGCGATTTGCCGATCGAGAATCTGTTTTTCCACCTCTTCACGCGGAACACGATATACGCGCTGCCTCCGACGAATAGCCCTCAGGAGGCTTTTGTTCTCCTGAACAACGGCCGGCGGATCCGTCTTGAAAACGAATGGAATGCTGGGGCCTTCCGAAGTCTGAAGGCGGGCAAGGGCGTGGTAATTGGGCAGGTTCTGAAGGTCCTCGTAGTTGAAATGCGGGCGAGTATAGACCTCCATTTTTTCGGCATCAGGCGCGCCGAGCCGGAATAGGACAAAACTGCCGACGTTGCCGAGTATCGCATCGAACAGGTTCTCCTTGCCCCGGTTCGTGTTGAGCTGAGCCAGGTTCTGGTTTGCGAGCGTCAGGCAGAGACCGAATTTTCTGGCCTCCGACAAGAGTGCGGCAGCGGTGTCCGTGGTGAAGTTCTGGAATTCATCGACGTAGAGGTGGAACGGTGTCCGCTGATCGCTCCGCAATGTGCTCCGGCTCATGGCAGAGCTGAAAATCTTGCCAATGATGATCATGCCTAGGAGCTGCATGTCGAGTTCTCCCAACTGTCCCTTGGACAGGTTCACCAGCAGGATTTTTCGCTCGTCCATGACCGCCCGGAAATTGATCGTGCTCCGGCTCTGGCCGATAATTGGCCGCAGCAGCGCGCTCTGCACCAGTAGGTTCAGCTTGCTGGTGATGTAAGGCGCGATATTTTGCAGAGACACCTCCCCACCAGCTTTCTCGGCCTGTTTGGTCCAGAAATTGACCGCATAGCGGTTGGTGCAGTGTTTCTTGAGGTGGTCACGGAACTCCCTGTCTTCAAAGATTGGAGCCAGCTCAACCAAGGTATGGCCGCGCAGGCTGGTATCCATCAGAAGCAAGAGCGCGTTGCGAAAGTAGGTCTCGAACATCGGCCCGCCGCACTCTCGCATGTTGTAGATGCGGTCGAGCATCTTGACGAATTCGTTGATGGCATAGTTGACCTCGAAGGCGCGGGTTTTCTCGGAGGTGACTTCTAGAAAGTTGATGCCGGGGATTGCATCAGTCTCGCAGGGGTTGAGAAGAATCACATCCCTCTGCCGCGAGGCGGGAATGGAGAGAAGCGTCTGCTCGTAGAGATCGCCATGTGGGTCGATGAGACAAAACCCCTGACCAGACGCGATGTCCTGATGAATGCTGTTGAGCAGCAGCGTGGACTTTCCTGTTCCTGTCGCTCCAATGATGTAGGTGTGGCGATCTCGATAGGTTGCGTCCGCATGGACCTTCATCCGCAACCCGGCTTCATCGATGTGACCCAAGCGAAGCCCCGTTGCCGGAAGCTTCGGGATCCTGCGATTGAAGATTTGCGAGAATTCATGGCGATGCAGCGTTTCCAGATCCGGGAAAAGAACCGGCAGTTTGCCGCGAGCAGGAATACAGTTCGAGAGATCCAAGTCGCTCGTCGGCTCCAAACCGGAACCGTGAGAGGATGACTGAACGGCGGTCGAATTGCTTGGGAAAAGCTCGTTGGCAATTAGACCTTGCAGAGCAGTTGAAAGAGGCTCGAGAGAGGCAATCTCGGCGTTGACACGGAAGCCGGCTTGGGAGGTATGCCATTGGGCGAGTGCTTCCTTGCAGCCCGTGAGCGAGGACTCCCCGTCCAGTGAGGGATCAAATGAATGTTTGGCTTGCTCAAGAGCGACAAAATCCATCGCCTTCTTGATCATACGGCTGTCTTTTCTAGTCAGAGTGAAAGACGACAAACGCACACGACACGAAAGCGGAATAGGCGAACCCGCGATGACCGCCACCAGCGAAGGGAAAGCCATTCCCTTCTTAGGCTGAAACACGGGAACAACGACCCGGTTTTGCCTGGGATCAGAAGCAGGAGCATGGAACCCCATGGGCGTGGAAGCCTCGCCGAGAAGCAGGCTTGTGTTTTCCGCCGTGAGATTTTTACGAAATGGGAGGGGGTCTTCGTGTGGACTATCCTCAGGTGCCATGGGCTCGAAGCGGCATTGCTCACCAATCGCTGTAATGAGTGCATGAAACGACGGCCTTAGGATCTCGGCATCCCGACTCGCCTGATCGGCGGTTGGCCTACAGCTTCGCCCCCTGATTTCCCACTGTAGTTGATGGCCTCCTCCGCCTTGGAAATGAAATTCGACAGCATCGCCATCCTTGAGCACCGAAAGCATAGACCGCAGCATGTGGTTTTGCCGGGCCGGAATCTTTTCCGCTTCATCCTGTTCCGCTTTCCGTCGGGAATGAAGGATTCCAGCGCAGACAAACCGGAACTCCCCCGCATAGCCACCTTCGATGAGTTCCGTCACCTTTACCCAGGGTGAACACTCCAATTCTGTCGAGGATTCCAGTAAGGGACCGCTCACTGATTCGATGTTCTCCTCGATGGCGGGTATTTCTAGGTGGAGCATATTGGTGGGTGTTCGGCGGGCAGGGTTATTCACGTTGATAAGCAACTCACGTCAGCTGAGAGCGAGGAGGTAGCTGGTGCCTGGTCTAACGACCAAAGCGGGCTTCAAAAGCCTCGCGAAGACGACGAAGCGTCGGCTCGGAAAAGCGGGCGGACTGGCCGAGGGAGATCAAAAAGCACAACCCGGCTCTCTGCGATTGGATCTGCGTTTCCGAACGCTCTAATTCCTGCGTTGCCCATTGCCATGCGACATCTTCACCCTGAACGAGAGCGGACTGTAGAGCGCTCATTCGGGGTAAGACGTGAGCTGGCTTTTTTCCTTCCAACGACGCCGAGCATGAGGCGCTTCTACATACCGAGCACGAGGCGGAAGGGAACTCCTCCTCGATCTCAGGCAGCTCCGGTGCAGGCTTTGCGCCGTAGGTGATCGAGGGGTTTGGTAGCCTGAGCCGCAACGGGCGCGGACGGCGATCCGTGCGGAGGATTGCGTCTCCGGGACGCAAAACTCCAAGCAGATCGACATCGTCAGCGGGCAGACCGGCGGCGCGACCGGCAAGTTCCCTATCGGCAGGATGGTCGAGACGATGAATGAGTTTCGTTCCGGTATTGGCAATCACAGCCGGGACTAGCGCGGACGGCGTCTGATCCACAATGACAAGGCCGGCACCGAATCCGCGAAGCTCGGCGAGCATGTTCGCAAGGTCTTCCGTGGCACGGTTCCGGGCAGAGTTGGCGGCGGTTTCGGGCACGGAGCGCAATAGCCGGTGAGCCTCCTCGATCACGGTGACATGGCGGAGCATGTCCGACGCGCCTGCCAAACGCCAGTGGTGGCGAAGCTGGAGCGTAATCAGACCCGTGACCAATGCCTGCGAGGCTGCGTCAGGGAGAGCTGACAGTTCGATCAGCGTGGGACGCTTGATCAACGAACGGACATCCAGACCGTTTGCCGCCGTGAACTCCGGAGCAAGCGGCCCACTCGCCAATCTCTGCAGCCTAAGGAGCAGCCCGGCACGGATGTTACCGGTTACCTCGGGTCCGTAGCCGGCCGTCCGAACGCAATGGTCAAGCTCGCGGATCAGATCATTTAGGAGAGGCGGTGGACCTTGCGGCACCCGCCCCGTGAGGGGCCAACCGTGGCGGCGATAGGTTTCCTCGATAGCGGTCGCAAGAACCTCGGGCATTGGCGCAATCAGCTCGAACGCCGAGGAAATCACGGCAAACAGTGCGCCGGTATGCTCCGAGACGGAGGCGCCAACGGGTGCGGCCATCGGGTTGAGGGGAAGCCGCCGCGTCCGGGGCACGCCCACGGCCCACACGTCGAGATCGCCTCCGATCTCGCTGTTGAGTAAGCGGCGGTAACCAGTCTTCATACCCGGCTCGATCACCAGCCAGGGAATGTGATGCTCGATCCAGAGCGAGAGGAGAAGATGCTCGCAGGAGACGGATTTCCCCGAGCCCGTCATTCCTGCGATGAGGAGATGGCGGCAAAGATCGGAGACCGGTAGATCGAGCCAAGCGCGGGGATTTCCGCCGTCATCAATGATTCGGCCGAGTGAGACGGACGGCGCGTTACCGGCGCTCGGCGCTGTCGTGGCAAAAATAGACTGTGGCTGCGAGATTCCTCCCACGCCGTCAATCGGGGCCTTTGTCTCGATGCTGAAGCCGGGCAGTTCCCGCCGTGGCGGGCGGGTCAACGCAGCGAGTTCGGCAGTTTGAAGAAAGGTCAGTGATCTCGAATCGCTGACTTCCTGCCACCGCAGAGGTTCCGGCTGGCCTCCGCTGCTCGCGTAGGCGGAATGCAGGAGGGATTGAGCTCGCTGAAAATCGGATTGGGTGGCAGCGGCGAGTAAAGTGCGCACTTCCCACCCTCCTTCTTGAATCGCGGCGTATGCACGTTTGGAAGCGGATTCGATGAGCGCAAGACAACGGCTGGCTTCGGAATGGTTGTCCTGTTCAAGGCCGGGACGAGCCAGATGTTCGTCGCGGAGAAATTGCTCTTCCCCGGAGAGACGATGGAGTTCTTCTTCGATTTCCGGACGCGATACGGGCTTGGCAAGGATCAGCAGGAGAAAATCCCTTCCCTGCATGGCACGCAACACGGGTTCCAGCCGCGCCGTTTCGTCGAGACTAGGATGCCCCGCCATGGCCGCCTGATATGGAAGCACCCGCAACCGTCCAGCGAGCTGGGGAAACGGTGCCCCCGTTTGGAGACGAGCTCCCTCGATATGCGCGGGAATTGCCGCGTCCACCGATTTCAGACCATGCTGGAGCGCCAAATTCCATGCGAACTCATCGTGTTCGCCGGAGATGCAAAGTCCCCACGCCGCACCTAGGCTCCACCACGACCGCACGATAGAATTCCAGGCAGCATCCGAATCCGATGCCTGACACCCCGGTGCCGGCTCAATCCCACATAGGCGCACTACGTTAAGATCAGGCGTGTCGAATCGCGTTGGCCGCCACGGAGCGACGGTTTCGCCGCGGATCATGGCAATCGTATTGGTGATCGAGTGGGTCAGGAGCTGGCTCATCGGATATTTGATTGGAATTGAGTGGCGGGAAGGATGCCGTGCAGCGACGGGCGGAAAGCATTGGCCTGCTCGACCACCCAAGGAACCCCGAAGAAATTCAGCCAGAGTCCGCCTAGAAGCAGGACGCAAAGACCTACGATCGCCAACCTGCGGGCGCAGGGCTGGCGGGGAACAATCTCTGCCCCTGTCCGCTCGCATTGAATGCGCCGAACACGCAGCACGCCCGCCCGCCAAGTGCCAGAGGCCTCGATCCGGTCTCCTTCGATGACGGTGCCACCCGGAAGTTGTCCTTTGAGGCGCAGTTGAAACTCCCGTCCATTGGTCTCGCGAAGCCGAAGCATGGTCACAGGCATCGTTTCCACAATGTGTCGGCCATTGAGGGCCGCGGTCAGATGCCAGCTTTGCAGCAGGCGATCGGAGAACATGAACCGTAAAACAAGCAGGGAACAGGCGGCCACCGCTAACGCGGGTAAGAATCCAAATGATTGCCAGGCTAGCACGGCGACCACCAACGGCGAGATCAACAGAATCAATCCCCACACCGGGATGGCCACCCAACGCCATGAATCGAAATCCATCGGCTCATTTGCTCCCTGCCGGACGATGATTACCCGGCCTTGGACATACGAGTCCTGAAGCCAGCCCAACCATCCGTCGTTCTCACCAGCAATGGCAATTTGAGCGGGGGCCTGCAACGGCGCACCCAAGCCAGTCGCATGAGGCTGAAGGAACATCGAGGCACCCGCCGGAGCCGGTGCTAAAGGGGTTCGCTGCGAGACTTCTACGATCTCTCTCGGTGACGCCGACACGCTCTCTCCACAGGCTGCGCACACTCCGACGGATGCTGAACGCCGTCCACACGCGGGACAACGAGTGCCCACAGCAGCCGGAGAATGGTTACCAGCGATCATGCTACCTCCTCCAATTTCGGTGGGATTGATGGCGGCGGTGCCCGCCGAAGCCGCGCAGGATGATCATAATCCCCGCAAACATGACAAGGAGAAGGAGGGCAGGGCCGGTGAGCGCGCCCGCATAGGCGCTGACGATTCCGCCCAATTGGTGGCCGGACGTGATCAACACGATTAGAACGACCAAAGGCCAACGCAAGAATCGCGGGCCGCTGCTCAACCAGCACCACCATGCGAGACCGATGAAGAGTAGCAGGGCGATCATTGGACTGCCAGGAGCAGCGGATAGTGAGGTTTGAGCTTGGTTCATTGTCGTTATTTGCAACTCACATCAAATCTCCGCTCTTTGCGGAAATTGTGAGTTGCATTGTCCATCGATGTTCTTTGAAGCTCTTCAGCGTCATCTCGCCGTCTGCGCCCGGGCGGATTTGACCCGCACGGCTCGATTCGACCCCGATTTTTGGAACGTCATTTCCATGCGCGGACCCACGCAAGCGAGTATTGATCGGCGAGGGTTTAAGCAAATCCACCAAGTCATCTGTTACGACGTGGCCGGTGGAGATCCGTCGGACACGGAGGACATGCTCGGCGTTCCCCGCCGAGAGCACCTTCAAGCCATTTTCCGATTTGCGGACTCCATCTCCGGAGAACCAATTCTAGTGCATTGCCAGGCGGGAATCTCCCGCAGCACCGCCGTGGCTCTCGCCTTGATCGTGCGAGGAATGCATTTGGACGGTCACACCGCACCGGAGATTGGCGAGCAGGCACCGCAAATGCTCCTTGCGATCCGACCACAAGCCGCGCCCAATCCGCTCATTCTTGAGCTCGGCCTCTCCGAATTCATGCCTCCTGTGGAATCAAGACGACTCACGGAGGTTTTACTGGGAAATCCAGCTCTCTTCGCGAACCGCCACGGGCAAGGCTAGTTCTGGGAAGTGGGGGCGGCAGCGGGGTACCAAGCGTTCTACGCAATCAAGTAAAATTGCGGTGCTTGCACTGTTGCTTTCCGTAGTAGCGTCCTTCAAAAAGTTTATCAGAATTCGGAGCAAGAACGAACGGCGAATCATCTGACACGGGTCCCGGCTTTCTGACATCTTCTTCAATTCAACGGATGCCTTCCGATCGCGGATTCCACAAATTCTTCATCCGAAGTCAGTTTTTCCAGCTCACTACGTTCGTCATCCAAAAGCCCGAGCCACGTTGCGTAGAAGCCCGCTGAGTTCTGATCGTTCAGCATAGGCTAAAAGTCGATGATGTCTTCTATCGCGGGGGCACCTCTGCGTGCTTGACCGACACGAACCTCAAGATTGTCAGCAATCCGAACAGTATTTCCGTGGTGAGTGTGCCCGCACAGCACGGTGATTTCCGTCTTCGGGAAATGCTCACCCACTCGCTGGATCACCGCCCCCGCGGAGGCGTTCACGTAATGGGGAAGTTGCAACTGATCACAGGGTTGGTCATCAAAACGAACCGCCCGGGCAAAGGGAGGCACGTGCGTGGCGATCAGCACATGGCGGTAGCTCGCAAGCGCGTGTGGCAAGACGCGGCGAAAGTAGCCTCCCGATTCTCGCCCAAGCCGTTCCATTTTGCGAAATGCCGGATAGGTGGACCGATACCTTAGATCGCGGATTCCATCCTGATCCGGAAACCGGCGGGACGTGCGTCGGCCCCCGTAGGCTCGTCCGTCCGACCAACCCCTGTGCCCGACCAGGGCACTCGAAGGCCCAAGCCGGACGATCTCGCCCTGCCCAAGGTGATGGAGATTGGAGTGCTTCTTGCAGCACGCTGCGGCGATCCGGTCGACTTCGTCAAAGCAGCCCCCATAAAAATCGTGGTTGCCCAAAACGAAATACACCTCCCTCGGCGTGCAGGCCTTCGCCAATTCTCCCAAGTGGGTGGCGAGCAATCGGGACATCGAGATGTCGCCGGTAATGACGGCGGCATCATAAACCGCCGACCGTAGCTTTTCATAAAAGGCCTGCCGCGAGAGCGAGTCCGTGTGGTCGAGATGAGTGTCGGTGAGCCAGAGGAGTTTCATAACTCCTGTTCGGGTTGTGGTTGGAAACCGGGACGAGAGCTGAGGTGCATCCACGACTTTTCGGAAACGATGCGGATCGAGACCCGCGCAATGGGTGCGAGCGCCCATTCCACCGGTTCTGCCCAACTGACACGCCGAACTCGGTCTGTGTAGCGGCGGAATCCGCCGACGAATCGGAAGTGATCGTGTTCCAGCACCAAGGCCCGGCAGTAGCCACAGATGGAACTGGATTGTTGCTGAGCGCTGAAAACACGAATGACTGTTCCCGGCCTCGCTGCGAAAATGGGATACTCGATGTTCATGATTCACGGAGATTGGGAGAGCACATCCACGGTTGTTTCGGGGCAAAGCCAATCGACGCTTTCGCGAGCGGCACACAGTCCCACTCGAAGGGAACGGCACGGCAATTCGTCAGATCGACATCGGACACCCGCTTGAACCCCCCAATAAAATGGAGGTGCGTCGGGGTCTGGATGACGCTGCGGCAATAGCCCGTCAGGAAATAGTGGTAGCGGTGGAGAGTATAGATCTCCACGACGTAACTGGGCTCGGGCTCGATGAAGAACGCTTCAAAATTCATGCTTTATTAGGTTCATTCCCGCCATCGCCAATTGTTAAGGCGTTTTGTTCACCTGCATCCTTCCACCCCGCCCCAAGAAAGGGCTGGAACGTCACGCGCCGGGCATCACCCGAGGAACGGAAGACCACCGCCTCGCCAGTTTCGAGGCGGCGCAGGTCCGCTCCCGTGAACTGCCGCGCCATGGAACGCCCCGTCCTCGCGCCCGCCCGCCAGCGTGCGACCGGGCCGAATTGGTAATTGGGCAAACGAAAGGCCGGCGGAGGCGGAACGGCAATGCGTTGTACCATGCCGCCCTCGTCCTCCAGATCCAGCGGGGAGGCGGATTCGAAATAGGCCAGCGTCTCCGGGCAATCGCAGCTCATGAACACCTTGGTGGCACAGTTGTTGAGGAGGTGGTGGACTCGCGCTTGGGAAGGTGCCCGCGCCGACAACGCGCTCACGCTCTGCGCCGTCAGGATGCACGAGACCAGCGAATCCCGGCATTTGTCCAAAAAGAACGAGTCGCCCTCATCTTCGGTGCCAGGCGTCATGAGCGATGGGAATTCATCTCCCACGAAATAGACCGGACGCAGGCAGTTGACCGGACGCAGAACGTGCCCGTCGAAGTGAAAACGATTCCGGCGCTGCAGGGCGCTCGCCTGGAACGCCATTTTAATCAACGTCCGAAAGACCTCGGCTTCCGGGCCATAATGAACACGGCTGAGCGAAACGACCACCACCCGGCCATGGTCCATGATTTCATCGGGGGAGAACGCCCATCCTGCCGAAGGGGTGAACAGCTGGGCCAGCTTGCTGGCCGTGAGACACGACACATACGAGCGGGCGTAGTTCATGATGGTTGCCCACGTCGTGGAGCCCAGATCCAATGCGTCAAAGTGAAGGTATTCGAGCGCGAGTTTGGCCTCGAAGTCGGAGATAGCCCCGAAACCTTCCGCCAACTTGATGGTCGATTCGGTGTCGAGCAGGAGGTCCGAGTCCGGGACGTTATTCTCCTCGTCGTCATCCCGCTTCATTTCGGCGCGCACCCGGCTGATGAGATCCAGGGCATCCGAAATACCATTGATGCCAATCAGATCTCCCATCTGGCGGGCGCGGGTCAGGACGGCGGCCACTTGCAAAATGCGCCGGTTATTTTCCCGCCAGTAGTCGTCATAGGACCCGCCTCGCTCCACGGAATGGAGGCCCCGGACCAATTGCATCATCCGCTCGGCGGCGGCGCGGCTGTCAGGGGCCTGCCCCACGAAGGGATTGACCCAGGAGTTGCCACCGCGGCCGATGATCAGCAATTTGTCGGTGCGGCCTGCTGCGGCCATGACAGCCTGGATGTGTTCGATCATGTCGCCCTTCACATCCAGAATCAGGGCACCCGCCCGTTTCTCGGGATCCTCCGCATCGCGGGCGAGAAGCGAGCGCAACAGTGGCAGCAGAACGTAGCGGGTCTTGCCGCAGCCGGTGGTACCAAACACGATTAGGTGACGGTAAAGTTCTTCGAGAGAGAGCTGGGTCAGCATAGGGAGGGTTCCTTTTCATTCAGTGCCGCCGGATCGATTCCGATGGAGGCGAGCAACTCGGCGTCGGCGCGCAGGCCTTGGTAGATTTCGAGTGTCGGCATTCGGAACAGCAGCGACGGATCGACCGCCAGCTTCTGCAAATAGGCGGAGGCATCCTTGAAATGGCCGTGGTCGGTCCGCTTTTGGAAGTCGCGCAGGGCGGCATGAAGCGTGCGGCACTGTGCGGGTATTTCCGCCAGAAATCTGCGGGTTTTCTCCGCGGCTTCGACCGTGAGGTCCAGATGGTAGCCGGGCGCGGGCAGGCTGGTGCGCTGGCGGATAAGGTAACGCCGGAGGGCACCCACCTGGTGGGAAAGTATCGTCAATTCATCCGAGGGATGGGGCTTGGTCTTTTTCATATTAGAGGACGTGATCAATGAGGTTGAGGCGCTGGGCTTCTCGGGCCGTCAGAAAGGACTCGGCCTGAATCAATTCCTTGAGGCGCTTAGGGCGCATTTGCGTGGCCTCAAGAAGCAGGTGTTCGAGTTCCTGGGTCATTTGCCGCTGAAACCGCGAGAGTGCTTCGATTTCGGAAACACGTCCGCTGGCCTGCCCCGAAGTGGGGTGAAGCATCAGGCGCGCATGGGGCAGCATGTAGCGATACCCGGGTTCGCCGCAGACGAGGATGATCGCGGACATGGAGGCGACCACCGCTGAACCAATGGTGAAGACCGGCGCCCTCACGTGCCGCATCACGTCGATGAGAGATAGCCCGCTGGCCACGCACCCGCCCGGACCGGACAGATGCAGGACGATCGGATCGTTGCCATCGTTGGCGAACGCCAGGAGCAATTCATTCGCCCGTTGGATGGCGGCGGTGTCAATCATCCCCAACAACGGGATGATCCGCTCTGGCCGGCCATGCGGGAGAACCACCTTGGGCGGGTGCCCGGCGGCTGCCGTCGGGCCGCATTGGAAATTCAAAACTTCAACATTCATCTTCATAGGGTTCATTCTTAAAGCGCGGATGTGTTAAGGCACTTTCTGAATTTCTTTTGCTCCGGGCTGCTGGCATCCGCACAGAAAGCAGGCAGGGATGACCGGCTTTCGCCGGCGCATCCGTTAGCGGAAGAACAGGTTGGGGTGACATGATTGAACCAACTCCTTCCTTGCCGAGCGGCGTCGTGGATCCGACCGAATACGTGACCGACGCCTGGCTCGCCTTCGTGCGTGACCCCGACCACGACGTCGGCCCACTCCGTGATCAAATCGAAGCGATGCTTTACCGACTGCTTTATCCGCGCACCCTTGGCGGGTTTTTCGATGGCTTCTTCAACTACATCGTACGAGAGGCGACGCTGCAGACTCTGTCCCGGTTTCTTGCCGACAACAAAAAGCTCATCACTGCGACACAGTCTGGAAATCGCGTTTACATCAACGCGCAGTTAATGCGCGGCATCTGGCTGGCTCTGCAGGCAACCATGTGGCGGACACGAACCCTGGTTGTCCACAGCACTACGTCTTCACGCGAAGAGCACACCTTCGGCCAGCTGCGCGAGATGATTACTAAATTGGACCTCGGCAAATAGCCCGATCCACATATGAGGCCCGTGCCGTCTTTCGACGACACGGACTCCCCATTGAAGACCTAGGCCAAGTGTTATGCCCAATGACACTGAAGCCAGCTCTGATAATTTTCCCGATCCGCTCACCGATTCCTGGATTGCTTTCATTCAAGCGCCCGACGACGGGTCTGCGCAAAATCAATTTGCCTTCGAACTCAATGAAGTGGTGCGGAAGTTTCTTTTGCGAGGCTCCCTGATCGCGCCCTTGAAGAACCTGAGCGACGATCTCTGCCAGGAAGCCAGCCTGTTGCTTTTCTCAAAGCTGCTCACGGGAAACAAGGAACTCGTCACCGCCACCCGCTCCGGTCATCGCGCATTGATTGCCGGACAAATTCGCCGCTCCGTCTCGGCCGCGTTGCGTTTTTCCAAATGGAAGCTGCTCAAGATGCTCACCCGTGCACCGGGCCAACTCCATCCGGAAAAAGACACGACCGAGGTCGTCACTTACCAACATCCGGCACACTTCATGGCGCTACGCGAACTGCCCTTTGAAACTCAGCAAAAGCTCGTCCTAGGAATGCTGCGCCAGGCGGTGCGAGAAGTGCATCTGACCTCCGACAACGCGGAACTCGCTCGAACTCTCCTCGAAAACAATCTGACCCCAGCCGATCTCGCCCGATTACTCGGCGTCACTCGGCAGGCCGTCCATCAGCGTCTCAAGCCGGTGTGGCGGTATCTGCGCAAAACCATCGACGATCAAGAATTTCCACTCTCATGAACCCGCTTTGCCCCTCTATCCGAAAACGAAAATTTGCCGTCGCGGCCGGCAAAGCCAATTTCGAACTAAGCCGTTACGCGTCCGGAAAAGTCAAAACCAAAGATACGACGCTGATCGTCATCTCGCGGGAAGAGGTCGAGAACTGCGACCTCACGCGTTTTCTGGGTTCGTGCAGTCCAAAGCATCAGGATCACCGGCTGGTACAGCTTCAAGGCAAAATGCGGTTCACGTTAGACGGCTTCGACGACGAGCCAGAACCTCTCTGCACGATCCCCAGCGTGCGAAAGTTTTACAGCCTCTGCCATGCCCGATGGCCATGCTGGTCGTTCTTCGCCGATCTCGAGAGCGATTGCTTGGCCATGGTCGCCGCCTGCGTTGTGCCCAACCTCTCTTTGGTCCAACGGCCGCGCCGAAAAGTGGAAGTCACCATGCTGCAGCCGGATCTGATTTCCTTCTTTGAGTCCTGCCTGCCAGCCGCAGCCTACCTCCATTCAAGGCTGGGTATCGACAAATACTCGGGAGCGAAGCTGCTCCAGCGCGTCTCCTACTACCTCCAACTCCCGGACTGAAAGAGCTGACACCGAAGCTCATTTTCCCAAATCCGCTCCTCCCCTCGCTTTCAACCAAAAACACCCAAATCCCACACCCATGACCACCAACCCCGAAAACAACCCCAAGAAATACCAGGACATCATCTTCCGACCGGAATTTGAACACCTCCGTCTTAATTTCCCGCATGGCCTCACTTGGGTTCGGATCCTGCCCGGACTCGGCAACAGCGCCTACGGCTGGCTCCTACCGATCCTCGCACTTGAATTCCCGGGCGGGCGGTTTGTTCACCCCGCGAGTTTCGCCCTGAACAAGCGCTCCGCTTTCGACGTCGCCCACGAGTGGCTTCTCCAGCGCGAGCCCCAATTGCTATGCTCGAAAACGAACAAGACGGGATTCCGCCTGCTACCAGTTCAGCTCTGCGCCTTCTGGGCAATCGAGTATTCCGAACAGAACAATCATTCCCTGAGGCTGGTTCTCGAGAGTTTCAAGGACGGCTCCAAGGGTTCAGCCGGGCTCGCCCACGAGATCTGGCGGAAAATCTTCGAGAGAGACGAAAACGAGCTGCGCATGCGCGATGCGCTCCACCCGAAAAGCGGCGTTATGATCAGTGTCGAACGCCGCAAACGCAAAAATGCTCCGCCACTGGATTGGGTTCGGGTCGGACGCATCCCCCACAACGTCGATACAATGCTGGAAAAAGTCAGCCCCGTTGAATCAGCCGTCCTCTGCCCGTTGGAACAGGTGATTCACGAACCGACCGTCGAGGAACAATGGGATTACCTCGGTCGGCTCATCACGCCGGAACTGGCTACTCGAATTCGCGCTGCCAGGCCACGCCGGAAATAATCCGTCCGAGTGTAAGGCGTAGGCGGATTTCGGGGGAAACCGCCCAACGACCTGAATAACGGCGGGGCGTCGTCCACTATCTGCAAATTCCAGAATGGTGAAAAAATCGTCCTGATGATCCGAAATGTAACCTTTGTCGGATAATGCTGCGTTGGGGTTATGGGGCTCAATCTATTGTTAAGCCTTTGTTACTGACAGGTTATATCTGATATTCGCAGAGCCTCGCCCGAGGTCGATGGTGATATTCCAACATCCAGAATAAGGAACCGTGATCCTGGCAGGAAAGTATTCAAACTTCCCGCCGTAATATGTGAATCGACTACCTCTACGAAAGTAGGAAAAATCTGAATCACTGGTAAGCATGAAATTGCATTGGGTATCACATTCGAGACGCACAACGTCGCCCGAATTCAAGTGCTCCGGCGAGTGTATGAAATTCATAAGGTAATGAGGGATGTTTGAAAGGCTGAAATGGAAAGCATTGCTCGATGATGCGATTATTTTGCTACATTTCAGCACCATCGAATTTCACCAGCACGAAGAACGAAATGACTCTTGCAGCCAAATTTGCCCCAAACCGACGGCGTCACTGTCACGCGGTTTCGCTGATCACCGACGACACGCCAACTAGGGCGCCCCTCGCATTCAAGAAGATTTAGTTTGATCACACGACCACATCCACAGGGACAGCGCATTACCGACAGCCATTCATTTCCTCGCTCGCCGACAAGGTAGACCGTCGAATTCTCGATCACCGCAGGCTCATCAGCAACTCGCCGAAGCGTGACAGGCCGAGGTCCTTGCCGGAAAACTCTCTCCCAGAATTTACTGAGGAGTTCGAGGAAGTGACGAATCATGACATGCTATTCAAAAATGGCAGCATGTCTCCCCTGCCTGCGAACTTCGCCAACATGGAACATGAAGGGCCATCCTCAAGTTGGTGCCAAAAGCAATTTTTGAGGTCGAACTGCTGCCGGCGTTCTTCTGCCAATTTTCCACTGCGGTATGGATGGATACGCGCCAAAAGCTCATTTACAGCCATCGTCGCGCAAAATCCATTTACCGAAATCACGGCGGGACTGTCGACCTTTGCTCCCTTGATGTAACCATCATCGAGCTCCCTTCGATACTGTTCAGGATCTGTCCGCCGCAGAGCTTCGACTCGCAAAGCCTCGGAGGAATAAGCCCCCCGGGAAAGCAAGCTGGAGCCGCCTGGAATCAGGTAGTGGACCACCCCTGATACGTTGCTGATGCCGCCAGAGCCATCGGCATCCAAACGCACGCCTAAATCGAAATACGGCAAGGTATAAAAGGCTGCGAGTCGATTTAGTCTATCCCGCCCTTCAACCGAATCCATACATCCAAACAAGACATCACAACCTGCAAGCTTTTTGGCGACAGCTTCCTCAAGCAATGATGCTTGAAGAACCTCTACTCCGTTTTGAGTTCCATGAGTCAGAATCGTGTCTCGCAGCGCATAGACCTTGCCCTTCTTATCTCGGGCGTCGTCCTCGGTTGTGTTGACGATGCGATTGAGATTCTTTTTCTCCACGGTATCGGGATCAACCAGCAGTAATTGCCCCACACCGAGTCGGGAAAGTTGCTCAATTACCCAACTGCCCGTACCGGAGCATCCAACTACGCCAACGCGTAATTTTTTCAGTAGGCGGGTGGTCTTTTCTCCGAACGTTTGTGATGTACGCAGCTGCGCTCCATCCACCGCCTCGGTTGTTTCCGTCCGGAAAAGTCGGATTTCATCTCCGACGACAAGGATTTTTTCTACATCGTGAAAGCTGCGATCTCTTTCCACGAACCGAGCAAAGAGCCGCCCTGTCGGCAGCATCACTGCGCTCGCATGTGGAAATCCATCATCGGTCCAGGCATGGAGCGACGAGAAGAGATCCGAATCCGACTTATCGTCGAACTCAGAAAACATATCGTAGCCGCCCGGATGACTATGAACTTTTAGAATGGCCATGGATTTTGCGACCGCCTTGTCAAAAAGGCCGCGCCCATGCTCGGGATTCCAAGTCACTCGGTCTGGCGTACGCTCCCGACAGCTCTCGTGCGAAATTGGATAGATTTCGTATGCGCAGAGGATGTGCTGGTCGCCCTCAGCCAACCTGCCGCAAAGCATCAACGCGACAGCTTCGTTTCCATCTCCTGGAAACAAATGTCTTCTCAGAAACTCGTGTTGAGTTCCCGTCATCCGGATGGCCCTGAGCATCTCCTATTTTCCTTTTGCAGCCTCTCGATCCAGCCAAGCCTGGGTCAGTTGGAAATGCGTGAAGACATTGTATTTGCTGGGCATCCAAGGATTCGCGGGCGTGTAATGCCTAGACCATTGCTGCCACGAGGTTCCTTGGATCGCGACGTGGGTTTGCGTGCAGGGAATGGCCTGGCCATTCACTCGCTGGATCGGCGGAAAGAAATAGGCCATGTCCAGTGCTGTCGTCGGATAGCCGGGAAGCACGCGAATGGCCACGGAAGTCTTCTTCGCCACAAAAGCGTCAGGAAGAGGAATTTCATGCACGATCAACCAGTTGTCCCCATCTCGGATGGTCTCCCACTGGAGGCCAGTCGACTCCATGAGGTCGACATCTTCTTCGGGCAATTGAAACTGCCGAACGGCTGGCCGCCCCTCGGATTGCTCATTTGGAAGAGTGGTAAATCTTTCGACGCCGCACGCTCTGAAATCAACAACCTGATCCAGTTTTACCGGTTCAAACCGTTTCTTGATTTTTTGATTCAACATCCACTCCGCCGGATTCTTTCCGGCGAGCACGAGAATCTCACGACCTGTCATTTCCGGAACTTTCACCACATAGCGAGTGTCATCGACGCGAATGATATATTTCCGCACCTGCGGCGGGGGCTCGTCGCACGCGCAGTGTTTTTCGAGGTCCGTGCACGTGATAAACACCGGCCCTTCCTCAAATCGAATCACTTCACCATCTTCCACCGGTTGATCGTTCGGCGACTCCGAGTCGCGCAGGAGTTGAATGCGTGCAGGAAGATCGAATAATCGACGCAAGGAATCTTCCGTCTGGTCTCCTTTCACAGCGAGCTTGAACTCGTCGTCGACGAAGAAGGCGAGCTTCGCAGCAGCACTACTTTTGCCGTTCGAGGCAGGAGCGTCGCATTTGCGCACGGTTCGAAAGACATTTCCTTTTCCCAGATCAATTTCCTCGCTCTCCGAAAGGGCTTCATCTTCCCGCGATTCGTGATCGCGAAGAATAATATAGTCCTCACCGACGCCAGCCTGCTCGCGGAGCGTCTGAAGATCAATTTTACGTCTCGGCATCGGGATTGGACGATCGTCCACGACTGCGGTCCACCGAGCATTGGCTTTAGAGTTTGTAGAATCTTGCATGTGTTTCTTTTGTTTTTCCGAGGCGGTCGGCTCCGGGAATCGCGTTTTCGCCGCGTTCCATTAAATGTCACGAGGATCGTAGTCGTTCTTCTTGTAGAACGTCAACAAAGAAATTGCTTTTTGTAGAACATTGGCCGACGATTGTTCTACATGGCGAACATTGGCCCCCGGATAATGGCTTTGCGTGCCGAGAAGAATATGAATCTCTCGGAACTCGCTCGAAGAAGTGACATCTCGAAAAGCCTCCTACACCGCATCGAAAATCAAGAGACGGCAAACCCTGAGTTAGGTACTCTCCAAAAAATCGCTAGAGCTCTCGAATCAACCGTGGGAGACATCATCGGAAATGAAATTGTCCAGAGCGTGAGACAGCTTCCCGACGTGCGTCCTGCTTGGCTTCAAAATTTGGTCGCCCAACTGCGCGCAGCGGGCAAAGAGCCGGATGAAGATTTCCTGGAAGCCTTGTACGTCATTCAAAATCGCAAAGGTCAGGTGAATGCAAAAGACGAGGACTGGGTCTATCTCTACTCCACAATGGAAAGGAGTTTTCCTCGTTAATTCGTTGGGCAACCGCTAGCTTGGTTGCCCTGATGTCCTCCCCTGAGAGTCCGCATCCGTCGATTGGTGCGCTGCTGGCTGAAGCGCTGCCGGGCGAAACAGCTTCCGATGTTGTTCGCCGAAAAGCGCGTGCCGTTGTTGCAAGGGCGAGAGCTTTATGGACCGGCCCTCCTTTCTGTCCCGTAGCTCTTGCGGACATCGAAGGCATTATCGTCCAAGAAGCGCCCTGTGACATTCGGAGCGACGGCAGAATCTTTTCCAAGGGCAATCGCGTTTATATCCAGTATGCGGCGGGGCAGTGCAATGAACGGAAGAGGTTTACGGTCTGTCACGAATTGGCGCATACGCTGTTTCCCGATTGCTTCAAACGTGAGCGACGCCGCTCGGCCGTGGAAAAGGCGGAGTGGGAATTTGAGAATCTCTGCAATGTTGCCGCCTCGGAGTTTCTATTCCCTCTTGAGGAATTTACTATTGATATGGGAAGTGGAGTTTTGCCGGCTGCGGAAATCCAGAATCTCGCCGCACGTTACGCAGCTTCCATAGACGCTACATCGAGACGTTTGGTGAGTCTTTGCCCAAAAGCAGCCTGTGTGGTTTTTGCTCATTACCGCCAACCGAAGCCAGGCACGGTTGTCTCGCTATTCGTACACTATGCGGTTCCCAACGCTCGTTTCCTCGGGAAATTTTTCAAAGGCATGAAGATCAATTCCAAATCCGCCGCGAATCGTGCTTACAACGATCAGAAGCCCGTTGGTGCCCTGACCGAAAGTTGGATGGTTGGCGGAAAGTGGACCCGTTATCGCGTAGAGGCAATTCCCCTGCCAAAATTTGAATCTAAAGACACGTCCGATTTAGCAATTGTGCTTTACTCGAAATAGCGCGATCGAATCCGCAGTCCTTTGCCGAATGGAATTTCTTCGGACCCCTGGTTTCCAAGGAACTGGCCAACCGGATCCGCATGTCGACCCAGCGTCGCCGGAAATAACCTCTCTCGCGACTCCGCTTCGATCGGGCTGGAACTGGCTCAAATGGTCAGCGCAGCTTCCACAAATTCAAGACCCCGGAAGGGTTGAAAACTAACGTAAAAATGAACCACATGCTGCAAATTTGCTGCACTCTTTCGTAAGTCATTGATAATCAATGGAGCGGGTGAAGGGAATCGAACCCTCGTGTCCAGCTTGGGAAGCTGGCGTTCTGCCATTGAACTACACCCGCGTGATCAAAAAAACGAAAATCTACCAGGACTTGGCGTCGTCGGTGTTGCCCGCAATGTTATCCTTGCCCTTCGAATAAACGGCCACTTTCTTGCGGAGCTTTTCCTGGTCAGGAACGTCAATCTCATTGTCGTAATTTCCGTCCATGTAAACCACATAGGCGTGGCCCCAGGGATCGTTGTAATCCGTTCCGCTCAATCCATTTTTGCCACCCTTGGCATCCGGAATCTCAAGAAATACGATCCCCCGGGGATTTTCGTCCAAATTGCCTCCTATGTTGCCAAGAACATTAAAAAGATTGGCGTACCCGGTGCCATCCCCCGTGCCATCCGTCGGCATCCGCCCGTATTCCGTCTCGTAAGCGATCACCGCCGTCGCGATCTGCGTTGCCGCGTTTTGAGCCTGCACTTTTTTCGCCCGGTCGATCACGCCGCTTGCTGCGGGAATCGCAAGACTTGCAAGGATCGCGATGATCGAAATCACGACAAGCAGTTCGATGAGAGTGAAGGCGTTTCGTTTGGGGAGATGGCTCATGAGAAATCGGGAATCCGTAGGATGGAAATGTCGCGTCTCCACGGCGGCAGGCAAGCATTTTCTTGTCAGGCGCCGGTTGCTGACCGACAGTGCTCGCTGTGCCGGGTCAATTCAGGAGGCGAAGCAAACGACCTCCCCAATCTTCCAGCGCCTCGGCTTCGCCGAAGCGCTCGCTTCGAGAAAGCATCCTCGAACTCATTCGCAAGCAGCCTCACGACAAAGTCGAGCTGTCCAAAGCCCTCGATCTGAACCCCGGGCTGCGCCAGAAACTGCAGTCCACGCTCGCCCAAATGGAGCGGGCCGGGGAAATCGCCCGCATCCGCAAGGACCGCTACATCATTCCCAAGGAAGCGGATCTTTTCACGGGCACGATCCAGTTCCACGCCAGCGGAGCCGCTCATGTGCTCAACGAAACCCAGGGCGAGCCGGATCTGTACATCAGCGCCGAGAATACCTGGACGGCCATGCACAGCGACCGTGTCGTGGCCCGCATCACCTCGGACCGGCGCGGGAGCCTCGGGGACCCCCGGGTGCCTCCGGCGACCCGCCGCGAGGGCCGCGTGATTCGGATCCTGGAACGCGCCAACGACACGATTGTCGGGACGCTGCAAAAGTCGAAGAACTTTTTCTTCGTCGCGGGCGACGATCCCCGGTTCGTTCACAACCTCTATGTTCCAAAACCAGCCGCCGAGCTGAACGCCCACCCCGGCGACAAGGTGGTCGCCCGGCTGGATGAATGGAAAAGCCGCCATGTCAATCCCGAAGGCGCCGTCATCGAGGTCCTCGGCCGCGCCGGCGATCCGGGCGTGGACATGCTTTCCATCATCCGGAAGTACCGGCTGCCCGAGAAATTTCCGCCCGATGTGCTGGCGGAGTCCGAAAAAACCAGTCCCGTCGTCACGCCTTCCGAAGCCGCGCAGCGCGAGGATCTGCGCGACCGCTTTATCCTGACCATCGATCCCGACGACGCCCGCGATTTCGACGACGCGATCGAGGTCCAGAGCACCAGCCGCGGCTGGACGGTCAGCGTTCACATCGCCGACGTCTCCCATTACGTCCAGCCAAAGAGCGCGCTCGACCGGGAGGCCGTCTCCCGCGGGAACAGCGTGTATCTCGCCGATCGCGTGATTCCCATGCTGCCGGAATCTCTCAGCAACGGCATCTGCAGCCTGAAGCCGAATGTCGATCGGCTCGCGTTCTCCGTCTTTGCCGAAGTCAACCGGCAGGGGAAAATGCAGAAAGTCCGCTTCGCAAAGACGGTCATCAAAAGCGCGGCGCGCCTGACCTACAAGCAGGCCCTCGCGATTCTGGAAAAACCGCCCGTCAACGAAACCGGCCGCCGGGTGCATGCCGCCTGGGAACTTTCCTCGCTCCTTCGCAAAAAGCGCTTTGAGAAAGGTTCGCTTGAGCTCGATTTCCCGGAAGTCAAAGTCTGGCTCGACGACAAGGGCAAACCCATCCGGCTGGAGAAGGTCGAGAACGACATTTCGCACCAGCTCATCGAGGAGCTCATGCTGCTCGCCAACGAAGCCGTCGCCCGCGAGCTCAAGCTCGCCAAGCAGCCCGCCGCCTATCGCATTCACGAAAAGCCCGACCCGGAAAAGCTGGCCGAGTATCAGGAAGTCGTCGCAAGCTTCGGCCTCCGCGCCGGCGACCTCTCCAAACGCGAGGAACTCAACCGCCTGCTCGCCTCCGTGCGCGGCCAGCCGTACGAATTCGCCGTCAAGATCGGCCTGCTCAAGAGCCTCAAGCGGGCGACCTACTCGCCCCAGCCGCTCGGCCATTTCGGGCTCTCGAAGGACGACTACGCCCATTTCACCAGCCCGATTCGCCGCTACGCCGATCTCATCGTGCATCGCTCCCTGGAGCGCCTGCTCGGCCTGTCCAAATCCGGCCCGGCCTCCAACGAGCTCACGTCCCTTTGCGAGCACATCTCCACCACCGAGCGCATCGCCGCCGACGCCGAACGCGAATCGACGAAGCTCAAGAAGCTCGAATTTTTCCAGCAGCAGCTCAAGAACCGCAAAGGCGCCACCTTCCCGGCGCGCATCATCGAGGTCCGCAATTACGGGCTGCTCGTCGAGCTGCCCGATTTCCTGTTGTCCGGCCTGGTGCATGTCTCCATGCTGGCCAATGATTTTTACGTCCACGATGCGGCAAGGGCGCGATTCATTGGACGCAAAACAAAAACAACCTACCAGGCCGGGCAGACGATCGAGGTCGCCGTCGCCAAGGTGGATATGTTCAAACAACAGGTGGATTTTCAGCCAGTTTGAACTTGTCGCCCACCATTCCTGGACCATATTGCTGAAGCTTTCAGAAACCCGCTGTAACAGACTGAATGGACAATATCCTCATATCGCGTGACTTGCAGATCGAGCGCAAGCACTTCTTCATCGAGTTCCGCGAGAACGACCGCGGAAGATTTATGCGAATTACCGAAGAGGCCCACGGCCGCCGGAATTCCATCATCATTCCCAGCACCGGCCTCGAAGAATTTCACCGGCTCTTCAACGAAGTTGCCGCCTCCGCGCCGGAATCCCAGCCGGCCTGACCCGCCCCGCGGCTGGCTTCGCCCGGCCAGCTCATACCGGCCCGGGGTTCATAAACCCACGGGTTCGCTTATTCTTGCGGACCCCGCGCGGCCTGCTATCAAAGGGTCCCCCTTTCCTTCTCATCCCAACTAATGTCCAAGAAAAAACACAAAACATCAGCCGGGCCCGCCCGGGTCAAGGCCCCCAAAAAAGGTAAATACGTCTTCTTCTTCGGCGCAGGCGGCGCCGACGGCGACGGCTCCATGAAGCCGCTGCTCGGCGGAAAGGGCGCCAACCTCGCGGAAATGACCCGCATCGGCCTGCCGGTGCCTCCCGGATTCACGATTTCGACGG
>Ga0351866_10161_pt1 | contig 22545 bp, 19 predicted proteins | sample TotcelFGM3001L11_FD_206783 | JGI IMG/M metagenome (GOLD analysis project Ga0351866, IMG submission 206783) | Enriched cells from coal bed in the Powder River Basin, Montana, United States - Total cells FGM rep2 HSBNCT.FGM.300.1.L11 ...
GGGTCTGGCGGCATCTTCCTGGGCCCGTCCCGGCGGCGGCATGGGCGGTGGCATGGGCGGCGGCAAGATGGGGGCCATGAACCTCACCCCCGATCAGGCCGGCAAGTTCTTTGACCTCAAGGAAAAGTTTCATGCCGACACCGCGGGGACGCGCAAACAGATGATGATCAAGCGCGCCGAGTTGGCGGGTCTGCAGAAGGCTGAAAAACCGGATCAGGCGGCCATTACCGCCAAGCAGGCAGAAATGAAGGCCCTCTGGGACCAGATGAAAGAGAAAAGAACGGCTTTCCAGGCGGAAGCCGGTAAGATCTCCCCGGAACTGGCCCAAGGTTTTGGCCGCGGTATGCGTGGCGGCAAGGGCCACGGACGCGGCATGGGTCCTGACGGCTGCCCCATGGTCGGCCCCGGTAGCGGCCCTGGCCCCGGCGCCCCGGCCCCCGCGGCTCCGGCCAAATAAGGATTCTCCCTGCTCCACCTAACCCACCTACAGGTGAGGGGCGCTTCAACCGGCCCCTCACCTTTTTTCATTTTTCCGGCAGGCCGGCGCCCGGATCACCCTGTTCCGAAAAGTTCAAGGTTCAAAGTTCAAAGTTATGGGGCGGCCTGCGGCCGCCGCAATTTGGCCAAACCAGCCGGCAAGACGCCCGCCCGAGTTTTCTTCATGATTTACCAGTGAGCCTACGCCCCATGAAGATCGGTTCACAAAATTGGCTGCCACCCACGCTGGGTTCTTGAAAAATTTCCAGTTTTGCCTTAAAGTTAAGAAAAACAGGTAAGTTTCCAACCCACAATTGCACGCCTATGGCAGTATTACCGATTTATAAATTACCCGATCCGGTGCTGCGGCAAGAGGCCCGGGAAATCACCGAGATCAACGGGAACCTCCAGCGTCTCATCGACGATATGGCCGAGACCATGTACGCCGCACCGGGGCTGGGGCTGGCGGCCAACCAGGTGGGTGAACTGCAGCGTCTCATCGTGTTCGACGTCTCCCACAAGGAGGGCCGGCCCCGGAAAATCCAGGTGGTGCTCAATCCCTGCATCGCCGCCGGGGAAGGGGAGATCATCCACGAGGAAGGCTGCCTGTCGGTAGCCGACTTTTGCGCCGACGTCCGGCGTCATGCCCAGGTGCTGGTCAAAGGCCTGGACCGGGAAGGGAAACCGGTGGAAATTACCGGCGAAGGGTTGCTGGCCGTAGTGCTCCAACATGAGATCGATCATCTGAACGGTATTCTGTTCATCGATCATATCAGCCGCCTCAAGCGGGGTCTCTACTTACGACGTCTGAAAAAACAGGCGGCGGCCAAGTGAAATCAGGACCCTGGCGCCTGATCTTCATGGGGACGCCCCAGTTCGCCCTGCCGTCTCTCGATGCCCTCCTGGCCGCCGGTGAAGAGGTGGCGGCCGTGGTGACCCAGCCGGACCGTCCCCGGGGCCGGGGCCGGGCCGTCACTGCCCCGCCGGTCAAAGAATTGGCCCTGGCCTGGAACCTGCCGGTGCTGCAACCGCAACGTCTCAAGGACCCGGAATTGATCTCGCGTCTTCAGACGCTGGCGCCGGAGTTGATTATCGTGGTGGCCTACGGCCGGATTCTCCCCCCGGAGATTCTGGCCCTGCCGTCAGTGGGCGTCCTCAATGTCCATGCGTCGCTGCTGCCCCGCTACCGGGGGGCGGCCCCCATCAATTGGGCCCTGATCCGGGGGGAAAAAGAGACCGGGGTGACTATCCAGTGGCTCCGGCACGAAGTGGACTCGGGACCGATTTTCCTCCAGGAGCGGGCGCCCATCGGCGCGGCAGACAATTTCGGGACCCTTTACGACCGGTTGGCGGAGCGGGGAGCGGCCCTGCTGGTCCAATGCCTGGAAATGCTGCGGCAGGGGGAAGGCATCAAGCAGGAGCAAGACATTGCCGCCGTGACCCTGGCCCCGCCCATTACCCGGGAGATGCGCCGTCTCCGCTGGGACCTTCCGGCCCCGGAAGCGGCCGGCTGGATCCGGGGCCTGGACCCCAGGCCGGGGGCCTACGCCCTGTGGAAGGGCCGGGTGCTCAGGTTATTCGGCGCCCGGGTGAAGAAAAGAGAGGGGAGCCTGGGTGACCCGGGCACGGTGCTCCGCCTGACCCCTCAAGGATTGGAAATCGCCTGCGGTCAGGGAAGCCTCACGGTTGAGGCCGTGCAACTGGCCGGGCACAAACGCCTCTTGGCGGCCGATTTTCAGCGGGGCCAACCCCTGATCGGGCAGCGGCTGGAGTAGCACGACTTATGGATGAGCCGGGCACTATCTTGAACGGCGGCAATTCCCTGCGCCCCCAGAAGCGCATCTTCCTGGGTTTGCTGGCCCTCACCTGCTTTCTCTTTACCCTCATCCTGGGGGTGCTCTGGTATGTGCCCTATGTGGGGCTTACCAACATCAGCCCCCGTCTGCCCCTGATCCTGGGAGTCATCTTCAGCGTCCTGCTCCTGGCCGTGGTGGGCGTCCTGGTCATGCTGGCCCTGACGGTGGTCCTGGGCCGGGACCTGTTCCTTTCCCGCCGGCTCCGGGGGCTGGTGATCAAGCTCCTCCTGCCGTTAATGAGCGGGGTGGGGAAATTATGCGGCGTCTCCAAGGAGAAGGTGCGCCGGTCGTTCATCGAAATCAACAATCAGCTGGTCCTGGCGCAACACCTGCGCACCACTCCGGACAAGCTGCTGCTCCTGATGCCCCATTGCCTGCAATTCCATGAATGCCAATTTCGGATCACGGGCAGCAGCGTGCACTGCAAACGCTGCGGCAAATGCCCCATCACCGGGCTGGTGGACCTGTCGGAAAAATACGGCGTGGGGCTGGCGGTAGCCACCGGCGGCACCCTGGCCCGGCGCATCGTGGTGGAACGCCGCCCCCGCCTGATTATCGCCGTGGCCTGCGAGCGGGACCTCAGCAGCGGTATCCAGGACAGCTATCCCCTGCCCATCTTCGGCATCATCAATCGGCGGCCCCACGGCCCCTGCTACGATACCCAGGTGGACCTGGAGATGGTGGAACAAGCCCTGACCACCTTCCTGGTGCCTGCGGCCGTGGCGGCGGCAGCGGCGCCCCGGCCCCAGCCGGCCTGACAATCACCGCCGGCTCATGTATCTTCCTCGGATATGGACTTCAATCTCTGGGGGGAGAACCCCCGGTGCCTCCCGCCGCCACTCCCAAACAACCCGGCCCGGGGCTCTTCTTCCGCCTCCGGCGGCGGCATGGCCTCCTTTGGTTCCGGCCCCCTTTCCAGGGGCGGTTCCGGGGTAAAGCCGCCGCGCCCCGTCCCCAGAGGAGACGCAGCGTTTTCTCCGCCGGCCGGGGCTTCGGGTTGCCTGGGAAACTCCGCCTCGTCCGGCCTCAGCGGGGGAGATGGGCTTGCGTCTGCCGGCCCCGGGCCGCCGGTTTCTGCCGCCACCTTCTCCTCCCGCTCGAATTCACTCATCAGTTGTTCCAGGGTAAAGTCATAGCCCTGGCGCTTCCCAAAGGCTATAAGCTCATCGCCGTGTTCAAAGGCTTGAGCCTGTTTTTCAAACGCCGGGTCGTCCTGTAACCGCTGGATGAATTCTGCCACAGTTTTCATAGGCGCTTCCTTGACTTATACTATCGGCACGGCAGGCGGGGCGCTTGAGTATTTCTTGGCTGGTTCGCCCCACGCTAACCACGCCGAGCCCGGGCAGGGCGTCAGGCGAGGCCCCGGCAGGATGGAGCGGCAGCCGCCGGTCAGCCCAGCCGGAGGCTGTGAGATGATGCATCTCAAATCGGACCGGCTAAAGCGTTTGCCATAAATTCTTTCCCCGTGGAGGTTCTCAAATCCCCCTACATCCCCCTTTTTCAAAGGGGGACTTTAACAGCAATTCCTTAGAGTTCCCCCATTTATTAAAGGGGGGTAGGGGGGATTTGTGGATATCAAGCATCGGGAAAAAACTTTTGGCAAACACTATAAAATCCCTCTTTTTCACACCCCTGACCATCATCTTTTCTCCCCTTCTGATTAATAATACATAATCGTATAGTTAGCTATTAAGGTAATGCAAAAATGTACAATAAATCAATTACTGTTGTACGATTATGTATGATATGTATCGGTTATTCAGGTATGGGCTCGGTGTAATAATAATAATTAAATCAATATATCAACTAGTTAAATGATTTGCGGTCGCCGTGGCATAAGGCTTGCTTCTTATATATTCAAAATTCTGCACAGAGGAAGTGGCTATGCGTAAAATCGCAATTTATGGCAAGGGTGGCATCGGCAAGTCCACCACCACTCAAAATACGGTGGCGGGGCTCGCCGAGATGGGCCGGAAGGTTATGGTGGTGGGTTGCGACCCCAAGGCGGATTCCACCCGCCTGCTGCTGGGCGGCCTGGCCCAAAAGAGCGTTCTGGACACCCTGCGGGAAGAAGGCGAAGACGTGGACCTGGATGATCTGCGCCGCACCGGGTTTTCGGGCGTGGTGTGCGTGGAGTCCGGCGGCCCGGAACCGGGCGTCGGCTGCGCCGGTCGGGGCATCATCACCTCCATCAACCTGCTGGAACAGTTGGGGGCCTATGCCGACAGCGAAAAGCTGGATTACGCCTTCTATGATGTCTTAGGCGACGTGGTCTGCGGCGGTTTTGCCATGCCCATCCGGGAAGGCAAGGCCAAGGAGATCTACATCGTGGTCTCCGGCGAGATGATGGCCATGTATGCGGCCAACAATATCTGCAAAGGTATCGTCAAGTTCGCCGAGGCCGGGGGCGTGCGCCTGGGGGGCGTCATCTGCAACAGCCGCAACGTGGACAACGAACGGGAGATGATCGAGGCCTTTGCGGACAAGCTGGGCACCCAGATGATCCACTTCATACCCCGGGAAAACATGGTGCAGCGGGCCGAGATCAACCGGAAGACCGTCATTGAATTCGAGCCCACGCACTCCCAGGCCGATGAATACCGGACCCTGGCCCGGAAGATCGAGGCCAATGAAATGCACGTCATCCCCAAGCCCATGAGCACCGACGAACTGGAAAAGCTGCTCATCGATTACGGGTTGGCTGGGTAAACGGCAAAGGCGGGATGCGCTTCGCTTTCCCGCCCTACAGGCTGCTCATCGATTACAGGTTGAGCGGCAGGAGAGGCAACTATGAATCTCATCAGCGGCGTGCTGTTAACTCTCTGGGTGGCTGGTTGGGCTGCGGCCTCGCTGATAGCCATTAGACAGGCCCGGGCCTCGGCAACTGACGGCCCGATCTCAAAATAATCAGGAAAAACGTCACAGGAGGAAGAGTCATGATCATGGTCAGATCGGTGGTGCGGCCGGAAAAAGTGGATGCGGTCCTGGCCGCCTTAATGGAAGCGGGGTTCCCCGCGGTCACCAAAATGAGCGTGGTGGGCCGGGGCAAGCAGCGGGGCATCAAGATCGGGGAGATCACCTACGACGAAATCCCCAAGGAACTGCTGCTCACGGTGGTGAAGGACGCTGACAAGGATTTCGTCGTCAAGACCGTGCTCAAGGCGGCGCGCACTGGTGTCAAGGGCGCCTTCGGCGACGGCAAGATCTTTATTTCCCCGGTGGAGGAAGTCTACACCATCAGCTCCGGCATCAAGGAGAGCGGTTCCGGGGAACTGGAAGAGGTCAAGATATGAAAGAGATCATGGCCATCGTGCGCATCAATATGATGAATAAGACCAAGGCCGCCCTGGCGGAGGCGGGGATCTCGTCGGTCACCGCCCGGGACGCCCTGGGACGGGGCAAGGGCCTGGTGGACCTGAACCTGCTGGAAGGGGCCGAGAAGGGCTATGAAGAGGCCATCGTCCAGTTGGGTCAGAGCCAGCGTCTTATCCCCAAGCGTATCTTCTTTGTGGTGGTCCCGGATCGGCTGGTCAAAAAAACCGTGCAGACCATCATGAGAGTGAACCGCACCGGCAAATCGGGCGACGGCAAGATCTTCGTCATGCCCGTGATGGACTCGGTTCGGGTGCGGACCGCCGAGTCCGGCGATCAGGTCTTGGACGAAATGTAGGGTGCGTCTTACGCACCAAACTGCTTCGTCGGACAGAATTAAATGGTGCGTGAGACGCACCCTACGGAACTTTTCACGGAGAAAGAAACATGGCAACTTTACCATCAGAAGACTTGAGCGCCTTGGGGCTGGATATCGATGCTGAGGAAGCGAAAAAGGAGTTGCTCAGCAAGTATCCCACCAAGGTGGCGAGGAAGCGCGCCAAGCAGATTGTCGTGAACGAGGTGGGGCCGGACAGTTGCGTGCCGGAAATTGCCTCCAACGTCCGGACCATCCCCGGCATCATCTCCCAGCGGGGCTGCACCTACGCCGGCTGCAAAGGCGTGGTGCTGGGTCCCACCCGGGATATCGTCAACATTACCCACGGCCCCATCGGCTGCGGCTTCTATTCCTGGCTCACCCGCCGGAATCAGACCCGGCCCCCGGGTCCGGAAGACCATAATTTCATGACCTATTGCTTCTCCACGGATATGCAGGATGAACAGATTATCTTCGGCGGCGAGAAGAAACTGAAGCAGGCAGTCCAGGAGGCCTATGATCTGTTCAAGCCCAAGGCTATCGGCATCTTCTCCACCTGCCCGGTGGGCCTCATCGGGGACGACGTCCACGCCGTGGCCCGGGAGATGAAGGAAAAATTCGGCGATTGCAATGTCTTCGGCTTCAGTTGCGAGGGCTACAAAGGGGTGAGTCAGTCCGCCGGCCACCATATCGCCAATAACGGCATTTTCAAACACGTGGTGGGCCTGGACGACACCGTCAAGGAAGGCAAGTTCAAGATCAATATGCTGGGGGAATATAACATCGGCGGCGACGCCTTTGAGATCGAGCGCCTCTTCGAGGAGTGCGGCCTGACGCTGATTTCCACCTTCAGCGGCAACTCCAGCTATGATTATTTTGCCAACTCCCACACCGCGGACTTAAATCTCATCATGTGCCACCGCTCCATTAACTATGTGGCCGAGATGATGGAGACGAAATTCGGCATCCCCTGGATTAAGGTCAACTTCATCGGGGCCGAGGCCACGGCCAAGTCCCTGCGGAAGATCGCCGGTTATTTTGACGACCCCGAACTGACGGAGAAGGTCGAGGCGGTCATCATTCGGGAGATGCCCGCGGTGGAAGCCGAGCGGGAAAAAGCCAAGGCCAGGTGCCAGGGCAAAACCGCCATGCTGTTCGTGGGCGGCTCCCGGGCGCACCATTACCAGGAACTCTTCCGGGAAATCGGCATGGAGACCATCGCCGCGGGCTACGAGTTCGCCCACCGGGACGACTACGAAGGCCGGCGGGTCTTGCCCGGCCTCAAGGTGGATGCGGACAGCCGCAATATTGAGGAATTGCACGTGGAACCGGACCCGAATCGCTTCCAACCCAGGTTGAGTGAGGCGGACCTCGAACGGCTGGAAAAGGCCGGCCTCAAGCTCAGCGAATACGAGGGCATGATGGCGGAGATGGACAATGGCGCCCTGGTCATCGATGACATCAGCCAGTTCGAAACCGAGCGGCTCATCGAACTCTACCATCCGGACATCGTCTGCGGCGGGATCAAGGAAAAGTACATCATTCAAAAGAGCGGCGTGCCCATGAAGCAGCTCCACAGCTATGACTACAGCGGACCGTATGCCGGCTTTCAAGGCGCCGTCAACTTCTACCGGGAGATCGACCGCATGGTCAACAGTAAGGTCTGGAAGTTTCTCAAGGCTCCCTGGCAGGAGCATCCCGAACTGGCTGCCAAATATGCGTGGGAATGAACGGTTGGGTCCGAGGCATTCCCTTCGGAACACCTGATTAACCGGCCTTGGCGCCTTAGCGTCTTGGCGAGAGAAAACTACTCACGCAAAGTCGCAAAGGCGCAAAGAGGATAAAGACATGCTACTGAGACATACACCCAAGGAAATCACCGAACGTTCGGCCTTGAGCATTAACCCGGCCAAGACCTGTCAGCCCATCGGCGCCATGTATGCGGCCCTGGGCATCCATAATTGCCTGCCCCACAGCCACGGCTCCCAGGGCTGCTACGCCTACCACCGCAGCACCCTGAGCCGGCATTTCAAGGAGCCGGCGATCGCGGCGACCTCTGCCTTCACCGAAGGCGCCTCCGTATTCGGGGGGCAGGCCAATCTGCTCCAGGCCATCAATAATATCTTCTCGGTTTATGAGCCGGACGTCATTGCGGTCCATACCACCTGCCTGTCGGAGACCATCGGGGACGACATTCCTCAGATTGTCGCCAAGGCCAGGGATGAGGGCAAGATCCCCCCGGGGAAATACGTCATTCATGCCAATACGCCCAGCTATGTGGGATCGCATGTCACCGGTTTCGCCAACATGGTCAAGGGTATGGTGGACTATTTCGCCACGGCCAACGGCCACAAGGAAAATCGCATCAATATTATTCCCGGCTACGTGGAACCGTGCGACATGGCGGAGATCAGGCGCCTGGCCGGGGAGTTGGGTGTGTCCATCATCATGTTTCCCGACACCTCCAATGTGATGAACGGCCCCCAAACCGGCAAGTACCACATGTACCCCGCCGGGGGCACCCCGGTGGCCGATTTGATCCTGGCCGGCAGGAGCCAGGGCACGGTGGCCCTGGGGCCTCTGGCCTCGGGACCGGCCGCCCGGGCCCTGGACACCAAGTGCAAGGTGCCCTGCGAAATCCTGAATCTGCCCATCGGGCTGATGGCCACCGACACCTTCATCGACACCCTGAGAAGGATCGCCGGAGTAACGGTGCCCGACTCTATCAATATCGAACGGGGCCAGCTCCTGGACGTCATCACCGACATGCAACAGTATTTCTATGGCCGCAAGGTGGCCCTGGCGGGGGACCCGGATCAGCTCATTTCCCTCACCGAGTTTCTGGTGTCCATAGACATGTGGCCCATTCACATCGTCACCGGGACCCCGGGCAAGAAGTTCGAAGCCCGGATCAAGGAGATAACCAGGGACGTGCCGCATCCGGTCAACGTCAAGAGCGCCGGCGACATGTTCCTGCTGCACCAGTGGATCAAAAACGACCCGGTGGACCTGCTCATGGGCAACACCTATATGAAGTACATCGCCCGGGATGAAGACATTCCCCTGGTGCGCTACGGATTCCCCATCCTGGACCGGGTCGGTCACAGCTATTTCCCCACTGTGGGCTACCGGGGCGGCTTGCGCCTGCTGGAAAAGATCCTGGACGCCCTCCTGGACCGCCAGGACCGGGATGCCCTGGAAGAGAGTTTTGAACTCGTCATGTAGGGGCGGACCTGTGTGTCCGCCCGGGACCAGGGCCGACACATGGGTCGGCCCCTACGAACGGCGCCGGCTAAAATCTGCGGCTACCTAAAGAAAGGACGATTCTCATGGAAAAACCTGATCACCATATCTTCGTGTGTATGAGTTTCCGGGGCCTGGAACCTAAGGGCAAGTGCATCAAGAAAAACGCCCCTGATCTGCTGGGTTATTTGGAGTCCGAACTGGCGGACCGCGGCCTGGACAACGTCATGGTCTCCAGCACCGGTTGCTTGAAGCTCTGCGAAAAAGGCCCGGTGGTGTTGGTCTACCCCGAAGGCTACTGGTACCAGGGAGTGGAGGGCGAAGACGCCATTGACGCCATCCTGGACGGCCTGGAAAACGACGGCCCGGCCAAGGAATATTTGGTGGACTGAGGGGTAGCGGTCAGCGGTCAGCTGTCAGCCAAAGACAGTTTCTTTGGTATTAGCTGAAAGCTGATAACTCTCCCACAGAGTGAGAGGAGGTTAGCAAATGAAACCGGCCATTTTCGAAGAACGTCAGGACCAGATCCTACGCAAGGGCGCGGCGCCCTTCCAGATGGAGTGCGACCGGGAGAGCCTGGCCGGGGCGGTGAGCCAGCGGGCCTGCGTCTTCTGCGGCGCCCGGGTGGTGCTCTACCCCATCGCCGATGCCCTGCACCTGGTGCACGGCCCCATCGGCTGCGCCGCCTATACCTGGGACATCCGGGGCGCCCTGTCCTCGGGGCCGGAACTCCACCGCCTGAGCTTTTCCACCGACCTCCAGGAAATGGACGTGATCTTCGGCGGTGAAACCAAGCTCTACCGGGCTTTGAACGAACTCATCGACCGGCACCACCCCAAGGCGGCCTTCGTTTACTCCACCTGCATCGTGGGGATTATCGGCGACGATCTGGAGGGCGTCTGCAAAAAGGTGAGCAAGGAGAAGGGTATTCCCGTCCTGCCGGTTCAGTCCGAAGGGTTTAAGGGCAACAAGCGGGCCGGCTACGACGCCGCCTGCCGGGCCATGTTCAGCCTGGTGGGCACCGGCGGCACCACCGGCATCAGCCCTAAAAGCCTCAATATCCTGGGAGACTTCAACCTGGCCGGAGAGATCTGGATCATCCGGGACTACTTCAAGCGTATGGGCATTGAAGTGGTGGCCAACATCACCGGCGACGGCCGGGTGGACGACATCCGCCGGGCCCACGGCGCCGCCCTGAACGTGGTCCAGTGCTCCGGGTCCACCATGGACCTGGCCAAGATGATGCAGGAAAAATACGGCATTCCGCATCTGAGGGTCTCCTATTTCGGGGTGGAGGACATGGCCGAGTCCCTCTACGACGTGGCCCGGTTCTTTAAGGACCCGGAGATGATGGCGCGCACCAAGGAACTGGTCCGGGAGGAGTTGTCGGTCCTCTATCCCCAACTCCGGGAATACCAGGCAGCCCTGGCGGGGAAAAAGGCCGCCATCTATGTGGGCGGGGCCTTCAAGGCCTTTTCCCTGGTGAAGGCTTTTCGCCTCCTGGGCATGCAAGTGGTCCTGGTGGGCTCCCAGACCGGTACCCGGGAAGACTACCAGGAGTTGCACGACATCACCGACGACGGCACCATCATCGTCGATGACTCCAACCCCCTGGAATTGTCCAGTTTTCTCAAAGAGCAGGACGTGGACATCTTCGTGGGCGGGGTCAAAGAGCGCCCCATCGCCTACAAATTGGGGGTGGGTTTCTGCGACCATAACCACGAACGCAAGGAAGCCTTGGAAGGTTTTGTGGGTATGCTCAATTTCGCCCGGGAAGTCTACAACACCGTCATGAGCCCGGTGTGGCGTTTTGTGCCCCGCAGAAGCGGGGCAGGGGAAAAAGGGTAAAAGGGGAAAGGGGGATGGACTTATGGTCCATGACTTGCGCTCCCCAAAACCCAAATCCCCCCTAACCCCCCATTTCCAAAGGGGGGAACTTGGCGAAATTCCTTTAAAAGTCCCCCTTGGAAAAAGGGGGATTTAGGGGGATTTCAAAAACCAGCAACCGGAAGAGATTTTTGGCAAACACTTGTAGATACATTATCGGCTGATGAGGGATAAAGAAATGAAAACCCATGACGCGCCATATACTTCCACCACCAACGCCTGCAAGCTCTGCAAACCGCTGGGGGCCTGTCTGGCCTTCCGGGGGATTGAAGGGGCGGTGCCCTTTCTCCACGGCTCCCAGGGTTGCGCCACCTATATGCGGCGCTATGTCATCAGCCATTTCCGGGAGCCCATGGACATTGCGTCTTCGTCCCTGGGGGAGAAGCACGCCATCTATGGCGGCGGCCCCAACCTCAAGGCCGGCCTCAAGAACGTCATGGACAAATATGGCGCCAACCTCATCGGGGTGGCTTCCACCTGTCTCACCGAGACTATCGGCGACGACATGCCGGGTTTGGTTCAGGAGTTTCGCCGGGAGCTGAATGAGGCTGTGTCGCCTACGATCGTCACGGTTTCCACCCCCAGCTACAGCGGCACCCACATGGAGGGCTTCCACGTGGCGGTGAAGGCGGTGGTGGACCAGTTAGCCCAGGGCGGCGAGCCCACCGGCGCGGTCAATCTGCTGCCCGGCTTCGTTTCCCCGGCGGATATCAGATACCTGAAGGAAATCCTGGGGGACTTCGGGGTCCCGGGGATCATCCTGCCGGATATTTCCGAAACTCTGGACGGCGCGGCCCAACTGGATTATGACAAGATTCCGGCCGGTGGCACACCCCTGGCGGCGATTAAGGCCATGGGCGCATCATTGGCCACCCTGGAGTTCGGGCGCACCCTGTCTTCCCAGGAAACCGCGGGCCGGCTCCTGGAAGAACGCTTCGGCGTGGCCTGGCGCCCCCTGGGGATGCCCATCGGGCTGCGGGAGACGGACGAGTTCTTTAAAGTGCTGGAAGACCTGACCGGGCGTAGTATCCCCGGCCGGCATACCGCGGAGCGCGGCCGCCTCATCGACGCCTACGTGGACGGGCACAAGTACATCTTCGACAAGCGGGCGGTGGTGTTCGGCGAAGAGGACCTGGTGGTGGGGCTCGTCTCCTTCCTGGCCGAAATCGGCGTGAAGCCGGTGTTGTGCGCCTCGGGAGGCAAGAGCGGCCGCCTGGCCGCGGCGGTGGCCGAAGTCACCGCAGGCCTGCTGCCGGAGCCTCCGATGGTTAAAGAAGGGGTGGATTTTTTTGAGATCGCCGAGGAGGCCGAGGCCCTGGCGCCCGATCTCCTCATCGGCCACAGCAAGGGCTACCATCTGGCCAAGCGCTGGCAGGTCCCCCTGGTGCGGGTCGGGTTTCCCATCCACGACCGCTTTGGCGGCCCCAGGATTCTGCACCTGGGATACCGGGGGGCGCAAAACCTTTTGGACCAAATCGTCAACGCCATGATTGAGCGGAAGCAAGAGACCAGCCCGGTGGGCTACGGCTATATGTGAGAGTGCGGACAATGTTTCGAGAGGGCAGGGGGGCATGAGATTCCCCCAACGGAAAACTCGAAATTTACCATACAGGAAATACGGTCATGATGAATACGGATAAGCACCCATGCTTCAATGTGGCAGTCAAGGGCGAATGCGGCCGGGTCCACTTGCCGGTGGCGCCTAAGTGCAACATCATGTGCAAATATTGCAACCGGAAATATGATTGCGTCAATGAAAGCCGCCCGGGGGTCACCAGCGCGGTGCTCAAGCCCAGGCAGGCCATCGCTTACCTGGAACGGGTTCTGGAGGCCGAGCCCCGCATTACCGTGGCGGGTATCGCCGGCCCGGGAGACCCGTTCGCCAACCCCAAAGAGACCCTGGAGACCATTCGCCTGATTCGCCAGAGGTTTCCGGACCTGTTGCTGTGCCTGGCCACCAACGGCCTGGGGCTGCCGCCGCATCTGGATGAACTGGCGGAACTTCAGGTCTCCCACGTGACCCTGACGGTGAACGCCGTGGACCCGGAGATTGGGGCCAAAATCTATAGTTGGGTGCGGGACGGCAAGGTGATCTATCGCGGCCTTGCGGCGGCGGAAGTCTTGCTGGAGCGGCAGTTGGAGTCCATCCGCGGCCTCAAGGCCCGGGGGATTACGGTCAAGATCAACACCATCATCATTCCCGGGATCAACGACCATCACGTGCAGGAGGTGGCCGAAAAGATGGCGGAATTGGGTGTGGACATCCTCAATTGCATGCCCATGTATCCTAACGCCGACACCCCCTTCGGAGAGGTGCCGGAACCGCTCCCGGAGCAGATGACGGCAATCCGCCGGGAGGCGGAAACGATTATCCCCCAGATGCACCACTGCACCCGGTGCCGGGCCGACGCGGTGGGGTTGCTTGAGGCTGACCGCACCGACGAATTCCGGGGCTGCCTGTCGGCGTGCGCCAGCTCGGTTCCGGCCGCAATGGGCCGGCCCTATGTGGCGGTGGCTACCCAGGAGGGCGTGCTGGTAAACTTACATCTGGGCGAAGCGGCTTCCTTCCAGATATGGGGCATTCAGGATGGCGCTTACCAGATGCTGGAGGAGCGCCCGGCTCCCCGGCCCGGCGGCGGCGCGGACCGGTGGTGGACCATGGCGGAGACCATGAAAGACTGCCGGGCGGTGCTGGTGAGCGGCATCGGCGACACCCCCGCGGCCGTGCTGAGCGAAGCCGGGGTGGAGCCGGTGGTGATGAACGGCTTCATCGACATGGCCCTGAGCGCCATCTATGGGGGCGGCGATCTGTCGGGGCTCAAAGGCCGGCGGCGCGGTGTGGCCGGAGGCTGCTCTCACAAAAGGGCAGGGGAGGGCTGCATGTAAGGCAACACTGCGATCATACAGGTAATTTATCTTCTGTAGGGGCGGACCCCTGTGTCCGCCCTCAGGTAGGAGCACACGCGGGTGCGCTCCTACAGACCGTCAGCTTTTTTTACTTCTAGGAGCGCAACCTGGTATACGGCATGGCCGGGCTCGGGCCGCAGCGGGCCCGGTTAAACCAGCCGGGAAATCGGAGGCCGGAGGAGCTTCATTTGCTAGGGTTCAGAATAACGCTCTCTTACCAGCCGGAGGAGCGCCGGTAATACGCTCAAGGCGGCCAGCAAGACGCTCAGGCTGCCTACCGTGGACAAAAGCCCCAGGCTGAAGGTGCCCTGGTGGCCCGAAATCATTAGGCTGCCGAAACCCACCGCGGTAGTCAACGATGCCAAAAGAACCCCTTTGGCGGTACCCGCCGGCAAGGTGATGACCCGGGCCGACTTCTCCTGTTGCCAGCGCACCAGGATGATAATGCCGTACTCCACCGCTTCTCCCAGAATTAACGGTAAAAAAAGCACATTGGCCTGATTGAACGGGACCGCCAAAAGCCACATCAGGCACAAGGTTAAAGAAGTTCCCACAATCAGCGGCACCAGGGCCAGGATCGTCAGCCGCAGGCTGCGCAGCAGGAAGGCGACCATCAAGGTGATGCCCAGGAGGGAAACCCCGGCCGCCCAGAGACAGGCGTTGCGAAACGCCAAGGTAAAGACATAAAGTAACACCGGGTCCCCGATGACGTCCGGGTTTATGCCTCTCAAGTCGCGCACAAATTCCCCCAGGGGGCCGGGGTTCCAAATATCCCGGGAGGGGAAGATGCGGATAAGATACTGCCCCTCGTCGCTGATGAAGCGCTGGCGCACATTCCGGGGCAAATCCTCCAGGCGCGGCGGGCTAAAGGCGCGATAGAGATTACCCTGCAAAAGCTCCCATTGGTCTTTCAGATCCGAGATAAATTTTTGCTCAAAAACTCGCAGGCGCGCCGCGGACTGGGGATTATTTTCCAGGTTTAAAAGGGTCATGTTTCGCAAAAGCAAATTATCGACCCTAAGTAACTTCTCCTGGGTTGGCTTATCCTCCGGCTCCCAGTCGCTCTCTGCGGCTTGAGACAGTTTGAACCGGATGCGTCCCAGGATGGAGGCGAGTTCCTGAGGGTCGGAAGGGGTCGGCGGGGCGGCGGCCAAACTTATCCCGGTCACTAAAGGCTTCAGTTCGGCCAACAGGCGTTGCTTGCTTTCCACCTGGGTAGGCAGGAAGGAAAGGATGGATTCCACATGGGAGACGGTGTCCAGTTTTTTCAACGCCTCCGTCAGGCGCGGCAGGTCTTTGGTGCCGCTGACCACCATAGCCCCATAAGAGGTAGAGTATTTGGACTCCCGGATGAGCTTCTGTTCCCAGACTACCGACTCGGTCACGGGATTTTGCAGGTGCAACGGATTTAGGTCAAAGGGCACGTGAAACAGGCAAATCCCGCCCAGGACCGTGACGATTAATCCCAGGGCTACCATCAGGCCCGGCCGCTGCCACTTGATGGAAAGAAAGGGTTGAGGTTTGATGGCGCAGGTTCCTGCAGCCGGTTCGGGGGTCCACCTTTCGGTGACGATGGCCAGAGACGGCAGCAGAACCAGGAAGGCGAAAATGTTGACCAGGATGCCCAGCGTAATGATAAGTCCCAGTTCTTCCAACCCTTTAAACCCGGTAAAGATCAAGGGACAGACCGAGATCACCGCCGTCAGGGCGGCATAAAGGATTCCCGGAGAGGCCTGCTTGATGGTGCAATCCAGGTTGTCCTTGGTGCAGCGCGACTGCTGACCCTGTTCCTCTTCCAGGCGGGCATACCAGTGGATGCCGAAGTCCACGGTGATTCCCAGCAACAGCGGCCCAAAGACAATGGAGAGCAGGTTCAGGTGCCCCACCGCCAGGGCGGCGATGCCGAAAGTCCAGCACAGCCCGATGAACAGCACTGCTCCTTGCACCAGGGTTCTTTTCAGGCTGCGGAAAAAGATGATCATCAACAACATTTGGCCGACCAGGGAAACCGTGGAGGCGAGCCCGACATCGGCCATGGCTTCGGTCATTTCATCGGCTTCCAAGGCTCCGGGGCCGGTCACCCCAGCCTGAATGCCTGGAAAGCGGGCCTTAACCCCCTCCAAAACCTGCCGCAGCAGCTTCACGTCTTCGGCGGTCGCAGTGTAGTCTCCTTGCCTGGTGGTCACCAGAAGCAGCAGGTATTTGTCATTCTCGGTGAAAAAGTACCCTGCCTGACTCAGGTCGCTCATTTCTCCGGGGATAATGCTTTTTAGAGGTGAGGTATATGACGACCCCTCGGCCAGGCTTATCTCCAGTTGCTCCAGGCTGGCTTGCAGCAGTCCAAGGTCGGGAATCTTGTCTTTTTCCGGCCCTTCCTCTAAAAACCCGGTGAACAGATGCCCCAACATGGCCCGGGTGATCTCTTCGTTCACCACCTGAAAGAACCGGTTAAGGCGGGGATCTGAGGAGAGGGCTCGCAGCTCTTTTTGATGGCCGGAGAATTTGGTCTTGAGCTCGAGCAGTTGCTTCGGCTCCAGATAAAGCAAGGCCCAATGCTTGAACTTTTGCGGATCAACCCGGTAAAAGAGCTCCCGAAAGTTTTCGGGGTATTGCCTCAATTCCGCCGCCAGGGCCTCAACAAACTGGATGCTGTGCTTGGGGTCGGAATTCTCCACGACCACGGCCAGATTATCCCGGGAGCCGAATTGCCGGTCCATTTCCTCGCTCAGCCGCATAATGCGAAGGTCGGTGCCTACCAGGTCGTTCCGGCTGGTCCGCATCGACAGGTGGTTCAAGGCATAATAGACCGAGAAGGCGGTAATCAGCAGGCTAAAGACAATTACCGGCCAGGCGCTGCGAAAGAGCGCCTTGACCAGACTTGAGCCGAGGTGATGAAATTTGGACAAATAAGTCCTTTTCGGAAAAGCGGAATTTGACAAAGAGAATCAGGCAGGTTTGCCTAACCTAAAAATATACCCTTTCAGCCAGCGATACGCAAATTCAGCTATAGCGTTTGCCATAAATTCCTTCCGGTTGGAGGTTCTCAAATCCCCCTAAATCCCCCTTTTTCAAAGGGTGACTTTATCAGCAATTCCTTATAGTTCCCCCCTTTATTAAAGGGGGTTAGGGGGGATTTGGGGATATCAAGGATTGGAAAAGACTTTGGCAATCGCTATAAATTGTTTTTGGCCCCCGGAAACACGCGAACTCAGTTGTTGGAAGGAAGGGAAAGTTTACCCCGATAGGACCCGGGGAAAAGCAGGGCCGCTTTGCGAGGAAGGGGCCGCGTGCAACAACAAATTATACCAAGGTGCCGTCAAAAAGGTAATTTCAGCTTTATGATGGCAACCCACGTAGGGGCGGTTCGCGAACCGCCCCTACAATGCGGATAGTTCCTTGTTTGACGGCACCTTGGTATTACACCGGGTCAGAAGTTTTGCTATGATTAGGCATGACTTTTGCGAAAAAGTTGAACCCCGCCGGGGAAATTCACCCGCAGCTCTTCCAGAGGTTGGGCCGGCAACCTTGAACAGGCCCGCTTCCTCACAGCCTCCACCCGGCGCCCGGGCCCTGGCCCTGGACATCCTGGCCGCCGCGGCTCGCACCGGGCAGTCGGTGGAGGAGCTTTTGGCCGCCACCGCCAAGCGTCACCCCGGCTTGCCCCGGCGGGAACGGGCTTTGCTGCTGGAGTTGGTCCAGGGCGTGAAGCGCTGGGAGGTGCGGCTGGATTATCTGCTGGCGCGGCTGTCCAACCTGCCCCTGGCCAAACTCCATCCTCTGGTGCTGCAACTCTTGCGTCTGGGAGCCTTTCAGATTCTGTGGCTGGATCGGGTGCCGGCCCGGGCCGTGCTCCATGAAGCCGGGAATCTGGCCAAGGCCAAAGGTCTGCCCCGGAGCCACGTGGGCTTTATCAACGCGGTGCTGCGCCGGTTGGCCGCCGGGGAAGTGGCGCCGCTCCCCGACCCCGATGCCGACCCGGTCCTGGCCCTGAGCGTCATCCACTCGCACCCGGCCTGGCTGGTGAGGCGCTGGCTGGCGCAATATGGCCCGGTGGCCGCCGCGGCCCGCCTGGCGGCCAACAATCAGATCCCGCCGCTCACCGTGCGGGTCAACACCCTGAAGACCGATCCGGCCGCGCTCATGATTCGGTTGGCCGCCGAAGGGGTGGAGTCCCGGCGCACCCGGTTTTCCCCGCAGGGCCTCATATTCGAGTCCATGAAGTCCTCCCCCACGGACCTGCCCTCTTATCGGGAGGGCCTCTGGATCTTTCAGGATGAAGGGGCCCAACTTACTACCGATTTGCTTCCCCTGGGGCCGGACCTGCTCGTGTCCGAGATCGGCGCCGGCCGGGGCGGGAAGACCACCCACCTGGCCGAGGCCATGGGCAACTCCGGCCTGCTGGTGGCGGTGGACCGCCACCCCCGCCGCCTCCGGGAACTGCAGCTCAATACGCGGCGCTGGGGCGCGACGATTGCGCACCCCCTCCGGGCTGACGCCGCCTCCGCGGTGCCGCTCAAAACCGCCGCCCTGGAGGCCGTGGTCCTGGACGTGCCGTGCTCCGCACTTGGCATCATCCGGCGCCACCCGGAGATCAAGAGCCGGCTCCGGGAGAGCGACCTGGCCGCGTTCCCGCCCCGGCAGCAGGCCATGCTGGAAGAGGCTGCCCGGCTCTTGAAACCCGGCGGCCGCCTCCTCTATATCACCTGTACGACCGAACCGGCGGAAAATGAAGCGCAGATCAACTCGTTCCTGGCCCGGCACCCGGAATTTCATCTGGCCACCGACCCCGGGCGGCTGCCGCCCCAGGCCCGGGTCTTGATTCAGCCCCCCGGTTTTTATCGCACCTCTCCGGCGGATCATCACCTGGACGCCTTTTTCGCCGCCGTGCTGGCCAAGAATTGAAACCCGGCGTCAAACCGCCTTCAGGGTGAGGTTGAACCCGGCAGGGAAATTTAGGGAAACCTGCTTTATTTCTTGCTTTTTATAACATAGCCTTTATAAAATACCCAATTGTCTTTGACTGCCCGGCAGGCGTAGTCGCCGGGAGTTTCTGCGCCATAAGTATCTTAAGTTCAAGGAAGGACGCCGAGATGCTTAAACTTACCGACTCCGGTTGTGCCCAACACCCTCCGCGGCAGATCACGCTCACGGGCCAGGCAGCGGCATTGGTGGGCCGCCTGGTCTTAAACCTCCCCCCGGCGGCGGCCGGCCACTCCTATATCTGCGAGCACGGCCACACTCACGACCTCACGCTCCAGTGGCGCGAGGGCACCATGACCACGGGCCCGGCGCGGTTTGGATTAGCGAGCAACCCGGCCCTCAACCATTAACCCAAGATCGGGAGAGGGAAGATTCAGGTCAGCCTCCCAGGCCGGCCGGGAGAAAGGTGCGCCCTGCTCCCGAAGTTCAAACACTCTCCCGGCGGGCTTAATTTCAAAGGATAATCAAAAGAGGCACTTGCAAAATTCCCTGGAATAGTTTGATGGAATCGCAGTGGAATAGCGCTTTTGCAAGAGGCTCAATTGGCTGTTATTTGTCGTTCAGAGCCTGGCACAGAATCTCTCTTTTTAAGCCGCTGGAGATTCTTCACTCCGCTCTGCTCCGTTCAGAATGACATGGTTGTTCAAGGTCTTTTGACTGTAACTGCGCATAATTCCCCCTGAAGACCAGAAAAAAGCCTGACCCCGAGTGCCCCTATCCAAGGGAACCCCGCGTGGGGCAATAGAAAGTGACTTCCCTCTGTCGACGCCTGCTGCCAACAAGGTAGCTTGTTGATATTCCTATACTATCAGCAATAAATGCCAACAGCGGTCCGGGGCCTCTTTTCTAATCGACAGGCCGGGCTTAGCTCTTTATAATGACCTATGTCCACGATATCTTCTGCCCGGTTTTTCCCTGTGTTTATCGTTCTGGCCGCGGCGGTTATCCTGGGCGGTTTGGCCGGGTGCGTCACCGCGCCGCCGCCGCCCTTGCCGCGGGTCATTGTCGAGCCGCCGCCGCCACCCCCGCCGCCGGAGGAGCCCCTCGAGATCGACGCCCGGCGCTTTGCTCCCGTGAGTCAAGGGGCCAAGCAGGAGGTCGCCGCCGGACACGTCCCCGGGGCTGTGATCCTGGTGGGCCATCGCGGCAAGACCGTGTACCGTATGGCCTTCGGCAATCGCGCCCTTGAGCCCCGCGCCTTGCCCATGAAGGTGGACACCATCTTCGACCTCGCCTCCCTGACCAAGGTGGTGGCCACCACCACCGCAGTCATGGTGTTGGTGGACCGCGGCCAAATTAACCTCGACAAACCCGCCGCCGCCTACTGGCCGGCCTTTGCCGCCAACGGCAAGGGGGGGATCACCATCCGGCAGCTGATGACCCACACGTCCGGGCTGCGCGCCGGGGTGGCGTCCCGGCCCCATTGGTCGGATTATGACGGAGCCATGGAGGCCATCGCCCAGGATAATCCGGTCACGACTCCAGGGACGCAGTTCAATTACAGCGACGTCAATTTCATCGCCCTGGGCGAGATCGTGCGCCGGGTCTCGCACATGCCGCTGAACGTCTTCTGCAAACGCGAGATTTTCGAGCCCCTGGGCATGAAGAACACGTCGTTCCTGCCGTCACCGGGGCTGAAATCCCGCCTCGCGCCCACGGACTACCAGGGGAAAGGGCTGCGCTGGGGCGTGGTGTCCGATCCCACCTCCTATCGCATGGGCGGGGTGGCTGGTCATGCCGGGGTCTTTGCCACGGCCGACGACCTGGCCCTCCTGGCCCAGATGCTCGTCAACGGCGGCGAGGTTGACGGCAAGCGTATCCTCAGCCCCGCTGCCGTCGCCGCCATGACCAAGGCCCAGCGCCTGCCGGGGATCTCGACGCAGCGCGGCCTCGGCTGGGACATCCGGTCGCCCTACAGCCGGGTGTTCAATACCGCCTTCCCGGCAGGCTCTTTCGGTCACACCGGCTATACCGGCACCGCCATGTGGATCGATCCCGCCTCTCAGACGTACATGATCATTCTTACCTCCCGCCTCCATCCCAACGGCAAAGGCAATGTCAAACCCTTGCGGGCCAAGACCGCCGCGGGCGTGGCCGCCGCGGTGCCCATGGGGCCGCCGGCGCTGGCCGCCTGGAGCGACGCCGACCTCGAGCCTGAGATGACGGGGTTCGGCGCCAGCGACATGCCTGACCGGGTCCGCCCGGGGATCGAGGTTCTGGCTGCGTCCGGTTTCGCCCCTCTGGCCGGCAAACGGATCGGGGTGATCACCAATCACACCGGTATCGATGCCTCGGGCCGCTCGACCCTCCAATTATTGCTCAAGGCCCCCGGCGTCAAGGTGGGGGCCATTTTCAGCCCGGAGCACGGCTTGTCCGGCCAGTTCGACGAGAAGGTCGCCTCCGGGACGGACCCGGCCACCGGTCTGCACGTCTATAGCCTCTACGGCAAGGTCACCCGGCCCACGGCCGCGATGCTCCGGGGGCTGGACGCCCTGGTCTATGACATCCAGGACGTGGGCGCCCGCTTCTACACCTATATCACCACCATGGCCTATGCCATGGAGGCCGCAGCCGGCGCCGGCCTCGACTTCTATGTGCTGGACCGCCCCGACCCCATCACCGCTTCTGTGGTGCAGGGACCGGTGCTGGACCCCGATTTGAAGTCGTATATCGGTTATTTTCCGCTGCCGTTGCGCTACGGCATGACGGTGGGGGAACTGGCCCAGCTCTTTAATAAGGAGAGGGCCATCGGGGCCAAATTGCACGTGGTGCCGATGCAGGGGTATCGGCGGAACGCCTGGTTCGACCAGACCGGCTTGCGTTGGGTCAATCCGTCGCCGAACCTCCGGTCGCTGACCCAGGCAATCCTCTATCCCGGGGTGGGCATGATCGAGTCCGCCAACGTCAGCGTCGGGCGGGGCACCGCCACGCCCTTCGAACTCATCGGCGCTCCCTGGATTGACGGCGGCCGGCTGGCCCGCTATTTGAGCGAGCGGCGCCTCTCCGGGGTGGTGTTCGAGGCCATAACCTACACCCCCGCGGCCAGCCCCTACGCCCATCAACGGTGCGGCGGCGTCCGGTTTAAGGTGACGGACCGGAACACCCTGGATGTGGCCGCCCTGGGGGTCGAGCTGGCGGCGGCGCTTTACCGGCTCTATCCCGGCAAGTTCCTGATCGACAAGACGGTGGGCATGGTGGGGTCCCGCCAGGTTATCCGGGCCATCAAGGACGGCGATGATCCGCGAGCCATAGAACGCCGGTGGCAGAGCCGCCTGGATGCCTTTAACCGGCTGCGGGCTAATTATCTGCTCTACTGAGACCAAGTCGCAATCATAAGGTAATTTTTGGTAGCCGCAGGCTTCAGCCTGGGCCTGCACAGGCGAGACGCCCGTGCCGCCGGGCGGGCGGCGACGTGGTCGTAGGTCAAGCGTTATCGGGTCAGGAACCCGAATGCCATGGCATATCGCATCTATTCCCGGGAAAACTTGACCGAGCTGGTCCAGCTCT
>Ga0351866_10184_pt1 | contig 20828 bp, 21 predicted proteins | sample TotcelFGM3001L11_FD_206783 | JGI IMG/M metagenome (GOLD analysis project Ga0351866, IMG submission 206783) | Enriched cells from coal bed in the Powder River Basin, Montana, United States - Total cells FGM rep2 HSBNCT.FGM.300.1.L11 ...
TCGAGATCATGGGCGGGCGCTCGGTCACATTCATGCCGTTCCTCGACCGGCTCTCTGCCGCCAATGGCGGCGGGGCGCTCGGAGCCGGCAGTCGGATTCGAACCGACGACCTGCTGATTACAAATCAGCTGCACTACCACTGTGCTATACCGGCATGCTGCTCCTCCCATCCTCGCTTCGGATGGGAACGTGTCGCGTGAGCCTCCCTTCTATACGACAGGCCGGGCGTGCGTGTCCAGCAGATGGATTGGAACGCGGTTTCCTGGCAGTTTCCTGGCGGCGTGCCGGCACGCGCCGTCCTACTCCTTCGCCTTCTTCTCGTAATCCTCCGCCCGCGAGCCGCTGCTGCCACCCGGGGGATTCAGCAATGTGCGCAATTCCTGCTCCCGCTCAAGGAGCGCTTTCTTGGCGGGCTCAAGCTCCGCCATGGCGGAGCGCACCGCCTTCCAGTATTCGCGGTACGCCTCGTCGAGCTTCTTCCGTGCTTCGATGACCCCGTCTTCGAGATAGGCCTTCTCCCGCAGCGGCTTGAGATCCTTCTTGAGCTTCTCCAGCTCTCCCTGCCACGCGGCCCGATCGGCGCTTGATTCCTGCGCAAATACGCCCCCCATGGCGAGGAGCCCCACAATCACACTCACCTTGATCATGGCTTTCTTCTACTCATAAGGCAGCGAAGCAGCCAGCAAAAAAACCCGCTCTGTCAGAAATTTTTCATCAGGTCCCCGATCCGATCGGACCAGGCGGCCCGGAGATCAGCGACCGGCCACCAATACGTCTGCCCGCAGGCCGTGAGGTCGAGGTTCGTTTCCGCCGTGGTTTCCCCCAGGCGCGCCGCGGGAATTCTCCGCCATTCCAGCATGGAGAGCACCGCCGCGGCATTTACCTTTTTGACGGAAATCACAATCCGGCCCTGCGTTTCGTTGAAAAGCGCAATGATCGGCGCGGACCCCGCGTCATCCAGGGTCACCTTTGCACCCAGCGGGCGCTCCCCGCTCATGCAGCATTCCGCCAGCGCCACCGCGAGCCCGCCCTCGGAGCAGTCGTGGGCGCTTTTGACAAATCCCATCCGAATCAGCGAACGGAGGGCCTCGTGGATCGCGATTTCTTTTTTGAAATCCAGCACAGGCGGCGCTCCGGTCTTGCGCCCGCAGACGACTTTCAGAAAATGGCTGGCTCCCATGCCGCGGGCCGGCGATCCCTCGACACTCTCCCCAAGGAGGAGAATGGCGTCGCCTGCGTCCTTGAAATATTGCGTCGTCACATGCCGGATATCGGCAATCGTTCCCACCATGCCGACCGTGGGCGTCGGATCGATCGAGCCTGCGGGACTCTCATTATAAAGGCTCACGTTTCCACCCGTAACCGGAGTGCCAAAGGCGCGGCAGCCTTCGGACAAACCCTCCACGGCTTCACGCAGCTGCCAGAAATTCTCCGGCTTGTGCGGGTTGCCAAAATTGAGATTGTCGGTCACCGCAATCGGCACCGCTCCGGAGCAGGCGAGATTGCGGGCGGCTTCCGCAATGGCGATTCGAGCGCCTTCGCGCGGGTTTTGCCGGCAATACAACGCATTGCAATCCGTGGTCGCGGCCAGAATTTTGTCCGCCTCGCGAACGATGAAGACAGCCGCGTCCGACCCAGGAAGCACAGTCGCTCCGAGGCGAACCATATGATCATATTGCCGCCACACCCACTGCTTGCTGGCGATGCTCGGGTGCGAAAGCAAATCCAAGAGCGATTGGGTCACCGATGGCGCGGACGCGCCGGACAGGCCCTGCAATATTTCCTGGAAATCCGACGGATCCGGGACTTTCGCGGCGGCCTCCCGCTCATAAAGCGGCGCTTCGTCCGCGAGCTGGCGGGCGGGAATTTCGACGACCGTGCGCCCGCCCTCCTTCACCCGCATCATTCCGTCGTCCTTGACCTCTCCGACGAGGGCATAGGGAAGATCCCATTTCTCGAAAATGTCTTTCACCGCCTGCTCCTGTCCCTTCTTCACGATGACGAGCATGCGCTCCTGGGATTCGGAAAGCAGAATCTCATAGGGAGTCATCCCGGTCTCGCGCTTGGGAACGAGATCCACATCGATTTCGACGCCCGTGCCGCCGCGGCTCGCGGTCTCGCACGTCGAGCAAGTCAGCCCCGCCGCGCCCATGTCCTGGATGCCCGCCACACATCCGCTGGCCAGCAACTCCAGGCAGGCTTCGAGGAGCAATTTCTCCCGGAAAGGATCACCGACCTGCACCGCCGGCCGGTCTTCCCGCGATTCCTCGGTAAGTTCGCGGGACGCAAACGCCGCGCCCGCCAGCCCGTCACGGCCCGTTTCCGCGCCGACGTAAAACACCGGATTTCCCACGCCGCTTGCCGCCCCGCGGGCGATTTCTTCGTGCCGGAGGATGCCGAGATTAAAAACATTCACCAGCGGATTGCCGGCGTAGCTGTCGTCGAAATAGACCTCGCCGCCGATCGTCGGAATGCCAATGCAGTTTCCGTAATGGGCGATGCCGCTCACGACCCCGGCAAAAAGCCGGCGATTTGTGCGAACCTCGGCGGAGTCGCCTTCGATCGATCCAAAACGCAGCGAATTCATGGAAAAGACGGGCCGCGCTCCCATCGTAAAAATATCGCGAATGATGCCGCCGACTCCGGTCGCCGCGCCTTGAAACGGCTCCACGGCGCTCGGGTGATTGTGGCTTTCCATCTTGAACGCCACCGCCCAGCCATCGCCGATATCGATCACGCCCGCATTCTCCTCACCCGCCTTGACCAGCACGCTTTCGCCGGTCGTTGGGAATTTTTTGAGCTCCAGTTTCGAGTTCTTATACGAGCAATGCTCGCTCCACATCACCGAGAAGACACCCAGCTCCGTAAAGTTGGGCTCGCGGCCGAGGACGCCCTGAATCCGCTCGTATTCCTCCGGCGTAATACCGTGCTTGGCGATGATTTCAGGGGTAATGGCAGGATCAGACATACGGGAAGGACGGGTTTCCATCAGGCGAGGATGGCTTCAAAAATGGATTTGCCATCGACGCTTCCCAGCGCCGGGTCGCAGGCGCGTTCCGGGTGCGGCATCAGGCCGAATACATTCCGTTCGCGATTGCAGATGCCGGCGATGTTATCGAGCGAGCCATTGGGATTCGCCACTCCGGTCGAGCGGCCGCGTTCGTCGCAATAGCGCAGCAGGATCTGGCGACGGGTGCGGAGGTCGAGCAGTGCCGCCTCATCCGCGAAATAACAGCCCTCGCCATGCGCCACCGGGATCTTCAGCACCGACCCGGCCCGGATATTCCTCGTAAATGGCGAATCCGGCGTCTCGACGCGCACATGCACGTGCTCGCAAACAAAATGCAAATCCCGGTTGCGAACCAGCGCCCCCGGCAGCAGTCCGGCCTCGCACAAAATCTGGAAACCATTGCAAATCCCGATCACCCGGCCACCGGCGGCGGCAAATTCCTTCACCGCGGCCATGATCGGCGAAAACCGCGCGATGGCCCCGCAGCGCAGATAATCCCCGTACGAAAACCCACCCGGCGCCACGACCGCGTCAAATCCCGCCAGCGACGTGTCCTTGTGCCAGACGTAATCCGCCTCCGCGCCATCCAGTTCGCCGATGGCATGGATGCAATCCTGGTCGCAATTCGACCCCGGAAACTTCAATACGGCAAATCGCGTCACGGCACGATCTCCAGCGTGTAATCCTCGATCACCGGATTCGAGAGCAGATCCCGGCAAAGCTCATGGAGCTTCGCTTCGTCGATCGCGCCGGCTTCGATCTCGATCGACCGGCCGATCCGGACACTGCGCACACCGGCCAGGTCCATGTGCTCGAACGCCTGAGCAACGGCGGCGCCCTGCGGATCGAGGACGGATGGTTTGGGCATTACGGTAACGACGGCCTTCATGATTCAGGAGGTTCTAGTTTTTCGAGTGCGGTGTGTTAAGTGGAATGTTCGCGAAATCGTCAATTCGGGCTCAAGCCCTTCCGGCCAAACGCAAAAACGTGCCCGCGAATGGCCACCAATGCGGCGCAGAGACAGAGCAGCGAAAATAGCTCCCCATACCGCGTATAAAGGGTCTGTTTCGGAAATACCGGCACCTTCACCTGCCCAAAAAGCACTCCTTCGATAAAGGTGTCCCCGTCATCCGACTCGAGCCGCTCGGTCACCCGCCCCAGCCGGTCGATAAAACACGTCACCCCCGTGTTGGCCGCGCGCACCAGCGGCAGCTTCGTCTCCACCGCACGGAACACCGAATTGGCCAGATGCTGCTCCGAACCCGCGCTTTCTCGAAACCAGCCGTCATTCGTCAGCGTGATCAAAAGCTGCGCGCCCCGCCCGGCAAACTGCCGCGCCAGGTCGCCGATCGTATCCTCGAAGCAGATCAGCGGAGCGATCTTGACCGGACGCGATTTCATCTGGAAGACGACCGGCTCCACGCCCGCGTCGAAATCGCTGGGCACCAGGTCCCCCACGATCCACGCAAAAAACGGAAAGGACCGGCGAAACGGCACATACTCCCCGAACGGAACCAGATGGATCTTGTTGTAGAGTTGAATCGAGGTATCCGGGCCAAGCAGCAGCGCCGAATTGTAGGCCGCCGTCACGTCGTAATAGATGCTGCCCAGCAGAAAATCACCCTTCAACCGCCCGAGAATATCGACCACCACGCCCTTCATTTCCTCGTCGTTCAACACGGGACGCGGAGTCGCCGCCTCCGGCCAGATGAGCAGCTCCGGACGCAGCGCAACGGCGATCTCCGTCTGCTTGCGGTAAACATCGAGAATGTGCAGCTCAAAGGCCGGATCCCATTTGTGATCCTGGGGAATGTTCGCCTGCACGGCGGCGATCTTGAGGGGAAGTTCGTTGTCGGGATTGCGGTCGTAATAATGATGCACCCCGTAGCTGAACGCCCCCGCGATCAATGCCAGCGTGATGCTGAAATCAAAATGCGGCCGCAGTTTCATCCGCCCAAGCTCGAGGCTCAGCCGCTTGAACGTCATCACGAGCATCAGATTTGCCATCGCGACGAGAAACGACACCCCGCCCACCCCGGTGAGGTCGGCGATCTGGATGAGCGCGATATTCCCATGCAACGCCACGCCGAGGCTGTTCCAGCTCAATCCCGTGAATAACGTGCCCCGCACCCACTCCAGCCCCACCCAGGCCGCCGCACCGAGCGCGGCCAGCCGGAGGTTCCGCCAGGAACTCAGCCACACACTGCGCCGCAGCGCCCCGCCGTCGGAAGCCGCCGGATCCCTCGGACGCCCCACCGTGCCCGCATACAGCGCCCAAACCGCCGGATACAGCCCCAAATAAAAGGCGAGAGCGAACCACCCCTCCACCGACACCTCCGTCACCCAAAAAAATACCCCCCAGAAAAACGTCAGCCCCGTGGCATACCCGAGCCCGAGCAACCGCAAGACCCGCCAGCGCCCCGTCGCCGGACCGAACCAGACCGCGCAGATCAACGGCGTCAAAGCCAGCCAGATCAGCCAGTCCTGATTAAATGGCGGATAGGCAAGCGCCATCAAACCGCCGCTCAGCACGGCAAGGATCCACGGCCAGACGCATCTCATGAGGCGCCAAGCCAGCAGCGAACCGGCCATTTTGCAAGGACACATCGCGGCCCGCTCATTTCTCGACCGGAGCCGTGGCGTAATCCACGGTGACCACACAGGGGACCTCCCGCTTGTCCGCATCCCCGGGAGGACCGGATTGCACGGCGATCGCCACCCGGGAGCCGGATTCGATTTTGGCAATCACCCCGGACATCTTGAGTCCCGGAAACGCGGGGCTCGTCAAAACCACCCCGCTCCCCGGAGCGAGGACGTGATTTCGGCCCAGGTCGAATCGCGCCTCCGCCGTCCACTCCGACCCCGATTTCATCAGGCGGCCTTCGACCGACGTCGGATTCTCCCGGCGGTAATTCGACCAGGTCACCGCGCCCGTCAGGAGGGCCACGCCGACAAGCACCACGACAAACCATGTTCCGGAATTGAATCGCCAGCCCGCCATCTCAATTCGGCTGAAAAACGGGCTGCGTCCGCTTCCCGTCGAAGTCCCGGTTCACATCCATGAAAAACCGGTCGGGGTGCCCCTTGCGAAGCTCGCGATTCGCCGTCGGAAAATCGAGAAATGGCGCTGCCGAAGCCGCGCCGACAGCCAGCCAGACCCAAGCGGCGGCGAAAATCCAATTTTTCACTGCCCGGCCGCTTCCGCTTTCGCCGTGGATTGCTTTTTCGGCTTTTCGCCTTCGTGCCCGAACCTCGGAAACTTCTGCTCGAAGAGCTGCATCTCCTGAACCGTCAGTCCCTTGGGAATGGAAACTATCCCGTCCGTAACCGATCGATCGATGTAAAGGTCGATCACATGGCGCCCGTTCACAAAAACCAGCAGGCAGGTCCCTTTTTTCGAAAGCGTCGTCTGCGTCACGAGATTCGTCCCATGGTTGTCCACCTTGAAATACGCGCCGAAGGATCCGTCCTTCGCCGCGAAGGGATGATACGAAATGATGTCGTTTTCCGAAACCATCGGGATCGCCTGCATGTAAGTCTCCTTCCCCGAATGCAGAAGCGTGATCGGCTTGGAAAACTCGCCCCCTTCCCTGCCGCCCTCCGCATGGAATCGAATGGCCACCGCGGAGCCTTTCTTCGCGCCGGCAAACGAAACCGCAGGCAGCAAACCGAAAATCACAAGGGCGGAAATCAAACCAAAGCGGACCATGGCGGCATCCTATCTCCACCGATAGGATTTGCAACCGCGCCCGCGCTGGGATAACCGGTTGCACTATGAAGCCAGTCATCCTCGCGGCGGCGTTCGCTGCCGCCCTTTCGATCTCCGCATCCGCGCAGACCGAAAAATCCCCAGTGCCCGAGATCCCCGAACCGGAAAGCCCGTTCTTCGTGCGCACCCAACCCGCCAGCCAGGGCCCATCGACCTCGAACGCGATCGCCAGCGCCTCGCGCTCCTATCCGCAGAATAAATCCGCCGAAACCAGCGCGGCAAAAATGTTCACCGGCTTCTTTTCCGATATGTTCGCCTCCGTCCACCTCGGCTCGGACGAAAGCCGCCCCGGAAGCAAGCTTGACGTCGAGCCCAGGCAATTTTCCGTCGATGAGCGGCGTGAAGTCACCGTCACCTACACCATTTTCAACAAGAGCGGGAAGCTCCTCATGCTCAACTTCCCGACCTCTCAGCGCATCGAAATCCTCGTGCGCGATCCTCAGGGCAAGGTCATCGAACGCTGGTCCGACGACCGCATGTTCGACGACATCTCCGGCGTGGTCATGATCAATCCCAACGAGCGCATCCAGTATCAGGAGCGCATCGCCACCCGGGAAATGCAGCCCGGCAAAAAATACACCATCGAAGCCTCGCTCGCGAATAACACGGAATTCACCAAGGTCACCGAAGTCACGCCCACCGGAAAAGCGCCGGAGCCCCTTCCGCAGCCCCAGCTCACCCCCGCGCCAGCCGGGGAGGCAGCCGGTTCATCCCCCACGCCCGCTCCCGCCCAGGAGGGGTAGGGCCTTCTTCGCAAAATACCGCCGCGTCGCCTGGCCCCGAAGGGCGAACAGGACGGCAAGCACAAGCCAGCCCGCGAGGCTCTTAAACCCGTGGTGCGCTCAAAATAGCAGATTTTCATTTTCGAAATCTACTTGACCGTTTGTGAGAATAGCGTTTTCTGCGGTTCCTATAAATTAATTATTGTCAAAGCGCTTCCGCATCAATAACTGCTAACCGCTCTGTCGTAACCATAACCTATTTGCCATGTCCGAAAAATCCATTGAAGAGAAAGTCAAAGACATCATCGTTGAACAACTCGGCGTCACGCCCGAGCAAGTGACCCCCACCGCATCCTTCATTGAAGACCTCGGTGCCGATTCGCTCGATACCGTCGAGCTCGTCATGGCATTCGAAGAGGAATTCTCGGTCGAAGTGCCGGACGAAGACGCCGAAAAGCTCCAGACCGTCGGCGATGTCGTCAAATACATCGAAGAACGCGCCGACAAGTAACCGCCGCAGGATCCTTTAATTTTTTCACCAAAAAAGCCGCGCCCCGATCAGGGGCGCGGCTTTTTTGTTATAGCCGTCAAGGGATCGGGAATCGCCGGCGGCGTCCCCGCCGATCCCGCTACTCCTGCTTTGCGCGGAGCTTCGCCAGCACGCTGAGATCTTCCAGGGTGGTCGTATCTCCGCTCACAGCGCCGCCGCCCGCGATTTCCTTGAGCAACCGGCGCATGATCTTGCCACTCCGCGTTTTCGGCAGCGCATCCGCAAAACGAATCTCATCCGGCTTCGCGATGGGGCCAATGGCGTTGCCCACATGCTTGCGCAGCTTCTCCTTCAAATCCGCCGTGGCGTCCCGGCCTTCCTTGAGCGTCACGAACGCGACCACGCCCTGCCCCTTTAATTCATCCGGCCGGCCGACCACCGCCGCCTCGGCCACGGACTCATGCGAAACAAGCGCGCTCTCGACTTCCGCCGTCCCGAGCCGGTGTCCCGCCACATTCAGCACATCGTCGATGCGCCCCATGATCCAGAAATACCCGTCCTTGTCGCGCACCGCGCCGTCGCCGGTGAAATAACACCCCGGCGCCTCGCTCCAATACTGCTTCTTGTAACGCGCCTTGTCTCCGTAGATCGACCGCAGCATGGACGGCCACGGCTTGCGAATGATCAGCTTGCCTCCCTGATTCGGCCCCACTTCCCTGCCCTCGTCGTCCACGATCGCGGCATCCACCCCGAAGAAGGGCAGCGTCGCCGTCCCCGGCTTGAGCGGCGTGGCGCCGGGCAGCGGCGTAATCATGTGCGCGCCGGTCTCCGTCTGCCACCAGGTGTCGGAAATCGGGCACCGTCCGCCGCCGATCTTTTCGTAAAACCACATCCAGGCTTCCGGATTGATCGGCTCCCCGACCGTTCCGAGCAGCCGCAGGGAGGACAAATCGTGCTTCGCCGGCCACTCGTTCCCCCATTTGATGAAACTGCGAATCGCCGTCGGCGCCGTGTAAAATACGCTCACGCCAAACTGCTCGATCACCTGCCAGAAACGATCCGGCTCCGGCCAGTTCGGCGCGCCCTCGTACATGAGCGTCGTCGCCCCGATCGCCAGCGGACCGTAAACGACATAGCTGTGTCCGGTAATCCAGCCGACATCCGCCGTGCACCAGAAAACATCCTCCTCTCTCAGATCAAAGACCATGCTCGTGGTGAGCGCCGACCCGAGCAAATAACCGGCCGAGGTGTGCAAAATCCCCTTCGGCTTCCCGGTCGATCCGCTCGTGTAGAGAATGAAAAGCGGATGCTCGCTGTCGAACCCGGCCGCAGGGCAATTCGCATCCACATACTCCATCTCCCGGTGCCACCAGACATCCCGGCCCGGCTCGATGTGAATGTCGAGACTCGTGCGGCGAAAAACGATCACCTTCCGCACTTTCGTTTCGCCCTCCAGCGCGTGATCCACATTCTGCTTCAACGTCACGATCTGCCCGCGGCGGTAACCCCCATCCGCGGTAACGACCATCGTCGCCCCGCAATCCACCAGCCGGTCGCGAATGCTGTCCGAGCTGAATCCGCCAAAGACCACCGAATGCACCGCGCCAATCCGGGCGCAGGCCAGCATCGCGATGGCCGCCTCCGGGATGTGCGGCATGTAGATCAGCACGCGATCGCCTTTCTTCGCGCCATTGCGCTTGAGCACATTCGCAAACATGCACACCTCGCGATGCAGCTGATGATACGTCAGCGTGCGCTTCTCGCCCGGCTCGCCTTCCCAGATGATCGCCGCCTTGTTCCGGCGCGGACCATTCAAATGCCGGTCCAGGCAGTTCTCGCTGACATTGAGTTTTCCGCCGACAAACCATTTGGCAAACGGCGCCTTCCACTCGAGCACCTTGCTCCACTTCTTCTGCCAGAGCAGGTCCTTCGCCATGCGTCCCCAGAATTTGTCCGGGTTCCGGATCGACTCCTCATGCAGCCGCCGGTATTCGGCCATGCTGGATACCTTCGCGGCTTTGGAGAACTCGCGGGCAGGTTTGAAAACGCGTTTTTCGACGATATGGGATTCGATATTATTGCTCATGTGAGGAGAGTAGAGCGGCTGAGGCTAGCGAACGATGGCCGCCGGCTCAATTGGTAAGTCTTAATATCGCCTCCCGAATCCGCCCGCATATGGTTGGACTTGCGCAACCCATGGTGGGTAGTCCAAAACTCTGTCACCAATATTAAATCGGATTCCGCCCTTCATCCGCGAGGATCCGGGCAAAACGAGCAATCCGGAAAATACCACGACGAACATGCCAAAGCAGCCGACCATCATTTACACCAGGACCGACGAAGCCCCCGCCCTCGCAACCTACTCCCTGCTCCCCATCGTCCAGGCGTTTACCAAACACTCCGGCATCGCCATCGAGACGCGCGACATCTCCCTCGCCGGCCGCATCATCGCCAGCTTCCCCGATTTCCTCACCGACGACCAAAAAATCGGCGACGCCCTCGCCGAACTGGGCGCCCTCACCGTCGAACCCGAAGCCAACATCATCAAACTTCCGAACATCAGCGCCTCGGTCCCGCAGCTCAAAGCCGCCGTCGCCGAGCTCCAGTCCAAAGGCTACGCGCTCCCCGCTTACCCGGAAAATCCCACAACGGATGCCGAAAAGGAAATCCGCACCCGCTACGACAAAATCAAAGGCAGCGCCGTCAACCCCGTCCTCCGCGAAGGCAACTCCGACCGCCGCGCGCCAAAAGCCGTCAAGGACTACGCCCGCAAACACCCGCATTCCATGGGCAAGTGGTCCTCCGATTCGAAAACCTCCGTGGGCGCCATGGGCGGCAACGGCGATTTCTTCGCGAACGAAAAATCCGTCACCGTCCCCGAAGCGACCGACGTGAGGATCGAATTCGCCGCCGCCGATGGAGCCGTCACCGTCCTCAAGGCCAGCACCCCGCTCAAAGCCGGCGAGATCCTCGACGCCACCCTCATGAGCAAAAAAGCGCTCATCGCCTTCCTCGAAGAGCAGATCGCCAAAGCCAAGGCGGGCGGCGTCCTTTTCTCGCTTCACATGAAGGCCACCATGATGAAGGTCTCCGACCCCATCATCTTCGGCCACGCCGTGCAGGTTTTCTTCAAGGACCTCCTCGCCAAACACGCCGGCGCCCTCGCCCCGCTCGACATCGACTTCAAAAACGGCTTCGGCGACCTCGTCGCCAAACTCGACAAACTCCCCGCCGACAAAAAGGCGGAAATCGAAGCCGACATCCAGGCCGCCTATGCCGCCGGCCCGGCCATCGCCATGGTCAACTCCGACAAAGGCATCACCAACCTCCACGTTCCAAGCGACATCATCGTCGATGCCTCCATGCCCGCCATGATCCGCGCCGGAGGCAAAATGTGGAACGCCGCAGGCGCCCTCGCCGACACCCTAGCCGTCATCCCCGACAGCTGCTACGCCGGCATTTATCAGGCGGCCATCGATTTCTGCAAAAAGAACGGCGCGCTCGACCCGGCCACCATGGGCTCCGTGCCCAACGTCGGCCTCATGGCCCAGGCCGCCGAGGAATACGGCTCCCACAACAAAACCTTCGAAATCCCCGCCGACGGCACCGTAACCGTCTCCGATTCCGCCGGGAACATTCTCCTTTCGCACGAAGTCGAAGCGGGCGATGTCTGGCGCGCCTGCCAGACCAAGGACGCCCCGGTCCAGGACTGGGTGAAACTCGCCGTCAACCGGGCGCGCGCCAGCGCCACGCCCGCCGTCTTCTGGCTGGATAAAAATCGCGCCCACGACGCACAGATCCTCGCCAAGGTCGAAAAATACCTCGCCGGCCACGACACCACCGGCCTCGACATCCGCATCCTGCCGCCCGCCGAGGCCTGCACCTTCTCGCTCGAACGCATCATCGAAGGCAGGAACACCATCTCCGTCACCGGCAACGTCCTGCGCGACTACCTCACCGACCTCTTCCCCATCCTCGAAGTCGGCACCTCCGCCAAGATGCTCTCCATCGTCCCGCTCATGAAAGGCGGAGGACTCTTCGAAACCGGCGCCGGCGGTTCCGCTCCGAAGCACGTCCAGCAGTTCACCCAGGAAAACTACCTCCGCTGGGACAGCCTCGGCGAATTCTTCGCGCTCGCCCCGAGCTTCGAACACGTCGCCGCCACCTTCAGCCTGCCCAAGGCCAAAGTGCTCGCCGACACCCTCGACGCCGCCACCGGCAAATTCCTCGAAAACGACCGCTCCCCCGGCAGGAAATTGGGAACAATCGACAACCGCGGCAGCCATTTTTATCTCGCGCTTTATTGGGCCGAAGCCCTCGCCGCACAGGACAACGATGCCGAACTCAAGGCGCTCTTCACCCCGATTGCCGAAAAGCTTCTCACCCACGAGTCCCGCATCGTCGAGGAGCTCATCTCCGTCCAGGGCAGCCCCGTGGACATCGGCGGCTACTACCTGCCCGACGAAGCCAAAGCGAACGCCGCCCTCCGCCCGAGCGCCACACTGAACGGGATTCTCGCGACGCTCTGATCGATCGCGATACCTCTCAAATTCCCCGCTGGCGCGCGCACCGGAATCGCGGTTAGCCTGCCTGGAAATGAGATGCTTTGCGATCGCCATACTGCTCCTGTCCAGCTCGCTGGCCGGATGCGTCGCCACGGCGGCGGGCGGAAAAAAACTCGACCCACTGGAAGGCGCCAAACGCACGGACGAGCGCATTGATTCCTGGCTCGAAGGGGGCGGCTATCCCACCCATCACACCGCGCCCCGAAGCGATCCCACCGCCTACCCCGGCAGCCAGGGATGATTCCCTCTTCTGATCGCCCCCGCGGCAGCCGGACTTTGCGGATGCGTTGACCCCCATCAAGGGTTCACCCTATTGCGATTTCACCCACAGGGCCGCCCGCCTTACGCTGGGAGCAGTCCACTCCCACCATGCAAACCGAAGCTCTCCCATATTCCGCCCAGGCCGCCGTGCTCACCGCGCCGCGCGAGATTCAGATTCGCGAATTCCCGATTCCCGCACTCAAGCCCGGCGAAATCCTGGTAGCCGTCGAGGGTTGCGGAATCTGCGGCACCGACGTCCACGAATACAAACGCGATCCCTTCGGCCTCATCCCCGTCGTCCTCGGCCACGAAGGCACCGGTGCCATCCTCGCCAAAGGCCCCGAAGTCACCACCGACTCCTGCCGCCACCCGCTCAAGGTGGGCGACCAGATCGTCACCTCCGTCCTCGTCCCCGAGGACTGCCCATTCACGCAGGATTTCCCCGCCCGCTCCAATCTCAGCGACAGCCTCGGCGTTTACGGCCTCTTCCCCGACTCGGACGACTATCACCTCAACGGCTACTTCGCGACCCACCTCATCATCCGTGGCGGATCCACCATTTTCAAAGTCAACGGCATGTCGCTCAAGCAGCGCATGCTCATCGAGCCAATGGCCGTCACCGTCCACGCGCTGGAACGCGCGAAAACCACCGGCTTGCTGAATTTCGCCAGCTCCATCATCGTGCAGGGCTGCGGCCCGATCGGACTCATGATGATCGCCACCCTCTTCGCCAATGGAAACGGCAGCATCATCGCCGTGGACAGCGTCCCTTCCCGCCTTGAAATGGCGCGCAAAATGGGAGCCCGCGACACGATCGACATCTCGGCTTTCACCCCGCAGGAACGCCTGCACCGCGTCCGCTCGCTCACCGGAGGCCGGGGAGCCGACTTCGCTTTCCAATGCACCGGCGTTCCCGAAGCGGCGGCGGCCATTTGGAAATTCGTCCGCCGCGGAGGCGGCCTCTGCGAGCTTGGGTTCTTTATGGACAACGGCGAATGCGCGATCAATCCGCACGAGGACCTCTGCAAAAAGGAAATCACCGCCGTCGGCTCCTGGGTTTACACGGCCACTGAATACCCGGCCGCCATCGCGATGATCCGGCATCTCGCCGTCATCGGCATCCCCGTCGAAGAGCTGGTCACCCACACCTTCCCGCTCGACCGCATCGGCGAGGCGATGGAAGCCAACATCGCCATGCAAGGCATCAAACTCGCCATCGTCCCGGCTTAGCAGCCTGTCGGACTTTGCCCGCACGGCTGTGGAAAACGCGGATTTGGCCGGGATTTTCTATCGCAACCACCCGGCGGCTTGGAACACCCCGAGCGCGCACGCCTGCCGGAGACGCGCCGGAGCACACAAGGAAAATTGCATCCGCCGCAGGGATGGCTCCTTTTCACGGAGTCCGTTCTCCGTAAACTGTGCTCAAGCTTATGGACTACGATTTTGCAATCATCGGAGGCGGAAGCGCCGGTTACGCCGCGGCGCGCACTGCCGCGGACCAGGGACTCAAGACCGTCGTCATCGAAGGCGGACGCGAGATCGGCGGACTTTGCATCCTGCGAGGCTGCATGCCCAGCAAGACGCTTATCGAATCGGCAAATCGCAACCTCACCCTGCGCCGCGCCGCCGAGTTCGGCCTTCGCGCGAGTCAACTGGAAGTCCATGCCGGCGAAATCATCGCCCGAAAACGCCGCCTCATCGGAGAGTTTGCCGGCTACCGGCGCGAGCAGCTCGAATCCGGAAAATTCGATTTTGTCCGCGGCTTCGCGAAATTCTCGGATCCCCACACCGTCGAAATCACCGGCCTCGACGGCGCCTCGCGCGCGCTCACGGCACGCAGCTTCCTCATCGCCACCGGATCCGAAATCAATAAGCCCAATGTCCCCGGGCTGGCCGATTGCGGATTTCTCACCAGCGACGATATCCTCGAGCTCGAGGAGCTTCCCGACTCCATCATCGTCCTCGGCGCCGGCCCGGTCGCGCTCGAGATGGCTCACTATCTGGAGGCTCTCGGCGTCAAGGTCACCGTCATCCAGCGCGGCCCGCACCTGCTCACCGGCACCGACCCCGACATCGCCGGCGCTCTGGAGCATGCGCTGCGCAAACGCGGGCTCGCCATTTTCACCGGCGCCGCGATTCTCGGCATCGAGTGTCCCGCCGGCCGCAAACGCATCCGCTTCCGGCATCGCGAGGAGGAAAAATCGCTCGAAGCGTCCTCCCTCCTCAACGCCCTCGGCCGCAACGCCAATATCCACGGACTCGCATTGGATGCCGCGGCCATCGGCGTCGAACGCGGCAAGATCCGGGTGAATTCCCATCTGCAAAGCGGCCAGCCGCATGTTTTCGCTGCCGGCGACAGCGCAGGCCCTCTGGAAATCGTTCACATCGCCGTTGAGCAGGGCGAACTCGCCGCCCGCAACGCAGCCCGCCTGCTGGCAGGCGATCCGGAGGACGCCTTCGAGTCCATGGATTACCGGCTCAAACTCTTCGCCGTCTTTACCGAACCCCAGGTCGCCGTCGCCGGCCTCTCCGAAGCCGAGGCCCGCGACCAGGGCATCGATTACGCCACGGCCACGCATCCCTTCGACGACCACGGCAAATCCCTCGTCATGGGAGAATCCGAAGGCTTCGTCAAACTCATGGCCGATCGGAAATCCGGCGAAATCATTGGCGGCTCCGTCACCGGGCCGCACGCCTCGGATCTCATTCACGAAATCGTGGTCGCCATGGCGTTTCACGCGACCGCGGCCCAACTCGCGAACGTGCCACACTACCACCCCACACTCAGCGAAATCTGGACCTATCCCGCCGGGGAACTGGCCGATTCCACCGCTTAATTTCGCATCCATCCCGTCCGGCCCACGAGATTTGTTGACAGCTCCGGGGTCGGGGATAATTGTCGGAACATCGTCCTATGAATCTGAATAAAATGACATCCAGCCTTATTCCCGAGCCCGCCACCCCCGCCGGCGGGTCCGCCAAGAATGTCCTCGCCAATGATGTTCACATCAAGGGGACGATCCGGTTTGCGAACGAGCTTATTTTTGACGGTAAAATCGAAGGCGAAATCATTTCCGAAGGCGCTCTGGTGATCGGCAAAAACGCCGAAATTCGCGGCGAGGTAAAAACCAAATCCGTCACCGTCCACGGCGCCGTTATTGGAAACATCACCGTCACCGAACGCGTGGAGCTCAAGGCCAGCTCCCAGCTCACCGGCGATCTCAAGGCCACCCGCATCATCATCGAGGAAGGCGCCACCTTCGTGGGAAAATCCGAGGTCACCGCAAACAAAACCGCCCCGCAGCGTTCCGAGCCTCCCTCCGGCAACACCCTGCCGGGCTCCTCGCCATCGGGCGGCAACGCCGAGGCGCGCAAGCAGCCGGCGGTCGCGTAACCCCGGGGATCCAACAGCCGATCGTTTCACCCGGGCCGCTGCGGGATTGGATTTCACATGTTTGGCGGCGTAAAAAAAATCCCCACCCTGTGTCCGCATTGCGGGTTTGAGCAACTCGAACCCGCAGGGTTGATTTCGACATACTGCCGGGGATGCGGCAGCCATTATTCGGTCGGCAAAACCGCACGCACGCGGCAGTACCATCCACGCTTTTCCAGCATCGCCGTCCGGCCCGATCCCGCAGCCCCCGGCAGGCGCCGGCGGGTGCGATGCACCTCGTGCGACCAGAGCCACTTCGCCTTCACGGCGGCCGGCCAATCCCACTGCCCCTCCTGCGGAACCCTCGTTCAGCTCTCGGATGTGGAAATCTCCGGCCACTCCACACGCAATATCGAAACCTGCGGCGCCATCCACGTCGGCAGGGACGGCTTCCTCAATGCCACCCGCCTGCGCTGCGGAAACGCTTATGTGGAAGGCCGCATCTCCGGCCGGATCCGCTGCGAAAATACGCTGCGCCTTCGAGGCAGCGACGTCAGCCACGCCCGCATCACCACGAGGCAACTCATCGTGGACCGCCATGTCCACATCCGGTTTCTTTTTCCCGTTTTCGCCGAAAACATTGTCATTCGCGGAAGCGTGGAAGCCGCGATCACCTGCCCCGGCGCCATCCGCATCGGCCGCCACGGCGTGCTCGACGGCAACGTGCATGCCCGGGCCATGATCGTTGATAATGGCGGCAGCTATTCCGGCGCCGTGCAGGTCGCCACCACGATTTCCTACGGGGAACCCGAAAAAAACCGGGACAGCCCGCTGGACGTGCAGGTCGCGCCCGCCTGGCGGACCGCAAACCTCGCGTTTGGTTAGGAATTCGGCGAGGGAGCCGGAGCGGGCGGCGCGGGCGTTTCGACCGGTTTGCCAATCAGCGTCTCAAGCGTCTCGATCTGCGGAGCCATGATCTCCGTCGCAATCGCCTTGGGGAAAATCCGCTGCTGAACTTGCAGCGTCGTGAGCGCTTCCTCGCGTTTGCCATTGGCCAGATAAAGCTCGGCTTTGTTGCCCAGCGCCACAGGCGCCGCAAAGGATTTCGAATACCGATCCGCGACGGACTGGTACCGCGAATACGCCGCGTCGAAATCCCCTGCAGCCGCCGCGTTATTGGCCAGCGCCAGCAATGCCAGCGGAGCAAAGGGGTGTTCCGGCTTCTTCTCGACGAATTCCTCCAGCGCGGCATCGGCCTCCTCCATTTTTCCGTCCGACCGCAGCTTCTCCGCCAACAACAGATACGCCTCTCCCGCCACGACGAAACCGCCATGTTTCGCAATCACATCCCGATACTCCCGGGCGGTCTCGGCCGAAGAAAACGCCGCCTCCGCGGTCCTGCGATTTGCATTCGAAATAATGAAATACGCAAAGACGCCGATCGCGATCAGCAGGGCGCCGGCGACCGCCGCGACGATCGCGCCACGATGCTTCGCCCACAGCAGCTCAAAGGCGCCGATCTCGTATTCCAGCACCGGCTCGTCGCTGACGACAGGAACCGCGGTCTCCCGATTACGACTCGTCATCGAAAATTACCCTCCGACCTCGGCCCGCGCTTCCTCGGCGAGCGGAGTGCTGAGATAACGCTCACCCGTCGAGCAGGCAACGGTCACGATGAGCTTGCCCGCGTTTTCCGGGCGTTTGGCGATCTCGATGGCGGCCACGACATTCGCGCCGCTGCTGATTCCGGCAAGGATGCCTTCCTCCTTCGCGAGGCGGCGCGCCATGGCGAAAGCCTCGTCGTTGCTCACGGTGACAACCTCATCGACGATGTCCATGTGAAGATTATTCGGAACAAACCCGGCGCCCGTGCCTTGGATCTTGTGCGGCCCGGGCTTCAGGGGTTCGCCATTTTTGGTCTGCGTGATCACCGGCGAATCCTTCGGTTCCACCGCGACGGCCTTGAATTCCGGTTTGCGCTGCTTGAGCGCCTCGGCGGCGCCGGTGATGGTGCCGCCGGTTCCCACCGCGGCGACCAGGATGTCGATCTTGCCATCCGTGTCCTCCCAGAGCTCCTCGGCGGTGGTCGCCCGGTGGATCGCCGGGTTGGCCGGGTTGTTAAACTGCTGCGGCATCCACGCATTCGGCGTCTCGGAGACAATCTGCTCCGCCTTGGCGATCGCCCCCTTCATGCCCTCGGCGCCCGGAGTCAGCACCAGCTTTGCCCCCAGCATCGCCAGCAATGTGCGCCGCTCGACGCTCATGGTCTCGGGCATGGTCAAAATAAGACGGTAACCCTTGGAAGCAGCCACAAAGGCCAGCGCGATGCCCGTATTCCCGCTCGTCGGCTCGACGATGACGGTCTCGGCATTGAGAATTCCCTTCTCCTCGGCGTCCCGGATCATCGCCATGCCGATGCGATCCTTCACGCTGCCCAGCGGATTAAAAAATTCGCATTTGAGCGCGATGGTGGCCGACAGGCCCTCGGTGACCCGGTTCAGTTTAACGAGCGGTGTGCGCCCGACGGTTTCGACGATGTTGTTGTAAATTTTGCCCATTGGGTGGATCGAAATTGGGAATCAAGAAGCTACACAACCCCACTTGTCAGGGCAAAGGGATTCTTTTATAGTCCGCACATGCCAGATCGTCTGTCCGCGGATGAAATCGAAGACGCCCTCATCGGCACCCCGGATTGGGAGCTGGCGCAGGGCAACAAAATCGTCCGCACCTTCCAGTTCAAGGGCTTTGCCGAAGCGATGGAGTTCGTCAACGACATCGCGGCGCTCGCCGAAAAAGCCAACCACCATCCCGACATCGACATCCGTTGGAACAAGGTCCGCCTCGCCCTCACGACCCACAGCCGCAACGGACTCACGACGAACGATTTCGAGCTCGCACAGGCGATCAACGACCTGTAGCCGCCGTTACCGCCGTCTTGACACCAGCTCCCGGTTTGCGCTAATCGCTTTGACGCTGGTCAAAGCACCGGCGCTCGTTCTCTATCATCCTGCAAACAAAACCAATCCTTCGGCCTAGGAAAGCAGGGGTGTAATTCCCCCACTGTCGCGCAACGGTCAAAGTCCGGTCTCGAACCGAAGGAGAAAACCGCACCGCCCTGAGATGGGCAACGGCGCCGCGAAAGCGTCCGTGCCGGGGGTAGTCCTTTCAAATACGGGGAAAGGTCTGTCCTTCCACATACCCGTGACCCAATGAAAGGACAGAAAATGATCAACCAACCACTCCGGCGGGCCGCGCTCGCCGCGCTCGCTTCACTCTCCCTCTTCACATCGGCCTCCCGCGGCCAAACCATCGTCGGAACGGGAACTTCCTCTTCTTTCCTCGTCATCGAGGCCGGCGTTTTCGGTGCCCCGCTCGTTTTCGAGTATCGCTATACCGAGACTCCGGGCCTCGACCTCGACACCCACGTGCTCCTCACCGCCGTCGATGCGGCAGACCCCGATCTGGAATTCAGCTTCGTCAATTTCGGAAGCGACTCACCGAGTTACTTCCTGGACAGCATCACCTATAACGGCACGACGCTCACGAATACCCCATTTCCGGATGTGGGACCGTTCTGGTTTCAATCCGTAAGCGGCGGCCTCGCCGGTTTTCCGACAGGCGAGCCGATCGCCAGCGGGACATGGAGCGACGGCAGCGGTCTCTCCATCCCCTTCCGCACGATCCAGCCCGGATCATGGGACGGATTTGTCTATGGGGACTTCGGTGACTATCCGAGCATTGCCCCCGTGCCCGAGGTTTCCTCCCTCATCCTGCTTTGGGGCGGGCTGGCAGCGGTCGTATTTTTTATCCGGCGGCGGAAAAGGAATGCGTAAGGCCGCCTTCACAGTCATCGAGCTTCTCGCCGCCGGAGCGATCGTCGCGGTCCTCTCCGCTCTGCTTGCCGGGGCGGGCTGGGAAGTCTACGAACGATCCTCCCTCGCCGTCTCCGCGGCCAACATCCGCTCCCTCGCCGCCGGAGGCGCTCAATACCTCCTCGACCACAATCACCGCTATTGGCGCTATCTCGACCACGCCGACGACGGTGTGCTTTGGTGGTGGGGCTTTGAGTCAAAAGCCAGCCTCAAATCCAAGGAAGGCCAGCGCGATTTCAATGCCGCCCGCGGCCCGCTGGCCGGCTATGTTCCCAAGCGCATCCAGCCCGATCCAAGTTTCGCGTTTGCGGGAAGCGCCTTTAAGCCCAAATACAAAAACGGCTACATCGGGATGGGTTACAACGTCCTCATCGGCGGCGGCTGGGGCGCTCCCAAGTATAACAAGGCGGGAGAGCTGACGAACCCCACATCTTCCTACTGGGCTCTCTCCGATCCCTCGAAACTCGTCGTCTTCGCCACCAGCGCCCAAGTGTATCCCTTCTCCTCGTCCAAAAATCCAAAAATCGAAGAGTTCTACGGTCTCGACGAAAAAGAAATTTGCGTCCATTTTAGACACGCAGGAAACGCCATGGTCGCCTTTGCCAACGGCTCCGCTGGATTTCTCCCGATGGACGAATCCACGCGGGACCGCCGCATGCCCGAGGCAAACATCGGCCGCTTCGCTCCGAAGCACAGCACGAAATATCTCCAATAAACCATGAATACAAACGCTCCACTCCGCAACAACCGCCAGCTCGTCTTTGGC
>Ga0351866_10186_pt1 | contig 20629 bp, 26 predicted proteins | sample TotcelFGM3001L11_FD_206783 | JGI IMG/M metagenome (GOLD analysis project Ga0351866, IMG submission 206783) | Enriched cells from coal bed in the Powder River Basin, Montana, United States - Total cells FGM rep2 HSBNCT.FGM.300.1.L11 ...
ATATAATCTTTGAATGTATCTCCATCTATAATCTCGCCACAATCGCATAAAATTATTAAAATTCCTCCAATATTCTGAGATAGAATCCTTTATTAAAAAAGGAACATTAGGCTAATTATTTGTTCCTTTGATGCTAGAGAGATCCCTTCAACTTCCAGGATTATTATCCTGCAATGGTATTTATCAGTAGCGAAAATAACATAATTACATTACGTACTTATCGAATATAAGACAACTGTTTCGATCGAATGGATTAAGTCTTTCTAGCTCAACTTCAGAAATGTGAAAATTGTATACAGCAAAAAATATGAGGAAAGATATCCGGCCAACCCTGTTGAAAATCCGGATCGAGTGAGGTTGCCGGCAATTGAGCTGCGAAAGGCCGGCTATGAGTTCATAGAACCGGAGCCGTGCAGCCTGGCGGACATCAGCCGGGTGCACGGAAAAGAGCATATCGATCGCGTAAGAGTGAGCGGACACTTTGAAGCAGCGTCGATTGCAGCGAGCGGGGCCATCCGCGCCGCCGAGCTGGCTATGCAGGGCGAGCCGGCCTTCGCGCTGGTGCGACCACCGGGCCACCACGCCGCCGCCAACCGGGCCTGGGGAATGTGCTACTTCAACAACATGGCAATAGCTGTGAAGCGGATCAGGCCGAGGGCTCAGAAGGTACTGATAATTGATATCGATCTGCACTTTGGAGATGGAACGGTGAGCATATTCCGGGGAGATCACGATGTCAAGATCGTCAATCCTGGATCAGTGGATGCCAACTTCGATTACCTGAATATGGATGCCAGCGGTTACAAGAGACAGGTCGAAGCAGCCTTTCAGGGCTTCGAATATGACATCGTTGGTGTCTCGGCCGGTTTCGACACCTATATCGAGGATTGGGGGGGACTGCTCTCAAATGACGATTTCTTCAAAATAGGTCAGGCCGTCCGAGAGGCCGCGGAGAATAGATGCCAGGGGAGACGCTTCGCCATTCTGGAAGGCGGATACAATGCAAATCTTCAGCATAATATAGCCAATTTCATCCGAGGGTTTGGTAGTGTGCCCAGTTTTCTGTAAATTGAAGTGGGCTAAAAAAAATGCTATCCATCTAAATCTATAATTTCTTAAATAATTTGCCGCAAAGAAAAAGCTAAAAGGAATATACCTGATTGCGATCCCCCATCATGTCATCAACCAGACTCTCATAGAAATCAACGGGCACAGTTGCCTTTCCCTCAGCAGAGATGCCCCTCGCTTCCAGGTCTTCCCGGCAGGCTATGATTCTATTCCTGGCCACAAGCGTCACCAAATCCTGGCCGGCCTGACCTGCCTCAATGGCCTCTGCCCGGCCCAGAAGATTGTAGACTCCATCCCCGGCCAGATAGACCACAGCATCCTCAGAACCGGCTACAAGTCGCAGGCAGAGTCCTGTGCGCTCGCTATGAGGCGTCGTTGTCAAAAGAAATATTCTCATAAAAGTATAATGCCATCCGATTCCAGCATCTCCTCAAAGAACTTCTCCTCGTCCATTAGCTCCACTCTCTCCACCAGGCCGGCGCTCATAAGGCCACGATCCACCAGGGAGAGCTCATGAGCCAAGACCCTCATCTCTGGATAGGCGTAGAGGATATCGGCGTGATTGGGCAGTCCCAGAGCTCTGCTGTCCTGGCCGGCCAGGGCCAGGTAGACGCCGTCCCCGTAAAGGCCCACGGCTACATTCATCTTGCTGCTCACTGCTGCGGCATTTAGCAGGCCGAATGCCTTCTCGCTGCCGTAGGGGGCATTTTCCAGGAGAAAGAAAAAGGACTTTCGTACTTTCACAAATAGAACATAATTCAAGCATGAATAACTAGATTTCCATCGATTCCTCGCTGTTTTGTGTGGGCAATGGAATATTTGAGTTCTCTCTGATCCTCCGTGCGCTTTATGCCTGAGGTGGGGTAAGTTCGTAATCATATGGTCATAACCAATGGCTAACGATGTTTCAATTACGGAGGCACCGCAGTTCACAGAGTACTTACATAGCGACTAACTAACAACTGGAAAAACATAGTAATCTGAAGCTAGCCACCGGAAGAAAAGTGAAGAGCCAAAGCTTCTTTGACAAGCGGGGTTTCGAGCGTGCATCCTCCTTTTGATTTATGCAGTGCAGTCTTTAGCATTTGACCACCATTCAGGATAGCATCAATGTAGTTGTTGGGCATCTTCCTACGTTATTGTAGTATCTAACGTTTTTGATTTAAAAAAACTTATATCATATGAAGACTATTTAGAGTAAGAAAGTAAAAAGGAAGATTGAAAAAATGGCATATGAAACTATAGAGAAGGCAAAAGCCGATGCAAAGAAAGGGATGGATGATCTCGGGAAGAAAGTGGCTGATGCAAGGGCTGACGCAAAGAAAGGAATGGCTGATGTCGAGAAAAAAGTGGCCGATGTAAAGGCCGATGCAAAAGCTGATATCGAGAAGGTGAAGGCTAAATTTGGGCATGATGATGAGCTAGGGAAGAAAGCAGCTTATGCAAAGGCTGACATAAAGGCTGGTGCGGAGAAGGCTATGGCTGATGTTGACAATAAGATGGCACATGCAAAAGCTGATGCAGAGAAGGCGAAAGCTGCACATAGGAAATAAGATGGTTGACGCACTGAAATAAACAATATATGAGTAATTCAGGCAGATCCAAAATGGGATTCAAACGACTCTAGACATTCTTTCTCTATCTGCCTGGCCCTCCACTTAATACTTTGAGTTCAATTAGAAATTTGAGAAATCCAATCAGATCAATGATAGGTGATGAAATGGATTATGGCAAAATTTTATTGTGTATGACGGTGTTTGTCTGCCTTTCGTTTCAGGCATGCGCACAGTCAGACCCACTGGGTGAAAGTGCCCGCGGAACAGATCAAGGAAGGGATGAAATGGTAGGGTGGCTCAATCAGCCGGACCCCCTACCAGCAGATGTAACTAAATCAACTACAACTGCGACTAGCTCAAATCCTAGCCCTGATGCTACCAAATCAACGACTAAGACGCGCACAACTACTGAAACCGAGCCCACAAGGACGACAAAATCAACGACTACGACCAGCACAACTCCTGCGACCGAGCCTACAAGCACAACCACTGCAACTGCAACTAGCACAACTCCTGGCTTCGAGGCTACCTTTGCCGTGGCAGGTATTCTTGCTGTGACCTTCATAGCTTTGAGGAGAAGACGCTAAGAATAGATCAAATAAAATTTTTATACTTTAAAATACAATATTAAAATATAAAAATTGCTTATTGTGGTGAAAATTATGAAGAAAGAATAATTTATGCAGCAGATGGAGGGTTGCAAGCTTCCAGAGATCTTGATCAAGGTCTTTTGATAATGTTTCGAAGATGTTCAGCAAATGGGGTATGACCAACGTATGGACGAGAAGGAGCACCTATTTGAGAGTTCTGAACTAGCCCTAAACCCGGCGATAGTGATGCCCCAAAAGGAGGCGCTGCGTTGTTTGTGCGAGGAGATGATGAACTCTAATCTGAACAGGAATGATGCAGCAGTGATTATCAGAATTTCAAAAATATCAAAAATCCGGAATTTGAGTGGGCCAAGAAATAGGTCTGCCCCAAAAATTTATTATTACTTTAAGGAGTGCGATAATTTTGAGTCCGTTCTTTTATTTATTTAATTTAAATTTGCATAGCTTAATGAACTTTGATATCTTGATACCAAAAGCTTTTTATTCAATGACATCCTATTAGAGTAACTATGGTAACAGAAGAGTATAAGCAACTGTCGTGTAGCGATGTTGGTATGGCGTGCGGCTTCCAGGTACGCGCAAAGACTGAAGCTGAGGTTATGAAGCTCGCAAAGACTCACGCTGCTGAAGCACACAGTTTGAAGGAAATTTCTGCGGATACTGAAAAGAAGATCAAGGTTGCAATAAAAACAGTATCAGCTGAAGTCCCGGAGAAGAAGAAATAAGAATTTACAGTAAATCCTTTTTTCCACACCCTTCTATCTGTGTTCTGTATTTATTCACTTAAAAGCACTAAATTAATATTTAAATAACTCCACTTTATGCTTGCGCAGTGCGCACTGTTTTGTTTGCTTCATCTCGTTAGAGCCACCACCCTGTCGCTCTCTTCCAGCATCTCCGCCAGGCGGTAGAGGCTGGTGATTTTGATCCCCTCTACATAGTCATCGCTGGTTCCGTCTTTGGGAGCGTAGCCCCGCGCTGTAGCGCACCTGGGACAGGCCTCCACCTTTGCCCCCAGCCGGGCCAGCTCGGCAAAGAGCTCTCCCGCATTGGCAAAAAAGGCGGGATTCTGGCCGGCTTTAGGGATATGGACCGCATCCAGGTAGAGGAAGATGTTTACCCTGTGTGCTTTCTCTTTCAGGGCTGCCTTAGCAATCTTGTAGGCCATCTCGGCATACTGGGAGATGTAAGGCCCGTCCGTCAGGATAATTGTCAGTGTGCCCATCTGCGAGTCCTCATATTTTTCATGCTGCTCATAACAATAGCTCACGACATACGGTTCACAAGTACTCTCGTAGGGCTCGCAACGTCTCGAGGCTGGTGGCGAATTTCGGCTCTAGAAGGGGCGTGCACTTCTCTAAAGCAGTCTCTCCTCCCACCAGCCGGATGGCAAAGGCGTAGCAACTCTGCTCGCCGCAGATTTTGCAGTCGGTCTTGGGCAGATATTTGTAGACTTCAGCGTGATCCACTTTGACCTTCTCCCTGGGAACGGGGGTTACGCCGCTAGCAATGGCCTTATTGATAGTCTCTTTCAGGCTTTCCAAAACAGTCCGGGCTTCGGCCTCGCTGCTGATCATGGTCATGGTCACGTTGCCTGTAGAGTAGAGGGTGATGAGGACATTTCCTTTCTGAATGATGAGGGCTCCGATCCTCTCCGAGTACCTGGCCCTGGGAAAGAGAGGCTCCAGTAGTTTTAGGTCACCAGCCAAAGGCGGCTCCATCCGAGCGATGATGCGAAACTTGGAGGCATCGGCAATGCATGGCAGAAGCTGCCGGACCTCTGTTATCTGCAGGCGCGGCGTCCCGGAAAGGTCCTTCCTGGCCTCGGCTGGCTTCTCGGTCTTTGTTTCCATGAAATTTTTGCCGAATTCCGTCAGGACGATTTCGCCCTCCTTGATATCGGCAAGGCCCGACTGTTGCAGCATCTGCAGGTGATAGTCCAGCATGCTGGCTCCCGCTGCCTGCTCGACCTCTGCTCTTGTTCTCTCTTTCTCTACCAGCATGGCCATGATTTTCCTTCTCGTAGCGTTGGCCATAGCATTGCTCACGAGCTTAACGTCTGCCTGTCCTCCAACCATGTTGTCCACCCCATTCTCAAATCAATTATTTTCTCTTGAACTGCCCGGCTAAGCTGACCATATCAATAACTGCCCCATCCGAGATCCTGTAGAGACACCATTTTCCCTCTTTTCTCTCTTTTACGAGGCCAGCGTCTTCAAGTATGGAGAGATTATGGGATATCGAGGACTGCGGTCTTTTCAGAGCCAGCATTATCTCGCAAATGCAAAGCTCTCCTCCGCTTAGAAGTTTTAGAATCTTGAGGCGGGTCACATCCGCTGCGGCCTTAAAGACTTTTATCTCGGCAGCTAATTCGTCCTCATCGATCTTTTTTACTTGAGTGCATACCTGGAGACATCGCTCTCTAGCTAATCTCTGATCTCCATAAAGCCTGGCCAGAGTCTTTTCTGCCTCGCAGCAAGCGCTATTGTCCCGACAGGAGTCTTTCTCTCTTTTTTTGCAGGAAATCATTGGCAGTTCTTTATCCAGCATCAGTACAGCCTACCATAGTGATTCTCGATTCAACACGGGATTCAATCTACTTATTCATATATAAGGATTTCTGGATACGAATCTTTTTGCTGGAAGAGATGTGAGTTGGTCAGAACACGGGGGCCAACTTGAAGAACCAGGAAAGACGGGCGGAAAAATTAAAATAATACAGATGGCAATGAATCAATTGAGGCTCCAATAAGGTTGCTCCATCCTACGGCTGAGCACTATGCTAATTGAGAGAACTACACATGGTCATCTGTTATACGAAAGAGTTGCGAAATGTACTCAAATCCAAATAGAGCAAAAGAACGGATGCCTACTCATAAGGCACAAGGCGTTACCCCCTCAGAGAAGTATCTGAACATTCTTTGTGAAAAGAGTTTTCTTTCTCTCTGGAGTTACCCTGGTGTCTTCAGGGACCAGCGGGTCAGAGGCAATGGAGATGGCAAAGAGCTATGCGACATGATTGTTGTATTTGATGAGCACATTCTGATATTCTCAGACAAACATTGTTCATTTCCGGCTTCTGGAAAAATGGAATTGGACTGGCGGCGATGGTATAAACGAGCTATCCAAAGTTCCGCCGATCAAGCATGGGGAGCAGAACGTTGGTTAAGGGAACACCCTGATAGGGTATATCTGGATCGTGCCTGCACTCAGCAATTCCCTCTTCCCATCCCATCAAATGAATCTGCAAAGTATCACATGATAGTGGTTGCGAACGGAAGCGAAGACAGATGCAAGGCGAAATTCGGTGGGACAGGGAGTCTGATGCTCAATTCCTCGCTAGGGCAGCAAGGGAATGCAGATGAATTATCCTCAATGCCGTTCATGGTTGGGGATTTAGACCACAGCCGGACTTTCGTTCATGTACTCACTGAATCTACCTTGAATGTACTATTGCAGACGCTCGACACGATAAGCGATTTCGTCTCATATCTTGAAAGGAAAGAGAACCTCATCAGGTCCAAGACTATAGTGGTTGTTCCAGGAGAAGAAGACCTTCTTGCATACTATCTCATGCACATGAATGAAAATGGCAAGCATGACTTTGTCTTTGGGGGAAAATATGGCGGTGTTTTCCTGGAGGAAGGGGTCTGGAAAGACTTTTGTAATCGACCTGAGCGTAAAGAGCAGCTTAGACAGGATAATGTCAGCTACATTTGGGACGACCTCATTGAACGATTTTCTCACCACGCGCTTAATGCAACGCAGTATTACAGCAGCCACGTAGAACTATCCGACACTGAAATAGGCCTGCGCTTTATGGCAAGTGAGCCAAGATTAGCTCGTCGCATGATCGTTAGAGGCTTTATAGATCTGTATACCGATACACCAGATGGTATGAGGCGCAACAGATATTTTAAATCGCTAACAGATAATGGGCCTTTCTACGTATTTCTTAGCTTGCCTCAACCAGATTTTACCTCCTATGAGCAATATCGTGAGGGCCGCTTTAGTTTACTCAAAGCATGTTGTATGGTTGTAAAGTATAAGTTCCCAGAGGCGCTCGATATAGTTGGTATCGCCTTCCACCCGGTGCGTCCTAATGTCGGTAGTTCGGAGGATCTTCTATATTTGGATGCCAGGGTGTGGTCCGATGAACTAAACCGCGAAGCAGCCCGATTACATCAAGATCTTGGTATTTTTGCTTCTGCAACCACTTATAACATACATGAGCAAGAGTATCCAGATCCCGCAGCGGCAAAAATCGTCGGGATGAGACGACCTCCGAAAGTAGGCAGGAATGAGCGCTGTCCATGTGGTAGTGGGAAAAAGTATAAAAAATGTCATGGTAGATTAGGCTTGGCAAATGCGACAAAACCATCAGCTCCAGCTGATTGCTGATAGCGCCAGCTAATTGCCACATTGGGCTAAAGGTGTTTAAATATGGAGCCACGGCTAAACATCATCACATTTGGAGTTCGAGATCTGGATAAAGCGGTTAAGTTCTATCGAGATGGCCTCGGATGGCCCTTATCGAGCGCAAGTGCAGGTGACTTCGCGATATTTAAGCTGAGCACAGGCACGGCATTGGCCTTGTATCCTAGAAATTTGCTGGCCAAAGATGCGAATGTAGGTCGTGTACTCATATCATTGAATTGGTATCCTGAATGCCATTAGCTCCCTGATAGTCCATACATGATCAGTCAGTCCTTCTGCCATCGCAGGTGTTCTTTGCATCCATTTCTTCCTTCCTTGATCAATTCTTTGCCGAAGTGACTTATGCGGCTTGACAAAGTTGTACCAAGCTTGGAAAAAGTCCAGGGCATGAGTATGCCTCCCCAAGATCTTGCTGCAATTCATGCTCTTGCGTATGAATCGAGCCAATGAATTGCGAATTGTGAGATTCAGCCGCTCAATATATGCCGTATTGATCTTTCCTCCAGAATCGGCACCAAGTAACTGCATTACCTCTTTCGGATCACCATAAATAACACGTTGTATTACCTCAACGAGTCGTCCTTTCTCTCTTTTCTTGCACACCTTTGCGTACTTCAGGTTTGGGTAAGGAACTAGTACAGGATCAGGCTTTCTTCCGATTCCGCAGTAAGGCGGCGTCTCAAGAAAGCCATAAACATTGAGAAGTCCTTCCTCGAAAGGATCCCAGTTATCGGAAGTAAATACAGGAATAGGCGAATCAATTGCGCGACGTCTTTCAATATCGCCAAATAATTCGATGCAATCCTCTGCAGTTCTCTTTCCTTCGTGATGACTCAAAAAAAGTCGAGTGTCAGGTTTTATAGCAGTAAGGCTGTAGACATCACCGCATTCTTTCGAATCGCTGACAGCGACGTTTTTCTCCTTTTTTTATATACGACCAGATCTCATCAACCTGCACGCGATCTAGGCGAAGTTCTTTCAAAAAATAATCCGTCACTTCTTTGCAGTGCTTGCCAGCGAGATCAACCCACTTGCATATTGTGCCCTTATCATGCCCCGAAATCCGCGCAGCTCCCCGAATGCTTCCTTTCTCTGGAATTAGAGCTAGTGTTCGGCAGACCTCATCAATCGAAGTGTTAAGGCCGAAGAACGGCGTTCCATGAGTTTCGCTGAAGCAATGGCCGCAGGTTCTGCACTTGAGAAGCGCTCTGTTATCCTTCCCATATCTTTCTTTCAAAACTATGTTTCCTGCACCTTTTTTTCCGAAGTCGGGACAATCCTTCTGCCAGCACCAAAATATTGAAACATCAAGATTCGAATTCGAATTCATCGCTACCCCAACTTATTAATTGATGAGGTAGTATTAAAATCTTTCAGTTAAGAAAGTACACGACCCGAATGTAAAGGACCCAGGAAGTTTCAGCGGCATTACTCTTGCTCAAAATGTAGAAACCCCAGAAGAGGTGGACTTGGTTTTATCTCAAGCCGTCAAATCCGGCGGCACTATTCTTAAGTCTGCCCGAAAAGCTGATTGGGGTGGCTATTCAGGATATTTTGCAGATCCGGATGGCCATCCATGGGAAGTGGCTTGCAATCCCCTTCTTCAACTCGATCAGGGAAATCTGGTTTTACCTGATTAAAAGCCCAACAATGGCATCCACCGGACGGCTTTCATCCGATGGAGTTCGCCATATCAGGCTGCCTGCACTTAATGAATTAGCCAAAGTAAAGGAGGTTTAGAGATGAAACTCCTAGATGAAATCTCTATTCGTGGCAAAGAAGGAAAAAGAATAGAACTATATCAAGGGGATTTGACAATGCTACGCCCAGATGAAGCGGTAGATCTCCTGGTTGTCTCAGCTTTTCCAGACGATTACCTTCCTACAAATACATCACTGATTGGTGCTCTCTACAAGAAGGGCTTATCGGTAGCTGCATTGGCTCAATCAAAGGAAAAAGATCTACGGCACGATTTCTCCTGTTGGCTTTCACACGAGATTAGCCAGCCAAATCCTGGACTCCGCTTTAGAAGAATCTTGTGCTTCGAGCCGATGGCTCGCGGTGAGCCACCTGAACTCGTGGGCGATATTTTTCGGGCCATGACTCCGATTCTTGGGGAAAGTTCCGATATCTCTTCGGTCGCAATGCCAATTATTGCGGCAGGAGATCAGGGCTATTCGGTATCGTCTATGCTTGTTCCGCTTTTAGACGCCGCGATCCAATGGATGGAAAAAGGCTTGCCCTTGGATTGTATCAAGATCGTTGCTTATTCAGACGAGCAAGGGAGAGAAGCGATTAAGGTCTTCTCTCAACGGAAGACTTTGTATCAACGATCGGAACCTCTTAGCCAAGCTAAGATCGAATATGATGTGTTCATCAGTTACGCAAGAGAGAACAATAAAGAGATGGAACTCTTTGAAAAGGAGCTCATTCGGTCCCATCCGAACATTCGGATATTCCTTGATCGAAAGGAAATAGATATTGGTTCTCCCTGGCAGCCGCAGATATTCGAAAGCTTGGATAAATGCAGAAAGGTTGTCACGTTCTTCTCGCCAGATTATTTGAAGTCAAAGATGTGCAAGGAAGAGTTTAATATCGCCTGGGTAAGGTGTCGGGAGACTGACCAAGAAATACTATTCCCACTTTATCTATATTCCACAAATCTTCCAACGTACATGAAATACCGAAACTATTTCGATTGTAGAGAGGGAGATGAAACGAAACTTCGGATTGCATCCAGCAGATTATTAGCAGCACTTGGTCTATAGTGCCGGCTCTTATCATGACATTAAAAAGATCGACTAATACAGCCGCAATTTCCACGAAGCTAATCGCTCCCTGCGGAATGAATTGCCGCCTCTGCCTTGCATTCACAAGAGATAAGAAAACATGCCCTGGTTGCCGAGGTGATGAAAGCCTCAAATCGAAATCCTGCGTCGTATGTCGAATCAAGAACTGTGAGAAGATAGTGAACGCCAAAGTCAAGTACTGCTTTTGTTGTGATAGCTTCCCTTGCGACAGGCTGAACCATTTGGATAAGCGTTATAGAACCAAGTATGGCATGAGCATGATCGGCAATCTCGAGAACATTAGAAAATTCGGCATAAGGCATTTCATAAGAGCCGAAAAAGAAAGGTGGAGCTGCCCAAAATGCGGTGAGATACTCTGCGTTCACAATCCACAATGTCTTTATTGTCAGCACACGTGGCGCTAGAAATGATCAAAGGAAGGTGTGAGTTGGACATGGACATCGTTATCCGCAATGAGATCAAGTCGGACATCAAAGCGATATCGGAGATTACGAAAGCAGCTTTTAATACTCTTCCAATTAGTAACCACACAGAACAGTTCATTATTAATGCACTGCGAGATGCGAACGCGCTTACAATCTCGTTGGTGGCAGTTGCTGGGAAAAAGGTGGTAGGCCACATAGCTTTCTCGCCTGTGACTATTTCCGACGGTAGCCTCGGTTGGTATGGTCTCGGTCCCATCTCTGTCTTGCCGGAATTACAGAAGCAAGGTATCGGAAAATCCCTGATGCGTGAAGGCCTGTCCTCACTAAAGTCATTGGGTGCAAAGGGCTGCGTGCTCGTAGGAGATCCCGGCTACTACGAGCGGTTCGGCTTCAGAAGTCCCCCGGATTTGGTTATTGACGGTGTTCCGCAAAACTACGTTCTTTCATTGCCATTCGTTGAAAGCAAAACCAGCGGTACTGTGGTATTTCATGATGGCTTTGCTGCAACCGGCTAACAGGGCGCCGGGGCCAATCGGCGGAATAGATCACTCCGCCTCTGGCTCGGCTCTGTGTTGATGAGCGTCATTATGCTAATTCGGGAAGCAACGATGGCGTACTTGACCACGATTATGCGCCACCGTCGAGGCATGTTCTATGATATGGGCTGACGGGAGGTTTGATGCTCTTCGTCTTCGGCGTCGGGCATGGCGTGCCGGTCATTCCCATCGCTACATTCTCGTGGGCGGTGGGCGGGCAGATCGAGATGTGGTGAAGATTCCATCGGCCATACAAATCGATCGAAATTCTGGCGACAAAGCGATCCCGCTCCTCTATTCCCACCGACGGGCTATCCCGAGGCCCAAGCCTGCACTGCAGTCCAATTTCCTTCCCCAGTGACCGGATGCTGCACAGTCGCCCTGCTTGGCTGAGATTGCAATAGCTGAGACCATAGTTACGATCTCAAGGTATCCGGCCATCCGAGATTTATGTCGACTTTATCCCAGGATTTCCAGCAACCTTTCGGGATCTCGTCGAGGTGGTGGAGCATGAAAAATGAGTTGACCGTTTAAAAGGAACCGTCTTCAAAGGTTAGGCATTAGACGCTTGCGGTCTTTAACTCGACGTTTCTTATGCCCAGAATCCTGGGAAAGGCTTAATTTATTCTAGATATAACGAACCACGCTGATGAGATTCGAATACTATCTACCTATTATTATCCTTGTGCTAGCGATAGCTGGCTGCTTGGCCCCGACGAAAGAAGATAGACCTACGGAGGTTCTCTTGAAGACAAGCATGGGCGACATCACAATCCAGCTCTACGACGACATGCCCATCACGACGGGAAACTTCCAACAGCTCGTTGAAAAGGGATTCTACAACGAAGTAATCTTCCACAGAGTCATCGAAGGCTTCATGATTCAGGGCGGAGATCCAGAGGGCACGGGCATGGGCGGACCGGGCTACAACATTGCAGATGAGTTCACAGATCACAACCGAAACGATCGCGGCACCATCAGCATGGCTAACGCCGGGCCCAACACGGGGGGAAGCCAGTTCTTCATCAACCTGGTGGACAATAGCTTCCTGGACAGCAAGCATCCTGCCTTCGGAAAGATGATCGCTGGCATGGATGTGGTAGATGCCATAGCCAAGGTTCAGACCGACGCCAATGACCGGCCGCTAACCGATGTAAAGATACTCGACGCAAAGATTATTTCTTAACTTTTAATTCTTAACTTTTTAAGCCATTCTCAGCAATAATAGCAATAATCATATGGCATAGCAGTTTATAAAGCATTAGAAAGCAACCACAATGATTGATTTAGCGAGAAAAATGAGAATAAAGGAGACGACAAAAAAATGGCAGAAGGCACATCAAACGCAGGCGGAGTTAAGGTACTCCTCAAGACCAGCATGGGCGACATCACATTGCAGCTTTACGAGGACACGCCCATCACATCGGGAAACTTCCAAAAGCTGGTAGAGAAGGGATTTTATGACGGAGTCATCTTTCACCGCATCATAGACGGCTTTATGATTCAGGGCGGAGACCCTACCGGCACGGGCTGTGGGGGACCTGGCTACGTCATCAAGGACGAGCTCAACCGCAAGAACAAGAACGATCGCGGCACCATCAGCATGGCCAACGCCGGGCCCAATACGGGGGGAAGCCAGTTCTTCATCAACCTGGTGAACAACAACTTCCTGGACAGCAAGCATCCGGTCTTTGGAAAAGTGATTGAGGGCATGGAAGTGGTGGATGCCATGGCAAAGGTGAAGAAGGGAGCCAATGACAGGCCGGTAAAAGAGGTGAAGATAGAGAGCGCGAAGGTGATAGGTTAACATTTATCCCTTAGTATTTTTTGCACTCACTGCCTAAGACATTGCAAATAATATCGCTTCGGGTCATCTCCGGGGGATCGTCTCTGCTGCAGAGAGCCTGGCATAGATCTTCGCGGCCTGGTCGGCGGCAATGCAGCCTTTGGCACACTTTTTGCAGTGATTGCACTTTTTCTCATCAATTGTTATGGTCTCTGCAACGGTAATTGCCCCTCGATTGCAGTTCTTCTCGCATATCTTGCATCTCGTGCACATCTGCACGCGCAGAACCATTTCGCAGACATCTCGCAGCAGCTCTTCGGCCTGCTCTTTGCCGGCAATTATCATGATGTTTCCATTGGCAAAGGCGGTGACCCGTCCTTTTTCTGTCTTTATCACCGCTGCCCCCAGATCTTCTGCATATTTCACCTCGCCCAAGATATTGAGAGCTGAAGCCACCGAGGAATAGGGATGATTCTGAGGGACACATAGGGTCGCTTCGATGGAGTACTCCAGGCCGCAGGGCGATCTGCCACGCTCCGCCTGCAGAGTGATTTCATCTTTCCCGGAAGCACTGACTTGAAGCATTATATTGTGCTCTTTTGCTATCTCGAGCATCTTAGGTGGATGCCTCTTCCAGCGCCAAAACCCCCAATCGATGTATCTCTTATCCAGCTTGTTTTCTTCCGCCCATTCTCGTAAAGAGGTCGTCCACCGGTCATAAAGCTGGGGATGTGATCCTTTAAGGCTCGCAAACTCAGATTGCAGCGCAGCGGGGCACAGCCAGCAGCCTATGCGCTCGAAGTCCTCCTCATAGAGCGGATTGGGCTGCATCTTATTCCAGTAGATGTAGAGCATGACCTCCAGCGCCCGCCAGCTTCTAATGGGTGCGAGCGTGGTTTGGCTGGGAACATAGGGATTCCTCTCCACGGCCTTGATGGTAGAACGGTTGAAGGATTCGTAGATGCGCCGCCCCTCAATGGTCACGCAGCCTTTGGGGTAGTGCTCTTTAAGAAAGGCCGTCATGGGTCCCAGCTTGTTCGTCTTGCAGCACCAGCGAAAATCTTTGGCAGGGGGGCCGAAGCTCTTGACCTTCTCAAAAAAGCCGCTCTCTCCTTTGATCTCTTGCAGCCGCAGCTTGTGGGCGTCGCACAGCTCCCTCACATATTTCACAGTCTCGGGAAATTCCAGACCGGTGTTGATAAAGAGAACCTCTGGCCGGGAGAGTAGCTTTTGGGCAATGCAAAGGCAGGCCAGGCTGTCCTTTCCCCCACTGAAGGAAACGTTTACAGGAAGCCGATTTTTGGACAGATAGTTCTTGATCTCACTTATTGCTGCTCTCTCCAGATATTTTAGAGTCTCCGCATTAGCGGTGATGATATCCTGCAGGGAGGGCCTCTTTTCGCTCAGGGGAAAATCATCCTTTGTCACATCCTTGATGCGGATGGATTGAGAGCCGTCTGCCCTTTTCCTGGCCACGCCCACGCCGGAAAATTTTCCTATTTTCAGGACGACGTTTTGGCCTTCATCCAGGGCGGAAGGCCCGCTCATAATCTTCTCATCTTGTAGCCACTTGCCCTTTATGTGGCCTTTTAATATTGAGTCGTCACATACCACAAGGCTTTTTTTTGCGCTACTGGAAAGAAGGGCTGAACCTGAAGTCTCCAAATCCAGTTTGTGGCAGCCAGACGTGACATCAAACCAGAGCGTCGCGATGTGGCGACCTTCCAGGATCACCTGATCGCGGCGGTCTAATCCGGCAATCTTATTGAGCAAGATTATCCTGCCTTCCAGGAAATCTGCATAGCCGTAATTTTGAATGAAAATGTCAGTGAGTAGCTTTCTGGCCGCTCGAGAAGAGAGGCGGATGTCGCCCGGCGGCGCGAGCTCTATTTTGCGGCCAAAGCTATTGCAGGTGGAGCATTTTTCCGCTAGAAGGGGAATGCTGCAGTTTTCGCACCAGAATAGCTCGCTCTTGCCGGGAGAGAATGTCTTGCTCGAATTATGCATGTATTAGCTTGAGGTAAATCTAGGGTGTATTTAACTTGTAGGATTGCGAAGGACGAATATCGCTGACTGCGGGTCAGCGAGAGTTTCGCCGAGATGTCGAAACATCGATGATCGATTACTTCTCTCTAGGAGAGATTTTGGAGTCGCTAGACGGCCCCACAAGTAGGGAGGGAACACCCCGAACCTGTCCGATGAGATCTGAACCTCTGCATCGCGAATCTGGTGTAAGTTTGGGCCAATGAAACGGAAACCGAAAATTCCCGCAAAACGCGCCCCGATGCCAGAGGGCTATGACGGCGTAAAAACGAAGAAGCAGCAGGGAAGCCCCGGCCTTCAGGCCGTGGGAGGAGTTCACTCACTTGCATCTGCCCAGTTGCCCGGATCTGGGCAATAATCAAGAGAATAACTGAATTTGAATATCGAAAGAGTTAAATACTACGATGATTACATTGTTATTATTAATATTATGTAAGAACAAAAACGAAACAATGAAACGGCTCCAGGGCTTTTTTGCTACCCTTAGCCATCCCCTCACCCTGGGCCGTTTTATACCCTCAACCCTCCTTTAAATGGATTCTTATAAATTTAATAATCAAAAAATGTGATCTGGTTTTGAATGACCGCAGCTTCTGATCAAGATCCTAGAACTGAGGCCACTTTGGCATATTGATATCTGTGTACCAGAAAGTGCCATACCAGGCGTCGACTCCCAGATGCATATCATCCCATGGACGGGCTTCCTGCTCATTATCGCATTCAGGACATATAGGTTCAGGACATATGCATCCAGGACTTATGCATCCAGGGCAAATTACTAGATTCTCGGCAGGCGGAGAAATAGTTGTATTATTTGCCTTGCTTCCAATGATTTCCAGCTCCACTCTTTCCATGCCGGAAGACGCGATCCTTGTATTATCGGTTACGCTTCCTACTATATCCACAACTACGGATCCTGGGCCGCCAAATGCAGAGGCACTGCAAGCCGATAGCATCAGCGTTAAAGCCAATATGATTGATTTCCTCAACACCATTCCCCTCCAGCGAATTTCACATTTGAGATAAACATATTTAACCTATGTTTTATATATACTGGAAGTAGAAAAATCTTTCGGGCCGATAAGGTCGGATTTCTTAGAGCATTATTAGAATAAAATGGATCAAAGATGGCCATTGCCCGGAATAAATCCGCGAAGGATTTAGTATAAAAAGAATATAAAAAAATATTTTTTAAACTTATGTTGCTTTTTTCGGTTATTAGAAAACATATCTCCCGGCCAAACTTTGGCTAAGGATTTGTGGTCACTCTCCCCAAAGTGAGGATCTTTGGTGCAGTGCTTACGTATATCGGATCTCTTTTAATGAGCGGCCGGTTATATCTGGTGGGAATATACGAACTCCATGGGTAGCATAGCGGCCTCTTGAAGTCGTCCCATGGGGTTCTATAGCATTTTTCCTCGCCGCATGGACCACATCCCCAGCACTCGCTCCCACAAATCTCATTGATCACTTCTGTCGGGTAGCCGATCTGGATGTTGCTGGCTGTGCTGCCGACGATATTCACTTCGACAGGCTTGCCCTCAGTTGCTATGATCGTGGTATTGTTCGCCCGGCTTCCCAGGATGTCCAGGACAGTTGCCTGATCGCTTTCGGCACCATGTGCGGCAGATGCCCACAGGATGAGTATGCTGATCAGAATAATTTGCTCTCTCAAACCTTTCGCCCCCTTTTATAATTAAGTCTAATAAAATGTCTTGGAAGTAGAAAAACCTTTTGTTGCAGTGAAAAACATTAAATCCCCCCGGGAAGATTGGGGACCTGTGAAACTGATTTATGTGGCCGGCAAAGGAGGCGTGGGCAAAAGCGTCTGCTCGGCTGCTTCCGGCATCTGGAAAGCGCATCAAGGAAAGGATACCCTGGTCTTCTCCATGGACCCGGCCCACTCGCTCTCAGACATCTTTGACATCGATCTGGGAAGCCAACCCCGGAAGATCCGCGAGCACCTCTATGCCTATGAGCCCGATCTGGCAGAGGAGGCGCGAGGCTTCTTTCGCAGGTACAAGAACATCTTTACCGCCCTCTTCGGCCTCTTCGAGGTGGAGGTGAAGCCCGAGGACTTCGGGAACATGCCCGGTGTCTCAGAGCTCATCTTCATGGATAAATTAAACGACATTTACGTCGAGAAGAAGTACGACTTTGTGATCATAGACTCGGCACCAACTGCCATGGTCCTGCCTTTGCTGCAACTGCCCTCCATCACCACCGGATTTGTCACAAAAGTGCTGGGCATGAGAAATAGATGGATGGGTGTGCTCGACCTTTTGCAGCCCGGCTTTGGCGACAGCATTCTCTCTGAAGTTCGGACCATGCGCCTGAAAGCCGAGACCATGCGAAATGTCCTGCTCGACCCGGAAGCGGCCAGCATCACCGTGGTTACAATCCCCGAGAAAGCAGCCGTGGAAGAGAGCCGGCGCCTGATTGAGACGGTAGAGTCGCACGGAGTTGCTGTCTCTTCCATTGTCATCAACCACGTAATCCGGGACTGCGACTGCCGCTTTTGCAGGGAGAAGAAGGCATCCCAGATCTCTTACATCCGGGAGCTAAGGGACCGCTACCATGAAAAGCGCATTGCGGTTTTGCCCGACTATGGGGGAGAGATAAAGGGAGATGGTCTCTTGAAGGTGGCAGAGGACCTCTACGCAAAGGAGCAGCTCAAAATCTGAAAACATCACCAAATTGATATATTTTGTAGTTGAAGATAGGAGAGAGGAAAGACCATGTTCAAAAAAGTTCTCGTTCCCACCGACTTCTCCAGCTATGCCCACAAGATGCAAGAGTGCCTGGCGGACATACCGGGCATAGAAGAGGTCGTGCTCCTTAACGTAGTGGACGGCGGCAATCCCATGAACCTGGAGAGGAAAGGATGGAGCTATGACTCTCTTATCGATGAGGCTGAAACAAGGCTCGCAGAGCAGGCCGATCACCTTGCCCATCTGGGCGAGAAAGGCCCCTCGGTCCGGCCGCTTTTGAAGGTCATCGTGGAGCCGATGAGCGGTGCGGACGGGGTCGATATGAAGAGGCTGCAGCCCAGATCGGGTCTGGGCCTGGTAGAAGGAGGCAGTGTGGGCGAGGCCATTGTCAAGGCTGCAATGGAGGAGAACGCATCTCTCATCTGCATGGGCGCGCAGGGCAAAGGGCTGGTGGAGGGCATGCTCCTGGGATCAGTCTCGACCGAGGTGCTCAGGCAGGGCCAAACGGATCTGCTCATCATCCGCCACATGATCCTGGATGGCGGCAAAGACGCAGGCCTTGAGAAGTTCTGCCGGGATATATTTTCTAAAGTGATGCTAACATCAGACTTCTCTGAGGCGGCTACTGAGACCGTATCCAAGGCCAAGGATCTGATGGGCGTCAGGGAGATCTTGCTGGTGCATGTGATCGCCAGAGAGTTGGATTTCGATGAGGCGGCAAAGAGGCTGAACCTGCTACGTGAAGAGCTGACAGGCCCGGGCAGAAAGATCACAGTGCATATCCTGGAGGGTCATCCTGCCGAAGAGATCCTGGCTTTGGCCAAGAAGCAAGATGTTTCCCTGATAATGATGGGCTCCCAGGGAAAGAGCTGGAGCCGACAGATTCGCGTGGGGAGCACGACCTTTGATGTGGCCCGCCAGGCAAAAAGCCCCGTGATGGTGATCCGGCCCAAGAAGAACTGAAGAGGGAAAGCCGGGGTCCGGCCATTCCCCGTCCCTTTTTTACATCAGGTTTTGATTCACATCGAATTGCCGCAAAATGAATTCGCTATTTTTCCGCGGCTTTTCGGATCTGCTCCATCATCATCTGGGCGGCCTTGTAGTACGCATCCCGGGGCATCAGATCTCTGCTTACCCGGGCTTGCAGCTCCTCGGAGATCGTGCCCTCTTTCGCGAGCTGGCGGCCTGCCTCTCTGGCAGCCAGGAAAATGTCCTCTACCAATTTAGTCTCGCCTGCCTTTATCATATCTTTCATGCCATCTGCCATGGGACGCAGCAATGCTCCGGCGAAGTCAGAGCTTTCGTTCGGCCTGGTGTAGATGGCCCTCATCTGCAGGAGCAGCGGATCGAACATTGACAGCTCCCAGGCGCTGCAGGTGGAGACAAGAACGGCCTTCGGATGCTTTGCCTGGCCACCCTGCAAATAGAGGGGCAGTTGCCTATCCATCAGGTTTTTAAGAGGTCCTGTCACGCCTGCATAGTAAACCGGGCTAGCCCAGACGATGACATCTGCCTCTTTCAGCTTGGGCAAAAGCATCTGCATGTCATCCTTCTGGCCGCAAATTCCAGGATTTTTAAACCAGCAGCTCAAGTCTCCATTGCAGGCACCTATCTTCAATTTCCTGGTGTAAAATACTTCCACATCGCCGCCTGCTTCCTTCATTCCCTCCAGGAAGGGATTTAGGATCATGGCCGTATTTCCCTCATCCATGTGAGGGCTGCCGTTTATAGCAAGAACCTTCATAGAAATTGTTTTTGAGCTTCAACCAATAAATAATGATCGTAGTTGCATCAAAGTGTCCATCAGAGATAGCTATCTATCAGACATAGCGATCTATCTGGACCAGGGATCTATTCGCCTTTCTATCTGGGGATTCCAATCAATGGCAAGTTATATCGACCAGGAGAATTCAAAGAATAACCTGGAAATGTCCTCATATTCGGCGTATAGCGGGAATGGCCTCGACCAGATAGATCCATTTGATGCCGGCGATAACAACCTCTGGCGTAAAGCAGAGTACCTGGGTCGCTACCTCTTTGCCTCTGACTTTTTAAGACCCTATAAGCCTGATCTTGTGGCCGATATCTCCTGCGGCATGGGTTACGGAGCTTCAGAGCTATGCGGTGTGGCCGGGAGGGTTATCGGAATTGACGCCAATCGCGCTCTGATGGAATCAGCCAGCCAGAGGTGCAAAATGCCAAACCTGCATTTTCTCTTTAAAGACCTGGATGAAGAGGATCTGCCTCCCGATATTACAGTGGGTAGTGTTGCGGCTGTCATCAGCTTCGAGACCCTGGAGCATTTGCTCGATCCATTTCGGGCTGTGGCCCAGTTCTCCAAAATCCTGCGGCCGGGCGGTTTTTTTATATGTTCAGTTCCCAATGTCCTTTCCGAGTCCGGTGACAGTAGCGGTCTTCCCAGAAACAAGGCCCACAAACAATGGTTTAATTTTGCCTCGCTCTCCCGGATGGTGCAGCGGCATGAGATGCGAGTGATCTATCGGCTGGGCCAGTCCTGGTCCAAGGCGCTCTTTCGAAGAGAGCAGCAGCTTTCCAATGCCAAGCGACTTACGCGAAAGCTTGGCGATGAGCCGGTCATGCATTCGCCGGAAATGATGCGATGGCTCTCTTATGTCGCGGCATATC
>Ga0351866_10187_pt1 | contig 20544 bp, 13 predicted proteins | sample TotcelFGM3001L11_FD_206783 | JGI IMG/M metagenome (GOLD analysis project Ga0351866, IMG submission 206783) | Enriched cells from coal bed in the Powder River Basin, Montana, United States - Total cells FGM rep2 HSBNCT.FGM.300.1.L11 ...
GATGGGCTTCATCGACTTCATGAAGGACGGCACCAATCCTGACCGGAACTACAATTCCGGCGGGAACGCCAACAAGGTCTATGTCTGCAATTTCGGCAACACGCCTGGCCTCACCCCGCCGACCGCGAATTACTTTCCCTACACCACGCCCACCGGGCGGCGGATCGGGTTCGGCCTGCCCGTACCCACCGCCTCGGAGGCCGCGGATTTTGCCAGCGGCATCACGCCGGCTGCCGCGGCGACCCGGCTCTCGAGCGCAGTCACGGGCGCGGTGAGCGCATTGATCGCCAACCTCGGCAACCCCACCTGGGAAGGGCTCGACATCTACTGCCAGGAGATGCTCGTGGACTTCACGATCTCGGAATGCCTCACCGACGCCGGCACCTACGACATGGCAAAGCTGCCCGCGACCTTCAAGGCAACCGTGCTGGCCTACCCCACCCTCGCCACCTGCAAACCGCAGTTGGTGGCAAACATGAGCTATGTGCGCAAATCCGGCGCGCTGATCAACGTGCTCAAGAATCGCGCTTTCGCCTTCCGTTTCCTGGGCGGCGGCGGCGTCTACCACCACTAGTCTCTCCTTTCGTCCCACTTTCAGCAAATCCTCCCATGAACATGCATCGCACCACACTGCTCCTCGCCGGATTCCTCCTCCAGGCCGCGTCGTCTTACGGCGACCCACTCGCCAATTCCAACTACTCCCTCCAGATTCCCACGGACGCCAAGCCGGCCGGCCTCACCGACGAGGAGAGCGACAACTTCTACAACATCACCGTCTCCTGCCCGACCAGCATCGATCCAAGCGCCGTCGTGCCGGTCCTGACCCTGAAGCCGAATTTCGTGGTCCTCTTCATTCCGGCGACCAGCCCCACCGGCCCGGAAAATCCGGTCTACGAAAGAAATTCCCAGCTCGACTTTCTCGCCCCCAACGACTCGGTCCTGTGTAAAAACCGCACCTACCAGGTGCCAAAGTCCATCCTCCAGCCGCTTTTAAACGACGACAATCCCAGCTTCGGCCGCAACTCCTGGCGGGGGATGATCAAGAAAAAAGTGAACATGAACGACCTCGACCCGCGGACCTGGTGGGTCACGCCGCTGACCGGGGTATTTCCGGACGATTCCACAGTGATCGACACCAATAGCAATGGCACAAACTTCCCGTTCCATGTCGCCGACCAAAAATATTTGCTGAGCCCCGCGTCCGCCACGGTGGCCGGCCGGACCGTAACCTGGACCTACTACACCGGCGCGGATGTCCCCTTCTCGTTCGAGGCGAGCCTGACCCTGCCGAACTCGACCGTCGCCGACAAGGACCGCAACCCGCAGATCACTTACAAGCTGACTCCGAAAGCCGTCACGACGCCCGCCCCGGGCTACAACGGGGGATTCTATTCGGTCGCCTTCGTCGGCGCTCCCGTCACCACGAAATCAGACCGCCTGGTTCCGCAGGATGTTCTTGGGACGGCCGACACCTATCTCAACCACGTCGTTTCCGAGCAGATCTTGAAAATTCCCCGGTCCAGATCTCGGGCGGATCCAACGAGGACCACAATAGCTGGGGTGCCGCGATCATGGTCGATCCCTCGTGCAGCCTGTTCAGCGATCCCGGCTCCACCGCCCCCCGGCTGATCAGTTGGAATACCGCGCACTTCGGAATGATGATGTCGCAGGTCTACCAATTCAGCGACGACGAAGCCCTGGTCGACACGCCCCTGCCCGATGACCAGATCCAGCCCTATGTCTTTGCCCCACTCATGGGCGCCCCCGGCTCCTACATGACCTCGGCGTCCGCGCCCTACGAGTTCAAGCTGCTCTACGTCCAGAGACCGGGGGACCGCGTGAGCATCCAGGGATATCTCGTCGATATGTTCGGTTTCTCCGATCTGCGCGACAACACCGGCACCGGGTCAATCAACAAGACCATCGACCGCGTGATGTCCTTCCTCTCCGACAACCACGATCACGTCAACCCGTTGACCGGGAAACCCAACAACTACGCGATGTGGGATGCCGAGCAGAAATACTACGATTACTGGAGCGATCAGCCGGCCAGCTTCAAGACCTTCGGTCCCTTGTATGGGCTCTCCGCAGCGGTCATCACGGACGACGAATGGTTTTACACGAATCGCGCCCTCCCCCATCTCGAGTATTGCCTCTCCCGCAATAACAATGCCTTCGTCCCCTACGATACGGAGATCACCGGCCAGCTCGGATCGGGAGTCAGGGACCTCGGGACCACGTTCTTGAGCTACACCAACCTGGCCGCCCTCCATGGCTTCTTCCAAGGCCTCACCCCCTACTTCAAAAGCGTGCTCGACACCAAGACCCCCCAAAACTCCTTCCCGGATCTGTTGGCCAAATGGCGCGTCTACGACGACTCCGCGGCTCTCGCTGCCGCGATCGCGTCTGCGAAGGCCAAGATCCACGCCGGCGGCGCGGACGTCTGGTCGCAAGTGCATGACTGGCTGGACATCTGCGAATTGAGCAAGGACGACCCGACCTTGAACCCGGACTTGAATGACCCGGATGAGAACATAGCGGTCGCCCACGTGGACAATGACATGGCGAACCCGACCTGGCATCAGACTTTCCTGGAGGCCGCGCACGCCTCGGCCTACGAAATCATGTCCCACGAGGTCATCCTGTCGCCGTCTGTCCCGACCGGCACTGCGACGCACGACCCGGGCGGCGTGGCACCATTGCAAGCCCTCGCCGGCGGCCGCAACGTCCGCTACGGCTACCCTGAGGCGGTCGGTTACCCGATTCTGCCCGACCGCCTCGGCCCCGTGCCCGCCTGGCGGCTGGCGCTGAACGGCCTGCAATCCTCCGGCACGAACCGGGGGGAATTCATCGGACTCTTCAATTGGGGCGCCTTCATGCGGGTCGCGTCCATCGAAAACGACCCGCTGTTGAAATCGATCGGCCGCTGGGGCTTCGTGGGCCGGTTCGCCAGCTTCCCGGGCGACAACCGCGCCGAGCCCTCGCTCGTCATGGAAGATCCCAACCTGGCGGAGAACCCCGTCTGGAAACAAACCTTCTCAACCTTCCTCCCCTGCCACGCATGGGAGTTCAGCGCCGAGCTGCTGGATTTCCTCATCTCCGACTTCTACTACTCCTCGAACCAGCAAATCACCTTCCCCTGGCGCTCGATCAAGGGCACCGGAATCCCGCTCTGCTTCCTCTATGGAGATCGCCCGGGGTCCTTTTACAAAGATAAAGGTGGAGATGACGGCGTCCGGATCTGGCTGCCGGCCGGGCTTTTCACGATCCGGGACAACTCTGGTATCGAGCAAAACCCTTCCCAGATCGATTACATCGCCGGCTACGGCACCGGCGCCAACGAGCACACGCTCTATGTCGCGTTCATCAATCGCTCAGCTTCCTCCAAAGCCTTCAAAGCGACCGTCAATACCGATCGCGTCACCTTCCCGGCGAACAGCAACATCACCCGCAAGTGGTTGAACAATCCCGCCACCGCAAGCCTGACTTCGATCACGATTCCCAACACGACGCCCTACATCGGGCTGCCCGGCAAGCAAATGGTCGCCTTCGCCATTCCGAATGCGACCTTCGCGACCCGGCCGCTGCAGGACAAGATGTTCGCCCCGGACTCCGTAGCCCTGGACGCGACGAGAAGCATCAAGGCCACTTCTTTCGCCGCCAACACTCCCTATGCGGAGAATACGGTGAACGGCATGCTGCTGTCGCTCGGAAAAGGCCTCACCCAAGCCTTTATCTACTCGAACGCCACCGCCCGGAACACGGTCTCGGTCACCTTCCATTGCACACAGGGCACCTCGTCCGTCTACGTCGTCGACAAGATCTTCCCTTATGAATGCAGCATCCCCTTCGATGAGACCAAGGGCCAGATGAACTGCACGGTCACCCTCAAGGGCAACAATTCGGTCAACTATCCAACCTCCCCGAGCTACTTCCTCCTCAACCTCTAATCGCACCATGAAAACTCCCTTCCTTTTCATCCTGACCCTTTCCACCCTGGCCCTCGCGGCCATCACCCTGCCCGCCGTCGCCGGGCCTTGGGTGCTGCGCGAGAACGCCGACCCCGAGATCGAGACCGCCCCCGTGGGATTCCTTCTCTATTTGAAGGACGGGAGCAATCCCAATCGCGAGGACATCCTTGGCGGCCACGCCAACAAAGTCTACCTCGCCAACAGCGGGCTCGAAGACGTGGCGGGGGTCGATCGATACTTCCCCTACTCCACTCCGGCCGGCCGGCGCATCGGTTTCGGACTGCCCGTCCCGACAGCCACCGCCACCGCAGACTACTACTACGGTATTACGACGACCCAAGCCGACACCCGCCTCGCCAACGCGGTCACCGCCGCAGTGAATGCCTTGAAAAGCGGCGGCGGCGGCGGCCTGGGCAACACCGTCTGGGAGAGCCTCGACATTTACTGCCAGGAAATGCTGGTCGACTGTGCCATCTCGGAATGCCTCCAGGAAAACGGCAACTTCGACCTGACGAAAATGTCCACGCTATTCAAAGACACCGTGGTGGCCCAGAAAACCCTCGCGAACTGCAAGGCCGCATTGATCCTGGACAACAACATGAGCTACGTCCGCAAATACGGCCCGCTCATCAACATCCTGAAGAACCGCGCCTTCGCCTACCGCTTCCTGGGCGGAGGGACTCCCTACCATCACTAATCCGTCCTTCGTCCCGCTTTCTGAAAATCCTCATTGCACCGCAGTGCAACGACTCGAAAAGAGACTTTTCGCCTCTTTTTATGTTTGCAAAAGGTTGTAAACGTTTCCGAATATGCTTGGGTGTGACATTGCTTCCTGCTGATCGCGGGCGGCATTCCGCATCCCTCCAAAATTCCAACCATGTCCATCCGCCCAGTTTCCATCGTCGCCGTCGCGCTTCTTTGCGCGCTTACCTCAGCCCGGTCCCAAACAACACCCGTCGCAAAACCCGCCTTCGAATGGGTCGATGGCGTGAAGCAGCATCCAGACTACCGGTTCAAGATCACCCCCGACAAGGACCCACCGATCTACCACGTGGGCGAGAAGGTCACCTTCACGCTCTCCGCGATGCACAAGGGCCAGCCCATCGACGGGAAGGAGATCAAGTGGAACATCACGAACGACGGCACGATGCCTGCCCTGCAGGAGGGCAGGATCGTGCTCAAAAACGGGCAGGCCGTCTTTACTGGTTCGCTGAATCAGCCTGGGTTTCTCCAATGCAGCATCATCTTCCAGTCGCCGGGCGAGTCCGTCCCCGGCGCGAGAGCCGCAGCGGCCATCGACCCGCAGGACATCAAGCCCAGCATGCCCGCGCCGGACGATTTTGACGCGTTCTGGGACGCGCAGAAAAAGCTGCTCAAGGATACGCCCGCGAACGTGAAAATGACGCCGGTGAAGTCGCCGGTCGCGGGCGTCGAGTGCTTCGACGTGCAGGCGCAGTGCCCGGAGGGCAAACCCTTCTCGGCCTACCTGGCGCGGCCGATCGGGGCGAAACCGGGCACGCTCCCCGCCATTGTCTGCACACAGGGAGCCGGCGTGGCCAGCTCACGGCTGTCCATCGTGGCCGGCTGGGCGAAGGACGGCCTCCTCGCGCTGGACTTCAACGTCCACGGACTGCCCAACGGCCAGCCGCAGGCCTTCTACAGCGACCTCTACAAGGGCCCTCTCAAGGGCTATTTTATCAAGAATCCCGATTCGCGTGACACGCTCTTTGCCCGAGTGATGTATCACCGGCTCCTGCGCGCTCTGGATATCATCACCACCCAGCCAGAGTGGAATGGCAAACAGCTCATCGTCCACGGCCGCAGCCAGGGCGGCGGGCAGGCCATCGCCGCGGCAGGGCTCGACCCGCGTGTGACGTTGATGTGCGCGCAGATTGCGGTCTTTTGCGACAATACCGGCATGATTCTCGGAAGGAGCAGCGGCTCGCACGGGATCGTGGCCAACGACGAGAAGGGCGTGCCCAATCCCAAGGCCCTGGAGGCCGTGCGCTACTACGACGGCACGAACTGGGCGACGCGCACGAAAGCCGAGGGCTTCTTCACCGTCGGCTTTATCGACACGAGCTGTCCGCCAACCGGCATCTATGCTGTCTACAACATCTGGCCAAACAAAAAGGACATCCTCGATTTTTACCGCTGGGGCCATATTGCCGCTCCGGAGGGGGACGCCGCCGTCCGCGAAAAAGTCCTGGCCCACATTGGCAAACCGCCGGAGAAGACAGACACCAAATAACCATGAAACACATTTCATTTCTCTTGTTCATGAGCCTCGCTACCGCGCAGGCGGATGTGCGACTGCCGTCGATTTTTTCGGATCATGCGGTGTTAAAAAAATCCGCCGCCGTTCCGGTCTGGGGCTGGGCGGAGCCCGGCGAGAAGGTGGAGGTGAAGCTCGGCAATGCCTCGGCCAATGCCGTGACCGACCAGGACGGGAAATGGAAACTGCAGCTCGATCTCTCGAAGGAAGGTCCCGGCCCGTTTGATCTGATGGTGCAGGGGAAAAACGAGCGGAAGGTTTCCGACGTGCTGCTGGGCGAGGTTTGGGTCTGCGCGGGGCAATCCAACATGGAGATGAAGCTGATCCAGACCAGGGCCAAGGACGTGGCGGCCGCCGCGAAGAATCCGCTGCTGCGCCATTTCAAGGTGCTGAAAAACAGCGCCGACGCATCGGCCGAGGACGTGACCGGAAAGTGGTTCCTGGCCGATGCCGCGGGGGCGAGGGATTTCACCGCCACGGGCTACTATTTCGGGGAGGCCGTGCAGAAGGCCCTCGGCCAGCCGGTCGGGTTGATCAATCTCTCGTGGGGTGGCAGTGTGCCCGAATCCTGGACGAGCCCCGATGCTCTTTCCCGGGATGCCGAAATGGTGGCGCGGGCCGGGGACCTGCGGATCGAGGCTCATCCGGCCGGGAAAGCCCCGTTTCTGAACAAAATCCCCTCCGGGCTTTTCCACGGCATGCTCTCGCCCGTGCTGCCCTATGCCATCACCGGAGCGATTTGGTATCAGGGCGAATCCAGTGCGCGGCCCGGTTTGAGCCCGCTCTACCGCAAGTCGCTCCAGACCATGGTAAAGGACTGGCGCGAGCGATGGCAGAGTGGCGATTTTCCTTTCTACCTTTGCCAGCTCCCGAACTTCCAGGCGAAGAGTAACAATCCGGCCCAGACCGGTGGGTGGACCGAATTGCGGGAGGCCCAGACCAAGTTTCTCGAGACGCCGAACACGGGAATGGCCGTGCTGATCGACGTGGGTGAGGCGAAAGGGCTGCATCCCCTCAACAAAAAGGATCCTGGCGAACGGCTGGCGCGGATCGCCCTCGCGAAGACCTACGGGCGCGACGTCGTTTATTCCGGGCCGGTCTTCGAATCGTCAAAGGTGGAGGAGGGAAAAATCCGCGTCCGATTTTCCCATGCGGATGACGGACTGAAAGCCATGCCGCTGCCCGACTCGTATGCGCCAAAGGCCACCGAGCCGGACAAAATCGCGCCGCTCGTGCGCAATAGTCCCGAGAGCGAAATCGAAGGATTCGCCATCTGCGGAACGGACGGCAAGTGGGCCTGGGCCTCCGCAAAAATCGATGGGCCGACGGATGTTCTCGTCTGGTCGCCGGAGGTTCCGCAGCCCGTGGAGGTGCGTTACGCGTGGGGCGAGAATCCGACGTGCAACCTCGCCAATGCCTCCGGCCTGCCCGGCGCGCCCTTCCGCACAGACAATTTTCCAGGTCTTGCCAAACCCCGCCATTCGGCTCCTGAAACGGAGCCGGAGCCGTAAAAACGTTTACAATACCCCACTCCGATCTTAGGATGAGTCCGGCTCGTTTCCCCTCTCTCCATGAGATTTTTTGCGCTCTGTTTGTTTCTCCTCGTTCCTTCTGCCGCATTCGCCGCGGAAATTCGCAATGATCGGTATTCTCTCTCCGCCGACGTGAACGGCTCGTTAACGATTACAAATCTCGCGGGCGGCAGCGCGATATTCAAAGGGCGTTTTGCGATCATCTCGACGGCCACAAATCCCAAGGTGGCCATGCGCCCGATGGACAGCCCTGCGGTTCGTTATCATGCTCCTGCTTGGCTGACCAAGAATGAGCCCAGTTCCTTCCGACCGGGCAATCCCGCCGTGGAGCAGGGCGACGGGATGGTTGGAGCCGCGAAACCGGAAGAAGCGGAAAAACGCACCTACAACATCTTCAACGTCGAGCGGACCGTCTTCGTCGATGCGGATGGCGCCACACAGAGTGGGCGGCGGATCGAATGGAAATTTCCCGCGCGCGAGGATTACACCTTTACCGCATCCGTGGAATTGCCCGCGGGCACGGGCGAGCCGATTCTCGACTTCTCGCTCACCCCGAATAAAGCGGCATGGTATTCCATCGCCTATGCCGGCGCACCCTCCGCGGAACTTTCCGCGCTCGATGCCATCTGGCAGCCATTGATCTGGCAGGAAAAGCGCTTTCCTCCGGAGCCCATGCTGACCCCGGCCGGCTATTGCACGCTGCCCGCCGCACTCATCAACAAGGCGAAGGTGAACATCGGCGTGGTCGTCGACCCCTCGCAAATGCCCTTCATGCCGCTCCCGAGCTGGAGCAATTCGCGCTTCGCAGTCGGCATCCGCAACGAAACCGGCCTCGCGCAGCCGATGGTTTTCGCCCCGATGCTGGGTGGCCCGGGCTCGAACATGCCCGCTGGCAAGCCCTTCACCTTCCAGCTTCGGCTCTACGTGCAGCCCGGCGACATCCTCACGGCCTACGAAGACATCGCCCGCTCGCTCTACGGCTTCCACGACTACCGCGAGAACGTGGTCACGCTCAACCAGACGATCGAAAACGTCATCGACTACGGCATGAGCAAGTTCAGCCGTTTCGACGACGATTTGAAGGGCTGCATGTATGAAACCGACGTCCCCGGAGCGGTGAAAAACGTCTCCTCGCTCCACCCGATGGAAATGGCCGTCATCACCGACAACGCCGCCATCTTCGACCAGCGCGCCCGGCCCATCCTGGAATACCTGCTCTCCCGCGAACGATTCCTCTTCGTGCTCGATAAGAAGGTCAAGACCCAGAATCCCTCGCGCCTCATGAATGGCCCCGCCGCCGAGGGCAGCGAGTTCGCCGCCGCCTATTCCTACGGCGGAGGGTTGAGCCCGGTGCTGCTCGGCTACGCGGAAACGCACACCGCCAAAAAAGCCAATTCCTCCTCCGGGGACAGCTGGATCCAGCAGATGGAGCTCTACCGGACCACCGGCGACAAAAGCCTGCTCGAGAAAGCCCGCGCCGGCGCCGACGCCTACATCGCGGACCGCATCACCCGCACGCAAACCAGCTTCGACGACACGCAGGCGACCGGCTTTTTCTTCTGGACCAGCTATTCGCCGCTTTGGATCAACCTGCTCGATCTCTACGAGGAAACCCGCGAGCCGAGGTATCTGCAGGCCGCGCACATGGGCGCGCGCGAGTTCACGCAATACGTGATGATGAGCCCGCGCATCCCCGAGGGCGACGTGACCGTCAATCCCGGCGGGGTCGCTCCGCTCTATTCCTATCTCAAGAAGAAAACCATCGGCCCAATGAAAGCCCCGCAGGAAAGCGTGCCGGCCTGGCGCCTCTCCGAGATCGGGCTCACGGCGGAATCCTCCTCCACCATCCAAAGCCATCGCGCAATCTTCATGGCCACCTACGCCGCCTGGATGATGCGCATCGCCGCCCTCACCGGTGACAAATTCCTGCACGACGTCTCCCGCTCCGCGCTCGTCGGCCGCTCGGCGAATTTCCCCGGCTACCACATCAACACCGAGCGCTCGACCGTTTACGAAAAGCCCGACTACCCCTACCACCCGCACAACGAGCTCAGTTACAACTCGTTTCACTACAACCACGTTTGGCCCTATGCCTCGCTGTTGTTCGACTTCCTGGTGAATGACGTCTTTGCGAAATCGCAACAGAAGATCGATTTCCCCGGTCGTTATTCGCAGGGCTACGGCTACCTGCAAACCCGCATCTACGGCGACCGTCCCGGCATATTCTACGACGAAAAAGACGTGCGGCTCTGGATGCCGAAAGGCTTGTTGAAGATGGGCAATCCCCAGATCAACTACCTCGCCGGCCGGCGGGGCGACACGCTCTTCCTGGCCCTGGCAAACCAGTCGCAGAAGAACCAGGTCGCCACCTTGAGCCTCAACCCCACCCTGGTCGGCTGGCCGAAAGGGAAGACCTTGAAAGCGAAGGTCTGGCAGAACAACCAACCTGCACGCGCCATCGACATCGTGAATGGCAACATCACGATTCCCGTGCCCGCCAGCGGCCTCGCTGCGGTGGCCATCAAGGGGCTCGCCCCGCGCGTCGGCTTTCAACAAATGTTCGGCATCGGCCTCGCGGTATCCGAAGAGACCAAGCCGGAAATCGTCGCCGTGGGCGATGCGCGCGCGACCGTGCTTTCCTTCGGCGACGGGCTGACGAACGCCTACATCTACTTGCGGAAAACCGACGACGACCTTGACAAGGCCACTTTGCATTACCGCGACGGCGCCGTCTGGAAGACTCTGGCCGACGCGAAATACCCCTTCGAGTTCAGCGTCCCCATTCCCAAAGGTGCGGAGAACTTCGAGTTCATGCTGGAAACCACGGATCGCACCGGCAAGTTGGAAAAATCCCCCAACATCATCCTTCTTACCGCTCCAAATCACGGCTGACAATCACATCACTCCCATCGGCCGTTTGGAGCTTGTTATCGACATCCATTTGGAAATTTTTCTTCCGAGCCACCCCTTTCATCGTATATCTCCCGTGCGTCGTTACCCCTACATGACTGAATCCAGCGCACAGGAACCTGAAGCCAAACGCCCCGGCATTCGCGAGATTGCCCTTTCTCTCGGCATCAGTATCGGCACGGTTTCGCGCTCCATGAACAATCGATATGGAGTCAACGCCCGCACCCGCGAGTTGGTGATCAACGAGGCGCGCCGGCTCGGGTATGTGCCCAACAAGGCGGCCCGCAGCCTCAAGGACCATCCCAGCCTTTCCATCGGCCTGTATTTTTCGCCCTTTCGCGGCGCAAACGGAGAAATCAATCCGGCCGCGCTGAGCCTGATCAACGCGGTGAAGAAATCCCTCACTGCTGCGGGCATGGCACTCCGGGTGGTGCTTTTCTCGGATCTCAACGAGTTGAAGCGGCAGACCGACGGCGTGGATGTGGCGGTTTTTTACGGCCATTTCGAAAACGACGCCATCGCGATCGTCCACGCGGCAGGCATTCCCGCCGTGCTGCTGCAGCACGAAGCCAGCCCGTTCGAGGACCAGGTGTCGGTCACCCTCGACATGGCGTGCGCGGGTTCGACCGCGACGGAATATCTCGCCGCGCTGGGCCACGAGCGCATCGGCATCGTGCTTTCACCCCTCACGGAACTCCACAGCTCCGAGCTGTTGAAGGGGTTCAAGCGCTCGCTCGAGGAGTTTCATCTCCCCTTCGAAAGTGAATGGGTTTGCGAGATGCCGCCGGAGCTCACGAACAAGGAGGGCGGGCGCACGGGCATGGAAAAACTGCTGCACGGCAAAACCCGTCCCACGGCGGTGATCTTCGCCTCGGACTGGATGGCCCTCGGCGGCTTGCGGGCGGCCAAGGACGCCGGTCTGCGCGTGCCGGAAGACATCAGCATCATCGGCTTCGACAACTTGGATATTTCCGCGGAAACCGATCCGCCGCTCACCACTTTCGACGTGCATTTGGAGCGTGAGGTGGCCGTGCTCACGCGCCTGGTCGAGGATCTGGGCCAGCGCCGCTGGAATCCCGACGGAGAGACGCGGCAGGTGCTGCTCGCGCCGGACTTGATTCGCCGGCAATCCTGCGCCTGCCTGCGTCCACCGATCCCGGCGTAACCGCTTCCTAGGGCGTGTTAAGGTAAATCAGCGAGTCGAAGATGAGGGCGATGAGAATGAAAGCAGTGAGCATGCTATCAAGTTTTTCAAAACGGGAGAATATCCTGCGGAAGCCCTTGAGTCTGCGAAAAAGCCGCTCGACTTCATTGCGCCGTTTGTAGAGCTCGCGGTCGTATTCCCAAGGTCAGCCCGCGTGAGCCCTCCGATAGGCCCGCGGCGTCATGCCTCGCAGAGCGCGGAACTGTTGTTGAACCCGGACATGCAATAGAAGCTGAGGAATGAAGGTTTGGGTCGTCAGGAAGAGGGATTGGCGGGTGTGATAGGATCACCTTAATGGTGAACCTGCCCATCGAATACTCGGACAAGCCGGTGACGCCCTTTGGCGGCATGGTGTTGATGAAGCGATTTATCGACCAGATGGGAATCCGCGAGCGTCTGGCTGAACTGGAACTGCCGCGAGGCGGATCGAATCGGGCCTACGAACCGGAGCATATCATCGAGGGGTTTTGGCTTGGGATCTGGACAGGCGCGAGCCGTTACATCCACTGCGACTGGCTGCGGCAGGATGAGACGCTGGCGGCAATCTTTGGCTACGAGAGTCTGCCGAGCCAGAGCACCTACAGCCGGTTTTTTGGAAAGTTCTCCCAAGCGCGCAACACGGCGGTGTTCCCGCCATTGCAGCGCTGGTTCTTTTCGCAGCTCAACGTCGGCGCGGTGACGGTGGACTTCGACAGCACGGTCATTACGCGCGAAGGAACCCAGGAAGGTTCGGCCAAAGGATACAACCCCAATCGCAGGGGGCGCAACTCGCACCACCCGCTTATGGCCTTCATCAGCCAGACGCGCATGGTGGCCAACGCCTGGCTGCGTCCCGGAAACACCGCGGCGTGTTCCAATTGCGTGGAGTTCATGCGTGAGACCTTCGATGAGGCGCTCGCCGGAGTGAAAGTGGGGCTGGTGCGCGCCGACTCCGGCTTTTACACCGACGAAATCATGGGCTCGCTGGAGGAGCGCGGCCTGCCCTACATCATCGCCGCCAAAGCATACGCCAACCTCAAGCACGAGATCCACGGCCTGAAGGACTGGGTGGAAATCTGCCCCGGCATTGCGGTCAAGGAATGGCGGCACCAGCCAGCCAACCCCAAGGCCAAAGCCCGTCGGCACATCGTTGTGCGCAAACAGATCAGTCGTCGTCCGCTGGCCGCAGGCAAGCTGCTCTTCGAAGACCTGCCCGACTATCGCTTCAGCTTGTATGTGACCAACCTCGACCTCCCGCTGGATCAGACCTGGAACATCTACAACACCCGGGCCGACTGCGAGAATCGGATCAGGGAACTCAAGCAGGACTTCGGGCTCGATGCGTTCTGCCTGCAAGATTTTTGGGCCACCGAAGCCTCGTTCCGCCTCATCATGGCAGCCTACAATCTCATGAGCCTGTTCCGTCACTTTGCGCTCAATAGCCACAACACTGCGACACTGGCCACGCTGCGTTCCTATTGCTTTGCAATAGGCGGCTGGGTCAGCCAACACGCCCGCCAGAGGGTCCTCAAGCTCTCCCTACCCCGCTCAAAACGCCCTTGGATGGACTCCATCTTCCGCCAGATCGAAGCCCGCCCCCCGCCGTTCGATTACTCTACTGCATAATCCGGGTTGAAGTTGGAAACATTGCGAAAGCGGGAGGCGGAATTCATCGACGGAAAGGTTTACGAAAAAATTCGTAAAAGCTTGTGATTTCGCTCTGCTTCGCGGCCTACTGAGTTTACCTCCCAGACTTATGACCACGGCCTCCGACGACATCCGGCTTTATCGAAAAATCAGCGGGCGGATCCTGCCGATCCTTTTTTGCTGCTATTTGATGAACTACATCGATCGCGTAAACATCAGCTTCGCCAAGCTCACGATGTCCGTTTCGCTGGGCATCGACGCGGCGGCCTACGGTTTGGGGGCGGGGTTGTTCTTCATCGGCTACTTTGCCTGCCAGGTGCCGAGCAATCTGCTTTTGCAACGATTCGGAGCGCGCCGCTGGATTGCGCTCATCCTGTTGGGCTGGGGGCTGATCTCGGCCGGGACGGCGCTCATCCAGACCGAATGGCAGTTCTACGCGTTGCGGTTCATTCTCGGCGCCGCCGAGGCGGGGTTTTTTCCGGGGGTCATTCTCTATCTGACGTGGTGGTATCCCTCGGCGGTGCGGGTGCGGGTAATCGCGCTGTTCCTCACCGCAATTCCCGTGGCGGGCTTGCTGGGCGGGCCGCTTTCCGGCTGGATTTTGCAGAGCTTCTCGGGGCGGAGCCTGGAGGGCTGGCAGTGGCTTTTCATCCTGGAGGGCATTCCCTGTTTGGGGCTGGCGGTTTGGGTGCTCAAGGGCCTGCCCAACCGGCCTCGCGACGCGGTCTGGCTCGACGGGGCGGAGCGCACGCGGCTGGAAGCCAGCCTCGCGCAGGAAGCGGCGGATCGCGCCCAGTCCGGCGCGCCGGATCGTGCCGGGGCGGTTTTTCGGATGCCCATCGTCTGGATGCTCTGCCTGATCTATTTTTGCGCTATGATGGGACTTTACGGGCTGTCCTTCTGGCTGCCACAGATCATCAACGACCTGGGATGGAAAGGGCCAGTGCAGATCGGCTTCATCAGCGCGGTGCCGTGGCTTTTTGCCGTGATCTTCATGCTGGCCTGGGATCGAGTTCGGATCGCAAGCAGGAGCGTTCGCTGCACGCCGCCGCCGCCGCCGTTCTGGCGGGGGTCGGCTTTATCCTGTGCGGATGGGTGCATCACAGCTGGGGTGGACTGGCCGCCGCGACGCTGGCTTGCGCGGGGGTGATGGGATTCATCGCGGTGCAGTGGGCGGTGCCAAGCACCTTGCTCAACGGCACGGCGGCCGCGGCCGGCATCGCGCTGATCAATTCCTGCGGAAATCTCGGCGGCTTCATCAGCCCGACGGTGATCGGCTGGGTCACAACCCGCACGGGGGGCAATGCGGCCGGGCAATACGTCACCGGGGGCTTTCTGTTCCTGGCGGCGGTGCTGATTCTTCTGCTGCGCCTTCGGCCGACCGTGTCCAGGAAGGGTTGAGCGACCCCGGGGCTTACAGCGTCGCAAGTATGTCGTTCAGCGTCGCGCTGGGGCGGAGGGCGACGGTGGCTTTCGCGGCGTCGGGTTGATAGTAACCGCCGATGTCCACCGGGTGGCCTTGGCCGGCGAGGAAGTTGCCCTTCCCGAGGGGCTACACCTTCGGCTTTTTCCTAGTCCCTGCCGCGCTGGCACCGGGATCGACCGTGCCGTCGTCATTCGGGTCGCGCTTCACGGTGCGCAGCGTGTGCAGGAGACCCATGAGGTCGCGAATGCCGCCCACCATGAACCAGACGATCGTCACGATGCCGACGCACACACCCAGCACGACGGTGAAATGCCACCAGCGTGTCCAGTTCTCGACCGAGATCCCCCATACCAAGGCGATGACCGTGCCGATGACGAACACGGTGAACCAGAACGTCGTCCACCCGATCTTCGCGAAGTAGATAAAAAGGTCGCCACGGGTGAATTCGCGCGTGATACCCAGCCATTTCCAGCGATGCGGATGGGCGGCTTCGTTGTGCTCGCCCGGGATGGCGTAGGGTCCGCGATTGAGCAGCTTCTCCATGTCGCAATCCTGCCGGCAGGTCAGCAGCGAAAGGCTCACATAAACGACGATCGAGCTAAGCGAGGCGATCAAGGCCATCCAGGCGCCGTTGAGCGGAAACTCCGGGGAAATGGCGACGAGGCTCGGCACGGACGGCCAGACCGTGCGCAGGATGCCGCCGGTGAGCGCGAGCGTCGCGCCAGTAATCAACGAGCCCCAGGCGCCGGCGGTCGTTCCTTTTTTCCAATAAAGACCGCCGATGATCACCGCTCCCGAGCCGCCGAGATAGATCGCCCCGGTGATGAGCTGATACATGTAGATGTAGTCCCGCAGCGGGAAATACAGGCTGAAGAAAAAAGAGAAGATCGTGACTCCGAGAATCGAAAGCCGGAGGAGCGTGAGGTGCTGCCGTGGCGTGAAATGTTTTTTCCGGAGCGGCATCACGACGTCCTGAATGAAAATGCTGCCCCAAGCGTGCAGGTAGGTCGTGTCGTTGCCGATCGAGGCCGCCAGCATGGCCGCGCAAAACAAACCGACCATGCCGATGGGGAGAATCTCCACCAATGACAATGGCACCGTGACCTGGCTCTGAATCTGCGGACTCGGAATCGCGGACAACTGCGACTGCACGGATAGGGCTTCCGCCGCGAAATGCGGGTTGTGCAGAAGCACGTAAACGCAGATGGGAATCAGCGCCACCATCAGGTAGGACACGCCGCCGCGCCATTCCGCCAGGATGCCGGCCATCCGCGACTCGTGCGGGCTTTTCGCCGCGCAGTTGTAACCCTGCAGCCCCTGCCAGCCGAGGCAGTTGTAAACGAGTTTGAAGGCAAAAATGAGGAAGAACCACATGTCGAAATCCGCGATTTCGGCCTGGTCGAAAGGGTTGAGCAGGGAGCGGCCGGGAGCGGCACTCGACAGCGTGGTGGAAACCTCCGTCCACGAGAACTTCGAGAACATGACGAAGGCCAGGATCAGGAAAACGATGTTGATGAACTGCGCCTGGAGAAAATCCGCGATCATCACGGTCACCATGCCGCCGCTCAGGATCAACCAGAGCGTCACGCTCAGCATTACAAACATCACCGGTGCAATCGTTGGAACCGTGAAACCCAGGATGACGCACTCCGGCGGGAAGCCGCAGAAATAGACGATGAACCGGGCCACCACACCCGGGAAAATGCCGAAATTCAGCACCCCGGAAACCCACGCCACGATCCCGGCGAACACGCGGAAGCGGCGGCTGTAGCGCATCTCGAAAAACTGCGCCATCGTCATGGCCCGGGTCTCGCGGAACCGATAACGCACCCAGCCGGCCAGCGCGAGAATGAGCGCGATCGGCGCCATCATCAGCCCCCACCAACTCGCCGCGAAGCCCGCCTTGTAGAACTTCTCAAAGTTCGCGATCGTGCCCACCAGGCCCATCGCGGCCATGCCTTCCGACATGGTCAGGAGATAACGTCCGGCGCAACGATTGCCCGCCAGGAAATCCGAAACACTCTTTGAAAATGGGCGGGTGAGAATGCCCACGCCCGCAATCCCCGTAAAAAGGCAGGCCACGATGACCCAGTCGATAAAACTAAGATTCACTGGCGATTCGTCGGGGAAAAGAGACTTGCGGACATCTGGGAGGAGACGTATTCGTAAACGTTCACGGACTGTAGGCCCCCTCTCTCGAAAATCAATACCATTCGGGAAAAATCTCCCTCCTCGATCTTCTTATTCCTCTTATGACACGCACGCATCTTGAAACCGACTTTTGTATTATCGGCGGCGGTCTCGCCGGCGTCTGTGCCGCGCTGGCGGCGGCCCGGAATGGAGCAAAGGTGGTGCTGGTGCAGGACCGCTCCGTGCTCGGCGGCAATGCCTCGAGCGAGATCAAGATGCACGTGGTCGGCGCCGATTGCCACGGATCGCGGCCCGGAGCACGCGAAACCGGATTGATCGAGGAGTTGAAGCTCGAGGATGCCTATCGCAATCCCCACCGTGCCTATTCCTCGTGGGACCTGCTGCTCTACGAAAAAGTGATCGAGAACCCGAACATCACGCTTCTTCTGGACTCGGATTGCGACGGCTGCAAGACGGTGGAAACCGAAGGCGGCCGGCGCATCGTTTCCGCCCACATCACCCGCAGCTTCACCGAGGAGGAGTTCGTCATCGCGGCAAAATATTTTGCCGACTGCTCGGGCGACGGACGGCTCGGCGCGGAGGCTGGAGCGGATTTTCGCATGGGCCGCGAAGGGCGCGAGGAATTCGACGAATCGCTGGCGGAAGCGCAGGCCGACGACTTCACGCTCGGCAACTCGATCCTTTTCACCGCCCGCAAATACAATACGCCACAGCCGTTCGTGAAACCGCATTGGGTGCGCCCTTTCACGAAGGAGGAGTTCAAGCTGCGCCCGATCAAGTCGTTCGAATACGGCTACTGGTGGGCGGAATGGGGCGGACAGCTGCACACGATCACCGAGGGCGAGAACATCCGGCAGGAACTCCTGCGCATCGCTTTGGGCATCTGGAACTACATCAAGAATTCCGGCGAGCATCCCGATTCGGCGAATTGGGCGCTCGATTGGGTCGGGGCGATTCCCGGCAAGCGCGAGTCGCGGAGATTCCTGGGCGACCATGTGCTGACGCAGCACGATATCGAGTCCGGCCGGGTCTTCGAGGATCAGGTCGCCTACGGCGGCTGGTGGCTCGATCTGCATCCTCCAACCGGCATGGACGCGATCGACGAGGCGCCATGCGTCCAGCATCATCTCGACCACCTCTATTCCATTCCTCTGCGCACGCTGTATTCCCGCAATATCGACAACCTCCTCTTCGCCGGCCGAAACATGAGCGCGACGCATGTCGCTTTCGCCAGCACCCGTGTGATGGCCACCTGCGCGGTAATGGGGCAGGCTATCGGCACCGTCGCCGCCGAGGCGGTGCGCCAGCCGGAGGTCGCGCCCTTGCGGAATCTCCGCCAGCCGGGAACCATCGCCCGCATCCAGCAAACGCTTTTGAAAGACGACGCGTTCCTGCTCGACGTCGCCAACACCGATCCCAACGATCTCGCACGTCGCGCCGATTGCCAGGCCTCCAGCGAGCGAATGCCCGCGGCCAACGCGATCAGCGGCGTTACCCGCAGAACCGAGGCGGGATGGGGATCGTGGACGCAGGGCGAGGAAAACTGCTGGGAATCCTCCGAGCTGCCTGCGTGGCTGGAACTGACTTTGCCCGCGGCGGGGCTCGTGCGGGAAATTCATCTCACCTTTTGCAGTGGTCTGCAGCGCGAACTCACGCTCAGCGCCAGCGACCATGTGACCTCGAAGGTCGTCCGCGGCGCGCAGCCGGAAATCGTCCGCGACTACGACATCTATCTCGATGGAACGCTTGAGTTTTCCATGCGCGGAAACTATCTGCGCAAACGCGTTCACATTCTCGAATCGCCTCGAAATGCCCGGGCCGTGCGCGTGGCCTGTCTCGCCACGCATGGCCATTCGACAGCCCGCGTATTCGAGGTGCGAGCCTACGAATAGGCCCATGCGGCGGCCTCAGACCAGGGTCTTGAGAATCTCGTAGAGCACCGTGTGCGCCGGCTCGCCGGCGTCGATCCGGTGCACTTCCTTCGTCGAGTAGTGGGCCAGCAGCGCGGCGGATTCCTCGTCGAAAATCTCCAACCGACGGCGGATGACATCGTCGTTCGCGTCGTCGATCCGGTTGTCTTTCAGCGCGCGCTTTTTCATCCGCGCGAAAAGCTTGTCGCGGTCCGGGCAGCACAGATGGAAGACCTTTTGCACATCGAGCACCTCGTCCATGAGCCGCGCCTGGCTCACGTTGCGCGGGATGCCATCGAGCAGCAATCGGTCGACCTCGGGCTTGAAATTGTGGTCATCGACCAGCGCGCGCAGACGCGTCATCCACAGCTGCACCGTGATCTCGTCGGGGACGAGGCATCCCTTGCTGGAATATTCCAGGAAGGCCTGCCCGATCGGTGTGCGCAAATCCAGCGCGCGAAAAACATCGCCGCACGCGCAGTGAAAAAACCCCGGCAGCTTGCCCAGCGTGACTCCCTGCGTGCCTTTGCCGCTACCCGGCGCACCGACCAGCAAATAGGTGGCCGCCCGCTTCATCCGGACTGCGACTCCCCGATGATGTGATCCCCGTGGACGCTGCGCAGGTGGATCAGTTTGTGGTCGAGATTGTGAACCGCGCGGATGTAACGAACCGTCCGGCTCCGCGCACGCATGAGAATGGAATGCGTCGTCGCGGTCTTACCGATCATTTTCACACCCGGCAGCAGCGGACTGTCGGTAATGCCGGTGGCGCAAAAGATCGCGCTGTCGCCTGGCACGAGATCCGCCGCCGTGTGGACATACATAAGCTCTTCGTCGGAAAGCGATCCGCAGAGGTCATGCCGCTCCGCGTTGTCGCGGAACCACGGCCGCAATTGAATGTCGCCGCCGAGCGTGCGCAGCGCGGCCGCGGTGAGAATTCCTTCCGGCGTGCCGCCGATACCGACGTAGAGATCGACGCCGGACTCCGGCAGCGACGGCGCCACCGCCGCCGTCACGTCGCCATCCGCGACCATGCGCAGTGTCGCTCCCACGGCGCGAACTTGGTCCACGAACGGCTGGTTGCGCGGGCGATCCAGCACCAGCACAACAACCTCGCCGACCCTTTTCCCAAGCACCCGGGCGACAAATTGGATGGTCTCGGAAAGATCCTGATCGAGCCAGTTGTCCGTGACATGAAATTTGCGGATCGCCGTCGCCACCACCGGGCCGTAAGCGAGCTTGTGGGCGTAGTAACTCGGAATGTTTTTCATCACCGTTCCGGGCGACGACGCCTCCGCCGCGGCCATCACCGAGATCGAATTGTCCATGCCCTTCGAGATGTTCGTCGTGCCGTCGATCGGATCGAGAGCGATGTCGAAATACGGGGCGTCTTCCTTCCAGGTCCCGAGGTGCTCGCCGAGAAAAATGCCCGGCGCATTGTCCTTGATCCCCTCACCGATCATCACTTCGCCACGAATATCCACGAGGTCGAAGACGCCGTAGATCGCATCGCACGCCGCGGCATCAGCCGCTTCCTTG
>Ga0351866_10195_pt1 | contig 19809 bp, 11 predicted proteins | sample TotcelFGM3001L11_FD_206783 | JGI IMG/M metagenome (GOLD analysis project Ga0351866, IMG submission 206783) | Enriched cells from coal bed in the Powder River Basin, Montana, United States - Total cells FGM rep2 HSBNCT.FGM.300.1.L11 ...
TCCCTCTTTTCATCCAAACCTATGACCCGGCGGAAGAAGAGACCACCAAACGAATCGTCTCGTCTCTTGTCACGAGACTGAGCGCCGAGGGCATCACCGCAGCAAGCGTCAACCTCTTCGCACTGGCGATTCGGCCGCTCGAAGAATCAGGAAAGCTCGAGCGCATCCTTGAGAAGGAAGCCTCTCTCGGTAAGAAGAAGATGCTGGAGTTGATGGCCTCCAACACCGACGCGAAGACTCAAATCATGCCGGCACTCGTCGCCGCAATGTCGCAGCCTTCCGTTCGCTTGACGCTGATCACTGGTGTGGGATCGGTCTTCCCATTCCTGCGAACCCACTCGCTCTTGGAGTCCATTCAGCCGGTCTTGCTTGAGCATCCGGTCGTCTTCTTTTTCCCCGGCGAATACACGCAGTTGGAAGGCTTGGGGTCGCAGCTCCGACTTTTTGGCCACATGGCTGCGAAACGTTATTATCGCGCCTTCAATCTCGACCACTACCAACTTTCCGCAGCATGAAGATCCAAGAGTTGTTCGCAAAACCCGTCGAGCGCGCCATCGAAGGCGTTATCAAGGCCGACGATCAACGCAATCTTCGCAACGAAGTCGAGGAGTTTGTTCTCACCGGGGAAATCGCCAAGGGCCTCGATCATTTTACCGAGAGATATCTCAACGAAACCAACGCCAACGGCGTCTGGATCTCCGGATTTTTCGGATCTGGAAAATCCCATCTGCTGAAAATCCTGTCCTTGCTGCTCGACGACAGTCCGCTGCACGACGGCACGCACCCAGCCGACCTTCTACTGCCGAAGATCGAAGATCAGATTCTACGAGGAGATCTCGCGAAGGCAGCCAAGATCCCCTCCCGCAGCATCCTTTTCAACATCGACCAGAAGGCCGACGCGATCGGCGGCGACGAAACCGCCCCCATCCTCTCGGTCTTCGTTAAAGTCTTCAATGATCTGCGTGGCTACCACGGAAGCCGCGGACACATTGCAGAGTTCGAATACGGTCTCGACAAGCGCGGGCAGCTTGATGGGTTTAAAACCGCCTGGCAGAAAGAAACCGGAACAGCCTGGGAGAGTTCGCGGACCGACGTTGAGTATCTCGACAACGAGACATTCGCGAAGGTCTATTCCAGCTTCAGCGACACGGCCTACGACGAAGCTCTGCGCCTCTTCGACCGTGCCCGTGAGAGCTACAAGGTCTCGATCGAGTCCTTTGGCATGCAGGTCAAAGAATACATCGACAAACAGGGCGAGAATTTCCGCCTGAATTTCTTCGTCGATGAAGTCGGCCAATTCATCGGGCAAAACTCCAAGCTCATGCTCAACCTCCAGACGGTGGCCGAGACCCTCGCCACCATTTGCAACGGTCGGGCATGGGTCATTGTGACTTCCCAAGGTGACCTCGACCGCGTCCTCGGTGACCTCAAACGTGAGACGGGGGACGACTTCACCCGGATCCAAGCGCGCTTCAAGACGCGCCTGAATCTCACCAGCGCCGATGTCCGCGAAGTCATCCAGAAACGCCTCCTTCTCAAGCACGAGGCGGAGCCGGAGGAACTCACATCGATCTTCGACTCGGAGAAAGAAAACCTGACCACGCTCTACCGGTTTGGGGATGGCTCCATGGAGTTCAAGAGCTGGCGCGGCAGCGATGAGTTTTGCGATTTCTATCCTTTTCCTCCCTACCAGTTCGACCTCTTCCAACGCAGCATCGAACAGCTCTCGAAGCACAACGCATTCACCGGTCGTCACACGTCGGTAGGTGAACGCTCGATGCTGGAGGTTTTCCAGAGCGTCACCAAGTCGCTGCGAACGAACGAGACGGGCCATTTGGCGACCTTTGACCGCATGTTCGATGGCATTTCCGCCACGATTCGCGGCGACATGCAGACGTCGATTCTTCAGGCGGGACGCCAACTTGACGACCCGATTGCCCTTCGGGCGCTCAAGGCGCTTTTCCTTCTGAAGTGGGTCCGCGAGTTCAAGGCCACTCCGCGCAATGTTGCCATCCTCCTGATTGATCGTCCCGACATCAACATTGCTGCACACGAGACGGATGTCGCCGACGCCCTTGCGATGCTTGCCGCCCAGTCTTACTTGCAACGGAACGGCGACGTTTTCGAGTTTCTCACCGACGCAGAGAAAGACATTGAGGTCGAAATCAAGAGCACCGAGATCGATGACTCGGAGGTGACCCGGGAAATGGCCACCATCATCTTCAAAGACATTCTCCAACAGCCGAAGATCCGCTTCGACGCGAACGGCCAAGATTACCCGTATGCCCGGAAGATCGACGGACATCTTGATGGTCGCGAGGCCGATATCACGGTGCACTTCATCACTCAGGAAGATGCAAACCACGGCAACGTCGCGACTCTCGCGGCGCAAAATACCGGCAAACCTGAACTCCTCGCCATTCTCCCTGAAGACACCCGCTTCATTGAGGAGGTCCGGCTTCTCCTGAAGACGGCAAAATACGTTCAGCAGAACCAAGGTGTCACCGCCGACGAGACCAAGCGCACGATCCTGACCGAACGCGGCACGCAGAACAGCCGCCGCCGCACCGCTCTGCGCGACTCGGCCTCTGAACTCCTCAGTCGGTCGTCCATCTACCTCAACGGCTCCAAGATCGACAACATCGGGTATGGCGATCCACGCAACCGCTTCGCAAAGGCCGGACAGGAACTTATCTCTTTCGCCTTCCCGAATCTTCGCATGCTGAAGGGCACCTACGATGAGTCCACGCTCGCGAAAGACCTACTGGAATCCGACAACCTCCTTACCGACGGCAGTCACACATTCTCAGAAGCCGAGGAGGAGATTCTGACCTACGTCACGCGCAACCAGAACCAAGGCGAACGCACCTCGGTCGAGGAGATGGTTCGTCAGTTTTCCCGTCGCCCCTACGGCTGGTATCCCATGGCCACCCTGACGTTGATTGGACGCATCTTCCGCCAGGGGAAGATCGAGTTGCGCACGACCGAACCTCTGGACGCCGCGACAGCTCTGGACCATCTGAAGAATTCCCGCCAGCACGGTGCTGTTCGTGTCCGGCTTCAGGAGACATTTGACTCTGGCAAGGTCCAGGCTCTAAAGCGCTTTCATCACGATTTCTTCGATCGTGCAAACGAAGGCACCGATGCCAGATCGGCCGGCCAGAGCACGCTCACTGCACTCGCCGCGGAAGCGGAGAAATTGCAGGGCCTGTTGGACCAGGCAGGCCGCTACCCATTCCTGGAACAGCTCCGTCCGGCCACCGAGACGCTTCAGCGGCTTGCCGACCGCGACTACACTTACCTCCTCTCGCATCTCGCCGAGTTTGAAGGCGAGCTTCTGGATGCCAAAGAGAACCTCCTCGATGCCGTCAAAGCTTTCATGCACGGCCCTCAGCGCCTCGCCTACGACGAAGCCATCACTTTCTTTCGCGAAGAGGAGGCCAACTTCGCGGAACTTCCCGACGTGGCCGTGGAACCCCTGCGCACCCTCAGCGAAGCCACGACACCTTTCCGGGGCAATGTCGTTCCGGCGGCGAAGGCCGCCGTTGCGGGACTCCGCACCAGCATCACCGCCCTTCTTGAGAGCGAGCGTGAGAAAGCTTCCGCTCAACTCGACGGTTCGGAGACCCGTCTCAGACAGCTCCCCGACTTTCAAAAATTGCCTCCCGACTCGGCGACTCGCGTCCTGCGGAGCACTCTCGACGCCCGATCTGCCCTCCAATCCGCCCGGTTTGTCACCGGCATCCGCGACCGCCTCCAGCGTTATGCGAATCAGGACTATCCCGCCCAGCTCACCCTCGTTGCGGAGTTGTCCAGACCCGCCCCCACCGAATCCAACGAATCCCCGAAACCGAAGGTCATCTACACCCCACTACGGAACGTTCTGGTGGACTCCTCGCTTTCGTTCATCAGCTCCGAGGATGAACTCGATCAATGGCTGGCAGCCCTCCGTAGCGCTGCTGCAAAAGAACTCAAAGAGGGAAAACGACTCTCGCTCTAAACTCCTTCCAGCCCCGAAGATCCCTAAAATTATGTAAATCCGGATTGTAAACTGTCCAAATTTACAGAAATATAGCCGCCGTGATACCCAGATTGCTTTCCCGCCAAATAGCAGACGCGGTGCGTCCCGGGCGGGTTTGGCTGCTCCTCGGTGCGCGACGGGTCGGGAAAACCGTCCTTGTCGAACAATTCATCAAGGAGTCCTCCCTCCGCTGGCTCAAAGGGCACGGTGAGGATGCCGCGATGCGCGACCTGCTGGAATCCAAGTCTGCCGGGCGATACCGGCAGGTCTTCGCCGATTACGACGGATTCTTCCTCGATGAAGCCCAATCCATCCCCTCCATCGGGCAAGCCCTCAAGCTCCTCGTGGACACCCTTCCGGAACTTCGGGTCATTGCCACCGGGTCATCCGCTTTCCAGCTCGACCAGATGATAGGGCAACCCCTCACTGGCCGCCGGAAGATCGCCCATCTTCATCCCGTCAGCGCTGTCGAGATCGCCCAATGGAAAGGTCCCCTCGCACCGGCTGGGCTGTTGGATGACCTTCTCCTCTACGGCAGCTATCCCGACGTGCTCGCCCCGGCTTCTCCGACGGAGCGCCGCGAGTATCTACGCCAGCTTGTCGAAGACTATCTCTTCCAAGACATCCTCGCTTTCGAGCAACTCCGCAACGCCCGCAAGCTGCGAGACCTCACCGTGCTCGTTGCTCACCAGATCGGCAGCGAACTCTCGCTTAACGAGCTGGCCAACACCTTGCAAATCAACAAAGCCACCGTCGAGCGCTACCTCGACCTCCTGGAGAAAAGCTTCGTCCTCTTCCGCGTCGGCGCGTTTTCGCGCAATCTTCGCAAGGAAGTCAGCAAATCCATGCGCTACTACTTCGTGGACACGGGCATTCGCAACGCGGTCATCGATCAATTCCAACCCCTCAGTCTCCGTCCAGACCTCGGCGCTCTCTGGGAGAACTTCTTCGTCAACGAGCGGCGACGGAAAATCGATTACGACCGCCAGGAGCGGAAAGGCTACTTCTGGCGCACCTACGACCAGCAGGAAATCGACCGGATCGAGGTGGACGCCGACGGACACACCGAGGGCTACGAATGCAAATGGCAGGATCAATCCTACCGTCCCCCCGCCGCATGGTCCAAGGCCTATCCCGAAACGAAAATCCACCTCGTGCACCGTCAAAATTTCATGACCTACGTCTCGTGACAACGCCCCCTCGGACTCAATTGCACGCGCTTCATGCCTCAAGCCCGACGAATCGCCAAGGTCAACAATCTCGCATGATTATCGATCTCCATATTCCAGATCAGCAATGAGCCACCATCTTAAGAAAGTCCGTATTAAGAACTACCGCTCTATCGTCGATATCGAGCTTTGGAGGAAGGGTTCGATCGAGCAGATGATTGGGATTGATGTGAAAAACGATCCGACTGCGATCCCACAAAAGTGCCTCGATCTTCAGGAACAAGGAGGTGGAGCGTTGGATTATGAAGATGAATGCGGCGCTTTCTGCGAATGGCTCAATTCCTGAATTTCCTCATGTGTTTCAACAACCTTCCCCCCTCGTGAGATTGAAATGAGCACTCTGCCGAAGAAGCCGCAATCTGCCTTCCGCGTCCTGCACACAGCGGACTGGCACCTTGGCAAGTTGCTGAACGACAAATCCCGAGACGAGGAGCACCAGCGCTTCCTCGACTGGCTTCTGGATGTTGTGAAAGTGCAGGAGGTCGATGCGATCATTCTTGCCGGCGATGTCTTCGACACGGCAAATCCCCCCCAGTCGGCTCTGGCTCGCTACTATGATTTCGTCTCTGGGCTATTCCGGCAGGGAAACTGCGCGCTGGTCGTCATCGCTGGAAACCACGACTCCGCCGCCCAGCTCGAAGCACCGAAGCAGGCCCTCCATGCCTTGAGCACCCACGTTGCAGGATTTCTTGCCGAAGTCCCCGAAAACCGAATCCTCTGCCTTCCCTCCGCCGAGAATCCACAGGTAGCCATTGCCCTGCTTCCCTTCCTGCGCGACCGGGACCTGCGGGTCGGGAAGGGCGGCGAAGGTGCTGACGAGATCCGAGCCCAGATAGTGGCTGGAATTAAGGAGCGCTATGAGGAAGCGGCCAAGGCAGCAGCAAACATCACTTGCCCCGTTCTCGCTACCGGTCACCTGACCGTTCTCGGAGCATCGACCTCCGATAGCGAGCGAGACATTCACATCGGTGGTTTGGGAGCGATCACCTCAGATAGCTTCCCGGATACCTTCTCCTACGTGGCGCTCGGTCACCTGCACCGCCCACAAGCGACTGACGACGCCAACCGTGTTCGCTACGCCGGATCACCAATCGCTCTGAGCTTCAGCGAAACATCGGACATCAAAGAGGTGCGGATCCTCGACGTGACGAAGGAAGGCATCGCCCAACACGGCCTTCCGATTCCGGTCAGTCGAAAGCTGGAACAAATCCGGACCACCAACGCGGAACTTGAAGAGGTTCTCGGCCGGTTCACCCCTGACCCCGGAGAACTCCGCACGTGGGCTGAGGTGGTAGTCGAAGACGCCACTCTTGAGGACGACTTGATCGAGCGCGTCAACAAGCTGACGGAGAATCGCGAATTCGACGTATTGAAGGTCATGCGCGGCCGGTCCGTCGCGATCACTGGCATGAGCGTCGGCGATGCCACGGACGACGAGGCCATCGAAAGCCTGCTCGACCAGCCCAGCCAAGTGTTTGAGCACCTGCTTGCAAAGCATGAACAGCTCGACGCGAGTGAGATTGAGGAACTGAAGGCAGCCTTCGCTGTTTTGATGGATCTCGATGCGCAATCCGAACCGATCGGAGCCTCATGAAGATCCTCCGCATCCGTCTCTCCAATCTCAATTCGTTGAAGGGCACGCACGAACTCGACCTGACCGCCGAGCCGCTCGCCAGCGCCGGACTCTTCGCGATCACCGGACCGACTGGTGCCGGCAAATCGACACTACTCGATGCCGTCACCCTTGCCTTCTATGGCAAGGCGGCTCGGTATGGCAATGAGTCGAACCCCGAGCACGTGATGAGCCGGCATTGCGGCGAATGTTCAGCGGAAGTGGAATTCGAGGTCCCGTCGGGGACTTACCGAGCCGTTTGGGAGCGGCATCGCGCCGGAAAAAAGGCCGCCGGAAAGCTCCAACAGCCGAAACGTTACATCTACGACGCAGCCGGTGAGCCGCTTGCGCAGCAGATTCGCGAGGCCGAGCAAAAGATCGAGGATCTCCTCGGATTAAACTACGACCGCTTCCTCCGCAGCGTCTTGCTGGCCCAGGGGGACTTCGCCCGATTCCTCAAGGCGAAGGCCGACGAGCGCGCCGAGCTGCTGGAGAGCCTCACCGGCACAGCCATCTACTCGAGACTCGGACGACTCACTCACACCGAGGCCAGCCAGCGCGAAATTGCCCTCGCTCAGAAAGAGGCCGGTCTGGAGCAGATCGCCGTGCTCGACGGCGACCAGCGACTCGAGCTGGAAGGCGTCATCAGGCAAGGAGAAGAACAACGCGGGAAACTCAAGACTGCGATCGAATCGGGAGCGGATCTGCTCGGGAAGATTTCCCGCCTGGAGGACGCAAGGAAGAAAGAGCGGGAAGCTGCCGCCGAACAGACCGATATCGATGACAAACGCAAAGCCGCCGAAGCCGATCTCGAACGCCTGCGACTTCATCGCTTAACCGTCCCGTTTGCGGGAGACCTCGCCACGCTCGAGGCGGCTGACGCCAGCTCGAAAACGGCCTCAACAAATCTTGAGAGAGCGGAAACGGCCTATTCGACGGCCAAGTCCAATCTCCTGAACGCAAACCAACTGCTGCGCGCCGCGACGGAGTCGGCCCTCACCTCCTGCCAGCGGGAAGCGACAAAGGCGGAGGAGGCCGTCGCGAAGGAAACCACGGCCGCATCGGATGCGCGATCCTGGCTGGATGCACACAAGCCCGATGCCGCGTTGGCCGACCAGGTCGGTGATCTGGCGGCCGCGATCGGGGAGCTCAAGAATGCGCGGGGTTCAGCTTACCGCGACTGGGCACAGTGGAGACAGGCCGCGACCAAGATGCTGCCCGACGATGCCGGCGCTCTTCCCGGGACCCTGGAGGGCACCAAGGAGACTCAGCTTGAGGAAAACCTCACCGCCTTCCTCGCAAAGGCGCGCACAATCCTCAGCGGACTGGATGCCGCCGTTAAACAGGCGAAGAAGCAACTCGATCTCCGCAATGATCACCTTGAGAAGACCAAACTCGTGGCGAAGCTCGAAGATCATCGTCCCGCGCTCGAGAGTGGTGAGCCTTGTCCGCTGTGTGGTGCTTTGGAGCATCCTTATGCCGAAGGCGCATCGCCCAGCACCGAACTCGCCGAACTCGTGGCTGAGGTCACCAAAGCGACCGAGCAACTCAACGCGGCCCAAGATGCCTATCGATCATTTTCGGCAACACTCCTGCAGCTCACTTCTGACCAAGACGAGCTGATCGCAGACATTCGTCAGCTCGAGGCCAGCGGCAACCAACTCGAGCGTCTCCTTCAGCCGCTCGCGATCCCGGTCCCCGCCTCTGGAGCTGAGGACAACCTGCGAAGTGGCCTTCAAACGCGAGAGCAGGCTTATCGCGGACACCTCAAGGCTGAGACGGACGCCAACCGGCGCAAATCTGAAGCGGAGAACACCGCCAAAAACGCCAAAAACGCTGCGGCGCACCTCCTTCAGAAGATCAGCAAGCTCCCGACCTTGCCGGCCTCGACCGCAATCGAGCCGGCGGCAGCCGAGCGTCTCCCCTCGGTTCCCGATGCCGAAGATGCTTACGCCACCGCGGCGACGAAAGAGAAGACGACCGCATCTCAGCTAACCGATCGCGGGAAGGACTCGAAGGATGCGGAGGATGCTCTCGCAAAGATAAAAGAACCGTTGGAGGCATCAGTCGCCGATTCCGAATTCAAGACGCTCGACAAGCTCCGCGACGCGAGGCTCGCGCCCGAAACGGCCACCGCAATCGAGAACCTCGATAGTCAGCTCAAAAACCGGGCGACTGCCGCGGGCGCTCTCATCAAGCAGGCCGGTCAGGACATTGCCAGACTCATCGAAGCAAAGGTGCTTGAGGGAGAAGAGGCACAAACCTTCCGCCTCGCCCAGGAGAAGCGAAAAAAAGAAAGCGACGAGCTTCTGGGAGAGTTGGCAACCCGCCGCAGCCAGCTCAAGACCGACGACGACAACAAGAAGCTGAGAAAGAAGCACGAACTCGCGCTGGAGGAGGACCGCAAGACTCTGGTCGTCTGGCGGCGGCTGCGTGAGCTCATCGGCTCTCACGACGGCAGCAAATTTCGCCGCTACGCCCAATCAATCTCGCTCGATATTCTCACCCGACACGCGAACCGCCACCTTGCCAAACTCAGCGACCGTTACCTGATTTGCCGCGACGAGGAAGAAGCCCTGAATCTCCAGATCGAGGATCTCCACCAGGCCGGGGTCAAGCGCCCCATGGCCAGTCTCTCGGGTGGCGAGAGTTTCCTCGTCAGTCTCGCCTTGGCCTTGGGTTTGTCGGACCTCGCCGGCCGGACCGTGCGAATCGATTCCCTGTTTGTTGACGAGGGCTTTGGGAGCCTCGACCCGGAGACACTGGAAGTCGCGATCTCCGCTCTGGAGAGTCTCCGCCAGGATCACAAGACCGTTGGAGTGATCTCCCACGTCGCCCTGCTCAAGGAGCGGATCGGGACTCAGATCATCGTCGAGAAGAACTCGGGGGGAGTCAGCCGAATCCGCGTCGCCCCTGAAAATTTCGTGAAATGAATACCTCCGCCCTCAAATCCTTTGCCCCCGCCGTTCGCCGCCAACTCATGGAGGCCATCGAGCGTCGTCTCGACTACGTTCTCGAGACGGACACCGCTGACCTTCGCGAGGCAGCGGACCAGGTCGCCAACCTGCGACGGCAGGCGGAACTCGACCGCCCGGCTCTCATCGACCGCGTGGCCTACACGTGGTTCAACCGCCTCGCCGCCCTCCGCTTTCTGGATGCCCGGGACTGGCATCCCTTTCGCGCCCGCGTCCTCACGGCGGCCAGCGCGGAAGAAACCCAGCCGGAATTGCTCAAGCTCACGCGCACCGGAGCCCTCCCGGCTGAGTTGGGGCCTCACACCGATTCAGGCCGCCTGAACGACATTCTCGATGGCCGGATCCCATCAAGCGATCCTCAGGGCGAAGTCTATCGCCACCTCGTTCTCGCCACGTGCCGCTTCTATCACGACCTCCTCCCGAATCTCTTCGAGCGACTGAACGACGAGACCGAGCTGCTCCTGCCGGACGACCTGCTCACCGCCACATCCGTCGCCGAAGGCTTCCGCACCGAGATCACCGATGACGATTGCGCCGAAGTGGAAATCCTCGGCTGGCTCTACCAGTTCTACATTTCGGAGAAAAAGGATACCGTCATGGCCCGCAAGAGCGCCGTGCCCACCGAGGACATCCCCGCCGTCACCCAGCTCTTCACCCCGCACTGGATCGTCCGCTACCTCGTCGAAAACTCCCTCGGCCGCCTCTGGCTGCTTAATCGCCCCGGCTCCCGGCTGCGCGAGCACATGCCCTACTACATCGAGGGCGAAAAGAACGCCCCCGGCGGCTCGCCGGACGACTTCCTCAAAATCACCAAACCCGAGGAAATCCGCCTGTGCGATCCCGCCGTCGGCAGCGGGCACATGCTCACCTACGCCTTCGACCTGCTCACCCTCATCTACGAGGAGGAAGGCTACGCGCCCACCGAGATCCCCGCCCTCATCCTGCGGCACAATCTGCACGGGCTGGAGATCTGCCCCCGCGCCGCCCAGCTCGCCGAGCTGGCCCTCGTCTTCAAGGCCCGGGAAAAGTCCCGTCGCTTCTTCCAGCCGGAACACCTCGTCCGGCCCCGCATCATCGAGCTGCGCGACGTGCGCTTCGCGGAAAACGAGCTGCGCGACTACATCCACGCCCTCGGGCTGGGCGACCTCTTCAATCAGCCCATGCTCCGGCTTCTCCACCAGTTTGAGGAGGCGAAGAACTTCGGCTCCCTCATCCAACCGTGCCTCGACGAACGGGCCATCGCCGACGTCCGCCGCGCAATCGAGGCCAAGGACCTCGGCGGCCAGCTCTTCCTGCGCGAGACGCACCTCAAAGTCCTGCGCGTGCTCGAACAAGCCGAGGCGCTCACCCAGCGGTATCACGTCGTCGTGGCCAATCCGCCGTATATGGGTAACAAGGCGCAACCGAAGCCTCTTAAGCAGCTACTAGAACAATCGTTCCCGTCGGGAAAACCGGACCTGTTTTCAGCTTTCGTCTTGAGAAATCAGAGCCTCGCGCTTCCGCAGGGACACTTGGGATTTATGACGCCATTTACGTGGATGTTCATCACAACCTATTCTGAATTTCGCCGTGAGATTTTGACGAATGCGTGGCTCCAGTCTCTCATCCAGCCCGAATATCATTCATTCTTCGACTCCGCCTTCGTTCCAATATGCTGTTTTGTCCTTCGCTCCATGCGGAGCAACGCGCCCGCCGTTTTCATTGACCTGAGCGAACATTATGGTGGTGACGTTCAATCGGTTAAGGCTCTGGAGGCAATTCAGGACCCCAAATGTCCATGGCGGCACAAGGTTAGAGCGAGTGCATTCCTTGCAATTCCCGGCTCACCGATAGCGTTTAATTTCAGTCCGAAGCTCCTCAATGCGTTCGGTGCTTTCCCTTCGCTGGGAGAACTTGTCCCTGTCAAAGAGGGTTTGAATACGGGAGACAACGAACGATTCCTGAGATTCTGGCAGGAGGTAAGCCATGACCAGATTTGCATTCGCCGTCCACGCGACACTGACTACCGCGCCGAGTCGTTCCGAGTTCGATGGTTTCCCTGTAACAAGGGCGGGCCGTTCCGTCGCTGGTATGGCAACAACGAATACGTCATCGACTGGAAAGATGATGGAGCGGAAATGAAAGAGTTCCGAGACCCAAGCGGCAAACAGTTAGCCGCGCTCCGAAATCTTCAATTTCTATTCAAGCAGGGCCTTACCTGGTCAGGTGTTTCGCTCGCTGGCTTTAGCGCACGCGAGTTCCCTCACGGCTTTGCATTCAACAGTGCTGGACGGTCATTGTTCACAACCGAGTTGAACCACAAGTGGCTTCTTGGTGCTCTCAATTCCGCAGTTAGTTTCAAAGTCCTCAACGTTTTGGCGCCGACAATGAGTGTAACAGTCGGCGTGGTAGCAAGCCTTCCCATCCCGCCGCAGAACGAGGGCATGCTGTCACAAGTGACTCCAGTGATTGATGAAGCTTCTGGCTTGATGCGCGCCGACTGGGACAACTTCGAGACCTCGTGGGACTTCCGCGACCAGCCGTTGCTGCGGCCGGGGCAGAAGGGCGCGACGCTGGAGGCGAGCTGGCGGAATTGGGAGGCGCAGAGCACCGCCGCCATCCGCCGGATGCAGGAGCTGGAGACGGAGAACAACCGGCTCTTCATCGCCGCCTACGGCCTCGACGGCGAGTTGCAGCCCGAAGTGCCCGAGGCGCAGATCACCCTCGCCCGCGCGGAAGCCCCCAAGGACGCTGTAGCGCTCCTATCCTACGCCGTCGGCGTGATGTTTGGGCGTTATTCGTTGCTCGTGCCCGGTTTGGTGCTGGCGAACGCTGGGGATACCTTGGACGATTATTGGCGTATCGTCCGAACAAATTATGAATTAGGAAGTATGAATGATGAAGGAAAGCCAGCGGCTGCCGCCGATCCGGATTTCATAATTCATAATTCATCCTTCATACCTGACCAAGACGGCATCATCCCCGTGCTCGATGGCGAGTGGTTCGAGGACGACATCGTGGCCCGCACCCGCGATTTCCTCCGCGCCACCTTCGGCGAAGCCACCCTCAACGAGAACCTCCGCTTCGTCGAAGACTCCCTCGGCAAGTCCCTGGAGAAGTATTTTCTCACCGACTTCTACAAAGACCACCTCCAGACCTACAAGAAGCGCCCCATCTACTGGCTCTTCGCCAGCCCGAAACGCGGTTTCAGCGCCCTCGTTTACCTGCACCGCTACAACCGCGACACCTGCAACACCCTCCTCAACAACTACCTCCGGCCCTACCTCAAAAAAGTCGAAGCCCGCCTCGCCCACCTCACCGAAGTCGAGGCCACGGCCGAGAGCGCCCGAGACAAGACCGCCGCCCGCAAAGAAGCCGAAAAGCTCCGCAAGACCCTCAAAGAATGCCAGGACTGGGAGCGCGAAATCGTCCTCCCGCTCGCCCAACAGCGCATCGAACTCGACCTCGATGACGGCGTAAAGGTAAACTACCAGAAATTCCCCGGCCTACTGGCCACGATCCCTGGTCTGGCGAAAAAGGAGGATATGTGAGCGCGAAGCGGAAAAAGGTGAGGGCTCAAAAAAGTTCCCAAAAAGGGAACCTTTTTATTGACCCGGTCCAAAATCCGCTTCAAGGTGGAATGAGAGTCATCGCACACAGGGCGCTGCGGGAATTCTGGGAAGAACACGCCGATGCAGAACAGTCGCTCAAATCGTGGTTTAAGGAAGCCACTGATACTCGTTGGAAAGAACCCAACGACATCAAGCGACTCTACCCTTCGGCGGACATCCTTCCAGGAAACAGGATCGTCTTCAATATCAAGGGCAACACTTACCGTCTCATTGTGAAAATCCACTACAACACCGGCATCGTCTTTATCCGCTTTGTTGGAACACACGCCGAATACGACAAGATTGATGCCGAAACCATTTGAACCTGCCATGAAAGCAAAAATTATCCGCGATGAGGAAACCTACGAGAAGGCCCTGGCCGTTGTGGAAACCCTGATGGATGCTGCACCTGGGTCTCCACAGGAGGAGGAATTGGAGCTCTGGTCGCTGCTCATCGAAGAATACGAAAAGAAGCAGCACCCCATCGAAGACCCAGACCCGATCGAAGCCATTCGTTTCCGAATGGATCAGCTTGGCCTCCAGCGCAAGGATCTGGAGGGTGTCATAGGGCCGAAGAGCAAGGTATCCGAGGTGCTGAACGGGAAGCGTCCGCTCAGCCTGTCAATGATTCGGGCTTTGCACACCAAACTTGCCATTCCGGTCTCAGTCTTGGTCCGTGAGATTGCGACCATCAAAACCGGGAAAACGGCAACCATTGGGAGACGCTTCAAATGCGGAACGTCCAAATCCCATGCCGCGCCTGAGCCAAGTCGGAAACGGAAACCCGTATTCACTTAATTCTCGGAGATTCTCCACATGGCACTCATCCCCAAGCGTCTTGGTCGGCAGCGCCTTTCCCGTGACCTCGGTGACGGTGTGAAGATCAACTACCGGAAGTTTCCCGGCCTAGTGGCGAAGGTTCCGGGATTGGAGAAGAAGGGGTAATCGATGTCCATGTCGCCCCATCCATCCAACTTCAGCTTCGAAACTTCCGACGCGTTCGGTTGGAGTGGATTTGCCGAAAAGCTTGAATCCTTTTGGAATGTGGAAGGCGGCTCCGGCCCAAGCTACAAATTCTACCGGTTCCTGCAGAAGTTCCGGCAGGTTTACGAAGTGCACAATGAGGAGGCCTCCGTTGACGGCCTGGGCAACTTCACTGCCGTGCTGGACGGGCAACAACGCCTTACTTCGATCTGGATCGGATTAAAGGGCAGCTACGCCTACAAGGAAAAGAGACTCCACTGGAACAACGACGAACGGTGCCTTCCCTCCCGCCAACTCTACCTGAACAAGGCACTGAATATATTCATCCGGATCAACAGCGGCGGACAGCCGTTGAATTTCTCTGATCTCACCATGTCCATCGCCGTTTCGAACTGGCAGGCGAAGGACGCCCGGAAGGAAATCCACGCATTGGTGGACAGTGTGCGCGGGATCGGCTTTTCGATTTCCAAGGATCTTATCTTCAAGGCTTACCTCTACCTTTGCAGCAGGGACATCCGTTTCAAGGCCACGAATTTCTCCGCCGACAACGCCCATAATTTCGAGAAGGACTGGGAAAAGATCCGCGACGCCATCCTGGCCAGCTTCGAACTCGTCCGGGACTTCGGCTACAATGAATTCACTCTCACGTCCAAAAACGTGGTCATCCCGGTCATTTGCTATCTTTACCACCGAGGCATCTACGGGGACTTTGGCACCAGCGTCAAATACAGGGCGGACCGAGAAACGATCCAGAAGTGGCTCCACATCATGCTGCTAAAACGGGTCCTTGGTGCTGGTGGTGCCGACGGGCTTCTCTCACAGGTCCGGCGGGCGTTTACGGACGACGTTCTTTCCAATGAGCCGATCAAGCCCGCTATTCAGAGTTTCCCTGCTGCCGAAATTAATTGGCAACTGAAGCGCGACATGAGCGTGGGCGAGGAATTCATTCAAGATCTCCTCGGCACACAAAAGGACGACCGATACGCATTCTGTATTCTCGCGCTGCTGAATCCGCAGCTCGACTACAGGAACAACGATTTTCACCTCGATCATCTTCATCCGATCTCGGGATTTACAAAGAAGGCAGCCGCTGCGCTGAAGCTCTCCCCCGATGATGAGGAGATTTTCCTGTCTTCCGAGTGGAACAACAGCATCGTCAACCTTCAGATGCTGGACTCCAACGAGAACATGTCCAAGCAGGCCAAGAGTCTGGAAGATTGGGTGACGCTTGAAACAAAAAAGAAAGAGCGAGCGGCATTCCTTGACCGCTGTATCATCCCGCAAAAATCCAGCCTTCAGCTTGATGATTTTGCGACATTCGCCAAAGAGCGAGATGCCTTGCTGACCGAAAAGCTCTCTGGCCTGCTGAAATGACTCAATCGATGAGCCGCATCCAAGACAGTCTCCAACAGAGCTTCCGCCGCCACCGACTCGTGTTCTGGTACGACGTTGCGGGTGAGTGGCGATCAGATTTCGAATCATTTGCCGAAGAAGGCGTTTCGAAACTCTCGGTCGAAGGCAACGAGTTCGGCATCAAGGTCAAAATCCTTCGTCATCCTGATTCCAGACAGAGGTTCCTCATTTACAGCTCCGCCGCTCGCCCCCCGGAAGAAGAGAACTGGCTTCTCGATCTCTTGCTCCAGGGCCATGAATTCAAAGCTGATCGTGCTTCGTTGGCGATCCAGGAAGTCGGGCTGCCCTACGAGTTCCGCAACCTGGCCGAAGACCACGGTCCGTTCTTCAAGAGCTCCAAACGGACATCCGCGCTCGGAGAATCAATTTCCAAGGGAGATACCCAGGACGGAGTTAGAATGCAGATGATGGGAATTCTCGCGGGTGCCCCGCCAGAGATCGACGCCATCCTTCTGAAACTCCTTCAAAAATCGTCCGAGGTGGAGATGTTCGATCCCGTCGAGGACTGTCTCGGGAGTTCCGGCTTGGTGAGTCACTTCTGGAAAGCTGTCGAACGCGTCTTCGCCTACGCATCGGGTCAACCCTCGCTCCGGGATTTCCTGGTGACTCTGTTCCGCTCCGCCAATCCATTTGATCCGCAGGTGAAACTTCCGGCCCATGCGAGAGTCTTCCTCCAGCGCTGGACCCAGAATAGCGCCCATGAGCAATCGTTCCGGGAAACGGCGAGCCGGATGGAGAAAGAACTGCAAATCGGGTCCCACCTGGAATCTCTCAGAAATCCAGTCGATCTCGGCGAATCCGACACGTTTGAGATTTTCGACAAGTATCTCATTCACTCGCTCTGCCGCACATTCGAAGACGGTGGCTTGCCGGCTGCAATCCGACAGACCTGTCAGCGGCGCAAAGTCTCGTTCTGGTATCCGCAGCACCGGAATGGATATCTTGCGTTGGACCGGGCTGCGGAGATGCGCGAACTGATCGATGGTGCTGAGCTGCAAATCGACTCCCTCGCATCGGGAATTGATCGCTACACCACGACCTGGTGGAGAATTGATCGGGCTTACCGGGAATTCTGCCTTCATTGCAGACGATATGGGCAGGTCAATGTCCTGGAACAGGTCGCTGAGTGGGTTGAGAAGTCGTACATCACAAATTTTCTCCTTCCTCTCGCAGATGCCTGGGGTGACCGAGTGCGGGATCTTTCGAAATGGAAAATCGACTCGATCCCTGCTCAACGGGAGTTTTTCACGAAATTCGTCAAACCCTTCCTGGATCGGGAACAAAAGCTGTTCGTCATCATCTCCGATGCGCTTCGATTCGAGGCGGCAGCCGACGTCTCGCAACGACTCGAATCCGAAAACCGTTATTCGGCTGAGGTCAGTCCAATGCTGGCGTCCCTGCCCTCCTACACCCAACTCGGAATGGCCTCGTTGCTGCCTGGCGCGGAGTGGGCGGTCAATCCAGCAGATCAGTCAGCCCAAGTCGATGGCCGGAACGCAACCGGAACCGAAAATCGGCGAGAAATTCTCCAAGCCGCGCTGCAGGGAAAAGGCACCGCAATTCTGGCCGAGCATTTTCTGGCACTGAACTCCAAGACCGAGGGCCGCGCCCTCCTGAAAGATCACGATGTCATCTACATCTACCACAACGTCATCGATAAAATTGGGGACTCGGCGATGACTGAGTCGAAGACCACTGACGCGGTGGAGTCAGCTTTTGACGAATTGATTCAGATCGTGAAGAAGGTCGCGGCTATCAACTGCAATAACATGGTGCTCACCGCCGACCACGGTTTCCTGTTCCAACAGGATCCCGTGCATGAGTCAGACACGGTCGCTCTACCGGCGAGATCCGACGTCTTTGCGCAACAGCGGAGATTTTTGATCGCAAAGGAAATTGAGAAGGGTCCGGGGGTCAAAGTCTTTTCCTCAGAAGCACTCGGGCTCTCCGGGGAATGGTCCGCCGCGTTTCCTGTATCGCTGGGACGCTTTCCGCTCAAGGGATCGGGAAAGCGCTACGTCCATGGAGGATTTAGCCTGCAAGAGGTCATCGTTCCAGTCGTTCGGATTCACAAGGCCCGCGCCGATGACACCGGTCGAGTCGATGCCGATTTGCTGCGGGTGCCGTCGAAAATCACGACTGGGCAAATTTCTCTGGCAATCTACCAGGAACAGCCAATCACTCTGAAACTTTTGTCCCGCCAATTAAAGGTCGGAGTCTTCGCTCGAACCGATGATGGGAAGGAAACCGAACTCTCTGACATCAAGTCGGTTCTCTGTGAATCGAAGGAGTCGGAACCGCGACTCCGCGAAACGATCGTCAATCTGGCAATCACGGCAGCAATCGATCAATTCAACAACCGAACCGTCGAAATCCGGCTTCTGGAGATCTTACCGGGCACGAATCAGTCCGTGATATACAAGCGTTACCCGATCAAAGTCCAAAAATCCTTCACCTCCGATTTTGATGACGCCTGAATCCACCGATCCCGCCTTCGACCCGATCGAAGCGGTCCTCGCACGTCCCAACAATCTTGGCGCGCTGGATCGCAAGATCGTCGATGCATTCCCTGGGCTCGTCGTTCGGAAGGATTTGACCAAAGGGCTCAAGCAGAACGCCGTCGTCCCGACCTACGTCCTCGAGTATCTCCTCGGACAGCACTGCGCGACGGATGACCCGCAAGCCATGAAGTCCGGTATGGAATCGGTGCAGCGCATCCTCGCCAAGCACTACGTCCACCGGAACGAGGCCGAACTCATCAAATCCACCATCAAGGAACGGGGACGTCACAAGGTGATCGACAAGCTCACCGTCGAACTCAATGACCGCGGCGGATTCTACGAGGCCGAGTTCACCAACCTTGGGTTGAAGAAGGTCCCGATCTCAGACGATTTCATCCGACGCTACCCGAAGCTGCTGGTCGGCGGCATCTGGTCAATCGCGGACGTGACCTACGAGGTGTCCGATGACACCAAACGAAGCCCATGGCAGATCGATTCCCTCAAGCCTATCCAGGTTGCCAACGTGGACTACGACGAATTCCTCGCCGCCCGCGAGAAGTTCACAACCGAAGAGTGGATGGACCTCCTCATGCAGAGCATGGGATTCAATCCCGAACTCTTCTCCAGACGAGCCAAATTGATGGTCCTCATCCGCCTCGTCCCATATTGCGAACGGAACTACAACCTGATCGAACTCGGACCGAAAGGAACGGGCAAGTCTCACATCTACGCCGAGTTCTCGCCCCACGGCATTCTCATTTCTGGAGCGGAGGTCAGCGTCGCGAAGCTCTTCGTCAACAACTCCTCTGGCAAGATTGGGCTTGTCGGCTACTGGGACAACGTCTGCTTCGACGAGTTCGCCGGGAAGGACAAGAAGGTCGACAAGGCCATCGTCGACATCATGAAGAACTACATGGCCAATCGATCCTTCTCCCGAGGAATCGAACAGTTGTCGGCCGAGGCCAGCATGGTTTTCATGGGCAATACCCGGAAGTCGGTCGCCTATATGCTCAAGCACGCTCATTTCTTCGAGCAGCTACCGGACAAATACATCGACTCCGCATTTCTGGACCGTCTGCACGCTTTCAACCCAGGGTGGGAGGTCGCACCTGTCAGAAACGAACTGTTCGCTGACGGCTACGGTTTTATCGTCGATTATCTCGCCGAGATCCTCAAACGCCAGCGATCCGAGGACTTCACGAGCGCCTATCAGGACGGCTTCGAAATCGTCTCTGAAGTTTCTACCCGCGATCAAACCGGATTTGAAAAGACCTTTTCGGGGCTCATGAAGATCCTTCATCCCACCGGTAGAGCAAGCAAGACGGAGATCGAGGAACTCCTGAACTTCTCAATGGAATGCCGCCGTCGAGTCCGGGAACACATCCTGAGAATCGATGACACCTTCAAGCGGCATGAATTTATTTATCGGGACAAAGAAGGCGGGAAGCAAACCGAGGTCCTGACTCCGGAGGAGCTCCAGTATC
>Ga0351866_10198_pt1 | contig 19464 bp, 15 predicted proteins | sample TotcelFGM3001L11_FD_206783 | JGI IMG/M metagenome (GOLD analysis project Ga0351866, IMG submission 206783) | Enriched cells from coal bed in the Powder River Basin, Montana, United States - Total cells FGM rep2 HSBNCT.FGM.300.1.L11 ...
CTCAAAGAAGGGAAAAGAGCAAAGAAAGAAGCGGCGGATCTTGCTTAACGCTCTGCCCGCGATTCCGTTTGAAATCGTCACGCAGTAGTTGTTGGTTGCAGCAACAAAGCACACAGCAAGTGAGGGCATCTAATGAAGAAAATTTCTCGTGTTTTCGTCGTCCTGTCAGTCCTCAGTTCGACGCTTGGTCCAAACGTCCTCGCAAACGAACAAGGCGAGACTCAACCGCTCGAGTTGTCGAAGATGGGTCTGATGTTCGTCGGTGGACGTGAAGTGGAAATGCCTGGCGGAGGACGATTCGGTGGCGGTGGCAAACAAACTCAAATTGCCGGGCAAGCCCCGGTCCACTACTTGATTCCGCCAACCGAGAAACGTGAAGGTAAACTGCCAGTGATCATGGTTCCCGGCATGGGACTGACGTCGTACCTCTATCTCAGTACACCCGATGGTCGCGATGGATGGGCTCAGATATTCGCCAGAGCCGGCTATCCAGTGTACGTGTTCGACGAACCGTATAACGCCATCTCCGGATTCGAGGTAGGCAAATTCAACGAAGTGAAAGCCGGCACGGCCGATGTCAGCGAGCTGCCCAACATCATGTTGTGGGCCAACGAGATCACCTGGCGACGGTGGGGCATCGGGCCGGAACCGGGCGTGCCCGCCGAGAATACGCAGTTTCCCGTCGAGCACATTGCGCAGTTCCACGCTTCCATGACTCCCGTGATCAGCGGAGGCGGCCGTCGCGGCGGGGCGGCTGGAGGCAGTTTCGCGGGTCGCCGCGGCGGCCGAGCGGGCGGATCGACGGAATCAGCCCCCGCGGGGCGGCGCGGCCGCGGCGGTCGAGGCGTTGCATTCGGCAATCCGGCTGGCGACGAAAACGGCGTCGTCACCAGTGGCAATCCGAAAGTTGACGCTTTGATCGAATTGCTGGAAAAAGTCGGGCCGGCGACGCTGATCCTCCATTCCGCCTCGGGCCCCACCGGTTTCGAAACCACTCGGCTGCGGCCCGAGCTTGTCAAGGCCATTGTGGCCGTCGAAGTCACCGGCTCGCCCACTGATCCCGAGGACATCGCCGAACACTTCGCCGACAAGCGATTCATCGGAGTCTATGGTGACAATTTTGATTTGCGGCCCATGCAAGGGCGCTACGAAGCCAGCGTGAAGATGGCCGAAGAAATCAACGCGGCAGGCGGCAAGGCCGACGTGATCTGGCTTCCCAAACTTGGCATCGAAGGCAATTCCCATCTACTCATGCAAGACAACAACAACGACGAAATCGCTCGGATGATTATCGAGCATTTGCAGCGGTAGGGGCAACATAAGCGGCGGTTCTTCGTAAAATCATGAGATCGTGCGTGGAACCGTCCGTCCGTTTTCTTCGTTTCGCACGTCCGCGGATTCAAATCAATCGGAATGGGCGTGTTCACTGGGAAGATGATGATCCGGCCTTGCTCGTACGATGCTTACTTGAATTGCTCGGCTAGGTGCAGCGGAGCGGATGGGCCGGAGATCTCTGGAGCCTCCTGGTCGCCGATCTTCTCGTAGACCTTGCGACCGAATTTGAAGAACAGGGCCGGTGTGACGATTTGGTCCAGCAGCGTCGACATGAGCAGACCGCCGATCACGACGATGGCCAGCGGATGCAGGATCTCCTTGCCGGTTTGGCCGGCTCCAAAAGCCAAGGGCACCAGGCCGATCACGGTCGTCAGGGCGGTCATCAGAACAGGCGCGAGTCGCTCGAGGCTGCCGCGGATGATCATCTGCTCGCCGAAGACCTCGCCCTCGTACTTCATCAGGTGGATGTAATGCGAGATCATCATGATGCCGTTTCGGCTGACGATGCCGATCAGCGTAATGAAACCGACCCAATGGGCCACCGACAGGACGGTCGCTCCGATCCAGATTCCCGGAACTTCCCACCAATCGGCTCCCGCCAGTGCTTCCGCGGTCGGGCGGTTCACCAAGAGCAACGCGACGATCGAACCCATGGCCGCCTGCGGAATGTTGGCCATCACTTGGATCGCGGCCCGCCAGGAAGCGAGGCACTTGTAAAGCAGTAGGAAAATGGTGGCCGTCGCGAAACTGCCCAGCAGGAACAACCGGCGGTTGGCATCCTGCCGGGCCTCGAATTGGCCGCCGTACTCGACGAAGTAGCCGTCTTTGAGAAGGGGCTTGATCTTTTCATCGACGGCCCGTTGGATGTCGTGAACCACGCTCACCAGATCGCGTCCTGCCGTGTTGCATTGCATGACGATCCGTCGTTGGACGTTTTCCCGATTGATGGTATTGGGGCCTTGCGTGGCGACCACATCGGCGACCGTACCCAGCGCAACGCGCGAACCATCGGGCGTGCCGATCAACGTCGAGCGGATCGCGTCGATGTCGTTGCGAGCCTCCTCGTCAAACCAAACCACCAGGTCGAAAACCTGCTGGCCCTCCAGCACCTGCGAGACGGTGCGCCCCTGCAGGGCCGTTTCCAGGGCTTTTGCCACGTCGGCCGGAGCGAGCCCGTAGCGGGCAGCTTCCTGCCGGCGAATGGTGACACGCACCTGGGGAATGTCGACCTGCGGTTCAATCTGCAGGTCGACCACGCCGGGAACCTCGGCCATTGCCTCGGCGATATCCTGGCCGCGGTCGCGAAGTTCTTCGATGTCGCGGCCGTACAGCTTGACGGCGATCTGCGAGCGGATGCCGGACATCATGTGATCGAGACGATGCGAAATCGGCTGACCGATATTCACCTTGACGCCGGGAACCTCGGCCACGATGTCGCGAATCTCCGCCAGGACCGCGTCGCGCGGTCGGCCGACGACGTCGACTCCGAATCCGTGCAATCCGGGAATGGCACGGAGCACGGCGTAGTGGATGCCGGGCTTGGGGTGTTCCGGCTGGATCAGCCCGACGTCGATTTCCGAGAAGTTCACGTTCTCGGCGTGCTCGTCCAGTTCGGCCCGGCCGGTGCGACGGGAAACGTGTTTCACTTCCGGAATCTCCGCCAGCAAACGCTCGATCCGGCCTGCGATCCGGTTGGATTCCTCCATGCTTACGCCGGGAGGCGCCATGGCGGCGATCGTGAGCGACCCTTCGTTGAACGGCGGCAGGAACTCGCCGCCCATCCAGGCGATACACGAGACGGAAATCGCCATCAACCCGGTTACCACGACAAGCACGGCCGTGCTATACCGCAACGTGAATCGCAACAGATGTGTGTCCGCCCACTTCAGCCAGCGGAGCAGCAGCGGATCGTTCTTCCGCATGAGGAAGTTGGCTCCGGGAAGCAGGTAGGATGCGAGCACCGGCGTGACCGTCAGCGAAACGACCAGGGATGCGAGCAACGTGGTCAAGTAGGCGAGCCCCAGCGGAGCGAACATCCGGCCTTCCAGCCCGGCCAGCGAAAAGAGCGGAAAGACGACCAGGACGACAATCAACGTGGCGTAGACGATGCTGTTGCGCACTTCGCACGAGGCCAGGAAGACGACCCGAAGCGGATGATCGGGGGTGGGTTTGTGGTAGTTCTCCTTCAGCCGGCGAAAAATGTTCTCGATGTCGACAATCGAGTCATCGACCAATTCGCCGATGGCCACGGCCAGTCCGCCCAGCGTCATCGTATTGATCGAGATCCCGAAATAACTGAAGGCCACCGCCGTGATGATGATCGACAGCGGAATCGCGGTTAGCGTGATGAGGCTCGTCCGCAGGTTCCACAGGAAGAGGAACAGTACGACGATCACCCAGATCACGCCGTCGCGAATGGCCTCTTTGACGTTGTCGATGGCGGCGTGGATGAAGTCCGCCTGCCGGAAAATGTCGGTCGAGACAACCACGTCGGGCGGCAGACGCCGCTGAATGTCGGCCAGGGTCTTTTCGATTTGGTCGGTCAGCACAAGCGTGTCAGCGCCTGGCTGCTTCTGGACGGAGAGGATGATCGACCGCTCGCCTTCGATGCTCGCGTCTCCGCGGCGAACCGGGCCGGCGTACCGAACCTCGGCCACCTGGCGGACCGTGATCGGCACGGGATCGCCGGCGCGGACGACCGTGTCGGCCACCTCGTCCAGCGTCGTCGCCCGGCCGATGATGCGGATGAGCGATTCGTGCGTCTTGCTGAGCAGGAAGCCGCCTCCGGTGACGATGTTCGATTTTTCCACGGCGGCGGTCAATTCGTCGAGCGTCACGTCATGTTGCGCCAGCCGCTCCGGCGAGGTGAGCACCTGGTACTGTTTCACCTCGCCGCCGATGACGCTCACTTGGGAGACGCCGGTCACTGCCAACAGCCGCTGGCGGACCTCCCAGTCGGCCAGCGTCCGCAATTCCATCGGTGTCGTTTCACCGGTCGCTCTCATGCCGATCAGCATGATTTCGCCCATGATCGAGCTGATCGGGGCCATCACGGGACGGGCCTCCTCCGGAAGCCGCTGGCCGACAAGCTGGAGCTTTTCGGCGACGATCTGGCGGTCGACGTAGATGTCGGTTCCCCAGTCGAACTCGACCCAGATGATCGAGAGTCCGATGCCCGAGGCCGATCGCACGCGGCGGACGTCGCTGGCCCCGTTCATCGCCGACTCGATCGGGAAGGTCACGAGCGTTTCCACTTCTTCCGGTGCCAGACCGTGCGCTTCGACCATGATCGTGACCGTGGGTCGGTTCAGGTTGGGGAAAACGTCGATCGGCAGTTGGGCCGCCTGCCGGCCACCGTAGATCACCAGCGCGACGGTGACCGCCAGCACGAGCACCCGATTCTTCAAACAAAAAGCGATGACATGATTGAGCATCAGGCGTTTACTCCATCTCCGGCAGACGCGGTCTGCTTACCTGGTGGGTTCGATTGACTGAAGTCGGGCGACGTTGTCGGAATCGTTCTCGCCCGTCGATCTGTCCATGATCGTCATCCGGGCCAGCATGCCGGTTTTCAGCAAGTGGTCGGGATTGGACACTTCGACCCAGACGGGCAGTACCCGCATGCGATCGTGCATCAGCGGCGAGATTCGCACGACTTTGCCGTTCACTTCCAGGTCGGGATAGGCGGCGAAACGGACGTGAGCGGGCTGTCCCAATTGAACGCGATCTGCGTCGCGCTCATAGACGAAGCCCTTGACCCAAACCGTCGACAGGTTGTGGATCTCGAACAGCGGCTGCTCGGGATGAACGACCTGACCCGGCACGACGTGAAAGCCGACAATCCAACCGGTCGCGGGCGCGCGAACCGGCAAGGTCTGGACCAGCTCGGCCAACGAACCGGTTTGTGACAGGTCGGCCTGTTTCAGCTTCTCGACGGCATCTTGGTCCAGGCCGAAATAAGCCAACTGCCGTTCGAGCGTCTCGGTTTTCGCCAGCAGCGTCTGATGCTCGCTCTGCAATTCCCACCGCTGTCGTTTTGCCACGAGCCCTTGGTCGTGCAGTTCCTCCAGCCGCTTGAGAGACTGCTCAAGCAACCGCGCCCCGGTAATCGTTTGAAGCAGATCCAACTGAACCGATCGCAACGGGAGGCTGTCGATCTCGACGAGCACGTCGCCTTGCGAAACGTGCTGGCTGGGCTGAACGAGGATGCGGCGGACGCGGCCCTCGATCTGCGGTGTCGCCAGGGACTGCTGGTCGGTCGGCAGTTCGATGGAACCATGAGCGACGGCGACCACGCCTTGATGCGTCTCCGGGGCTTGCTCCGGTTCTGCGCCGTCGACGCGGGCTTTGTGCTCGTTGCCCAACAGAGCCGCCAGCAACGAGTTGCCTACGACAACAACCTGGTCGCCCGGAAAGACACCATCGAGCACCTCGATCAGGCCCTTGTCGGTCAAGCCCAGTTTCACTTGCCGGCTCTCATACTTGCCCGGCAACCGTTGGACCAGCAGGGAATTGCCCGTGCGGCTGCGAATCACCGCGTCGGCCGGACAAACGATCGCTTCCTTGGCGACTTGGACGGAGATCCGCACCCGGCCAAACATGCCAGGCCGGAGCCGTCCCGTGGAATTGTCAACAGCGATCACCACCGCCTGGGTCCGTGTCTGTGGAGCCATCTTCATCCCCAGGTGGTCGATCTCGCCGCGGAACACCTCGCCCGGCAACGCGGCAAAGCTTGCTTCGACCTGCTGGCCTTTCGCCAGCAGGCGAATGTCGGACTCCAACACGTCGCCAATGATCCACAGCGGCGTGGGATTAACCACGTGGTAAAGGTGTTCTGCGGGACTCACCATCTGCCCGATGCGAACGTCGGCGTGCGTGACGATGCCGCCAACCGGGCTGACAATCGGAACGTAGGCGAGTCGTTCGCCCTGCTCTTCGATTCGCTGCAAGATTTCCTGCTCGATGCCGATTGCGACGAGCTTCTGCCGGAAGATTTGCTGGGTTGCCGACGCCTCTGCCAGCCTCGCCTGGGACTCCAAGAGCGACTTGCCGGCGATGATTCCCTGCTGGTCGAGCGCGGTCTGCTGGTCGACCAGTTTGCGGGCCAGTTCGACTTGTACCTTGGCCTGCAACAATTCAAGTTGGAGCCTCTCCAATTCCGGGCTGATCAAGCGGGCAAGTTCCTGCCCTGGCACCACGGTTTCGCCGGGCCGAACCAAGACGCGGTCAACCTTGCCCGGCACCAGCGACGTGATCATCGCCTGTGCATGCCACGGCAGTTCAACTCGCGCATTGACCGTGACGGTACGGTGGATGTCGCCGAATTCGATCTTCGCAGTTGTCAAACCAATTGCCTCGCGGGCTTTGTCCGAGAGCATGATGGTATCGCCGGCGACCGTCACTCCCTTGGTCGGCAGCGGCGCATGGTTCTCATGCGCCACTGCCTCATGGGCCACCATCCACACGGCTCCGGCCGCCAGCACCGCTGCCGCCAAGATGCGAACCATCGCAAGGAGGTTCTTCCATAACATCGCAAGGTCTCCTTGCGGATCATTCGATTCAACGGGGACGAAGTGAAACGCCGCTTGAGGTCTAACCAAGATCAATGCCGGGTTCCTGCGTCAGGCGGCTGCGCCCCGGCAATCGCCTCCAGACCGGCCAGTTTCCGGTCGATCTCCTCGGCTACGGCGGCAAAGTTCGGGTCCTGCTTGTTGTCGATGTTCTGGTGAACCTGCTCGAACAACGTCCTCAGATCATTGGCCGAAGTGTTGACCGCCTCCCAGTGCTCTTTGAGAACGCCCGAGTTGCGGGCGATCTCCGGCAGCCACTGTAGGACCAAGTCCGCCATGTCCAGCGCCTGATGGGCCTTGTAGGGCTTCTCCGGGATGCCCGCCGCAGTCTCCTGTTCGACTTCGGCTCGGAACTGTTTGATCGTCGTTACCGCATCGGCGAACTTGGCCGTCCGGTCGCGAAGCTCGGTCTGCTGTTCCTCCGTGATCGGAACATCGTGCGGGTTGTAGTCATCGCCACTACGTGCGGCGGGCGTGTCACCACCGCCTGCCGGCTCCTGCGCCGTCGGGTTGCAGCCGACCAGGACAACAAAGGCAGCCATGCTGAAAGCAAGAGGCAGAGCCAGGGGCAAACGAGTGAACATCGAACTTCTCCTTGGGAAACGGGATCGTGAAACGGGAGACGGAAATTGTCCAGATTCCGCGCATCAATCGCTGGGATCTCTGCCACCGGCAGCCTGGAGATGCGCGCAGACGGAAAGCCATCGCTTCAAAAAACGGCCAAGCGCGCGGCCAGAATTACACCAGCAGAACGCCGGAACGCTCTCGGCGCGCACTGTCGCACAGAGGTGCGAAAGAAACGGGTGCAGGAGCCCACACGACGACGTGCATTGGTGCCGCATCACTTGGCGCGGAGAAGGTCGACCGCAGAATCAACTGCTGTGCGGAGGCCGACGGCAACGCCTGACACGGCAGCAACGGTTGGGCGGATGCAAGTACGGAGACCGTATCCTTGCCATCCGATTCGCCATCACCTTGGTCGGATGCCGGTTCTGGGACAGTCATCTCAAGGCCCAGAAAGCGAAAATGCAGGTGCCACCAATGGCCATTGGTCAACTCGGCAGCGCCCGCGTACCGATCCGCCAAATAGTGCCCCCGGCCGTCGCCATAATGGCAGTGGTCATGGGACAGATCGGGATTTCCGTCGTGGTTGTGATGCCTCTGGTTCTCATCCGCGAGCGGATGCGTGTGCCGGATCGCTGGAGGCGCAACGGCAGCCATTACCAGCAAGATGGCGAGCAGAATACTCGTCGTTCTTGTTATCCCCGTGTGGAACATGAGGCGAGTCTTCCCGATCACAGTTCGACGTTTCCTGCCAAATCATACGAGAGCTTCCTCGTTTGTCAAGGTGCATCGGCAGTCCTGGAGAGCGTGGAAATGGCCGGCGAACGGCGCGTGTGGAAAGGGGACGTTACGGCCAAGGCCAGATCCTGGGCGTCGACGACCTGCTGGTGGTGCAGGCCGAATCGGGCGACGTGGCTTTGGTCGCAGCAACGCCGGCCGCCTACCGCGAACTGGGGTCATTTTCCGCCTGGGCCTGATTCCCCTGGAATTTGCGAACAGATCCTCGATCTCCGCCTCTGTCACGCCCTTGTGTTTCCCAGCCCTCGCACAGTGGACTTGAACATGACCGTCGACCAGACCGTTCAGTATCTTATCCGCTGCGGCGTGGAGAGGCCTCTCGTCCAGCAGTGCCGCGAGAAGAACGAAAATCGGCGGGGTACCGATGTCCGGAACTCCTGACCTCGTCGCCGACGTTACGGACGAGCCGCCACCTTCCGGCGACGCGACTTGCTTCCGCAGCCTTGGCCGGCACCCCGCGCGGCACATAGATCGCGGGGATCGACTTGGCAGATTTTCTTGAGTGCCTGCTCGTCGCGCAGGATGCGCGGATCGTTTCCTAACTGCGCGAAGACCCAATGCATGGCCTGCTGGATCATTTCCGGCGCGTCATCGCAAGCCAGCCGGTAGTAGATCCATCGCCCATCCTTGCGGCTTTCGACCAGCCGAGCCTGCTTCAAGATGGACATGTGCTTCGAGACGGTGGACGTAGCCAGTCCCGCGAGTTCGACAATCTGGCAGACGCACAGTTCCTGCCGCCGCAGGGCCAGTAGCATGCGTACCCGTTGCTCGTCGGCCAAGGCCCTGGTAATTGCCATGAACTCGCGCATTGTTTCCCTACCGGCGGCATGAGGCCAAAAATGGAAAGAATCTGCTTTTTAGCCGCCGCAGGGACAGGTGTCAAGCGCCGGGTCAGCTTATCGGCCAGCTTATCGGCCGGCCCGTTCCCCTGCCCAGGGGTGATTGCGAAGGAGCTGTCCGTTCCTTATCTTTCTGGGAATCCCCGCTGAACATCGACTGCCGCCACGCCCGGTGTCGCGGAAACGCGTACCTGGCCACCGGTTGCCTGGAAATGAAAGGGTTCGTCTCATGAAGCCACTCCTTGTGCTGTTCGTTCTCATTTTTCCACCGCTGTATTCCTGGGCCGCCGAACCGCCGCCGAACGTCGTCTTCATCCTGGCCGACGATCTCGGCTGGGCGGACACGACGCTGTACGGACACACGCAGTTCTATCAGACGCCGAACATCGAGCGGCTGGCCAAGCGCGGCATGACCTTTACCCACGCGTATTCGGCCAGTCCGCTGTGCTCGCCCACGCGCTCGGCGATTCTCACGGGGCTGAGCCCGGCGCGCACGGGCATCACCACGCCGAACTGCCACCTGCCGCAGGTGGTGCTGGAGACCACGATCGGGAAGACGGCTGCGGCGGATCAGAAGTCGATCCAGCCCACGCCGCTGACGCGGTTGAAGACGGAGTATCGCACGCTGGCCGAGTCGCTGCAGGAGGCCGGCTATGCCACCGGACACTTCGGCAAGTGGCATCTCGGCCCGGAGCCGTATTCGCCGCTGCAGCAGGGCTTTGATGTCGATGTGCCGCACCATCCCGGGCCGGGACCGGCGGGCAGCTTTGTCGCGCCGTGGAAGTTTGCGAAGATCACAGAACGGATCCCGGGCGAGCACATCGAGGATCGCATGGCCGCAGAAGCCGTCGCCTGGATGGAGAACAACCGGCAGCGGCCGTTCTACCTGAACTACTGGATGTTCAGTGTCCATGCTCCGTTTGATGCCAAGCAGACGCTGATCGACAAACATCGCGCCCGCGTGAATCCCGCCGATCCGCAGCGCAGTGGCACCTATGCCGCGATGATCGAAAGCATGGACGACGCCGTCGGCACCCTGCTCGACGCGCTCGATCGGCTGAACATCGCGGACAACACGATCATCATTTTCACCTCCGACAACGGCGGGAATATGTATGACGAGGTGGATGGCACCACGCCCACCAGCAACGCCCCGCTACGGGGCGGCAAGGCCACGATGTTCGAAGGCGGCACGCGCGTGCCTTGCGTCATCATCTGGCCCGGCATCACCGTCGCAGGCTCGCGCAGCGACGCGATCATTCAGAGCGAGGACTACTATCCCACGCTGCTCGACGGACTCGCGCTGCAAACCGCGCCGGATCAGCGATTCGACGGCGTCAGCATCCTTCCCGCGATCCGAGGCGGCGAACTTGCCCGCGACGCCGTGTTCCAGTACTTTCCGCACAATCCTGGTGTGCCCGACTGGCTGCCACCGTCCGTCTCCGTGCATCGCGGCGACTGGAAGCTGATCCGCATCTTTCACGGCGGCGAGAACGGAGCCCATCGTTACCTGCTGTTCAATCTGCGCGATGATCTGAGCGAGAAGAAGAACCTTGCGGCACAGAAACCAGAGTTGGTGAGCGAACTCGATGCGCTCATCGGCCAGTTCCTGACCGAGACAAAGGCCGTCGTGCCGGTGCCGAATCCCGCCTTCGATCCGGCTCAGTATCGCCCCGAATTCGAAGGCAAGCAGAAGCCCAGGGCGAAGCCACAACCCAAGACCGCTGCCCAGTCGCCCGCCCAGGACGATGGCGACCCGGCGCTGCAAGGCTGGAAGGCCCGCAGCTGTACCGCGACGGTGACCGGCGGCATCCTTCGTGTCCGAGACCTTACGGACGCCAGCTTCCTCGGCTTTGCCGCGGGCAAGCACAGCGGTCCCAGCACGGTCAAGTTGCGGATCAAAGCCGGCGGCGGCGATTCGCACTTCGATTGGCTCCCCGGCGGCGTCCAGGGCCAGGCTCATTCCGTCCCCTTCTCCCTTCCCCGCGGCGATTGGCAGGAGATCACGATCCAAGTTCCCGCCACCGGCCCGCTCGGCATCGTCCGCATCTATTTGCCCAGCCAGGACCAGCCCGTCGAGATCGACTGGATCGAGATCGCGTCCCAGACCGGCAAGCCCACTCGCACCGAGTTCTAGCGAACCCTACCAGAATCTAAAGGAGTCCCAATATGGGCCGCGTCATTTGCCGATTGGTCGTTGTTTGTGTCGTCCTGGGAATGCCGCTGTCCGCGGTGGCCCGGGAAGTGTATGTCGCCAAGGACGGAGACGATGCGAGTCCCGGGACCAAGGACCAGCCGCTGGCGAGTATTCCGAAAGCGGTCGAGGCGATGCGCGGCTCCGGGCCGGGGACGATCTGGGTCGGGCCGGGCGAATACTACCTGGACAAGGGCCTGGCGTTCGACGCCCAGCACGCCGGCACGGCCGAACAGCCGTTGGTGCTGCGCGGAACCGAGCCGGGCCAGGTCCGGCTGACCGGCGCGCGGACCGTGGGCTCGTTGCGCCCGATCACGGTCGACGAGGCGCAGGGGTTGGTCTCGCCGGAGGCAAAACAGCATGTGCTGGTCGCCGACCTGGCGGAACAGGGCTTCCCGCCGCTGGGGCCGCTGCCGGAGAAACATCGCGATCACGGCCAGGAGGAAGTTGTCTTTGTCGACCGGGCGATGCAATCCGCCCGCTGGCCGAACGAAGGGTTCGTCGAGTTTGACAAAGTGATCGATTCCGGGGCGTCGGGCGTGACGCACTGGGTGTCGCGGACCGTCTATCGGCCGGGCTCGTTCGAGTTTCCCGGCGAGCGGGCAAAGTTGTGGGATTTCGGCCGGGGCATTTGGCTGCACGGCTTCTGGTGCTACGAGTGGAGCGACGAGGTCTTGAAGGCGGCTTCGTACGACGCGGCCAGCGGCGAGTTGCGGCTGGCAGCGAAACACGCCTACGGGATCGGCTCGCCGCGGCGCAATGACTCGAAGCATCCGTTTTACGCCCTGCATGTGTTCGAGGAACTCGACCAGCCCGGCGAGTACTATCTTGATCGGCAGAACAACCGCCTCTTCTTCTGGCCGCCCGAGGAGGTGACGAAGGCGCCCGTGCGGCTCACGCTCTGCCGCCAGCCGCTGGTGCGGGCCGACGGCTCGGCGTATCTGACCCTCCGCGACCTGACGATCGAAAACGGCTGCGACACGGGAATTGTGATGCGCAATGGCCAACATTGCCGCGTGGAAAACTGCCTGGTCCGCAACATGGGCCGCAGCGGGATCTCGTTGAGCGGCTTCCGGATGGCAGCGGTTGGCTGCGAGGTCACGGAGGTCGGATCGTCCGGGATCAGCATCAGCGGCGGCGATCGCAAAACGTTGACGCCCGGGCAATGCTCGATCGAGCATTGCCACGTCCACCACGTCGGCCGGCTGAATTGGGAGGGAGGACGCTGTGCCTTGCTGAACGGCTGCGGAAACCGCTTGGCCCACAATCTGTTCCATCACGGCCCGACCGGCGCCGTCGCCTACGGCGGCAATGATCACGTGCTGGAGCTGAACGAAGCCCACACCATGTGCATCCACTATGCGGACGTTGGCGTGTTCTACACCGGCCGCGATTGGGCCAGCCAGGGAAACATCGTGCGATGGAACTACATCCACGACGTGGCGGTCAAGGGCGGCAGCGGCGCGCAAGCGATTTACCTGGACGATTGCGACAGCGGCGAGACGGTCGTAGGCAACATCGTCCATCGCTGCGGCAACCGGGGCGTGCTGTTGGGCGGCGGACGCGACAACACGTTCCGTGGCAACATCTTCATCGACCAGCCGATCGGCATTCACGTCGACGGCCGGGGGCCCCGCGGGATCGTATTCGACCAGCCCAGTTCCTGGAACCTGTTGGCCAAATGCCAGGAACTGGGCTACCAGTCGCCGCTGTGGCAGGAGCGCTACCCGCGACTGGCCAGGATCATGGACGAGAATCCGCTTCAGCCGCTGGGCAACGCGATGCATGCGAACATTTTCGTGGGCTGCCAGAAGCCGTTCGATGTCAGGAAGGAAGTCGACCCGGCGTGGCTCGACCGGGCGAACAATGTCGAGTTGCCGTTGGCAGAGTTCCCCGAGTTGTTGGAAGGTCAACCACCGGCTCGATTGAATCTCGCGAAGCTGCCCGCAGTCTGGCAACGGGTGGACGGCTTCGAGCCGATCCCGATCGAGAAGATCGGCCCCCGTCCCGATCGGCATTAAACAACGCACGCCGGACCGTCGGCTGGGGCGAAACCTGACTTGAAACTCGGGCACCGCCTAGAATTGGAGGAGGGGCTTTTCCGGGTACTCGCCTTTCTGGCCACGAACGGATGTTTCCAACATGCCCTTGTCAAAGGCATCGCTTCCCAGCATTTTCCAGCGAATGCTCCCCGAGGCGTTGGTGAGTGTGACTTGCTGGCTCTCGGGGGCATACTGGATGGTCATGTAGATCTCGTAGATGACGTGTGCCACAAACGGAACCCGGATTTCATCGTGAAAGTGCAAGTCCAGCGACTGGCCCCGCTCGAATTCCGCCAGCGAAATCGGCGTCTTCCCCTCCGTTTCATTGGCAATCCCCACGGCCCGCACCCACAGCGTATCGGGATCGGTTTCATCGCGCCGAAAGCGAATGGCCTCGAAACGAATCTCCACCCCGCGTTCGTTCGGCGTTCCGCGGAGGGTGTTGATCCCCAGGGCCGTTGCCTTTTGAGCTTCGTCCGCAAAGACGAAGAAAGTGGGAATGCGGCCTTGGTCGTCGAGCAGGACGAAGGTCACCTGGCGCGTCGGTTCCGCAAACAGCGGCTCGTTCGGTTCCGGCTCGGCCAGAACAGCCTTCGGCGGCGTTGTGTCGATGGGGCGAGTCGCCTGCCACACGAGGGCTGCCCCTCCGGCGACCAGCAGGAATCCAATCGGGATCCAGCACCGACGATCGTTCCATCGGGATCCGCAGATCGTGCTCATGGTTGCGTGAACCTTTCAAATCCAATTAGGCTGCATTGGTGAACGTCGATTTCTGCGCCGCGGGCGGGCTGTTGAGACCATGTGGCGAGGACGCTCCGCCGCCGGGTATTCTGGAGGTTCGTGCCACGCGAGCCACGCCATGCAGGGTCACGGAGTGTCCCCAGTATATAACGTCAGCCGCTCGCGGGGACGGTGGGGAAGGCGACCGGACAGCAATTCGTAACGTCCAAGTCCAGAACTGCTGACATGGCGATCTGCCCAGAAGAGCAGTTGCCTGCCGTTCAGCCGCATGCCACCGAGTTTACCTCGGGGGAGGTTTGCTATCGCCATCTGCCGCTGTGCGTTCAGGACCTGCATCCCGCAGACCGTGCGTGGAACTGAAAGAGCGACAAGTTTGGCGAGTGCCATACAACCTCCGAGCGCGAGGCATCCGCGGGCATCAAATCATTTAGCAGTTCATTACTGACATTTCGCAACGTTACGATCGAAACCGTCCGCCCGGTCGGCAAAGTCACCCGCCGTGCGGAACGCCCGTAATCGTCCCGTCATCCTCGATCCCCACCGCCAACTCGCCGCCATCCGCCTTGGCCATCGCCGCCAGCGTCTCGACCACGTCCCATGCGACATCCGCCGCCTTCCGGTGCTTGGGCCGACCCGTCGAACGGTCAAACGCCGACTTGCGCTCGAAGAATTGCCCTTCGGCCCTCGTCTGCCAGCGATGGATGTCGTGGTTCATGGTGAAGGTCGGCTGCAAAAGGCACGGCAGGATTCGCCACAAGAGGCGCAAAAGACACAAAAAGGTTAGGTAATTGGGGGTTTGGTTTTGGGCAAGTCGGGCTTGGTATCCTCTCCCCACCGTTCCGCCAACTTGCACTGGATCCGGTGTCGGAGTCTAACATTTCGGGATATTGGGGGTTAGCCACAAAAGGCACAAATGGCACAAAACGAAGGCAATCAGAAGGCCGTGATTCCGTGTGCCGTTTGTGCTTCTTGTGGCCATTCTATGATCGTCCTTCAAGATTGGCCACAAAAGGCACAAAGAACACAAAGTCATAGAACTAGTTTACGAATTTCCAGTCTCGGGGCGCCGAAGTTAATTAGCAAGGCATGGCGTTTTCCGGAAGCGCGGAGGTAGCCAAGCACCTGGGCGATGTGGTCGTTCGTCAGCGTCTTGCAGGCTTTCAGTTCAATGATCAAGTCCGACTCGACGAACAGGTCGGCAAAATAGTCGCCCAGGACCGTTCCGTCCTCGTCGCGCACTTGGAGTGGGCACTGTTGTTCCACCGTCATCCCGGCCTTGCGCAAACGATGACTCAAACCGTTCTCGTACACCTTCTCCAGATGCCCATGCCGAAGGTAGGCGTGCAGCTCGAAAGCCGTCTGTCGAACTCGATCACACAGTGCCAGTATCCCTTGGTCAGTCTTCATCTTTGTGTCCTTTGTGCTTTTTGTAGCTAATCTTATGCTGCGATCGTGTCGAGCGAAACGTAGTCTTTGACGTACTCGGTGATGATGCCGCGCCAAGGGCCGAGGGTGCGGAGGTCGGCCAACGAGACCTTGGGATTGTCGGCCAGCCGGCCGAACTCGCCGGCGTCCACGATGGCTCGGACCATCGCGTCGCTGACGTACGCCTTGAAGAACTGGCGGATCGCTGCCTGTTCTTTGCCAACCAGGGGATCGGTCTTTTCCGATTTGGCTTCGAGGACGGCAATGGGAACCCCTCGCTCGTCCAGCAAGAGGTAGTCTGCAAACCCGCCGGAGGTGTTTTCAAAGTCGTCTCCGAGACTGTCTAGCGCATGCTTCTTGAGCTTGACGTGCAGTTCGACGGCGATGTTCGCGGGACCGGTTTCGTCGTCGAAGAACCGCCACCGCGCTCGGCGGAGCAGGTCATTGATCAGAATTCTGGCTTTGGCTTCTTTGGACATGTCCGCTGAACTCCCATCTCGCGGCGTATCTCCCCCCACCGAGATGGACCTTGCCAACAGGTTCGACCCTTTGGAGAATCGTCGCGGCTGCTCGTCTCCACATCCAGCGGGGCGCACGACGGGCTCGATTAGGGCACCCGAACCCGCTCCCGTCAAATGGCTTGTGACAAGAACTACCCCCAGTACGCATGCACGGATTTCGTGCCCAAGGCTCTCGGGCCAATCGAAGAAGAACACCCAACGGCCAAGGTGCTCCATGTCTGGCCGCATGATCTCACGGCGTACGTCCGCTGTCCTTGGGTGGGCAAATCACACGGTCGGCCGGGAATCAGGCAAGATCCGCGCCGTCAGGCGAATCCGAGTCGTCTGTCCGAACAAGGAGCACTCCATGAGGAATTGGCTGAGGCGGAAAAAGGAGGCGAGGGGATGCAGCTCTATTTTGCGTCGCTTGGGTCACTTTCGTTCTGTTGGCCTGCCGCGTGATCGCAACGTGTGCCCGAGTTAAAGTCGCGCGGCAGATTGCGTTACCCAGCCTTCGTTGCCGTTCGGCGTCCCGCGAACCGTGCTGTGCCGAATCGCGTCCAATTCCTGCTGCGTCTGGGGGCGATTGAGGAAGGAGCTCCACTGCCGAGGTCGCGGAATGGGCCACGACGCCAACAGCCGACGACTGCCGCCCTCGTCATGCGCCATCTGCCACGCACCTGCCGAACCGCCGATGTTCCGCTCGCTCACAGAGATTCGCTCGGACCGAATTACGTTCCACGCCCTGAAAAAGAGCTGCGTCCCCTTTCGCTTCCCGCTTCGTATTCGTTTATACTTCTACCGGTGATTCCTATCAACAAGTGAGACGGACATGTTGCGATACCGGTGGATCTATGTCGTTCTGTTCGCGGTGCAATCGTTGGCAGCTTTCCGGTCGGCAGGGGCCGAACGACCGGAGTTGCCCGCTTCGTGGCAGCAGCAGTGGAATGCGAAGATCGGCCTGTGGACTCGACAGGGCGCGGGCCACACGGCGCCGGTAGCCACGGCGGAACAGGTGCATCCGGGTACGAATGCGGCGGCGCAGCTGGTCGCCGCGGCAGTTGTCGAGCGCCTGGACGAAGTGGATGCCGGCGCTGTCCTGAAGGCGCTGCGCCAGATGCAGGTGACGGATGGGGGCAGCCGGCACGGCTGTCTCAAATGGTACTGGGAGGAACCGCGCCCGGTGGACACCAACGCCGCGTTCTTCACCGGGCTGAATCTGATCGTGCTGCGGCTGGGGTTCCCGGACCAACTCGAACGACTCGATGCCGATGCCCGCGGCGTCCTGGAGGCCATCCTCACGGATCTGAGTGTCTGGTTTGATCAGACGTTAACGCACCCCTCGCGTTACTATCCCAACAAATACATGGGCGATCTGGTATGCCGGTGGCTGTTGCTGGAAACACTGGGGCAGCAGGCCGAGCGGCAGCGGGTGGCGGCGGAAATGCTCGTATCGGCGCGCTACTGGCGCGAGGAGAACTGGGGCTGGGGCGAGCACATGAGCAATATCTACGCGTCCGTACTGCTGGACCAACTCTCGGTGCTGCTGCTGCTGGCCCAAGACCTGCCCGCGGAGGTTCGGCGCGAGTACACCGCGCTGCGTGACGACCTGCTGGCCATCGAGGATGCCTATGGCAGCGGGCCGCGCACGCCGATGATCCGCGACTATAACTTCACGGGCAGTCCGACTTATGACAATTACCGCGACCGTGTGCGCCGCGTCCAGACCGCGGAGGATCTGAGCAGTGGCAACCTGGCGATGCGTCCCGTGCTCGCCCAGCTCGGCTGGTCCTCAACCGTCCCTCCACGAGCTGCGGCGCAGCGAGACATCAAGGTGCCGTGTTATGGCGGCGTCAGCGCGGTGGCCCGCATCGAGGGCAAGACCCGCTTGGGGACGCTCAGCCGGTACCCCCTCATGCCTCAGATGGAGCATCCGACGTGGGGGCTTTCCTGGCAGAGTTTTCCTGTGGCCCTCTGGCATGAGCAGGGCGGCTGGGGGTTCTTGCAATGGCGAACCAAGATCGGTGAGCAGAATCGGGCTCATCCGGCCGAACGGCGGGCCGAGGCGTATCTGCGCAACGCGTTGACGTTCGACAAACCCGAGCCGATCGTCGGGCACACGTGGTCGATCCAGGAAGGCGGGCAGGCGATCGTGCTGCGGACCATGCCAACGCTGTACAAGTCGTGGGATCGCTTGATCGACCGTTTTCGGCTGGTGGAGCCGAACGCGACCGTCGACGTATCAGAGCCCGGCGGACCATGGACGCAGCTCGTGCTGGATTTCGGAGACCAGGCCGTGAGCATCCATCACATCAGCCTCGATGGTCACCACCCGACAATGCTCCAGCAGGACGGCGGGCCCTGGGATTGGCAGGTTGCCTACGACGCTGCCGATCTGGCCGATCGCACACGCGTCGTCAACCTCTGGGCGTTCAGTCTTGACGGACGCATCGACAACGCCCCGCGTTTGGAGCGGATCGAAGGTCGACAGGCCTGGCACTTGAGCTGGAACCTGGGCGCCGATCGCTCGACGTGGAGCCTGCAGATCGATCCGGCCGAAGCGACACCGCTTCGTCCGCGCTAGGCAAGCACCCGGCGAAAAAGGGGACGCAGCTCTTTTGGGCTTCCGTTCTGCCTGAGGTCACTTTCGTTTTGTGGCCGGCCACGTGATCGCAACGTGTGCCCGAGTTAAAGTCGCGCCGCAGATTGCGTTAGGATCGGCCAAGAAATAAGTGGCGTAAGCTTCCAGCTTGCGAGCAATACGAACCGCAAGCTGGAAGCTTACGCCACTTTGAATGCGACAGGAATTATCTTGCCGATCCTTGCCCAGCCCTCGCTGCCGTACGGCGTCTCGCGCACCGTGCGGTGCCGAATCGCTTCCGATTCCTGCGGCGTCTGGGGGCCCTGGAGCGGTTGGCATAATCCACGACGGGGCTAACGGCTACTTCCCCCTCCCTTCAACGAAAAGTCGATGATGCGAAGGGGGGTGGGTTCGTGAGCTTGCTTGGGAGATTGCTGCACCATGATCGAGAGCACTCCCTGGCTTTTCCAGCGATAGACATCGCCGAGCATCTCGTTGAAGAACGGACCTTTTTCGGTGTGAATGATTTTCCAATCCGTCCATCTCGAGTCGGCGGTGGCGGCAGCGATGATCAGCTTGCCGTCCAGGGAAAATATCTCGCGGCTCCAGGCGTCGCAGTAGACTAGGTAGGCATTATCCGCTGGATCCATGAACAACTTGGGACGGTTGCCCGCCGCCTGGGGCAATTCTACGTGATGCCAAACCGCGTCGTTGTCGCGCCAGTAGTGATGATAGCGGCGTGCCTCGGGCGGACCCCACCGGTACTGACCGGGTTTGCTGCCGGCCGCTTGCAGCGATTCATCGGTACAGTGCCACATCACGACATGAATGCGGCCCTGCGAGTCGACGGCCTGTCCGTGCGTGTTCATCAATCC
>Ga0351866_10199_pt1 | contig 19267 bp, 8 predicted proteins | sample TotcelFGM3001L11_FD_206783 | JGI IMG/M metagenome (GOLD analysis project Ga0351866, IMG submission 206783) | Enriched cells from coal bed in the Powder River Basin, Montana, United States - Total cells FGM rep2 HSBNCT.FGM.300.1.L11 ...
AGTCACTCCTCTCGCTACGTTGCCAATGACCAAACACTCAGGCTATCGCTCTGCCCACCGAGGGCAGAACGAACCCAGCCTGCCGCTGTTACGCCACCGGCGCAAGCGATCCGGCGAGTGACGCAATCCCCGCGGACGGAGCCGCCGGCAAATCCGAAAGACTTCTACTCAGAAAAAGGACCGAGGGCGTCAGAACAGATGCAGTTGCCGGGCCGGCGCGTCTTGGGTGACGGTCGGTAGCACGATGGTTCGTGTCGGGTCGGGAGGTTCTGGCGATCTCCCTCCGTCCGATTCGCCGAACTTCGCGGCCAGTTCGCCGGGACGCACGTGGCGGATGAATCCGCCGTCCATGTTCATTCCGGTGCGGTAGGCGAGTTTGACTTCGCCGGCCAGACTGTTGCCCCACAGGACGTAACCGTACAAATTGCGCAGGGCCAGATTGATGCCCGTCATTCGAACGCATCTCAGGTCGATGTCCTGGCCGACCAGTTCGCCGCCGGGGTGATGTTCCGCGTAGGCGAGCAGCATTCGGCCGCTGCCGCAGCAAGGATCACACGCGACGGCCCCCGGCTGCTTCTCGTCGATGCAGAGCGCCGCCATGAATTCGCACAATTGTTCGGGCGTCAAAAACTGACCGGCTTCGCCGTAGGTGATGCCGCCCTGGAACAGGTCGCCGAGGATGTCCTTGCGAGTTTGTTCCATCAGGTCAATCAGCGTCCCGAATGCCTGAGTGAGCGAGTCGATGCCGCGTCGCCCCTTTTCGCCGTCAGCATAGCCCTTCCGCACGACGGCCAGGTACTCGTCTTCCATCTGCCGATTGGACAACGCGGACACGGTGCAGGCCAAGAAATCCTCGAATGTCTGGCCTCGGCTGACGCCCGCTCGGCGGCCTGCCTCGTCGAGCAGGTCGCAAATTTGCTGGGTGCCGTTGTACAGAAATTGCTCGCGGGGCATGCGACTTGGGCGTCACGGCTTCAACCAAACAGCTTTCCCTGCCGTGTTTGCGGGCGATTGCCGTTTCCGGCCATTGGATCGACCAGGGGAGCCGGCGACGGATCACCTTCGGCGGCTGTGGCGACGGCGGGCGCGCATCCCCCACGCGCCGCTTCCTCTCGCAATCGGGCCATCACTTCCTGGGGTATCACATTGATGCGTTCCCCGAAGTCCGGAGCTGTCGGATCGAGCGGCAGACTGTGAATGTGAACGGGCGGCGGAAGCTGGTCGGGCAGGTTGCGAAGCGTATGCACAAGATCGTCGCGGAATTCGTCGATCGAACCGATCAGCACTTCCATGGTTTCCTGGAGTCGCTGCATCCGCTCCTCCAGGTCTTGAATGCGATCATCTGTGATGCTTTCGCGAGGTGCCGGTGCGGCGGTGCGTTTTGCCATAGGGTGTGGGGGAATGGAAAGCGACGTGGGGCCATCGTGGGCCGTTTCGGCAGCGAGCGAGCCGTGATCGTTCGTCGGGGCCCCCGCCGGGAGTGTGATGATTGCAGGCTCCCGCGTTACGGGCATCGCGACGGTGGGGTGACCGGCGGTCCGCAGTGCCCTGGCATCCGCTTGCGGGTGCTGAGCCCCGGCGTGATCCCGGTCCCTATTGCCGTCGATGGGGTCCGCCTGGCTGGGGGCTACCTGGACAACGGCCACGTCGTCGAGCAATTCCGCAAAGGGCTTGCCGGTCTGCTCGTGCCGGTCCAGCAATCGCAGCATCAAGGCCCGCGTGTGTTCGTACAGCACACCGACCGCAATGTGAAGAAGTTCGTTGGTGGGCAGTTTCGCGTAATTGCCCAGCACGGCAAGCCTGCGCATGTCGTCGCCAGTCAGGCGACTCCCAGGCCATTCGTGGCCCCAACGTCCGCTGGTGTCTGGAGACGAAAACGTAATCTGGAATGCCTTCAATCGCACGCGCGGGTCATTGATCGGAATCGTCGTGTCCACGGGCTTGGCCAGCTGTGCGATCATTCGTTGGCCAAGAACCCGCACGGCTTCGGGCGTCGTTATTAACGGCACGTCGCCAGCGCCCGCCTTCTGGGAGGCGGCTTCATCGGCCCTGATTTCGTCGAGTGGCTCCAAGCAACGCCGACAATGCCAGATTCACCGACCCAAAGCAAGAACAGCGGGCGGGCCTGGCGCATGTCGGGGCGAGTGGTCCCTGCCTCATTTTCGCAGGCGATGGGGTGCGTTTGGAGCCACTGACCGAAACCAACCGGGGCCCCGAGGCCAGCGACTGCCTTCACGGAGCCCTTCGCCTTGTTTTGTGGGCTATGCAGATCGGGAGTCGAGACCCCGATCTATTTGTTGCACCGAGCGCGAGAGCCAACTGCTAGCGGCTTGCGAACCCCGCTATTGATGCCGTCGTACGTCGTCGGCGCTGGGCTCAGCTATGGCCGGCTTGTTGTGGCGAGACTTTCAATGTCGTTGGCCAGGATATCCAGCAGCTCATCGAGCTCATCAATTCGGGTCGAGCCGCTCGGCTCGCCGTGCATTACGTTGTCTTGAAGCCGAGAAACGTTATTTGATGCGGAAGGACGAGGCTCTTTCTGCCCGGTCATGACAGACGACATGGACAGGACGTCTGTCGTGTTTGCCGCCGTCAGGAGTCGATGATCGTTCCGAAGTGGGACGATAGCAGCGCATGATTCAAATCGCGTAGGATCTTGATGTAACGGATTCATCTGTGCGGATGTGGTCCTTGGAAACGAAGACGACATGCTGGCCAGTCCGATGGGTTCAAATTCACCCTCGCTGCTGGTTCTTTGATCTGCAGCCTGGTTGATGAAATTGACGACCAGCAGGACGTCGGCAGGAGTCATGGAATCATCGCCGTTGACGTCCACGAATGGCGGCTGGGCAACGGGCAACGAAATCGGCCCCGCCCCCCTGCTATTGATTTCGTTGATGATCAACAGCACATCGAGTGGAGTCACGTTGGAGTCGTTGTTGACATCGAAGACACTCCTCACGTTTTGCCAAGGATGAACGACGAACGCAGAAACAGCGTCGCCTGCCAAGGGATTACCTGCCATGTCGCCGATCTCGGAGCCGCGTGCCACCAATGTCAGGTTGTACGCCCCCGACGCCGCAGTGAATGTGGACAGGTCGATGGTCAGCTGCGCGTCACTGATGGTCGACACTGTCAACCCCGTCAGAGTCAGCTCGCTGCCATTTCGCAGCAGATGGAAGTCTCCCGAATCCACTCCGGTCACTGGCTCAGTAAAGTTGATGGTGACAATGCCGAAGTTTGTGTTTCGCGGGTTCGGCGTCGCATCGGTGATTTGTGCCACTGGCGACGTCGAATCAATCACGACGGTCAGTACGCTCGAATCTGCGCTCGTGTTTCCCGGCCGCTCCGCAGCCCTCGCCGTGAACTGGTATCTGCCCTCCGGTAGCGGCGTGTCCCGGCAATCGAGGCTCCAAGTGCCCGATGCACTGGCTGTCGTAATCCCGAAAGTGATGCCGGCCTGGAATACGCTAACCGTATTGTTCGGCTCGGCCGTCCCCATGAGCGCCAGCGTCGTGTCCGCCGTCACGCCGTCGGTGGGCGACACACCCGTATCCTCTGTAATCCCCGTGATGACTGGCGCGGCCGGCGCGACGGTCAGCACACCAGGCACATAGACAATTGCGTAGTTCAAAGAGGCCGCCCCGCTGGGCGTAATCGGGTAAATCCCTCCGGGGCTGCCGGCAGCGGCCGTTGTCGTAATGGTCGGTAGCGTGACCAGACTGGACGCCGTTTCGCCGTCAACGAAACCGGAATAACCGACTGTCAGCTCCGGCACCGGGGCGCCGGATGCCTTGCTCTTGTTGTCTGCGGTCACCGTCAGCGAGGCCGGCGTGATGTTGGCTGTGGTCGTGGGCTGCGTCAGCTGGTAGTTCCCCGCGTCCGCCCCGTTCAAGATCAGTCCCGCCACCGTGACCGTCTTCCCCGTCCCCGCCGTCTTGTCCGCGAACGTGCCCGTCGCTCCGCCTGCGTTTAGGGCCACCGTATCCGCGCCGTACGTTCCCACAAGTACCGCACCGCTTACGTTGAGCGTCGAGGCCGCGTCGCCGTCGTACACTTTGTCGCTGGCCGTGATGCCCATAACTGTCACTGGGCGCGGAGTGATACTCGCGGTAAACGCGGTGGGCACCAGCGAGTAGTTGAACGCCTGGGGACCGGAAATCGAAAGGTTCACTATGCTCACAGCCTTGTTGGTGCCCGCATCCGTCGTATCGAAATCTCCGCCGGCCCCATCCGTATTGAGGGTCACCATGTCGCCCGCGAACAAACCCACCAAGGAGGCGCCGTCAAAGTTGACCGTGGCCCGGAAGGTTCCGTTGTAGACTTTGTCGCTGACGGTGATGCCCGTGACCGTGAGCGGCGATGGCAAGATGATCGCCCAGAGCGTCGGTTGTAGGAGCGTGTAGTTGCTGGCATCAGCCCCGCTGATCGTCAGGCCGGCCACCGCTACGGACTTGCCTCCGACACTCTTGTCCGCGAACGTCCCCATGGCACCGGCCGCATTCAGCGTCACCGCTTCCGTAACCACCACCCCGACCAGCGTGGCACCGTTGGCGTTCAGGCTGGCTAGCGTGTTGCCGTCGTAGGTCTTGTTGCCGGCCGTCACCCCCGTGACGGTCAAGCCCTTGGCCGTGATCGCCGACAGGTCCGTCGGCTGCGCCAGCGTGTAGTTCCCCGCGTCCCCGCCGCCCAGGATCAGCCCGGCCGCCGTCACCCTCCAGGTTCCCACGTTCTTGTTCGGGAAGCCGGCCGTGGCCCCCGTCGTCACCAGCGTCACCGTCTCGCTGCCCACCACGCCGCTCAGGCTGCCCCAACTGCTCACCACCGCACTCGTGGTCCCGTCGTACGGCTTGTCATCCGCAGTGAACCCCGTGACCGTCAGGCCCTTGGCCCCAATCGTGGCTGTGGTCGTCGGCTGCGCCAGCGTGTAATTCCCCTTGTCCGCCCCGCTCAGCGTCAGGCCGGACACAGTCACGGTCCAGGTGCCGATGTTCCTGTTCGCGAATGTCCCCGCCGCGCCGACCGAGTTCGAGCTCACAGCTTCCGTGCCCACGACCCCGACCAGCGTGGCACCGCCCGTGCTCAGGCTGGCCACCGTGTTCCCGTCGTAGGTCTTGTTGCCCGCCGTCACCCCCGTGACCGTCAGACCCTTGGCCGTGATCGCAGACGTGTCTGTGGGCAGCGTCAGCGTGTAGTTCCCCGCGTCCCCGCCGCCCAGCGTCAGCCCGGCCGCCGTCACCGTCCACGTTCCCACGTTTTTGTTCGCGAAGCCGGCCGTGGCCCCCGTCGTCACCAGCGTCACCGTCTCGCTGCCCACCACGCCGCTCAGGCTGCCCCAACTGCTCACCACCGCACTCGTGGTCCCGTCGTACGGCTTGTCATCCGCAGCGAACCCCGTGACCGTCAGGCCCTTGGCCCCAATCGTGGCCGAAGTCGTCGGCTGCGCCAGCGTGTAGTTCCCCTTGTCCGCCCCGCTGAGCGTCAGGCCGGACACAGTCACGGTCCAGGTGCCGATGTTCCTGTTCGCGAATGTCCCCGCCGCGCCGACCGAGTTCAGCGTCACGGTGTCCGTGCCCACCACTCCGACCAGCGTGGCATTGCCCGTGCTCAGGCTGGCCACCGTGTTCCCGTCGTAGGTCTTGTCACCGGCCGTCACCCCACTCACGGTGAGCGACGCCGGGGCGATGTCGGCCAATGCGGTTGTTGACTTGTCAGCCGTGTAGTTCTCGGCGTCGGCTCCTGTCAGGCTCAAGTCGGTCACTGTAACCGTCTTCCTTGTGCCTACCTTTCGATCGACGAATATGGCCAGCCCGCCGGACAACGCCACGTTGTCCAAGCCAATGACGCCGCTCAACAAACGGTCGGCGATCGTCGCATCGGTCGTACTGTCATAGACCTTGCTGTTGACGGTGACAGTTGCCATTAGTGGTGCCGGAGTTACGTCCGCAGTCGTGGTGGCCGAGAGGTTGACGGCGTAGTTCTCTGCATCGGCGCCCGTTAGACTCAAATCGGTGACCGTCACCGTCTTGACCGTCCCCACGTTCTTGTTTACGAAAGCCGCGTTGCCCCCCGCCACATCCACTTCGTCCGACTTCAAGACGCCCGTCAAGGACCGGCTGATGACCTCGGCAGCAACCCTTCCGTCGTACACCTTGCTTTGGACAACCACACTGGCGGTCAAAGGCGCAGGACTTATGTCCGCAGTTGTGCTTGCTGTGGAACTCACCGTGTAGTTGGCCGCGTCGGTGCCAGTCAGAGTCAAGCCGGTCACCGTCACCGGCTTGTCAACTCCCACGTTCTTGTTCACAAACGTCGCCACCCCGCCTGACAGGCCCACGACGTCCGAGCTAATCAGGCCGCTCAACGAGCGATTCACGATTGTCGCTGCAGCCGTCCCGTTGTAGATCTTGTCCTCGACCGTAATGTGTGCCGTAAGACGTGCCTGAGAAATGGTGAGCGTGCCATTGGCGAAGGTGAAGTTGTAGTTGTTAGCCGCCAGCGTGCCGAGGGATGCCGTGATCGTGTAGCTCCCCACGGGGCTCGTGGACGTGGCGTTTGTGGTCGAACTTGGACTGCCGCTCACTCCGCTGGTGGCGAGCGTTTCCCCATTCTGAAAACCGGCGACAGTGACTGTAAATGACGGGTTTTCGGCACCGTATATCCGATTCTTGCTGTCGGCCGTAACGGTCAATTTCGCCCGGGTGATATCAGCAGATGTATTGCCCGCTGCGACTTCCCGAATGCGAGAATAGCCGGGGTCAGCGACGAAGAGGTTCCCGCTTGTGTCCACGGTGATTTGAGAGGGGGAGGAAAGCGCCGCTGCAAGCGCCGGGCCATTGTTTGTGAAGCTGCCTCCACCCGCGACCGTGGTGATCTTGCCCGTGGAAAGGTCGAGCTTCCGAATCCTGGCATTGTTGGTGTCAGCTATGAGCAGGTTTCCGCTGCTGTCTATGGCAACTCCCGAAGGTTGGTTGAGCGAGGCTTCCTTTGCCGCGCCGTCATCACCGCCGGAGCCGGCAATACCGTTGCCGGCAACCGTCGTGATGATGTGTGTGACATGGTCCACTTTGCGGATGCGGTGGTTGAACGTGTCGGCGATGAAGAGATTCCCGCTAGCATCGATCGCAACTGCATACGGGGCGCTGAGCGTTGCAGCCTTGGCCAGCCCGTCGTCGCCCAGGTCGCCCGTCCCGCCACCTGCGACCGTGGTGATGATACCAGTTGATAGGTTAACCTGACGAATCCGATCGTTGTTAGTGTCCGCAATGAACAGGTTGCCACGATTGTCAACGGCGACGCCGCGGGGGTTGCACAGCGACGCCGCAGTCGCCTGGATGTCGTCGCCGTTGTAGTACGGCGGCGTATCATTTCGGTTGCCTGCGACCGTGGTGATGAGCCCCGTTGATAGGTCAATCTGACGAATCAGGCGATTCCAACAATCAACTATGAATAGATGACCACTCTCGTCGACCGCGAGCGCGCAGGGCGCAAGCCCAGCAGCAGTGGCTTGGATGTTCTCTCCGTTGTAGTCCGGAGACCCGTAGACGCCGGCGATCGTGCTGATCGTGCCTGTTGAATGGTCAACCTTCCGAACGACGCCGTTGGATGTGTCGGCGATGAACAGATTCCCGCTGCTGTCCACCGCGATCCCCAGTGGCATGGAGAGCGACGCCTCCGTTGCCGGGCCGCCATCACCCCGGTAGCCGGCGGGGGAAGTCCCTGCGACTGTCCTGAGAATCAGATTCGATCCAATACTGCTACTGCTGCTGGCGAATTCGGAGCCGTCGCCACTGTAAATCGCTGTCACCGACTGAGGGTTTGCCGCCAATGACGTGGTGGTGAGCACCGCGATTCCGTTGCTCAGCGTGGTCGAGCCGAGCAGCGCGGTCCCAGCCACGAAAGTGACGGTTCCGCCAACCGGCGTTCCTTTCCTCGGAGGAAGACCACCGACTGCCGCCGTGAACGTTACCGGCTGACCGTAGACGGCTGAGGAAGGTGAGACGTTGAGTACGGTCGTCGTGGCCGCAGCGCCGACATACGTGACCGTGCCTGAAATCGCAAAATAGAACGGGTTCTGATCTTCGTCATTGTTGTTGAAGCTAATATTCCCGCTGGGCGTCCCTACGGAGGCTGTGGTCATTTGCACCGTGAAATCGTCAGTACCATCCACCGCGATCAGACTATTTAATGGCTCGATGATTGTGAAACCCAAAGGAACCGTTGGCGTGCCTACAGTGAGTGGTGCCGTCCCCGTGTTCTTTACAGTGAAGGTCCGCGTCGGCGGCGTGGAGTTCTGGAGTACCGTGCCGAAGTAGGTTCCGTTGCCCCACTCAGGATTGCCCTTGCCGCTCCAAATGTCTATGGCAGTGCCGCCGAACCAGCCCTGGACAACGATCTCCGGCTGTCCGTCGTCGTTCAGGATCGTGCCGGATGCCTGGCTCCTTACGATCGAAGCCCCAACGGCGTTGCTCAAGTTCACGACGAAGTACTGGTCCTCCTCATACTTCGTATCGCCAATCACCTTCACCGTGATCGTTCCGCTGATCTGGCCGGCGGGAATCGTCAGCGTGCCACTAGCCGCGAGGTAATCGCCGTCCGCCAGTGTCGCCGAGCCGTCGGCTGTAGCGTATTGCACGGTCACGTTCTGCGTCGCCGCAGCCGACAGGACCACCGCGAAGCTGCAGTCGATGGTTCCGCTGTTCCCCTCGGTGACGCTCGCCTCGCCAATGGTCAGATCAGGCGGGCTGGGGGGAGGCGCAACGGTTCCCGACGTGAGGGCCGCGAAGCTCCACTCCCCATCGTCGTCTTGCGCGCGGCTCAGGTAGACGTTGGCGCCGACAGGGAAGCCAGCGGTGGAACCCTTCCATGCCCAGTTGGCTCCACTTTGCGTCCCGTTGCCAATGAACGCGTCACCACCAGAGCCTGTCTGAATTCCGGGCTGACCGTTGCTCTCACGATAGAATTGCACCGCTGTCACCGTCCCATCGCTGTCGGTCACGCTATTGGCCGTAAGCGTCAGGTTGCTGCCTTGGGTGACCGGGTCCGGGTTGTCGCTCAGCCAACCGATGGTCGGGGGCTGATTCGCGGGGACACCGGGAACGACGATCTGCACAGTCACCTTGTCGCCAAAGGACGTGCCTACCCCGCCGGTGGTGTCGGCGCCATACATCTGCCAAGTTTCCTTGTACGTGCCAGGCAGCGGCGGAGCTGTCAGGTTCAAACTGAAGGCGTATTCCTCGCCCGGTCGGACTGTACGGCTTAGCTCCAAGTACCAAGTGCCACCGCTCATCGGGCCGGCCCCGACACGATTCAAGGTGTAGCCGGTGATGCCTGGCGTCCAGTCGCTCGTCCCGGTGTTTCTCAGGGTCCAAGTCTGCGTAAACGGCTGCCCGGGAGACATCACCGTGTTGTCGGGAACTCCCTTGGGTGGAATCAGCGCGGCGCCATCTACTTGCGGCACGACATGCACCTGCGTCTCAAACGCTCCTTGAAGCGAGTTTCCACCGAGATCCTTGGCACCGGTAGAAATCCGCAGCGTCAATGTCTCACCCGGTACAAAGCCTCCCTGCGGCTTTATCGTCACACGATCAGCACTGTGGTATCGGTGCCCTGTACTGTCTAAGTAGTAGAACAGGTTGCTGTGTGTGAGCCCTCGGCTCTCGAAGGCCACATCAGCGGAAGAAAGCGTATAAGCGTGGTGGATACTTCCGCTCAAGGAGATAGAGAAATGGTCGGAACTGGGGTCCAACGTGCCCCTGCTCATGAGTTCCGAAAAGTCAATGACAAGGGCTCCGTCGGTCTGCACCGACGGGCTCACCCAGGAGACCCTCGGCGCTATCGGGGTGACGGGTGAAGCATTGGGTGCATAAAGCATGTCCAAAGGTGTCTGCACCAAGTTGTTGAAGCTATTGTCCAACGCCACTTGGTAGGCATATTGCACGAGTGTATCGCACCGAAATGCCCCGTCTCCTCTCTGCCAACTGGAGTTTGGTTCGTACAGCGCGCCCAAGACGTATCTCGCACCTAGTTGGTAGAGGGCAGTGTAAATAATACTTTGCCGCTGAGCTTCACTAACCGTTACTCCGGATAGTTCGCGGCTTCCCCAATATGGCTCACCTTGAAGGAAGGAATCGTGCCCAGGCGTCGATCTGTCCCAATCGCCAATATCAACTGTCTTGAATAGCCCTTGCGCTTGGATAACGAAATCCTGATCCGAATACCCGTCATACATCCAGTAGATTCCGGCGTGTCCAAACTGCAAATCTCCGACCCCAACGCCCCCGCGAAAGACAGCGCTTCCGACTTCAACCGATTTCGGTCCCCCGGAAAGCAGCGTGCGCTCCTCCAATTCCTCAATTCGGAGTTGCCGGCGGAAGCGTGTTCGACGACGGGATGTAATTCGGAGATGGGGCTGGCGGCGACTCCGGCATTCGGATTCGACACTTGTAGGGACGTCGGACATCATGTGCCTCCTCAGGAGGAGAAGAACTCGCTGCGGAAACCGAGATTCCCGCCCGGTTGGAATGTAATCGTAAGCCCCAGCGCACGATGCTGCGGTTGGATGTCGTGTTCTTTATCCGATTGCTCCCGCCTTGGTGCAATCGCCATCCGTGAAACAATTCGCTCCAATTCCAATGGTGCGGAGAGCTGTGCTCGGCCCTACCGTTTGCCGTCTGCCGACGCCCGGCGAGCCATGATCGTGCAGGGGGATCGCCGCGAACGTCCGATGCCGCCGGCGCCGGCCGGTCGGCCCGATCGCAACAGAGCCCTTCTACGCCCGTCTTGTCAGCTTGCCCAAGGCCCGGCAAACGACCACCGCGTCGCGGGACTGCACGTCGCGTTCCTAGTCGTCCGCACCTCTTCTGATGCGCAGCCGTGTCGACGCGCACAATCGAGGCGACCAATTCTTGACTTCATCAACTCCCCAAAAGCGTTTGCCGCAACTCGCTCACTACCTATGCCGGCGAGGGCCGCGAGATTGGTCCAGCAGCCCGTCAAGGTGCGACCGCAATGCCGGCGATCCGAACCGGAATGCTCGATGGAGACGCACCTTACCCTGCTTGTAGCCTAATCGCCTGACACTGGCGGCGGTCTCGGTAACGAGGGAAATCACTTCATCCTCCAAACCAGCAATCAAGAGGCAACGAACACGGCAAATCCGATGCTGTATCTGCAAGAGTGGCCCGCCTGCGATTCCCGGTTGAGCGGCTTCGATTTCCGCCAATCGGGAAGTCGCCTGCGTTGCAAGCCCGATATCACCGGGCGTCTTTTCGGCCTCTATCCGGAGAATCTGGGCCTCGACTCTGGCGGCATCCACCAGATCGCCCACAGCGAGCAACCGCTGGTACGCGTCACGCCACCAATCCAGACCGGTATCCACATCCAGACGCCCCAAGAACGAGCCGATCTCGAAGCAGGTCATGATCGCCTCGGTGCCGGAACGGTCGCTCGTGATTCGTCGGCGCGAGGCTGCGGGGGGAACCTCACCCGTGATCATCTTCGCGAACTGCACCGCGGCGCCGAAGTCCTCCTGGTGGAAGTGGAGGCGTGCGGAGTTCTGGAAGAAGCGACGTTCCCACCCAACCTGCGAGAATCCCGTCAAGCAAGGCACCAGTCGCCTCATTCTCGGAAGCAGAACCTCTGAGCAGGCCTGCATGTCGAACGCGTCAAGCGACAGCGCGATTTGCAGGTCGATGGCCCGAAGCAGGACTTCCGCTTGGCCCGGCGTGCATCCAACGGCGTTTGTCAACCGGGGCGGCAGGGCGTCCCAAGCTCGATCCAGCACTGCCCGACAGACGAGGACCTCTCCGTCGGCACGCCGTTTCTTCACGTGGTTGACAAGTTCATCAAGTTCTTCGGTTCTCAACTGCGTCAAACCGTCGGCGGAACGTATTCCGCCGGCGTGAAGGCTCGCAGCCACAGCCAGGAAGCTACGTCGGTTAAGCACGTCCGGCGCCATGAATTGCTTGACCAGTTGCAGATTGCGGCGAAACTTCTTCTTCTCCCCTTCGTCAAGATCGTCCCAAGTCCCATCCTCGATGAATTGTCGGTGTTGCTCCAACTTCGTTGCCAACGGTCGCCTCCGTGGTCGAAGCACGTCCAAGAGTTCCGGGAAGGCCAGATCGCCTTCGGACGACAGCGTTGGCTCATCGACAGTTCTTTCACTTTCACGCGGATCATAGGCAACCGGTTGGCGGCGACGTTTCGTCGCCAGAACATCGTTGACGGCGATCGCGCCGAGCCAAGTCTCGAATGCCGATTCAGCCCGATACGTGCTGATCTTGACCAGGGCCTTGAGGAACGTTTCTTGACAATGGTCCTCGGCCAGTGCCTCGTCACGAGTGTACCGTCGGCACAGTCCTAGGATCGCCGAGCGGTGCCGCTCGTACAGTTCAGCCCAGGCCGAGCGATGACCCTGTTTCGCGCGGGCAATCAGAGCGTGTTCATCATGCGACGTATACATCTTCCGCCCAGCAGGTGTTGTGCCATCTGCACTCGACGGCATTCTACCAGATCCGATGCGCGAAAAGTCGCCTGCGCACAAGTCACCGGACGATGTATGTCATTTTTGCGTGATCATTCCGTGAAGCACCTGTAAAATCACATGGCAGCCAACCTCCTTCAGCCGAGCTACCACGGCGCCTCTGCGCAACAGCCGTGAGCGAGCCCGGTCTTGGGACAGCTACCTCAGTCACTGATAACCTTATCCGATTTCTGTAATGAGCGGATGATTTCCTCACTGGCTATAGTTCAGACATCGCAACCGATTAAGGGCTCGATAGTCGCCGTTTCTTCGAGATCATTCGGGTTTTGGGTGCGCCGCTATACACAGGCTGACAATTCACGGCGTGCTACGTCCGACCTTCGACGCGATGCGCGAATCGCCGGTGGGCGACACACCGGATGATCTCGGCCCGCTCCGGATCGAATGACTCCCGGCGCGGGGGCAGCGTCTGGAGCGAAAACGGATTGCTGGGCATGCCGTCGATCAGCAGTCGGGCATAGGCTGCGTACTTTGGCAGTCCCGAGAGATTTTCGGGGGTGATCTGTCCGGGGTACTTGCCAAGCTGCTGGGCGATCATCTCGGCATCGTCGCTGCCGACCTGAAACGCTACGATCGAGCCCACGTTGCCCCACACGGCATCGGCGGTCTCGTCGTTTATCTGGGCCAGGTACTGGTGGGCCACGATCAGGGAGAGCCGGAACTTTCGGGCCTCCGATAACACGGACGCAAAACTGCCCGTCGTGAAGTTCTGGAATTCATCGACGTACAGGAAGAAGTCCCGCCGCTCCCCTTCCGGGATGTCGGCCCGCGTCATGGCCGCCTGCTGGATGCTCGTTACGAGGAAGGCCCCCAGTAACGTCGCGTTGTCTTCGCCGATGCGGCCCTTGCTCAGGTTCACGATCAGGACCTTCCCATCGTCCATGATCTGCCGCAGGTCCAGGCCTCGCCCTGGCTGGCTGACAATCGCCCGCATGTTCGTATTGGTCAGGAAAGGGCGGATCTTGTTCTGGATCGCCGCCACGGCTTCGGTGCGGTAGTTGTCGCTCCAGGATGCGAATTCGTGAATCCAGAAACTCCGCACGACCTCGTCGCGGATGTTGGGCACCATGTGCTCGCGGTACGGCTTCTCGCCCAACAGCCGCATGACGGACAGCAGGTTGCCGCCTTGCTCGACCGTGGCGAACACGGCGTTGCGAAGCGTGTCCTCCAGCCTTGGCCCCCAGGAATCATGCAGCTTCTTGAACGCGCTCACCACGCCCGAGGTCACCTGGTCCACGCGGGACGGATCGCGGCTGGCCAACGGATTGAATCCGACCACGTACTCGCGGCTGGCCACGTCGAACAGGATCACGTCGTTCGTGCGATGTTTGGGCACGAGGCCGGCGATGGATTCGGCCAGGTCGCCGTGGGGATCGACCAGACAGACGCCGCGGCCGGCGGCGATGTCCTCGGCGATCATGTTCTGAATCAGCGTCGTCTTGCCCATTCCTGTTTTCCCGACGATGTACAGGTGCCGGAGGCGGTCTTCGAGCGCCAGCGTCACCAGCCGCTGGTCGTCCCGGAACCGGACTCGACCCAGGACCACGGTCCCCTCCTCCGTGGACGGGTGAATCACCGTGGGCGCCTCCAGTTCGGTGAACTCATTGACCCGCATGCGTTCCGCGCTGGCCGTCGCCGTGGGCGGATGCCAGAGGGTGGCCAGTTCTTCGTGGGACAGCAGGAACGGCCGCAGTCGTGTTCGGCGGCCATTCTGCGGACAGATTCTGCCGATCTGGAACGTCGCCAGCCGCGACTGGGTGAAAGCGCCCAACGCGCCCGCCATGCTCCGCAGCCGCTCCGTCGCCTCCGCCTTCCGTTCCGCCGGCGCATGCACCGCAAGCAGCATCCGGCACTCGAACAGGTGACCACCGAACTTGTCGGCCGCCGCCTGCAGGTTCTCCTCCCGCTCGTGCAGCCGGCTCGTCGAGGTCTCCAGCAGGGTGTGCCCCGGCGACTCGCTGCGAGCGGCGATCCGGCCCAGCAGCCAAGCCAGCCAGCGCCAGCGTCCCCGGACGATGTTACGCGCGAAGAAGGCGGCCAGCCTGTGGTGGGTGCGGAAGAAGCTCCGGTCCAACAGCCTCACCGCTTCGCGGGCCGTCCGGCATCGCCTGCGCGACGCCGGAACGACGCTGATCTCGACCCGACACTGCAGCGACTCGTCAGGCCGAACCGCGCGCAGCAGGCTGCAGACCGGATCGGCGAACGTGTGGTTGAGCAGGTCCTCGAACTGAGCATGCCGCAGGATGGGATACAGTTCGGGACTCAAACGCACCTCGGCACACCACGTTGCCCAGCCGGTGGGAGCGACGGGGACCTCGACGGCGGTCAGCGAACAGTGGGGGTAACTGGCCGTAATCGGGCCAAGGATCGCCTCCCGTTCTGCCCCGCTGCACTGCAGCATCAAGGCGACCTGTCCGTCGGCGGCACCGTAGGCCAGCGTCATCGGCGACTGCCGCAGGTGGGCCTGGTGGATGGCCGCCAGCGCCTTTTCCATGTATCGCGGTCCCCGCTCGTTGTTGGCCGGCGCGGCGATCAGGGTTTGCATGGGGCGGATACTAGCATCAAACGTTTGCTGGCCTCGGATGCTTCGTCTTCCAAGAGACACGATTGTGTGGCGCTGCTTGCTCGCAAGCAGTGTTGGAGCAGCAGACACGGCCAACTACGCCGCACCACACTTCACGGCCAACAAGTAGGCCGTGCCACATTGGTCGCCAAGAAAAACCGCCTCGTCGAGGTGCGTGGATCGGGCGAGGCGGTGCTGTCTGCGTCTCAATCCCGAAGGCTCCCTTCCTGATTCCGTGGGGGCGGAAGCAGGGACGCGGCTTGATACCCGCATCGGGCACTGCGAGTGAACGCGACAGTGCGGCAAAGCGTATCAAAACACGCTCGCCCGGGCGAGCGGCGGCGACAGCCGCACCGGTTCCCGCCGGAACGCGGACGACGGTTGCGCGTCGCACAACGCACGCCAGTGGCCATGATGGTCGTTCAACAGCGGATCCGTCACGGCACACGGGGTGCCGAGGTACGCATCCTGCGTCGCGGCATACACCAGCCGCCGGTCCTTGTTGCGGGCGCATTGCCGCGCCAGCCAGAGCATGTGGTTCGCGCGGTTCACGCCTCGCGTCAAAAAGACCACGCGAAAGGCCGGCCGGGGTTCCTGACGCCCGTGGTCCCGCCACACGCGCAGCACCCAGTCCTGGTAGCTCTCGTAGCCCAAGAGCTTCGAGCGGATGCTCTGCTCCCGGCGCGAATCCAGCGGCTCGGTCGCGTTGTCGATCTCGAACAGCAAATTGAACACTCGCCCGCCATGCCCCAGCTGGAAGTGACAGTCCGGCTGCTGCCGGTACTCCCCCACCCCCAGCGTCAACTGACCGTCGCCATGGTACTGCAGGATCTGCACGCGTGCCGCGTGGCAGCTCACCAGCGTGTGGACAATCACGTCGGCCGTCGCCATCGCATGCTGAAATCGGGAGGGCGAAATCTCCGCAACGATCATGCGGCCTGGGGCCTGGTCGCGATCCGGATGCAGAACACGGTATCCGGTCGCCGTCAGCCGGTAGTAGTGCCTCAGTCCCCCGCCGGCGACGGCGGCCGGGAAGCTTTGCACGAACCCCGCGTTGCTCAAGGCCAGCATCCGTTCCCGAACGCGGCGTTCGTCGCGGAACGGTTCTTCCGAAAACGTCGCACTCGCCTGGCGGAGATGCGCCGCCGTGGCCGGCGTCATTTCGAGCAGGCCGAGAACTTCCAAGTCGCGCTTGCTGAGGAGAACCACATGGGACATGCTGGTACAGCCACGTTAACATTCCTTCCCCATTCCCCCAAGCATCATGAATCGACCTGGCTACATCGATGTTGACAAATTACAAGCGGAGACCTCCCTGGAGGCCGCCGCCGCCAAGTGCGGAGTGTCGCTCGACGTGCGGGGAACTGGGCCGGAGGTCCGCATCGACTGTCCCTTCGGCTGCCCCGGCGATCACCAAGGCCGCCGGGAATTGGCGATCAACACGGACAACCCGCAGAAAATCTTCATGTGCCACGCGTACGAATGCGGCTTTCGCGGCAACCTCCTGACGCTGATGCACGGCTGGCTCACCGGCCAGAAACCCGCGGGCGGCAAGCTCAAAGGCGACGAATTCCAGCGCGTGAAACGGGCGCTGGCGGGGAGCGGCGAGCCCGCCGCGAGCCGTCAGGCCCCCAAGCAGCCAGCGGCCGCGAGCGAAGCCGCCGCGTCTCCACCCCAGGCCAACGTGCCGCTGATCGATTCCGCTGACGAACGCGTCCGTGAGCTGCACAACATCAACGAGAAGTTCGTCACGGCCGTGGCGGACATGAACCCGGCCGCCGCGTCGTACGTCCGCCGCCACCCCTGCCTTACTCCGGAGTCGATGCAAAAGTGGCGCTGCGGCTACCTGCCCAACGACGGCGGCGGCGACAAGCGCGGCTGGAGTCTCCGCGGGAGCATCGTCTACCCCGTCCTCGCCGAGAACGGCAAGGTCCTCGCCTGGGTCGGACGCGACGTGCATCATGAGGAGAAGGAACGGGAGTTCGCCCGCTTGACCCCGGCCGAACGGCCGGGCAAGGAGCCTCCGGCGAAGCATCGTTTCCCGAAAGGCTTCCACCGGGGGCAGGAATTGTTCGGTCAGCACGCGGCCCGGCTGCGGGAGCCCGGCTATCGCGAGTTCATCGCCCAGCACGGCCTGATCATCGTGGAAGGCTTCAACGACGTGATCGGGCTCGACAACCTGGGCGTACCGGCCTTGGGCATCATGTCGAACCGCATGACCGAAACGCAGGGCGAGAAGATCGGCCGTTGGGCGAAGCAGATCAGCTCCGGTCGCGTAACCCTGATGTTCGACTGCGATGCCGGCGGCGTGGAGGGGGCGAAGGAAGCCCTGTGGCGATTTGCGGAGCAGCGGCTCGAGGTCCGCCTGGCTTGGTCGCCGTCGATGCACGAGGGCGCGTACGCCGGCAAGCAACCGGAGACGCTGACGCGGGAAGACGTGGAACGGCTGCTCGCCTCCGGCGCGCCGAGTTGAAACGCGTCGTCCCGCCGTGCCTGCGGCACGGACGCACCGGGACGCGCGTGGCGGAGTCGCGTCGTTGATTCCCACGGCGACTAGCCGTGGGTGTCGTCCCGCTCCGCGGTGGATCAGGCCGCCGGGCCTGAGTGGTGCGGACACGCGTCGCGGACGAGGTACGAGGACGCGACCCCCGGGGTGATGCCAAGGCGTAGGTCACGAGGAACGAGTGCCAGCCAAGGTCGTTAGCCCGGGGGTCGCGGCCGCAGGTCCGCGACGCGTTGTCCCTGGTAGCATGGCGTTTGCGGCTTTCCCAAGCCGAATTGTCGGTCGTGCTCCGCACGCCTGTCCCCTGCCGCCGACCGCCATGGGAGGCGACCGCTCGGCGATCGGCCGGCGAACCCTGGCAACCTTGGCCCTGCCTCCGCCGGCCTGCCGCGATCTGCTTTCTCCTGTGTTGTTTTCTTCCGTCCAGACTGCTCCTGCAGCCCCTCTTCGGCCTGGGTTCGGCGCAAGTTCGGCGCGGGTCTCCGCCCCCGTCTTTGCTGTTCGGCGCGGGTCTCCGACCCCGCCGAAACCGCCGACCGCAGGTCTCCTCCCCGTTCTATCCATTCAAGAAAAACCAAGCCGACGATCTGCCGGTGGAACACTCACCGCCCTCGCTTTGCGCGTCCCGCCCAAGCGATGGTACGCTCTGGGCCGATGACTGCTTCCCCGTCCTCTCACGCCACGGTCCTGACGGTGCTCAACCTGAAAGGCGGCGTGGGGAAGACCCACACCACCTGGCTGCTCGCGTCCGTTTCACACGAGCGCGGCAAGCGGCTGTTGGCGATTGACACCGATCCGCAGGGAAACCTGACCAACTCGTTCCTTCGCGACGGCGAGAAGACCCCCGGCGTGGAACGTCTCCTCGACCCATCCGTCGATGCCGACGTGCATGGCCTGATTCGTCGAACCCAGTATCCAACCATCGACATCATCCCCGCCAGTTCGGCCGTGGTTCGGTTCGACCTGTCCGACCAGCGGGCCTGGGAGCAGGCGGACCTGCATCGCTCGTTCGTGGAACCCGTCAACGAATTGCGGGACCGGTACGACCTGATCGTGTTCGACTGCCCACCCCGGTTGTCGCTCACGTCCTTCGCCGCCCTGTGTGCGAGCGACTTCGTGATTGTCCCATTGGAAGCCGCCGACTGGGGTGCCCAGGGCATCATGCAGGTCACGGCGGCCATCGACTACGTCCGGAGCCGGTTCAATCGGCGCCTGCAGCTGTTGGGCTACCTCGTGTCCCGCTTCAAGCGGCGACGGGCGTACCAACAGAGCTACCTGAGCCAGTTGCGTTCGCACTTCGGCCCAAAGACTTTTGACATGGTGATCCCGGATTTGTCCCAGTTCGAGCGATCCGTCACGGATGCAGTCCTCATAACCCAGCATGCCCCGGCCAGCCCTGCCGCCGGAATCGCACGCGAATTCTTCGACGAAACCCTCCGCCGTTGTGCACATCTCGGTGCAGACGAGGCCGCCGGCGGTAAATCGTAAACTGCTCAGGCACAGTGTTTTACGTCCTTCGCTGGATTTAGGAGTCCCCACCGGCATTCCCCGTGGCTCATTTCGGGCTGTTTGGGGGTCTATGTCCTATGAAAAGCGACCATTCCGTTTGGGATAATTTCGGGCGGGAGGTGGTTACCGATTACGTTGGCGGAAAAGC
>Ga0351866_10208_pt1 | contig 18475 bp, 15 predicted proteins | sample TotcelFGM3001L11_FD_206783 | JGI IMG/M metagenome (GOLD analysis project Ga0351866, IMG submission 206783) | Enriched cells from coal bed in the Powder River Basin, Montana, United States - Total cells FGM rep2 HSBNCT.FGM.300.1.L11 ...
GCAAACCGGTCGTACGGCCCAGCGGCAAACCGCTGAAGGGCGGCACCGCTCAGGATTCAGGGGGGGATCGGTTCGGATTGACTTGGTAACGGAGCACAACGATGGCGGACAAGACCATTTTCAAGCGGATCATCGACCGCGAAATCCCGGCAGATATCGTGTACGAAGACGATTTGTGCATGGCCTTTCGGGATGTCTCTCCCAAAGCCCCGGTCCACGTGCTGCTGATCCCCAAGAAAGAAGTGCCCGCGGTCGATGATCTGGCCCCGGAAGATCAATCGCTGGCCGGGCATCTGATGCTGGTGGCGGCCCAACTGGCCCGACAACTGGAACTGAACAACGGCTATCGACTGGTCATCAATTGTGGGCCGGATGCGGGCCAAGCCGTCAATCATCTGCACTTGCATATCCTGGGCGGCCGACCGCTGGGATGGCCGCCGGGGTAGAGGACGCCGGACGAATTCGGATGGAGGCGAGTTTGTATCCGGAGCCTGAGAACTGAAGAGGAACCGATTATGGGTTGGCGGCATCGCCTGGTAATCGGTGCGTTTGGGGCGTGGGTAATCCTTGCGACCCATTCGCTGGCTGCCGAGACCGGAATCGGGCTTCTCGTCCCGCAGGCTGCGGCCGAGCGGATGGACATCGAGTGCGACATGGCTGGCGAAGTGGCCGGGCGCCGGATGGCAGCGACCGTCGTTGTGCCTGACGCCAACGGGCGATTCGTCGATCGCCGCGGCCGCCCGGTTTCGCTCGACGAGCTCCGCACGATCTGGTGTCACTACGGTGCCCCAGCGCAAGGGGATGGTCCTGTCTTCGACCCGCAGACAGTCGAAGTCCTGCGGCAATTCGTCGCCCATGGCCGCGGGTTGTGGCTGTCCGGCGGGGCCGCGACGCTGCTGGGACCGCTGGGACTCGATATACTGCGCGCCCCGGCGGTGCGGACCGCCCAGGATTCCGCCGCGGCCGGCTTGGTACCCTTGGTTCCGAGTCATCCGGCGTTTCAGGGACTGGACCTGGATCAGGGCGTGCTGTGGATGTCCAATGCGGCCTTCCCGGCGTTCGCCGAATTCCGCTTGAGCAGCGAACCCGCTCGGGGGATGATCCTGGCACAGTGTCCGGGGGCGCCGGATTGCCCGTTGGTCGAGTACGAGTTCGGCAAGGGTCGCGTGATTGTGCTCGGCTGGCAGCTTACTCCGCTGTACGGGCACGCTGCGTCCGTCTATCGTCGCAACTTTGAACACTTGGCGTCCAACGTGGTCCGCTACCTCGGCGATCCGCACGCATGGCGGTCGCTGACGATCCAAGCCGACAGGCAGCCGCCGGGTGTTGCGGCCGAGTCCGGCATCTCCGCGGCGCAATGGCGATCGCTCGACTTGGCCATCCGCGATTTGCGGGACACGTTCGGACAGGCGTATCCTCGAGGGGACGAGTTCTTGGGACGGCTGGAAATTCTGCAGACGAAGCAAGCCGAGATCAGCAAGCAGGAAGGCCGCCTTCAATCCGGCGATCTTTCGGAGGAAGAGAGAGCGCAGGTGGCGAGGCAGTTCCAAGAGCTGCAGGCGGAAGCCTTGCTAGCCAATCCGCGGTTGGACTTTTCGCAACTGCTGGTCGTTCGGCGGCGCGCTCAGCAACTGGGTTTGCCGGCCAACTACCTGGGCAACTCGAGCTTGCCGCCGACCGGCTACGACAACCAGATCGCCATCCTGTCGCCGATCCGCCCCGGCGGTACCTTGATCCCGCTTTATCAACCACCGCGGGGCGAGTTCGTCGGCGATGTGCGACTGGATTACGATGCCCAGCGACTGATGTTCTCGATGCCCAACAACGCCGGGCGTTGGCGGGTATGCGAGTTGAACATCGACGGGTCGGGGCTGCGAGAACTGGCGCTGATCGACGAGCCGGACGTGGACAACTACGACGCCTGCTACCTGCCCGACGGGCGAATCGTGTTCAGTTCGACCGCCTGTTTCGCCGGCATTCCCTGTGTCAATGGCGAAGGCCACGTGGCCAATTTGTACCTGCGGGAACGCAGCGGTGCGATCCGCCAACTGACGGTCGAGCAGGATCACGATTGGTGCCCGACCGTGCTGAATAATGGCCGCCTGCTGTATCTCCGCTGGGAGTACACCGATCTACCGCACGCCTTTTCCCGGATCCTGTTCCACATGAACCCGGACGGCACGGAGCAGATGGAGTATTATGGCAGCAGTTCCTACTGGCCGTCCGCGATGTTCTATGCGCGTCCGATCCCGAATCATGCGACGAAGGTGGTTGCGGTTGTCGGCGGGCATCATGGGTCGCCTCGGATGGGCGAGTTGGTGATCTTCGATCCGGCCCGAGGGCGGCGCGAGGCCCAGGGGGCGGTGCAGCGGATCCCCGGCCATGGGCAGCGTGTCGATCCGGCCGTGCTCGACATGCCCGTGGACCACCGCTGGCCGAGGTTTTTGCATCCATATCCGTTGAGCGACAAGCATTTCCTGGTGTCCTGCCAGCCGCACGAGAATGGCCTGTGGGGGATCTATCTGGTCGACACGTTCGACAACGCCGTACGATTGGCCGAGGAGCCGGGTTACGCGATGTTCGAGCCGATTCCGTTGCGTGCGACGCCTCGGCCGCCCAGCATTCCCGACAAAGTGGACCTGGAGCGTCAAGATGCCGACGTGTTGATTGCCGACATTTATCGCGGCGAGGGGTTGCGGGGCGTGCCGCGCGGCGCGATCAAGTCGCTGCGGGTGATGGGGTACCATTTCGCGTACCAGGGCATGGGCGCCGAGCCGTACAGCGTGGGCATGGATGGGCCGTGGGATCCCAAACGCATTCTGGGCACGGTGCCCGTCGAGGCCGATGGCTCGGCCCACTTTCGCGTGCCGGCGTACACGCCAATTGCCTTGCAGCCGCTGGACGCCGCAGGCCGGGCGGTGCAGCTGATGCGAAGCTGGTTTACGGCCATGCCGGGCGAAGTCGTCTCCTGTGTCGGCTGTCACGAGCCGCAGAACACGGCGCCGCCGGTTCGCCAGTCGTTGGCCGCGAACCGGCCGCCGGCCGAAATCAAGCCGTGGTACGGGCCGGCCCGAGGCTTCGCCTTTCGCCGCGAAGTGCAACCGGTGCTGGATCGACATTGCACGGGTTGTCACGATGGCCAGCCGCAAGCCGACGGGCGGCGGTTGTACAGTTTCGTGGACGGCGAAAACGCGCCGGTGCAATCCAACGCCAACCGTCACAATCAAGAGGCCCGCTTCTCGCCGTCGTACTATCAACTGAGGCGATTCGTCCGCACGCCGTCCAAGGAAAGCGACATGCACATGTTGCGGCCATGGGAGTACCACGCCAGTACGACCCGCTTGATTCAGCTGCTGCAGAAGGGACACTACGATGTCCCGTTGGATCCGGAGGCTTGGGATCGCCTGGTCACCTGGATCGACCTGAACGCGCCTTTCCACGGAAACTGGTTCGACATCCGCGGCGACGAGATCGGCGACCTGGTCCAGCATCAATCGGAGCGCCGTGCGGCGATGCGCCAGCGGTATGCGGGGACAGATGGAGAGCCCGAAGAAACGCCCGTAGAGCGCACCAGAGCCAATCGCGAGCGAGGGGCGGAAACGATCTTGGCAGCCGACGGCGAGCCCTCGTTGGCGCGTCGACGCGATGCTCCCGCGTCGCTGGCGCTTCGGGCGAATGGGGCGGAGTCCGAGACGCGGGGGGACGATTCGCTCGCGATCCCGCTGGCGGCGGAGATCCGCCTCGAACTGGTGCGGATCCCCGCGGGCCAGTTTGTGATGGGCCAGGAGGATGGCTGTGCGGACGAGCGTCCGGCGGCTCGCATGACGATCGACCGGCCGTTTTGGATGGGCCGCTTCGAGGTGACCAACGAACAGTTCGCGCTGTTCGACCCCACGCACGACAGCCGCTGGGAGAACAACGATTTTATCAAGTTCGGCCCGGGCGAGTTGGGCTGGACGCTGGCCCGGCCCAAGCAGCCGGTGGTGCGCGTCTCGTGGACGCAGGCGACGGCCTTCTGCGGCTGGCTGTCCCAGAAGACCGGTCGGCCGTTCAGGCTGCCGACCGAGGCGCAATGGGAATACGCCTGCCGCGCCGGCACCGCAACGCCGTTGTGGTACGGGACGGTGGACGACGATTTCTCGTCGGTGGCGAACGTCTCCGACCTCAGCCATCAGGCGATCGACCCGTTCGGCGATCCGAACCGGCCAGCGGTGATTGCCCCGTGGCGCCCGGCCGACACGCGATATGACGACCATTGCCGCGTCTCGGCGCCGGTTGGCAGCTATCGGCCCAACCCCTGGGGGCTGTTCGACATGCACGGCAACGTGGCCGAGTGGACCCGCTCGGAATATCGACCTTACCCCATCGACGGCGATGATCCAAACGACAGGACCGATGCGAAACGAGTCGTGCGAGGCGGCTCGTGGTACGACCCACCCCCGCGATGCCGCGCGGCGTTTCGTCAGGCCTACCGGGCCGATCAGCCGGTGTACGATGTCGGTTTTCGCGTGATTTGCGAGTGAGCGGGGGAGACCGCAGCGGGAAAGGGCTCAGCCGCACCGCCAAACCGTGCCGCTGGACTTGACCGTTGCTGTGTGGAGTGGCCCCTTTGATCGACACCACAAAAAGGAGGCCCTCCGCATGCAAACCGCCGAGGTGTTCAAGAACGGGCGCCGTCACGCCGTTCGTCTTCCGAAGGAACCGTTCTCTTGCGTTAACCTGACACGGATTGTATGATTACACCGTTCTTCAGCCCACCGTTGGTTTCATTCCCGCCAGATTTTCACACCTTGCCAAGAAACCTACAAAACGGTCGTCAAAGAGAATCCCACGCCCGAGGAAGTCGAACGCGGTTTGACGAGCGACCGGGTGGAACTGCTGCCGGCGGTTTACAACCGGCAATCGAAGCTGCGGATTCAAGTCTCCGACTCGCAGAAAACCTTCGACTTTGATTTGAACACGCAAGGGGATATTCCCTCAGACTTCACTGGGTCGTAAGAAAAGGCTCGTCATGTTCCTGCGGATGATCGCGCTGGGGTATCTCGTCTTGCTGACCGGTGCTGCGACCAAGGCCGCCGAGCGCTGGGGTCCGCCGCGAGATCTCGAATTCTGTTCCGCGCGGGACGGAACCGTGCAGCGGTATGTCGAATTGCTGCCGGAGCCGTTTGACGCGACGAAAGAAACACCCCTGCTGATCGTACTGCACGGTCACGGGTCGGACCGCTGGCAGTACGTGCGCCAGGACCGGGGCGAATGCCGAGGCGCTCGCGACGTGGCCTTGAAACACGGGATGAATCGCTTTCAGGATTCCATCCGCCGCTGGTACGGCGGAACGAAACAAGAACAGGCCGACGCGTACCGCCGGCGCAGCCCGGAATTCGCGGCGGAAAAATTCACGATGCCGATCGCGCTGACCACGGGCGGAATGGATACCCTGGTTCCGCCGCATAGCGTTTTGCGTTTGGCAGCGAGTCTGCAAAAGGGGAATCCCGCCGTGCTGCTACTGCACCGCGAAACAGGCGGACACGCGACGGATTATGAAGACACCGTCGAGGCGTACGAGTTTGTGGTGCAACGAGTCCTGGCGGGGGACAAGGGGCGTTGAATCCGCATGTCCCAGGTTGATATGCTGAACGCTGCGTGGAAAGGCGATGAGCTTCCGTTTGTGGGAAGTCCCCTTCGGACTGGCTGGCGCATTCCGCCCCTTTCCTGCAAATGGAGCCTTTTTCGCTGATCGAGGAGACGACCGTGTCCAGCGGCCGGCGGTCGCCGATCACTTGGCACGGGCCGAGACCCTGTATCCCAGCAAAGTCCTGTTCCCCAACCCCTTTCCAGGAACCACTTTCATGAAACCCGCGTCCTTCGTTCTCGCCATCTTGCTGTTGGCGTCGCCGGCCGCAATCCGGGCTGCCGACAAGCCGAACGTGCTGCTGATCTGTGTGGACGATTTGAAGCCCTTGCTGGGCTGCTACGGAGCGCCGCTGGCCCAATCGCCGAATATCGATCGGCTCGCTGCCCGCGGCGTGTTGTTCGAACGGGCGTATTGCAACCAGGCTGTTTGTTCGCCCTCGCGGAACTCGCTGATGACCGGCTTGCGACCACAGACCATCGGCATCTACGACTTGGCCACCAACTTTCGCCGCGGCGTTCCGAATGCGGTCACTGTGGCGCAGTATTTTCGTCAGCACGGTTACCGAAGCGAAGCGATGGGCAAGATCTTTCACGTCGGCCACGGCAATACGGAGGACGAAGCCTCGTGGACCGTACCGCTTTGGAGGCCCCGGGGTGGCGGCTACCAGTTGCCCGCCAGCACCGCCGTGACGCGTCCGGCCAGGACGGGCGGTGCCCGCGGCGCCGCGACGGAATGCGCCGACGTAGCCGACAACGCGTATGGCGACGGGATGATCGCCGACGAAGCCGTCGCCCGGCTGCGCGCCGCACAGGCCCAGCCTGACGAGCCGTTCTTCATCGCGGTCGGATTCCTCAAGCCGCACCTGCCGTTCGTCGCCCCGAAGAAATACTGGGACCTCTATCAACGCGCGTCGTTCGACCCGCCACGGCGGCAGGAGCCGCCCGAGGGCGCTCCGGCCTTTGCGCCCACGACATGGGGCGAGTTGCGCCAGTACAGCGATATGCCCGAGACCGGCCCGCTGTCGATCGAGCAGCAGCGGGAACTGATTCATGGCTACTATGCCGCGGTCAGCTTTATGGACGCCCAACTGGGCCGCGTGCTGGATGCGCTCGACCAGACGGATTTGGCTGCCAACACGATCGTCGTGCTGTGGGGCGACCACGGCTGGCATCTGGGCGACCACGGCATGTGGTGCAAGCACACCAATTATGAACAAGCGGCGCGGATCCCGCTGATTGTCGCCGCGCCCGGGATGGCCCAAGCCGGAGCAAAGACCGGCGCGTTGGCCGAGACCGTGGACATCTATCCGACCCTGTGTGAACTGGCCGGCCTGCCTGCGCCGCAGGGACTGGACGGCGCAAGTTTCGCCGGCGTGCTGAAGTCCCCGGACGCCCCTGCCAGGGACGCTATTTACCACGTCTATCCGCGCAGCCAAATGCTAGGCCGCGCCGTGCGCACCGCGCGTTATCGGTTGGTGGAGTGGAAAGCAATCGGGGAGCCCGCCGAGTCGGCCGAGTTGGAACTGTACGACTACGAGACCGACCCCGAGGAGACGAAGAACCTGGCCAGCGAGCAACCCGAGATCGTCGCCCAGCTGCGTACCATCCTTGCACGGCAGAGGGAGGCCAAGCCGCAGGTTCGCGTCGCCGATGGCAAAGAAGCCACGAAAGCCGCCGTGCCCGCCAGGCCCAAACAGGACCGGGCGGCGATGTTTGCCAGACGCGACAAGGACGGCGACGGCAAGCTGACTCGCGAAGAATTCCTCACCGGCCAGCCCGACCCGGACGAGGCGCCGGCACGGTTTGTCCGTTTCGACGTCAACCAGGATGGCTTCGTCGATCACGAAGAATTCATCACTGGCGGCCATCCGGCGCGCTGACCCGACGGTTTCATTGATTTCGCGTCTTGGATTGCTCATGGTCGCCTTATCCTGATTGAACGGCGGATATCATGGCCCGCGTGTCGCCCAACCGTTGAGAGTGTTTCGGTTCCCGCATTGTCCCATGCCGAAACAAACGTGTCGTTGCGGCATCGTTCGGGTCGCCCAGCGCACTCACGAGACTTGGCTCCTTTCTCAACGCCGCGATGGGGTGTGGAAGGGAATGCTTGTCGTCGAGTTGGTACATCGTTGCTGAGCGTCCACGCCCAGTCGCTAGACAATGTGGCGGAGGCCATTTTGGGCGTGGCCGGCAGCGCGGACAGGCCACTCGACGAGGCCATCAAGATGATCCCGTCTCGTGAGCTGCAACCTCGGACGCAATTCCTGAGAACACTGGCACAGCAAGGCGCAGAGCTTCGGCTTGCCTTCCACGACAGTACGTCTGCTTCGTTGACAGCTGAACAGATAGGAAACGCCGTCGCCAGATCCGAGACATTTCACTACGCGGCACATCGGCGGACTACCTGATCGACGACGAGCGGTACCTGTTGGAAGTCGCCGGACGTTCTCGGAAGAGCGACTTTTCGGTAGCTTGGAACGAACGCTGGCGACGGCTGGCAGAAGGTCCCACGACGGGCTTTTTTGTATCGGTCATCCACGCAGTGGCCAGCTCGTAACGGATGTATCGAGCAAACGGAGACCCCCGTGGTCGTTACAGGAGGGAGGAGCCGACACGGCCCCATTACGGCGCCCTCAGCAGCCGCTCAATGCCAACACAAAGGCGAGAAACATCATTCCCCAGCAGAAACGTTTCATTGCACTACCTCCGAACCCGTGGGCGTTGACGTCGCACAGCCAGCATTGTAGCGGCTGCGTGCACGGTTCTGCGACGGGGCGAGTCGATTATTCTCGGCAGCCGATTGCGCCGGCGGCATGCCACTGTCATTCCGTGACGGGCTAATCCAACAACTGGCCCAGCGCGACCAACGCCTGCTTGGCCTGCTGTACGCCGCCAATCCCGCGGACGAGCTTCTTCGCCTTCTGCATGCGGCGACCGAAATCATGTCGGTGGGCGCAGCTGACGTTCACGCCATGCGGACGACGTTGGATTCCGGCGAGTTGAATGGCCAAGGTAGCGGATCTTTCCTCCGACCTTCACTACGGCTTGGCCGCTGGCCTTGTGACGAGTGTACTTCGGCGGTCGAGTGAGGAGTTTTGGCATGCTGCATTCCCTTTCGCTCTTGGCAAAGGCGTAAAAGCCTTTCAAGGAATGCCGCACTTCCGACCGTCGGAAGGTAATCGTAAGTCTTGATTTAGTAAGGACTTATAAAAGTCGGGGCGGAGAGATTCGAACTCTCGACCTCCTGCTCCCAAAGCAGGCGCGCTAGCCAGACTGCGCTACGCCCCGAGGTAGGGGTTTCTAGCTCGAACACCGGGAACGGAACATGCCGCTACGGAATTCGCGCTGAGCGAAATGTTAGCCGTTTGGCGCGGTGTGTGCAATCGGGGCGAATTCGTTTCTGTCGGGGCGAATTCGTTTCCGATGGCCAACCTCGTGAGGACTCACCCGCAAAACGTGGGCCTGCTTTCCCAAATGCTGTCGACATTGGTTGCTTCGCCGGTCCTAACCGGCCTCATCGGGCGGCCCAGCGGATGTCAGATCGAAATGGAACTCGTTGGCCCCGTCCGCTTTGATCGACGCCGTCAATTCGCTTTCGCTGCCGTACTTTGCCGGGATGTAGTCAATCCGGACTGGCTCGGGTGGCATCTCGGGCATGGGGGATTGAGTTCCGCCGTCTCGATAAGCGTGGATCTCGACTCGCCACGTGCCCTCCCTGGCGAACCCCTGATATTTGCCGTTCTGGATCGGCAAGGCGACATCCAAGACCGCCGTGACCTGGTCCATCCAATAGATCTGGCCCTCTGCGATCGGTGTGCCGTCAAACGTCACTGACCCGCGGACGGGGTACGTCGGATCGACCGACGGCTTGCAACCCGAAACGGCAATCAGTGCCGGGATTGCCACCAGGAAAGACAACCACTGGAGCATCTTCAGCGACCTCTCAGGATTCCGTTATGTTCACATTCCACAGGCTGGCAGCTTGTGCTACGACTTGGTGAATCATCTGTGTCAGTAGGCTTCGATGGTCGAGGCGTCGTCGCGAGTGGCGAGTTTCGCCAGAAGTTCCAAGGTCATCGAGTCCGCGACAAAGCGAACCGAGGCATCGCACAGTACGATATGGACTCCGCCCGGGTGAGCGGAATTCAGGGGGATGTTGACGCCCAGGTTCTGGCAAACCCCCAGGTTTCCACAGTCGCCTGCATTGGGCCAGCCGTCTTTGCGGTTGATGGGATAGCGAATCGTCGTCTGTTGAAAGGTCCGGGCGTCGCCGCCGGAGCCGTAGTTGGGCGGAATTCCCGCGCTGCCGCAGCCGATCAGCCAGCCGTGCAGATGCCCGGCGCCCCAAGCCACTTTGGCGCCGTTCTGGGTGATCAGAAAATCCGCATGCTCGCTGATGGCGGCCACATGGCTGGTCCCGTCCGTGATGTCGCGGAATCCGATCTTGCCGTTGGGAAACAGCACTCCGCCCGCGCTGACCCGACCGCCCGAGCAGCAGCCCGGAATAGCCGCATTGCCATTATTCGTACGGGTCTCGGTATACCCGGGGATCAGGCCGTTGATGGCGCCCGAGATACCCACATAGGTCACCAACTGGACAGGACCGAGATTGCCTGGAGGCGGGCTGGATGCGACGGTGGGCAGCGGTGACGAAGGACAAGCATAGGAAGGAATCGTGACGTTGCTGATGGCTCGGTTGTTCGGATACACACCGGCAGGATCTTGATAGGCCCACCCGGAGTTGCCCCGGAAGAACAGCTGCTCCACCAGCGCGCCCTGCTCCACGTTGGCCAGAATGTGCGCCAACCAGGACGCCCCCCATGCCACACCGCCACCCGGATGCTCGCCAAATGGCCTTTGGTCGATCGAACCGCCGGGAGGCAGCCGCTGGTACGTGTCGTGAAAGTTGTGCAACGCCAAGCCGAGCTGCTTCAAGTTGTTCGCGCATTGAGACCGCCGGGCCGCTTCCCGGGCGGCCTGGATGGCTGGCAGCAGCAGGGCGACCAAGATCCCGATAATGGCGATGACCACGAGCAATTCGACGAGGGTGAAAGCTCGCCGTGACCGCGTACGAACGTTCATGGAATACACCTCGCCATGTATACGGAAATCAGCGAATGGGAGGAAACAGCCGTCGGGATCACAACAAGGGGTCTCGGCAGGCCTCGCCCACCACCCTTGGGACTCGTCGGAAAGGCCGTCGCAACAACCGGCAACGACCGTTGTCAGCTGTCTAAATTTTACGCCCTGGCGTGGTGCAAGGCCAGCAGCGGCCCTCAGAAAAATGCTCGATCAGCATCCTGCGAAGGCCCTAAGACGACCGGGCAGGAACACCGCAGCGGGACGCGAGGGGCGTCCCTGTGTTGTACCCATCGCGGCAAACACAAGCCGGGGATGCCGTCTCGCGGGCATCCTGACCCGGCTGCCATTTCCCACAATCTGGCAGCCTGTGCAACGGTGTGGTGAAGAATTCGGACTAGCCGACCAGGCGACGGCTTTCCCCGCTGCCGCTGTCCGTCAGGTGCCCGAAGATCCGTTCGAATTCGTCGTGATCGGCAAAGTGAATCACGATCTTGCCCCGGCCTCGCGCCGCCTGCTGGATGCTGACTTTGGCTCCCAAAGCCATCCGCAACTCTTGCTCCAAAGACGCGATTTGGTCGTTGCGGGTGCGTTTCTGAGGCGAGGATTCGCCGCTGCCCACGACACTCAGCGCGGGTCCGTCCTCTTGGTGGATCTTCGCCTGGACTTCGGCTTCGACCGCGCGGACACTCATGCCCTCTTGTCGGATGCGCTGGCACATCTCGACCTGCTCGGCTTCGTCTCCCAAAGGCAACAACGCTCGCGCATGGCCCGCCGAGAGGTCGCCTTTGCGCAAGCCGTCCAGCACCCCTTCGGGCAGTTCCAGCAACCGCATCAAGTTGGCGATCGTCGAGCGGTCGATCTTGAGCCGGCGGGCCAGGTCCTCCTGGGAACAGCCGTGCTCTTCCAGATACCGCTTGAAGGACAGCGCTTTTTCGATCGGATTCAAGTCCTTGCGATGCAGGTTTTCGACGATTGCCAATTCGGCCACCAAACGGTCGTCGGCTTCGCGCACCTGGGCGGGGATCTGTGTCCAGCCCGCCAGCATCGCGGCCCGCAGACGCCGCTCGCCGGAAATCAGCTGATACCGTTGGCCCAGGCGACGGACGAGCACCGGCTGCAGCAGGTCGTGCTCCTTGAGACTCTCCGCCAGCGACGCGATTTCCGGCTCCGTGAAATCCCGCCGAGGCTGGAAGGGGTTGCCGTCGATTTCGTCCAGCCGCAACTGCATGATTCCAGGACCGTCGGACGGCTCCGGCTCTGCCGCCGAATCGTCGTCCTGCCGCGGTCCCTCGCCGCTCTGCCAGGTACCAGCCGCAACAGCCTGAACGGCCGCGGGTTCAACTTCGTCCAACGGAGTTCCCAGCAACGCGGCTAGTCCTCTACCCAATCGCCGATCCTTGCTCATGATCCAATACCTCCATGCAGAGTTCGATGTAGGCTCGCGTACCTGGCGAGCGAGGCGCATAGTCCAGGACCGACAGGCCGTGGCTGGGCGCCTCGGAGACCGCCACGTCGCGCGGGATGACGGTGTCGAAAACAATGTCGCCGAAGAAGTCCCGCACTTCGGCTTCGACCTCGAAAGTCAGCTCTAACCGTGGGTCGTACATGGTCAGCAGGATGCCGCCGAATTCCAAGCGTCCCGGTTGATTCTGCATCACCTTTTTGATGACTTGGATCATCTGCGTCAGCCCCTCCATGGCGAAATACTCGCACTGGATGGGCATCAGCACTTCGGTCGAGGCCGCTAACGCCGCTTGCGTCAGGTCGCCCAACGAAGGCGGACAGTCGATCAGGACAAAGTCGTAAGCGTTGGTGTTGACCGCCAGATGGCGGCCCAACGTCTGTGCCGTTTGCCGGTTGTCCTTGGACAACTGCTCCACGTCGCGAAAGCTGCGACTGCCCGGCAACAGCTGAAGAAAGGGTACCGCGGTCGAGCAGACCGAATCGTGCAGCGGCTGATCCAGCACCAGCGCATGACGCGCCGCCGGCTGGTGATTCAGGCCAGTCGTCGCGTTGCACTGGGGGTCCAAGTCGACCAACAACGTACGACCGCCCGACTTGGCCAAAGCGACAGCCAAGTTGACGGCGGTAGTCGTTTTGCCAACTCCGCCCTTCTGATTGGCGACACACAAGATCCGTCCCAACTGCTCGTCCTCCTTGACGAGTCCGGGCAGACGCCCGGATTCTTCCCGCGAGGGTGATTGTAACCAATCTCTACCGAAATCGGGAACGTCAGTTCTGGCTTGTTCCACGTGAAACGGACAGACCGCGGATTTTGCCTGTTTCACGTGAAACGCGCCGTCTCGCCAGTCGATCGAAACCGCGCAAACCCGTTTCACGTGAAACGGCGAGCAATCGCGGAAGTTATTCCAGCGGATTGATCACCAGGCCGCTGAGCAGCTTGGGATAGAAGTAGGTGCTCTTGGCGGGCATGCGTTCCTGGTTCTCGCTGATTCGACGGACGTGCTCGACGGTCGCGGGCATGACCATCGCGGCCAGCGGGAACGGTGTGCCGGGCTCGTCGCCGCGCTGCAGGAATTCGACTAGCTCGTCGACCAAGTGAACGTACTCCGCTTTGGGCAACTGTTTGGCGTCCAGCAGCGTTTCGATCACCAACCGATGGAGAATGCTGACGCCCAGTTGTTGCCAATCGCTGCCATGGTCGCCCGCCACGGCGGCCATTCGCGCTTGTCCGGCGGGCGTGATTCGAGCCAGGATCCACTGTTGGTCGGCAGCCGTGTAGAAGCCCAGGATGCCCTGCTCCGCTTCCATTTCGATGTTTTCCCAGACTTCGGCTGCTGCTTCGGGGCCCTGTCCGGCGAGCGAGGTTTGGAAGCAGTCGGCCAGGCGTTCGACCAATTGCGCGGAGGTCCAGTCGGGCAGGCCGCGGAACAGACGATGCGTGGGCAGGACGACCATGCCGGGGTCGCTCATACTTACGCACATGCCCAGGACGAAGTTGGCCGGATGATTGGGGGCCAGCGTTTGGCTGGCGGCTAGATGGTCGCGGTAATTGCAAGCCGTCTCGTACCGATGGTGGCCATCGGCGATAAACATCGGCCTGGATCCCAGCACGGCCGCCACTTCGGCGATGACCTTGACATCGCTGATCGGCCACATGCGGTGGACCACGCCCAGATGATCGACGGCTTCCAAGGGCGTCTTGCCGTCGATCGCTCGTTCAAGGATTTCCTGAGCGACGTTGCCTTCGTCCGGGTACAGGCCGAAGATCTGGCTGAGGTTGGCCCGGCAGGCCACGGTCAACTTGAATCGGTCCGCCTTGGCCGACGCATGGGTCTCTTCGTGAGGATAGATTTTGCCTTCGCCAAACCGTTCGAGCCGAATGCGGGCCATGAATCCGCGCCGCGTGAGGTTCTGGCCGGCGTAGTCGAAGATTTGATGATAGACGTACAGGGCGGGGTCCGGGTCGAGTTGCAGCACCCCTTCGCTGCACCAGTTCTTGAGAAACCGGGCCGCCCGCACATAGCGGTTGTGCGTGTCGTCGTCCCCCGGCTCGTCGCGGTTCAGGATCAGGCGGATGACGTTGGCCGGATGCTGTTGATAGAGCTGATCCTGGAGGCTGGCATTGATGACGTCGTAGGGCGGAGCCACCACGTCGCTCAACGCTCCGACTTGCCCCGCGTCATAACGCAGGGCACGGAAGGCTTGAATCTCGGGCATAGCAGTTTCACTTCGCGGACAAACGGAGAGATCAATATCGGTAATGTTCGGGCTTGAAAGGACCCTCGGGCGGAATGCCGAGGTACTCGGCTTGGTGGTCAGTCAAGCGGGTGAGTTTCGCGCCCAGATGTTCCAGGTGCAAGCGCGCGACTTCCTCGTCCAACCGCTTGTCGAGACGATACACGCCGACCTCGTGGTGGTTGGTCCACAGATCGATCTGGGCCAACGTTTGGTTGGTGAAGCTGTTGGACATGACAAAGCTGGGGTGGCCGGTGGCGCAGCCGAGATTGACCAGTCGTCCTTCGGCCAGGATGTAGACCGTGTGGCCGTCCGGGAACGTGAACGCGTCCACCTCCGGCTTAATCCGCGTCCGCCGAATGCCTGGATAAGCTTCCAACGCGGCCACCTCGATCTCGTTGTCAAAGTGCCCGATGTTGCAGACCACGGCTTGATCTTTCATTCGCGCCATGTGCTGGACGGTGATCACGTCGCAGCTGCCGGTCGCCGTGACATAGATGTCGGCGTAGGGCAGGGCGTCCTCGACCGTGGCCACTTTGTAGCCGGCCATCAGCGCTTGCAGGGCGCAGATCGGGTCGATCTCCGAAACCCACACTTGGGCTCGCTGACCCAAGAGGGATTCCGCGGAGCCCTTGCCGACGTCGCCGTAGCCGCAGACCATCGCCACTTTGCCGGCAATCATCACATCCATGGCACGATTGAGGCCGTCGATCAGCGAATGGCGACAGCCGTAGATATTGTCGAACTTGGACTTGGTGACCGAGTCGTTGACGTTGATCGCAGGCACCAGCAACTCGCCACGTTCCATCATCTGGTACAAGCGACGGACGCCCGTTGTGGTCTCCTCCGAGACGCCTTTCCACTGGCCGACCAGCCGATGGAAGAAACGCGGATCGGCTTGCAAGCATTCCCGCAGCAGGCGGTTGACGATCGCCAATTCCTTGTTGTCCGTCGGCTCGTCCAACAGCGCCGGGTTCTCCTCGGCATAGTAGCCGCGATGAATCAGCAGCGTTGCGTCGCCGCCGTCATCGACGATCAGATTCGGACCACCGCCGTCCGGCCAGGTCAGGGCCTCTTTGGTGAAATCCCAATACTCATCCAGCGTTTCGCCTTTGAAAGCGAACACGGGCGTCCCCGTCGCCGCAATCGCCGCCGCCGCTTGGTCCTGCGTGGAAAAGATGTTGCACGACGCCCAACGGACATCGGCCCCCAGCTCTTGCAGGGTTTCGATCAGCACCGCCGTCTGTAGGGTCATGTGCAGAGAACCCATGATCCTGGCGCCGGCCAGCGGCTTCTGGGGCCCGTACTTCTGGCGTGTCGTCATCAGCCCGGGCATCTCGTGTTCTGCCAGACCGATTTCGCGGCGGCCGAGATCGGCCAACTGAATGTCCTTGACGACGAATTTGCGGCTTGGATCTGCAGCAAGCATCTTTCTTCCTTACTTAATGAGTCTCCCCAGCTTCCACCACGCCGACATGATAGACGCTGGTGGCGCCGTGGACAACCACCGAATCCCCCAGGAGAATGGGGTACCTGGCGGGGGCGTGCAAGAAATCCGGGCTAAGGCGGGCACTCGCCGTGCCGCAGCCGTTCCAAGGCATCCCGGGCGTGGTGAACAAACTCGCGAACCAGGTTGGAATCCTTGCGTCCCGGACTCGATTCCACGCCGCTGGCGGTATCGACGGCGGCGGGGCGCGTCGCTTGGATGGCGGCAACGACGTTGTCGGGGCGAAGCCCTCCCGCGAGAATGATCGGGGTGTCGCCCAGCAGGCCGGACAGTTCCCGCACGGTGGGCCAATCCGCCGTCTGGCCCGTTCCGCCGTAAGCACCCGGCCGACTGGCGTCGATCAACACGGCGCAAGGACGGCAGCCCAGGTCTTGGCACTGGCGGACGAATTCGATCACCAGCCGAGAATCGCGCCCGTCGCAACGGAACGCCTTGATCGCCGGCCGGACGCCCAGTCGCGCCAGCATCTGCGGCGTTTCGTCGCCATGCAGTTGCACGGCGTCCAATCCCACTTCATCGCACGTACGCAACACCTGTTCGATCGCAGCGTTTACAAAGACCCCGACTTTGACCACCGTGGACGGCAAGCCTTGTGCGATCTGTCGCGCCATCTCCGGACAGACGTAGCGAGGGCTCGCCGCGTAGAAGTTCAGTCCGATCGCGTCCGCGCCTGCCTCGCTGCAGCATAGCGCATCATGTGGATCGGTAACGCCGCAGATCTTGACTCGAAACACCACGGAACTCCGGTACGCTCGTAACGATTTGTTGGATTCTTCAGGTTGTGCCGCCGATGATAATTTTGATGACGTATCGACCCAGCTTTGAAGGAATACGCACGTATGAAACGCACATTTTTGCTAATCGCGATTGTGGTCTTGGTCTCCGCTGCGCCCGGATGCCTGCATCGAAACACACGTCCGTCCGCCAGTCAGTGCGGCTGCGGTAGCGGCTGCGGTGGGGTGCTCGGCGCCTTGGGGGGCGGGCCCATCGGTCAAGAAGTACATGCCACCCAAGGCTGGCGTCACCAGACGCCGGAGTTCGGGCCCTCGGGACCACCGACGGGCGCGAACGCTTATCCGTACTATACACTGCGCGGCCCGCGCGACTTTTTGGCCGGGAATCCGCCCAGCATCGGCAATTAGCGTCCAGCGGGGGTTCAGTCGCGAAAGCGTCCGACGGCCAGGGTGATGTTCTGGCCGCCGAAGCCAAAGCTGTTATTCAGGGCAACATCGCACTTGGCCTCGCGGGCTTCGTTCGGTACGTAATCCAGATCGCAATCGGGATCCGGATTCTCGTAGTTGATGGTGGGCGGCAGAACACGGTCGCGGATCGCCATCAGGCAGACGATCATTTCCGTCACGCCCGCGGCGGCGATCAGGTGCCCCATCATGCTCTTGGTGCTGGAAACCGGTGTCTGTTCGGCGCGGTCGCCGAACACGACCCGGCAAGCGACTGTTTCGACGCGATCGTTGACCAGCGTGCTGGTGCCGTGGGCGTTGACATAGTCGACATCCACCGGGGAAAGTCCCGCATCCCGGATCGCCATTCTCATGCAGGCAATCGCTCCTCGCCCATCCGGGTGGATGTCTGTAATCCGATAGGCGTCGGCCGTCGAACCAAAGCCTATCACTTCGCCGTAGATCTGCGCCCCCCCGCCGCCGGGCATGCTCCAGTTCCTCCAAGACGATCATCGCCGCGCCTTCGCCCAGCACAAAGCCGTCGCGCAGCCGATCGAATGGCCGCGATGCCTTTTCCGGCGCGTCGTTTCGAGTGGACAGGGCGGTCAATAAATTGAATCCTGTCACTCCGAATGGGTGGATCATGCTGTGCGTTCCGCCGGAAATCATCGCATCGGCATCGCCGCGGCGAATGATCTCGGTCGCCTCGCCAATCGCCTGACTGCTGGCCGCACAGGCCGTCAGGCAGTTCACGTTCGGGCCCTGGGCGTTGAACAAGCTGGCGATATGCCCGGACGGCACGCTTGGCTCCTGCTCCAACTCGGACATCGGCGAGAGCATCTCCAGACCGGTCTTGATGAATCGCGACAGATCAAGCTTCGGGCCGTCCAAGGCGCTGATCACCATCTGGCTGAACCGCAGGAAATCCTGATTGCCCTCGCCGCTGCCCAGGTAGACGCCCAAACGCCTGGGATCCAGGCCGGCATCAAGGATCCCGGAGGACGAGACGGCCTGTTTCGCCGCTCCGACGGCAAATTTGGTGTGCCGTCCACATAACTTCCAAACCTCTGGATCTTCGCCGACGTGGGAAACGTCCCAGTTCTTGACCTCGGAAGAAATCCGCGTGGGGAAACTGCTGGCATCGAAGACTGTCGTTAGGCCGACACCGGACTGGCCTTCTTTCAGGCCCGTCCAGACGGTCTCCACGTCGTGCCCCATCGGGTTAATCATGCCCATTCCGGTAATAACGACACGCCTTCTCATGCCCAGGGCGACCTTCTCAATTGCTGGCGGAACTCGGTTGTTCTTCTCGAAAGCACGCTTGTTCGGCTTTCGCCAGGTGCGGCGGCAGTTGCAAAGGACTGCCATCCGCCTGGCG
>Ga0351866_10217_pt1 | contig 18086 bp, 10 predicted proteins | sample TotcelFGM3001L11_FD_206783 | JGI IMG/M metagenome (GOLD analysis project Ga0351866, IMG submission 206783) | Enriched cells from coal bed in the Powder River Basin, Montana, United States - Total cells FGM rep2 HSBNCT.FGM.300.1.L11 ...
TCAGGTTGTCGTAATAGAGATAACTCCCCGCTCTTTTGACGCGAAAAGTACCGGTCACGGTGGCTCCCGGTGCTATGGGACCGCTGTTGTACATACCCGGGATGAAAAACGCGTGGTTTTCATCCAGGGCATTGGTGATACTGATATTGATAGTATCGCCCACGGTGGTATAGATTTGCGGCCCGGGACAATCAGCCGGGAAATTCGGGGCGTTCGATTTATAGATCCAGAAGTAGCACGTGGCTATATTGTTCGCCGGTTCATGCGTCACCATCTCCTTGACGGCATCGGTGATGGTGAAATTCAGGGTCTGAGTCTGGACTGCGGCGTAGGCCGGATTGTCCATGACCCATGGCATCTTGGTTCCCACCACCAGGGTGGCTATGCCCCCCACCCCGTATTTGATAAAATCACGCCGCTTCATTAGGTCATCCTCCTTTTCAATAACTTCTTGCGTGAATCTGCCGGGCTCTGGCGCCGCATTTCCCCATCCTCTTTATATTTTTGCTGCATTCGCCTGATGCCTTAAAAATTTAAATTGGATCATGGCCCTGCGTTAGCCAATTTAGGGCAGGTAAACCCCGTTTACCGGAATGGTTTCAGCCTAGCTAAATTCCTTATACATTAAAAGGTTCAGAACATATTCGGTTTATAATTAATTTCAACCACTGCCTAACCCACTCGCAGATTACCCAGGCGTTTTTATAGGACATTTTAAGGAGCGTTTGGTAATTTGCATATAGGTAAAAGTACCTAAAAGAAAATAGGCAGAATGACCTATTTGCAAGAGCCTAGGCATTAGCTAACATTTTGTCTAAAGAAAGTTAGTTAAATATTCGGCAAAGGTTTTGATCAACTCTCGACAAATTAAGGAGAATTCCCCATGCCAAGGTTGAGACCCCGCTCCTTCCTGTCCCCGCTGATTCTGGTGGCGGCCCTGGTGCTCTTCAGCGCCTCGATGCTGCTGGCCCAGCCCATGACGAACCCTAATGCTGACCCTGCCAGGGGCCCCAAGACCATGACCTGGGTCCTGAGCAATGGTACGGTGATTAACCCCGGCAAGGTTGAGGGGAATCTCACCACCGGCTATGTGGTGGAAGCCACGGCGACGGCCAAGGGTTCGGCTCGCGTCATCACCGGCAAGTTCACCATTAGGTGTACAATCGAAGAAAAAGACGGCAAGTTTCTGCTTCGGGGCGCCTGGGACATAACCCGGGAAGGTGTAGCGAAGACGACCCACCGCGGCCCCGACTCCATCAAAGGGACCCTCGTGGCGAATCTGGACTTCAACCCCGCTGCCGGGGATGGAGCCATCAACGGCAATGCTTTCGTCAGTCCCCAACGGCGCCATGCGGGTAAGGAAGTAAAGGCCAAAGGAACCTTCACGGGGAACGAAAAATTTAATGGCACCATCTCCATCTCAAGAAAATGAGGCACGGTCGGTACAACTTTAGCCGGTCTGCGGCGGTTTGAGCGAGAGGACCGCAGGTCGTATGAGGTTTTCCTCGTCAGGTCGTTGTCGGCCTGAGAGAACCCTGAGAGGACCCTGGTTAGCTTTTAAGCTGCTTTAAAATGAGAACACATAGGAGGGGATTATGAGGGCCCGTAAACGTTTATCTTCAAATTTCATAGTCGCGGTGCTGACGTTGTTGGGGAGCGCCGCGTTGGTCGCAGGCCCGATATGGGCCTCCACCCCGCCAGGTGCGCCGGCGGCAGGGACAAAGTCCATATCCAAGGCCCAGGTGGCCGAGAGTTACGGGCGACTTCCCCTATTCTTTACCGAAAACCAGGGGCAGGCTGACCCGCAGGTGAAGTTTTATACCCGGGGCCAAGGTCATGCCGTCTTCTTTACTCCCGAAGGCATGCTCCTGAGCCTGAGCCGCGCCTCCGACGAGGCCAAGAGAAGGGACGGAAAGAAAGGCAAAGCCACGGGTATCCAGGAGTTGGTGCAATTGCGGCCTCAGGGGATAAGCTCCGGAGTGGAAATCCTGGCCACCGACCCCTTGCCAGGCAAGGTTAACTATTACCAGGGGAATGATCCCGGGAAATGGCGGACCCAGGTGCCCACCTATAAGTCGGTGCTCTACCGGGAGGCCTACCCGGGCATCGACCTGAAATTTTACGGCACCCGCCAGCAGCAGGTGGAATACGACCTCATTATTAAACCCGGGGCGGACCCCAAACAGGTCAAATTCCTCTACCAGGGGATCAAGGCCCTGAAAGTCGGAAAGGCAGGGGACCTGATCATCACTTTGCCGGGCGGCGGCAAGCTGGTCCAGCAGAAACCCGTCATCTACCAGGAAATCAATGGCCAGCGGGTCAGCCGGGAGGGTAAATTCCGGTTGCTGAGCGATAAGCGCAGTTACGGCTTTGACCTGGCCTCTTATGATACCCGCCATCCGCTGATCATCGATCCGGTGGTCCTGGTCTACTCCACCTACCTGGGAGGCAACACCTGGGAATCAGGTAACGCCATCGCTCTGGACGCCTTCGGCAACGCTTTTGTGGTCGGCACCACCCAATCCGTGAACTTCCCCCGCCGTTTCCCCTCGCAGGGGACTTTCGGCGGGGTGGAGGATGCCTTCGTCACAAAATTCAGCCCCGCCGGTAACAGCCTGGTCTTCTCCACCTACCTGGGGGGCGCTGATGAAGATATCGGTTTAGGCGTGGCGGTGGACAGCATCGGCGATGTCTTTGTGACGGGCGAGACCTTCTCCTTCAACTTTCCCTTATCGGTGGCTCCGGCCCCGCTCCCTTTCCAAGGAACCTTACCGGGAACCAACAGCGCCTTTTTCACCCATTTCAACGGCAGCAACGGAACCATAGCCTACTCCACCTATCTGGGGGGGAGCGCAAGTGCTGGCGGGGCCGGCACGGGTTCGACCGTTGGCAAGGTCCTTGCCATAGATGGCGCCGACAATGTTTACCTATCCGGGGATACCAGTTCCACCAATTTCCCCCTGGCGGGCGTCTCCGTCCAGACTACCCTGAGAGGGAGCGTCAACGCCTTTGTCGCCAAGATTAGCCCCCACGTCTCAGGCGCAGGTAGCTTGCTTTACTCCACCTACCTGGGAGGCACGGTGTCCGAGGCGGTGTGGGGGGTCGCGGTGAATACCGCCGGTACTGCCATTTATGTGGCGGGCGAGACCCAATCCCCAGACTTTCCCCTGTCCGTGGCTAACCCACCCTTCCAGGCCACGAATAAAGGGAACTCCAATGCCTTTGTTACCCAGATTAACCCCAACGTTGGAGGCACGACAGGCCTGGTGTACTCCACCTACCTGGGAGGCACCGATGTTATCGCTACCGGTTTGGGAGGCAACGATGCCGCTACCGGGGGCATTGCCGTGGATGCCGCCGGGAACGCCTACGTGGCCGGGAATACCGATTCCCTTGACTTCCCCGTCACCCCGGGCGCCTTCCAGACTACCTTGCAAGGCGCTATCAATGCCTTTGTCACCAAGTTCAGTCCCACCGGGACCCTGGTTTATTCCACTTACCTGGGCGGGGACATCAGTGATGTCGCCTGGTTTATTGCCGTGGACGCCGCCGGAAATGCTTATGTTACGGGTGAGACCAGTTCCAGCAATTTCCCCCTCAATGGTCCGGTCCAGAATACCCTCAATGGCGCGATCAATGCCTTTGTAACCAAGCTCAATGCCGGGGGAACCGGCCTCCTCAGCTCCACTTACCTGGGTGGAAACGCGACAGATTATGGCTTCGGTATCGCAGTGGATTCTGCCGCGCGTGCCTATGTGGCGGGTTATACCACCTCGACCGACTTCCCCACCCTGAACCCTTTTCAGGCAACCCCGGCGCTGACTTCAACCGGCGCCGCCTTTGTCACGAAACTGCAAAGCGCCGGCGGCATCACTGGGGCGCTCAGTCTGCTTCTATTGGACGAAGCCCCGTGATCATCGGCAACCTTCTTATTGATACTGATAGCGGCTCCCACCGCCTTCGCCCGACTGGCGGCGGTGGGGCCGCTTAACCCAGGAAACAGCTTCCGCGTCTATTTCGTGGACACCAACGGAGTGGCCTTGGAATTGCCCGTAAAGCCTCTGGGCGATCCCATTACCGTTCCCCCGCCGCCCAGGTATGGAGTAACGTCGCACCCCGCCTTCCCTGAGGGAACGCGGGGCGTTTTTACTTCCACGGCGCTTCGTCCCCAAGCTGCATGAGGCGCACTTAGGGTCCACGATGCGATCGAAATCGTCTCACGACCGAGAGTCCCGAATGATAAAGCTTGTGACCGTGCCGTCATGGCTGTCAGCCATGTAGTCGAAAATTGGTTCGATATTCGGTGGGCGCTATAGGAATTAGCCCAAGAATTTGTTAAAATTTAATAATTCCTCCATAAGTCATTTCAATGCTCTGGTTTTTTACCGGACCACTAAGATACTCAAGGTATGGGGTGCGGCTGTGTTACTGGGTAGCTCGAATGATTTCTGCCGGACCGCGGTGACTATGGATAACATAACGTTACCCTTTAAATTAAAAGGGAGTTCCTAAGAAGTGCGGACGGCGATATGAACTGGGGAAACCGTCTCATAATCGCTGTGGCATTGATGTTGCTTACCCATGTTGCCCATGCCAAGGGCATCGAAAAATTTACCGACAGCCAGGGCATTCTGCACATCACTAACCTCGGAACCAAGCCGCCCGATAATCCGGTAGATCAGCCCAGCCCTGGAGCATCTTCTCTCCCCAGCCGCTTGCGCAGCATTCCCCCGGTAGCCCCGCCCAGCAAGGACTCTGTGCCCAAGGCTAAAGTTCCAGAGCCCGAAATCCAGCCAGAGCCCGAAATCCAGCCAGAACCCGAAATCCAGCCAGAGCCCGAAACTCAGCAAGAACCCCCGCCCGGGGTGGTTCCGAATGAACCGGTTCCGGGCAACCCCCAACCCGATGCCGGAGCCAGAGGGATGGAGTCAGAGACTTTCGCGAAGGTCTCTCTTTGGTATGAGAGCTACAGTCCAGGCTTTAACCAGGGATACGTCACCCCAGGGCGCTGGCGCAGAAATTAACCTCCCTACAACGTCACAGGTCAATGTTGTCAAGGGCCATCCCTCCGCGGTTAGCCCTCCTGCATTCGCTCCCGGTTGATGCGCGCCCGGATATTTTGGGCCCTTACATGCACCGCTCTTGCCACCTCGTCGCAAAAAGATTGGAATAGAGCCGCATTATTGCCGACCCGGGCGCTCACTTCCGTGAACAAAGGCCCTGGCGGCTCCCCGGGATGCCTGGCCTCTCCCACCGTAACTTTGTAATCCTGCAGATTTCCGGATTCATTATAGAATCGCACCGAGGCGGCATTCAGGTCCTCATCCACCAGGATCACCGCGCCCCCGTGGAGGGGCTCGGGCTGGACCGTATCCACCACCCAGCCGCCGCTGTTGTAGACATCGGTCCATTCCGGGTATCCGGCGAAATTCATGTCTTCCTCGAATGGCTTGTGGGTGTGGCCGAACACAAAGGTAATTTTGGCCGGCATGGTGTCCTGCTCCCGCCGGATTTGCGAGCTTAGGGGTCCCTCCATATAGGCCCACAGGCCTTTTTCGGCGTCCTCGCTCAACCAGAGCCGGCCCGTATCCCGCTGCCGCTCCAGGCCCCGCACCTGCTCTGCAATGGCCTGGAAGGCCCACTCCAGGAGCTGGGCCTCCATGCGGTCGCCCCAACCCGGCAGATCATATCTCTCTGCCACGCCCTTCGCCAGGTTAGCCAGAAGCTTTTTCGTCTGCCTGTCGTCCAGGAGCTTTTCATAGACGATCCCCAACCCTTTCCCAACCTCGCCGGACCGGCCCAAGGCGGACCAGAAGAAGTCGATCCAGGCGAAGTTTTCCGCCTCAAAGTCCCAGGCCTCTCGGGGCATGGGGCGGTCTGGAAAGAGCATGGTCTTCAGGGTGCTCATGAGCAGATAGATAGACTCGATGAAGTGGCCGTGGTGGAAAATCACCCCCCGCCGCCCGTCCGGGCTCAATAACCCGAAATTGGGATATGCCGTTTCAATATTAAAGTCCCTCAGGATAGGCCACCTCTGCACCACCCGGTTCAGAAAATAGGAGGGGACGGTTTTGGTAAAGAGGTAGGTAGAGTGCCAGGGGATTTTGATAAGCTCGCCCCAGGCAACCTCGGCTTTGAGATATTCTGCATACTGGGTTTCCCGGGCCGTCTCCCACAGGTGATGATCGTGGTTGCCCGGCAGGTAGACAATGCGGTCAAAGAGTTTGCGATCCTTATCCGGAGCGATAAGCTCAATGAAGCGCTCAAAGGCCATGGCCGCCTCATTGTCAGTGGTCAGGGCCAGCTCCAGGATGTCCCCGTTCAGTATCAGCGTGGGCTTGGGGGTGGCGGGGTTATTTTCGTCAATGAGATACCTCAGACATTCCACCAGCTTCTCCAACACCGGGCTCGGCCGGATCGGATTGGTATTGCTGCTGGCAATCTGAAGGTTGGTGAGGAGACTGGTTTCCGCCCCGAAATGGGTGTCCGAGATGCAAACATAGCGGATGTCCGGCATGGTGGCCTCCTTTGTCCTGCCCCCGTTTTGAGGCGCAGTTGCAAGGTGAGAATCCCGTTTTTAACCTGGGTCAGGCGCCATGATACCTGGTTGGGCAGGGCCGCCTGCAGCGGCACGGCCCCGCGTTTCGGCGCCCATCAATGGCCGCCGAGCCAGGTAGTAAACTTGCTAAAAAGCTTGTTGGCCAGGGTCTGCTCGCCGCCCGCCTGCAGGAATATGGTTGTCTGCAAAGGGCGGATGGCGTCTCGGGCCTTCTTCATAAATTCCGATTTGGATTTGTGGGTGAAATGGCTTTCGTCCATGTAAGACCCTGCCATGTAAAGCATTTTTCCGAAATATTCGTGGGCATCGAGCACCTCGGGAAGGAGGCGGCTCAAGTCTACCGGCACATTGAGCCAGGGGCGGTAAGGGTTCTTGTCCCCCACCAAATTGATTTCCGGTTTCCCAAAAGCCTTCACCGCCAATTCCATATACTGGCTGATTTTCGGTTCGAGCCCCATTTTGCTGGCCCCAACCCAGTCCACGGCCACCAGATCTTCTCCGCCGATGATGGTTTCCGTTACATTTGGGTCCGGGTCCGCAAAAATCCCGAAGGGACCGTCGGCGCTCAGAAAGGCGTCGATGAGCCCGTAATGCACCGGGAAGGCCTGAAGATATTCTATGGTCGTGTAATAAATATCTCTCCTGGCATGATATTGCGTGAACTTGTCGCCCAACGGCAGCGCCCCGTAGATGTTCTTGAGGGTGAGGGTGTAGTAGGCATAGGAATGGGTCTTATTCTTGGCGAAAGAGATGCGGAAATCGGCATTTTTCCAGGTCAGGGGGACTGGATGCGGACCCAGATGGCTCCCCAAATTTTGTTCTTCGGAGGAATCCTCGGTAAGGTCGACCAGCTTATAGCCGGCGCTGCCGTCAAGGGCATAGCCGAGATAGCCGGCCACCTCGCGGACCCGGCGATTGTTAAAAAACTCTCCGTAGGTGCTGTGCGCCTCTACTACGGTCAGGTTTTTAAAGCCCCCCTGAGTCCTCAAAACCTGCACCAAATGGGCTACCAACTCCGGGTCGGTATAGGTTGTGTGATCAGACTTGTTGTAAGCAAACATAAAGTTTGGTTTGATCACGATGGCGAAATCAGCCTGGGATTTGCCCGAAGCCTGCTGTGCGGCGGTTACCAGCTTAAGGAAATCGGTTTCTTTCAGTACTGCGTCCAGGGCCTTGAATTTATCCCGATCCCTTATTGAAGCCACCGTGACCGTTTTATTGGAGTTCTCCTTTCCCAGCCGCATCAAGGTCATGTCTTCTTCCAACGCCAGACACGTCTCGCCCGATGGATCCTGGACCTGAATAATGCGCCGCTGAAAATCGGCGGTGGGGAAATGGTCGTTGTTGATTTCCAATATCGGGTCCCCCAGCTTGATAAAAAGAGGGGCCCCATCTCGAGCCCCGAGATCCCGGACGTTGATGGCGCCGCCTTCCATGAGCATCTCCTTGGAAGCGACCCGGGAAATGATGGAACCCAGGAGGGCCTCTATCTGGTCTTGCGCCAGCCTTTGCCGTGCGGTCCGCAGGCAACTCGAATGGATTTGCACCCGGGCCACGCGGGCCTCCGGCCGCACCGCGCAGATGTAACCATAGAGCATAGTGGGATATCTGATGTTATTGAACGTGGAGCTTTCCGCTTCCCCAAAGGTTTTATCCGGCGCCAGGTGGTACTCGCTGGCCTGTCCCCCTTCATTGATTTTCAAGCTGCCCGACGTCACCGTAACCGTATGGGGGTTAATGGCTATCCCCAACGGGTACTCCGCCGGCAAGATACGCTTGAGCACCCAATTCACTCCCCCGGCAATTTTAGCCACGATATTATTGGCCATGACAAAGGGAAATGGCGTGACCTGGTAGGGGCGGGCTGCAAAGGTAATCGTGAAGTCTGCCTGGCATTCAATGAGGGAGGCGTCATTATGGCGCATATGGGTGAACCTGGCCGAATAACCCTCGGGCAGCGCAAAGATAGGCCCTTGATAACGGTAGCTGCCTTCCCGGACGTTAAGCTTCATCCCCGGCAACACCCTGTCGCTCATGCAGTATTTCCGGTAGCCGCCGGCTCCGTCCCCGATAACCAGCAGGACGTCCCAAAAGGTTTCTTCATCCCCCCAGGGGAAGCCCTTATCATGCTTGCCGGAGACCAGGAAAAACTCTTTTTCCACCCCGTCCTGGACCACCTGGCCGGAAAGGACCAGATTCTCATACTGGGTCTGATAGAGCGGGTCGAGGTCGCTGAGATAGGTCTTCTTTACCTCGTTGTAGGCGAAATCCGAGAAAGCTACCGTGGCTTTAGCACTTCCAGGCAACTTCCAAACTTCCCACCACTTATGGGGCACCCCCATTGAGGCAACGAGTTTGAGCGAATCCTTAAGATCGAAGTAGAGCTGCCCCATGGCATAGGGGGGGGCATGCTCATCTTCGCCGGCGTAGATTGTGGCAAAAAGGGTCGTCAAATCTTCGACCATGTCAAAGCCTGGGTCGTCCTTGAGCCACTTTACCCCATGCAGAAAATATTTCTTGCCATCCCTGGCAGTAAACCGAAAAGTATAAATCATCTGGCGGATACCGGTGGCCGGATCAACGGAAAACAGATGGAAAGAACCGCCTTCCATGGGGAACGTGCCGCCCAGGGGGGCGAAGGAAACGGTGCCTTCCAAGCGCGCCCGACGGTCACCGAGCTGCATGAAACGATCTAAATCATCAATGATGATCTCCGCGTCAAAGTGGCACGGCGTGTTTTTTTGTTTCCCGGCAAGCCTGCCCTCCTCATAGTCCTTTGCCCCGACACCGAGCCAACCTGACATGGTTTCATCGAACTTGAAGCCGCTCATGGGACCCTCCTTCGCTCAATTGTCAAGCGAGCCGCGATTTGAATACATAAAACGAGACCTAACAATGCCTGCCGTTATCACCTTTATCTAAAACTTATAGCCCACACTCATGGTCACCACGTGTGACAACCTGCCTTGGAAGTCTGAGGGCAGCACCCCTGCCGCCTGGGAGTTATTGACCGTCCGGTCCATCATAACCACCATGATATAGGCAAGGTCCAGGGTCATGGCGCGCCAATGGAATCCGGTCCCGGCGGAAAAGTTATGGCGGCGGTCGGTGGTGGGTACGAGGTAGTCAGCGAATTTATCCGGCATGGGTTCGTTCTCAAAGGCATAGCCGGCCCGGAGGTCCAGCCACGGCAACGCCTGATATTCCACCCCCAATTGGCCCCGCCAGGTGTTATGCCATTCCTTCGCCTCTGATAAGGTGCCGAGGGGATTGTTAAATTTGATGTCCAGGCGTTTAAACAAATCCCAGTGAGTCCAGATGATCCCCCCTTCTACCGACAACTGCTTCATGGGGCGAACCATAATTCCGGCCATGACCATATCCGGCAGGATAATAGTGCCGCTGGCGTCGCCGTCGAGGGCGCTGAAGGGGCGGAAACGGGCCTCGCCGTCCAGGTGCTGCCTTACCTGGCTGCGATAAGAAACGCCAAAGGACAGATAATCTGCGGGCTTGAGGAGCACCCCGAGATTAAATCCGAGCCCCCAGCTGTCTCCCTGCAAATCGAGCGCCTGGGGGGTGAGGACGGGTAGGGGGAGCACCCGTTTCAGTTTGAATTTGAAATACATGATGTCCAGGCCGGCGCCCAGGGAGAAGTAATCGGTTACTTTCACCGCGATGGTTGGATTGAGGTTTAAGGTTTGGATGGCTGCCTGGGTGACATTGAAGCGCCCCGGCCAGTTATTATTATATTGGATCCCCAGCCCAAAGGGAGAGTTGAGGCCCAACCCAAGCCACACCCGCTCGCCGGCCTGGTAGGAAACAAAAAAGTGCGGTGCGAAAGAGGCGCGGCTTTGCAGGTGGTTGGTTGCGGCTGCCGGGCCAAGGTGGGTGACGATTTCAGCCCCGGTTATGAAGGTGGAGAAACCGCCCATTATCTGAATTTTCGGAAGCTGGACGAGGCCTGCGGGGTTGTAAAAAATGGCGGAAAGGTCATCGGCCCGGGCCACCACCGCACCCGCCAGGGAGCTGCTGCGGGCCCCGGCCTCGTAAAGGGCAAATCCCGAACCATAGCCTGGGCCTGATCCCGCCAATAACCATCCCAGGCCGGCCAGAACGATGCACCACCTGCTTTTTCTTCCCATACCGATCTCCCGAAAGGCCATGGGACCGTCCTTCGGAATGAGACTCCGGTCAGTAAGCCGATGTCTTACTGATTAAGGTCCGATTTGGGTATCTAAAGACGGAAAAACTACTTACCGGTTGTCGTCTGCTAACAAATCGGGAGAGGCAGGCTACCCTTATCCAGCAGCGCTTTAGGCGTTGCCTTGAGACGGTGGCAGGGTTCTTCAAAAAACCGCCGGACCGGATGTCGCGGCCGGGGTTGTTATCGTTGGTGGGAAGCAACTGGCCTTCGGGCAGGCAAGAACCACATGACTCCGAACCAAAGCGTTTGGTCGCTGGGGCCTTTACCTGAAGGCATTTTGCCCCTTATACCAATGAAGCAATGTTTTGTAAAGAAATTATTTTACAATCAATTTTATAGAGCCCACCGGGGAGAACTCCGGGCCCGGGAGAAAGCGGTTTTCTCCGGCCGGTGACTTTCTTTTTCCGTAATAGTTTATTGACATGTCAGGAGACGCCGAATAAGATTACTCATTATCTGTTCTTTCTGTGCAAGGGGGTCGAGAAGTGGGGCCTCGCATGGATATCTCACCGATCAATTGGGTCCTTTGCGGCTTGCCGCATTTCTCTACCCTCTCGCCGCACGTTAAAGCCACGCCATGAATTGCCCTGACTGCCAGAGTCCCTTGGAGGAGACCCAGAAATTTTGCCGGACCTGCGGGGCTCAACTCCACCTGAACTGCTCCGGCTGCGGCGGTCCCATCCATGTAAGTGACAGATTCTGCGGTGAATGCGGGATTGCCTTAGAGACCAGGGTGCGGCCGGCGGCTAAACGAGCCAAAATCGCCAGCGAACGCAAATATATTACGGTGCTGTTCGCCGATATCTCCGGCTACACCACCTTATCGGAACGCCTGGACCCGGAGGAAGTCAAAGATCTGGTGAGTCATATACTCGGCGAGATTGCCCAGGTAGTAATCAAATACGAAGGCCATATCGAAAAGTTTGCCGGTGATCAGGTGATGGCCCTGTTCGGGGTGCCCCTGGCGCACGAAGACGATCCGGTGCGGGCGGTCAAAACCGCCTGTGAGATTCACGAGGTGGTGCTCGGGATCAGCCCGCAAGTCCAGGAAACCATAGGACAGCCTCTGGCGGTGCATATCGGGGTCAATACCGGTCTCGCGGTAACGGGGAAATTCGACTTCGCCAAGCCTTCGCACCAGATTGCCGGGGATACGGTCAATGTCGCCTCCAGGTTGTGCACCCTGGCGAAAGCAGGCGAAACCCTGGTCGGCCAGGCCACCTATAAGCAGGCGGAGGCCTTTTTCTCTTTTGGCCGCATGGAACTGGTCCAGGTGAAGGGCAAGACCAAGCCGGTCCAGGCCTACAGGGTTTTGGCACCCAGGGAATTGCCCAACAAAACGCGTCCCCTGTCCGGCCGCCGGGCGGCTCTGATCGGACGCCAAAGGGAGATGGCGGTCCTGGCCCGGGCTATGGCCAGGCTCCAAGAAGGCCAGGGCTCAAATATCGCGATTGGCGGCGAAGCTGGAACCGGAAAAAGCCGGCTCCTTGAGGAATTCCGGGCTACCCTGGACTTTAAAGCAGTCAAGTGGATGGAGGGGCATGCCTACGCCTATACCCAGAACATTTCCTATTATCCCCTCATCAATATGATCAAACGCGAGTTGGCCTTGGGAAAAGGCGATACCCCCGGCAAGGTGGCTGCCAGGCTTGACGCCTACCTGGAAGGACTTGTCAGTTCGCCGGAAAACGTGGCCCCGTATATCGGTGGCCTGTTATCCCTGCAATATCCCGAAGTCGCGGAGATGAGCCCCGAGTTTTGGAAGTCTCGCCTGCATCATGCGATTTTGACCACCATAGACGCTCAGGCCAAACAAGCCCCCCTGGTCATCTGTTTTGAGGACCTCCAGTGGGCCGACCCCACCTTTCTGAATTTTCTCAGGCTCCTGGTCGCGAAGCCTAAGTTCGGCATAATTTTCCTGTATACCTACCGGCCCCCCTTTAAATTGTTCGGGGATGAAGCCATTGCCAAGATGGGTGAGACTTATCAGGAAATCCAGCTCCAGGAACTCTCTCCGGGGGAGATTCAAGAAATGCTGGCCTCCCTCCTGCAAACTGCTGCGGTCCCGGAAGACCTGAAGCGCTTTGTCCGGGAAAAGGTGGAGACCAATCCCTTTTATCTGGAGGAAATGATCAATTCCTTGATTGAATCAGGCATGTTGCAATGTGAGGCTGGGAATTGGCGCCTCACCGGGAACCTCGATGAAGCTGATATCCCTTCGAACATCCAATCAGTCATCCTGGGCCGGATAGACCGTTTGGAAGATACAGCCAAAAGCCTGCTCCAGGAGGCTTCGGTCTTCGGCAGAACGGTGCCCTATGAGGCCCTCAAAAACATTAGCCGGCACGCCGGCAATCTCGATGGGCTTCTGGAAAGGTTGGAAGCCTTTGACTTGCTGCGCAGTACTTCTCAAGAACAACAAAATTATGTTTTTAAACACGCCATGATCCAGGACGTGGTTTATAACAGTTTGCTCAAGAGAGATCGCCAGGCCATGCATCGGCGCATCGGTTTGTGGATTGAGCGGATGTTGGTCAGCAGGCTTCCGGAATTTTATGAAGTTCTGGCTTTCCATTTCCGGCATAGCGATCTCTCCCAAAAAGATCTCTCCCAAAAAGCTGTGCATTATTTGAGAGAGTCCGGAAGAAAAAGCTTGCAGCAATATGCCGTTCAAGAATCCAATCAATATTACCGAAGAGCCTTCCAGATTCTCAACCAAAACCTCCATGGCTCAGAAGAAGAAAAAAGTGTCATCATCGGCTTTATCAACGAGTGGGCCCAGGTATTATATTACCGCGCCGATTTTGTCGAGTTCACCAAGCTGTTTCTTGAACATCAGGAGATGGCCGAGTCTCTTTCCGATAAGGCCTCACTGGGGCTCTTTTATAGCTGGCTGGGAGTGGCGTTGTTTTGCATCGGCAAAGCGAAAGATTGTTACGCCTATAGCCTCAAAGCCCTCGAATTGGGGGAATCGGCCGGGTGTTTTGCCACCATTGGCCTGGCCTATTCCAATCTCACCTGGTCCTGCGGAGAACTCCAACTCCTGGATGAGGGGATAAAATACGGCCAGGAGGTCTTGGCCAAAAGGGAGGATTTGGAGCCGATAGCCTATTATCAATCTCTGGGCGGCCTGGGAATGAATTATCTCTTCAAGGGGGATAGCCAAAATAATCTTGAACTTGGCAGAATCCTCCGGGAGTTCGGCGAAAGCCATTCAGACCTGCGCAGCACCGTCGTGGGCCACATTTGTACGAGTTACGCCCATTACGCGGCCGGAGATTTTTCCAAGGCGGTGGAATGGGCCAGGAAAGCCGTCGAGCTTTCCAGCGATCCGTTATTTAAGGTATGGCCCAAGTTAGCCCTGGCCAACTACTTCGTCCAAACCGACCGATTCCAGGAAGCAGATGAGATTCTTCAGGAAATCATTCCCTTCTGCCAAGAGCTGGGCATGGATTACATCCTCACCTCCGCCCTCGCCTTGAAAGGAGTGGTTCTGATCGCCGGGGGCCAATTTTCCCGGGGCATGAAAATGATCGTCAAGGGGCTCCGGGGATTCAGCGCTAACGGCAGATTTTACTCCCGCTACCTCGTGGAAATCGGTTTGGCCGAGATTTACTTCCAGATCGCGACCCGGGCCCGGCCCCTCACACTGTGGTCCGCCATCAAGAACCTGGGTTTTATTTTGACAGAGGTTCCCCTCGCCAGACGTAAGGCGAAGGCTTACCTGAACAAGATTATCCAGGTGGGGAGGGAAGTCGAGGCCAGCGGGTATGTGCACGGTCATGCCTTGCTCAATCTGGGACTTCTGCACCAGCAAAGCGGCAGCCATAAACAGGCTAAGGAATGCCTGGTTGAAGCTCAAGGCATATTTAGCCAGTGCAACTCGGAAATCGGTTCCCAACAGGTCCGCCAGGCCCTGACCGCCCTGGGTTGATATGCCGCCGGGCAGGCTGCCGGGCGGTAATGGCCAAGGCCCTCACCGATGCCACTTTCCTGTACTCCAGGCAAGCTGGCAATTAAAAGCGTTCGGTTCATAACGTTTCTTACCCGCCTCCTTCCCTTCCTGGCAGATTTTCCATCTCCAAGAGCCACACTCGGAAACTTATAAGGAAACCGCTGACGGGATCATTTGCAATCCTGACCCACTGTGCTAATATGCCCCTGAGCCTCTCATGGAACTAATTTTAATCATTGGATTTTCGGTACTGATAGAGTTTGCTGGGGCTTTTTTCGCTTTCCCGTTGATCCGGGTGACGGGATTAAGGTTCAACATGTTACTTCACGATCACGGGAGGGCAAAATGCCTCGAATGAACCGGGAGAATTGTCGGCCAATTGAAATATTGATGGTGGAAGACAACCTGGGTGATGTTCGCCTCACCCAGGAAGCCCTGAGTGAAGGTAAGGTTCGGAACCATCTCCACGTGGTGGCCGATGGTGTAGAGGCCATGGCCTTCCTGCGCCGGGAGGGTCAGCATGCCCACGCACCTCAGCCGGACCTGATCCTCCTGGACCTGAACCTCCCGAAAAAGAGCGGCCCGGAAGTGTTGGCGGAAATTAAGGCCGACCCCGAGCTGAGACGCATACCGGTGGTAATCCTGACAGTCTCCAAGGCCGAAGAAGACGTCTTGAAAAGCTATAACCTCCATGCCAACTGCTACATTACCAAGCCGGTGAATCTGGACCAGTTTCTCGAGGTTGTGAAGTCTATCGAGGACTTTTGGTTGACTGTGGTGATGCTGCCGCCGCGGTAGGGGCTATGCCTGGGAAAAGCACCAATATACTCCTGGTGGAGGATAATCCGGGAGACGCCCGCCTGGTTCGGGAAATGCTGGCCGAATTCAGAGACGGTGACCTTGAATTCCATTGGGTTACCACCTTACAACTGGCAATGGACAGCCTGGCCGCAGGAGGTGTCGACCTGGTGATCCTGGACCTGGGGTTACCGGACAGCCAGGGGCTGGAGACCTTTACCCGGGCCTATAAGCAGGCCTCCCATCTGCCATTCATCGTGTTAACCGGCTACGCCGATGAAACCCTGGGACTCGCCGCGGTACGTCAGGGGGCCCAGGAATACCTGACTAAAGGGGAGGTGAACAGCAGCTTACTGTATCGCGCCATCCGCTATGCCATTGAGCGCAAGCGGAGCGAGGCCGCAATAGAGGCCGAACGTCAGAAATTCTTTACCCTCCTGAACAATATCCCCGGAATAGTTCACCTGAAAGATGCGGATTTCAAGATCGTCTTTGCCAATCGCCTTTTTCGAGAGGTTTTCGGCGATCCGGCTGACCAGCCCTGTTACGAGTTTATTCACGGCAAAAAGGCCCCATGTGAGCCTTGTACGGCTCTCGAAGTGCTGCAAACCCGGGTCCCGAAAAAAGCTGAGGGCCCAGAGCCGGTTCACGGCCATTTCTATGAATTCTACAACTACCCCTACTGCGCCACGGATGGCTCCCGGCTAGTCCTGACCCTGGGCATCGACATCACCGAGCGCAAGCGGTTCGAAAAGCAGCTCATTGGAAAATCTCAGGATTTAAGCGAGCGGGTCAAAGAATTAACTTGCCTGTACAGCATTACAAGTCTGATGGGGGAGCCAAACCTTTCCCTGGAGAACATCCTCCTGAAGGTGTTGGAGTTGATCCCCCTTGCCTGGAGGTACCCGGATATCACCTGCGCCAGGATAACCTTTGAGGGCTGCACGTACAGAACAGCCGCCTTTAGAGAAACCCAATGGAGACAGGCAAGCGATATCATTGTCAATGGAGATAGCCGCGGCAGCCTGGAGGTTTTTTACCTGAGTGAGAAGCCGGCCCTGGATGAAGGACCGTTCCTAAAAGAGGAAAGAAGTTTGCTGGAAAGCATTGCTAAAACGCTTGGCGTCATCACCGTCCACAAGCGGGCCCAGCAAAAGTTGAGGGAATCGGAGGAGAATCTGCGCTATCTGACGTCCCAGCTGTTAACGGCTCAGGAACGGGAGCGCAAGCGGATCTCCCGGGAATTGCATGACTCTGCGGCCCAGGAACTCTCCGCCCTAAAAATCGGTTTAGAAAACCTTCAGCATGATTTACCGGAAAAGCCGGTAGAAGCATCCAGCCTCAGGATTTCTCAACTCCTGCAGAAATTACATCAGACCTTGACCTCGATTCGCACCCTCTCGTATGACCTGCGTCCGCCGGACCTGGAACATTTTGGCCTGGTAAAGGCAATCGAAATGCATGCTGAGGAATTTAGCGCCCGCACCGGCATCAAGGTAGATTTTCTGGCCGCGGGCATTAAGGCCGGACATCTGGACTACGATGCCGCCATTAACCTCTACCGCATCATCCAGGAAGGGCTCACTAACGTGTGGCGGCACGCTAAGGCTATGAATGTAAATATCAGAATGGTTGCCTCCTTCCCCAAGATCATCCTGCGATTGGAAGATGATGGCCAGGGTTTCGATATTATGGACCTGGAGGCAACGGGGCACGGAGATAAGCACATGGGGCTCTTGGGAATGAGGGAGAGAGTCGCCCTGCTGGGAGGGGAAATAAAGATTGAGTCGCAACGAACGAAAGGTACGAAGATAAGTATTGAAGTACCGTGGAAGGGAGAAGATCTTGGCACAAAAAAAGAAGATTCTCATTGTTGACGACCACCCCATGTTCCGGGAGGGGATCAAGTCCATAATCGCCCGCAATCCCCAGCTTGAGGTAGTGGGAGAAGCTGGAGAGGGAAAGGCCGCACTCAAGCTGGTGGAGGAGCTAAGGCCGGACATGATACTGTTGGATGTATCTCTGCCTGACATGAACGGCATTGATCTCATCCAGGATATTAAAAAGGTCCTGCCGGAAACTCGCATCCTGATGATCAGCATGCACACCAAAATCGAATACCTCACGTCAGCCTTCCAGGCAGGGGCGACAGGGTATGTGGTGAAGGATGCCCCTTCCGAAAAAATCCTTCAGGCCCTGGATTTGGTCTCCCGGGGCGAGTATTTTTTAGATACTCTGGTAGCCCGGCAGATCGTGGAGCGACTGGCAGAATTTCCGGACCGCCAGGCCAAAGTTACCGACGCGGCCTACGGCAGTTTAACCCCCAGAGAACAGGAAATTCTGCGCCTCACGGCTGAAGGCCAATCCAAGAACAAAATTGCCGCCAGCCTCTGCATCAGCCCCAGGACGGTGGAGAACCACCGGGCTAACCTCATGGCCAAACTCGACCTGCACTCCACCCTGGAAATGGTGCGGTATGCGGCCAAAATAGGCCTCATCGATGTAGATCACTGGAAATCCTGACCCCCCTCCCCTTGGGCGCCTGCCCGCCGGGGCATCCCTATAGTCTG
>Ga0351866_10218_pt1 | contig 18081 bp, 15 predicted proteins | sample TotcelFGM3001L11_FD_206783 | JGI IMG/M metagenome (GOLD analysis project Ga0351866, IMG submission 206783) | Enriched cells from coal bed in the Powder River Basin, Montana, United States - Total cells FGM rep2 HSBNCT.FGM.300.1.L11 ...
TCGCCGCACGGTCCGCGTCCGTCGTCAGTGTCTGAGCCGCGGGCGACCAACTGCATTTTAGATCGTCGATGAATCGGATGCAATCAGCCTCGAACTGGAACCCCGGCACCTGCGGATTCTGGTACATGCACCACTTCCGTCCGTTCCGGTGCTGAAAGACGCGGTTCGCCGTTGACACCATGATCAGCCTCGCGCTCGCCTGCCGTTCCCGCTGGCACCGAACTCCGCCACCTTCGTGCTGCCGTAGGACGCGACCAGATTCGGCTTGCTTTCTTGGCGGACGATCGGCACGGTGAAGGAGGCGGGGAGGGGATCCCCGGTCCGCAGGTAAGGGGCGATCTGCTGGAGGGCGAGGGCGATCGAGTATTCGTCGCTGCCCAGCTCGAACTTACCGAGGTCCTGGGCGATGGCGGGCCCAGAATCCGGAGGCCGGGGCCAAGACGCCGGCCCGCAAGCCAGCGGAAGTCACCGGCTACTGGCTGACTGCGCCTTGAGTGACCTCTCGTCGCATCCGACCGAGTTCCCTGCCGCGAGCCATCACGCGTTCCAGGGTGACCGGGCAATCGCCACAAAGCCTTTCTTTCGCGGCGCGTGTCAACTCCCGGATCGCCCACGCCACGCCCACCGCGTCGTTCGCATCACAACCTACGTCCACAGCAAACGCCGCGGACACCGGGCGTCTTCCGACCGCATACGGACGCCCGCGCCCCGCGTTGTGTTCCGCGACGCAGTGGCCCGGAGACACGGTCGTGAGGGTGGCAAAAAGCGAGCCATCCGAACACCGCAGAACGCAGACCGTAAAGTTTCGCGTGTCCGTCGTCATCCGTTCTCGACAGGGGAGGGGAGTGTCCGGGGGGCCGTCCGCACCGCGCAAGGAAAAAGCCACCCTTGCGGATGGCCTTGTGTCGGTTTGGGATCGGTGGCTACGCGCTTCGCTTGCGGCGTCGGTAGGCAGCGATTAGGCCCATGCCGCCCAAGCCGAGGAACATCGCGAGGGTGCTGGGTTCGGGGACGGTGCCGGAAGTGAAAGAGAAATTGCTTATGGTCTGAGTCATTCCAGCATTCCAGTCTCCACCAGTAAAACCGATATACGCTGTGTCCGCGCCGAGGAGGTTCTCGATCGAGACTGCATACGTCGTTGTATACGTGCCACCCGTCGTCAGATCGCGCAGGTCCACGTTGAGCACGCTATTCTCATAATCCAAGGTTACCAGGATCGGGTTCCCCCATAGCGTGATGGTGTCCGTCGGGTGATAACCCCCCCATAACCCACCGTTAACAAACAGATTCTCGCCTACGTACTGTCCATTATCGTAGAGGTTCAACGCGAAGGCAACGCTCGGTGCGATGGATTGGTAGCCAAGCCCCCCGCCGGCATTGCCGAGGGCGGTTGGTCCCTGACGCTGGAGACAGAACGTCATTCCGTCCCCCCACCTGTTAATCGGGTTACTGGCCTGGTATGTGAAGGTCGCGTGAAACTCAGTGATTGTTTGCTGCGTATTGAAGAATGCAGTGCCCGCCTGATGAAGGTTGTTAGTGAGCGTGAGAACGTCCTCCGCGACCTCCGGATGGTACGTTCCGTCTAGCCAATAGCCATTGAAGGTCCAGCCCGTTCCGTTGGTGCCGAAGCCGATCACCGACGCCGCAGCCGTTTGTAAACCCGCCAAGATCACCACAGCCGCGAACGACAAGGAAACCCAATGTGCTCCGCCTACACTTCGACATCGCATGATGCCCTCCTTTGATACGTAAAGTCCGATTTTTTCGGGTTCGACGCAAGCACCGCATTTGTAGACTTATAGCCCGCCGTCCCTCGATTCCTGACAAGCCGAGAGGAAAATGCCGAAGCCCGTTCGAGATCGCATTTCTGGGGTCCGACGGTGACGCGATTGTTAACTTAGAGGGGGTTGTTAACCAGAAATTTCGAGAGTTTTGGAGCGAGATTCCGGGGTCCGAAGGGGACCTTCAGGGTCACCGACGGACCCCAGTCGCTCTCTCCCAAAAATAGCATGGACGCCTGGGACGCGGGATTCGCCGTAAACCCTTTGTAGAAAGCGACTAAACGCAAAACGCCGAGGCCCGTTGGCGCTCGGCGTTCTGCGTTAACTTACGGCGTGTTTTTGTTCGTAGAAAAGTGAAAAGCTCCCCCGGTAGGACTCGAACCTACGACCCGGCGGTTAACAGCCGCCTGCTCTACCAACTGAGCTACAGGGGATCAGCGTTTGACGCGTAATGCTAACTAATCGGCGTTTTGTCGGCAAGGGTTCAGTCGGGACCAAAGAATAGATTTTTTATCGAACCACTGGTCTTTCCTCGCCGACTTTGTCTGGCCGAAGGCCGTACTCACCACAGCGAATGCGACATGTGGTGAATATGGCCTTGGGCCGAAAGATGGTGCGTTTTTCTGGTTCTCTCGCCTTTGCCACCAATGCCAATTTCCAAGGTCAACCCCGACTTTGCATCACCCGATCCCCAGGCTGGGGTGGCAACGTGCCTTTGGTCTTAATTCCTGCGTGCATGCTGAATAGCTGTAAAGAATTTTCAGGAAGCATGTTACGGCCATTTTGGTTCGCGCTTCTCAAAGAACGCGGCTAGGCCCTCGGCGGCGGCTTCGGTGGTTCTGGCGGTCGCGGTGGCGGCGGCGCCGGCGGCTAGCGTGGTGTTCAGGTGCTCGCCGATCGTTTCATTCAACATCTTCTTGGTCAGCTGCAGCGATTCCGAGGCGCTCAACGCACATTGCTCGGCCAATTGGTGCGCTCGAGCCCAAATCATGTCGGAAGCCGTGATTTCGTGGTAAATCCCCAAACGGTGCGCTTCGCTCGCCTCGGCCAACCGCGCCGTAAGCAACAGATTCGCGGCCGCGCCGCCACCGATGCGGAAGGCCAGTAGGGGGGCAACGAGCCCTGCTACCAGTCCGCGCCGAGGTTCCGGGAGGCCAAATCGGGCTTCCGGTGTGGCCAAGGTGATGTCGGATGCCAGGACCAGGCCGGCGCCGCTGGCTACCGCCGGGCCGTTCACCGCCGCGATAATGGGCTTGGGAAACATCAGCATGGCTTCCAGCAGTTCCTTGTACTGGACGGCATCAAAATGCCATTGTTCCCAGGCATTCTTCTGGCGACTGCTGTCCTGGACCTCTTGCAGATCGGCGCCCGAACAAAAGGCCGAACCGGCTCCCGTCAGGATCACCGCCCGGACGGAACGTTCCCGATGAAAATCTTCCAACGCCTGCAGCAGCTGGTCGACCATCTCCCGCGACAACGGATTCCGCTTGTCGGGTCGATTCAAAATGATCGTTCCGCTCGGGACGTGCTTCTTGAGTCGAATCAATGGTTCCATGGTTGTTCCCTTGGAATCGCGAAATAGGGTGCGACAGCCTGCTGGCTCGCATGCGTTTGCGATCTCAATCCGTTTGTCTTCTGATCGGCATGAACCCGATGGAGGTCTCCAGCCAGGTACCGCAGCTGCAGCCACCACCGCCTTCGGGCGACAGCAACATGCCGGCTGCTGGTATGGTACTCAGCCAGCAATCCGGCCGCAGGCGGGGCCAATCGCTCAGCGTGCCCGTGCGGCGATTCCACATGCTGACGGTTAACGTACGAAAAATCAATGCGTCGGCCGTACAGGCGTACGTGCCGCACTTGCCGTCCGGGATACGTTGCGGAGCCAGGGCGCCGTCGGCCAAGGCCATGACGGCAGGACGCACGTAAACGTGTTCGCCCACAATGGCCGGGCGCGACATGGCTTTGCCATGATCGCCTTTCCCGCCCGGCCAGGGGAATTGCTGCTCCCAAACACGTTCGCCGCGTTCGGTCGACAGTCCGTAAACGTGGTATTGGCCGTCGGTCGAAGCGGTGAGCACCAACCGATCGCGGCTGTGCGCCATGTAGAACACGACGTCGCCTGGTTGGGTCTGCAGCGGATGCTCCCAGACGGCGGAGCCGGTTTCCGCGTCCAACGCGACCAGAACCTGATCTTGCCACAGTTCCGACGAGCCGATTCGTCGGTCGGGCGCGGCCTTGACCGACGGATTGCGGCATTCGACGAAGTAGATTCGCCCGTCGGCCACGGTGATGGTCGAATTGAGAATCACGCTGGCCCGATAAGTCCACAGCTGCCGTCCGGAAGTTTTGTCTCGGGCGAACAGGTTGTCGCTGCACACCTTGAACGTCACCGGTCCGTTACGGGCATCGTACCAACCGGCGTTTTCGCCGCCCCAGAATTCGGTCCACGCCGTCTCTTGCTTGACCGCGCTGCCGATAATTCGCTGGTCGTCGACGGCCAGGTAACCCCAGTCATACTGCCAGTCCGTATTGGTCGCCGGCAGCACATCGAGCATGTCCACGACTTGCCCGCTGGCGGCGTCAATCCGCCAGCAGCGATCGCGCACGGCCGCGTAGAGATGGTTGCGATCGGCGCACCAGTTGCCGCAATCCCGGGGCATGTTAAAACGTTCCAGGCCGGGGATCTCCAATGACCACAGCACCGCACCGTTGTAGGCGTCCAGGGTCACGATGCGATGCAGGCCTTGCAGGTACAGACGGCCGGCGGTGGACAGGGGCGCGGGCTTGCGGCCGTTGCGGTCCGGCTGAAAACGAGGGCCGGGTTCGCCCAGCCATTGCACGGCCATTTCTTGTGAACTGGCGGCACCGCCCAACTGTTCGCCTCCGTAGGCCGAATTGTCGGCGCTGCCGTACAGATGCGTCCATTGGCCCGCGCCGGGCAACGGCGGGCATACGTAGCTGGCCCACACGCCGCCGTCATCGCACGTTAGCTGGGCAGGTAGCTGGCCATCGGCCAGCCATTTTTGCAGCCGCTCGGCGGACAACGGGTTCGCTGTGTCCGGCGGTTGGCCCAGGCAGGCAATGCCGCCATCGGGACGCAGCAAGCGCGACACTTCGGCCGCCGTGCCATCGCACTGGCTGGCGGCGAGCATGCGTTCGGAGACGACCAGGTTGGCAAAGCGGCCGACTAGCGGCAACTCGGCCAGACTGGCGACATGGTGGATGGCGATACGAGTGCCGTAGACGCCCGCTCGGACGAGAGCCGTTCGCGAAGCTTGAACGCGTTGCAAATCGGTTTCGACACCGATCACGCGCAAGCGGCTGTGGCGGGCCAGTTGAAAAGCCAGGCGGCCATCTCCCGAGCCGTACACCAGGCAGATGCCGTCGCGAACGCCGGTCCTCGCCAAGATGTCCTCGGCGGCTCGCGAGAACAGGCCGTTGGCGTCGTCCCAATGCGAATCCGACTCGGCCAAAACCGGCGGCGGTGTATAGTCGAAATGCGTATCGCATTCAAAGCGATCTGTCGTCACCGGTACGCCGTCGCGCTGGCCGCGGACGGCGTACCAGTACAAACGTTTGTGACGCAGGCCGCTGATGCACAATTCGTGGTCTGTCTTGGGCGTTCGATCGGCGACCTCCCACGACAATTCGTCGATGCCGTACTCCAGTTCGCTGGCCGTGGGCTCGGTGGTTTGCCACCGCACCACGGCTTCGCCCGGGGCGACAAACTGCAGCCACGGGCCGGCTGCCAAACGCAGCGGCTCGCGGGTCGGCGACGCCGCCGGGAAGCGGTCGGCGGTGGCGGCTGCGTGGGCGGCGATCTGCTCGCCCGTCAAAGCGGCTTGGTACACGCGCACTTCGTGAATCCGCCCGCACAGCCGATGATATTCGTTGTCGTCATGATACGCGGCAGTCGCGCAGAAAGTGTGAATCCCCCCTTCATCGGTACTGACCAACAAGCGGCCATGAGCCACCGCCAAGCCGTGTGCGTTGCCTTGTACCGCATGGCGCCACAGCAATTGACCGTCCTCGGCCGCCAACGCGCCGACCTCGTCTCGTCCGCCGGCATACAACACGTTGCCGGCCGCGATCAGCGCGTGCGGGAAATCGCTGGGCACCGACCAGCGGACGTTGCCCTGGACCAAATCCGATGCGACCAGCGTGTCGTCGGTCAACATGTAGGTGTTTTGGCCGGCGCAGACCAGGGCGTTGCCACGGCCGTGGCTGGCGATCATCTCCAGGCTGCGGGTGTTGCTGCGGCGGATCTCGCCCTTGCGCGAATCCGCGCCGGGGCCGTGGAAGATACCGGCGTCCAGCGACACGACCACGATCGAGCCGCCGCTGCTCTTTTTGACCTGGCCCTGATCCTGACCGTCGGCGCGGCGGAACAGTTGCGGCGCCACGCGGCCTTGCGGGTAGACCAGCAGATCGGACGTCGCGGCCGGGGTGCCTTCGAGGGTCATGCCGTCCAGTTGCCGCAGGTAGCGTCCGGGGCCTTCGGCACGCCCGGTTTCGGCATCGACGGCGCACAGGTAGGACGTTTCCCAAGGCAGCAGGGCGTGTGCGAAGTACGCCGTCCCCTCGTCCACCAGCACGCCGGTGCGGCAGGGGTGGGGCGAGATGAAGCGGCCGTTGTGCAGAATCATTTGACGCGGCGGAGCGGGGTGGAACTTCCACAGCAGTTGGCCGTCCGCGGCTCGCAGACAGTACACGTAGCCGTCGTCGGAGCCGAAATAGAGCTTCCCGGCCCACCAGGTTGGCGCCAGCCGCACGGGCCCGTCGGTCATGAACGACCAGATTTCGCGGCCCGTTTCCGCGTCCAGGCAGCGGACCGTATCGTCCGCCGACGAACCGAAGTACACCGCGTTGCCGACCGCGATCGGATGAAAGGCCAAGTCGTAATTCCGCATCGACGGCAGATCGCGGTGCCCGGCGTAGGCATCCCATCGCGCCGGCCCCGCCCATGCCGGTTGCGGTGGTTGGGGCGAACGCCAGGTCCAAGTCAGGCGGAGTTGGGCGACATCCAGCGTTTCGTCCGTCGCCCCGCTGCGGCGCAGGTCGTGCTGGTACGCGGGCCAGTCCGCCGCGGCGAGTGGCAGCGAGAGGGATGCCGCCAGCAGTGCGAGCAGGCAGCTTCCGCGTGGAGGAAGGGCAGAACATGCGCGGTGCGGTCGTTGTGCGGACATCACGGAAATCGCTCCGATACGCGTCTCGATTCGTTCATCGTTAGACGTGGATTGTAGCGCCCGAAGGTGGTTCTGGCGACCCGTTGGCACAAATCCAGTGGCGGAAGGCGAGTGCATCTTCAACCGCGCGCGGTCGCAGCTCAGACAAGCCCGCCGCGCCAGCGGGCTGTTGGTGTCTTGCGAGAGACTCGATCAATCCCGGACTGTGTCTGGAAAAGACGGACGGTGCCTGGAAAAGACGGCTCGAGTTCCGTTGAGCAAAGCCGATAAGAGAATTAAGGCTTCATTCGCTTTGCCATTCGACCTGCCTTTCTGGGAGGCTAGCAGTGACGGCATCCAAACACATCCATGCGGCACACTATTTCCATCTGGGGACTGCCCTGCATCTGGCATCTGCTGCGGAGCAGATCTACGCCGATCCCGGCGTCGTGGAACGAACGGCGGTCAGGGCGTGGAAATACCCGCACTTTCGCTTCTTTGACGTCGACACGACACAGTGTTTTGTGGCTGCCGATTCGCAAGCGATCTTGGTCTGTTTTCGAGGAACCGAGGGGAACCGCGTCGAGGACTGGATTGCGAACATTGGCCTCGACCTGATCGACGGCCCGTTGGCGGGTCGCGTCCACAAGGGGTTTTACGACGCCTTGAGCTGTGTGTGGCATCTGTTGGACAAGGAGGTCGAGCGTCTGCAGAGCGTCGGCAAGCGGGAATTGTGGGTCACGGGACACAGTTTGGGAGCCGCCCTGGCGACGTTGGCCGTCGCGCGCTGGTGCGAGGCCGGCCGCCCCATCTCAGGCCTGTACACCTTTGGCCAGCCGCGGACCGGCGATCAGACGTTCGCCCGCAACTTTGATTTTCGGTTTCGACCGCACGCGTTTCGAATCGTCAACGACTTGGATGTCGTCACGCGAGTGCCGCCCCGCGTCTTGGGTTATCAGCACCTGGGGACGTTCATCTACTTTACCGACTCCGGCGCGCTGTCCGACGATATCCGTTGGTGGCGGCGGTTTCTGAACGGCTGGCAAGGCGCCGTGGAAAAGGTACTGGTTTGGGGCCGCGAAGGGATCGACGACCATCGCATGATGCATTACCGTCAGCAGATTGCGGACGCTTTGCGACGGCAAGGCAGCGGGCGCGATGTCGCCGCTGAGAGGACAGTTGACATGTCTCGTCAGGCTGCCGTCGCGGAGCGAATCAAGCCGCGACGCCGTGCGGCGTAACGTCCGCGCAGAAATAACCTGTGCAATTTCAAAATGTGGGACGAATTGGCAATCCGTCCTGCAACGTAGCGATTCTTGGGGCTGGGCATCATGCTGCCGAATCGCCAACGACTGGCGATGAACTTGAACCGAAGCGTCAGGGACATCCGCTGCGCACGCTGAAGTGGGGGATTGGGAACGATCAGAACTTGGAGGCACAATCATGACACGAGTCGCGTGTTCTTGTTTGGCGATGCTGCTGGTATCGACGGTTGCGGCGAGCGACAAGCCGAACATTGTTTTTATCCTGGCCGATGACCTCGGCTACGGAGACCTGGGCTGTTACGGCCAGAAGATCATTCAGACGCCGAGCTTGGATCGCATGGCGGCCGAGGGGCTGCGGTTCACGCAGTTTTATGCCGGATCCACGGTCTGTGCTCCGTCCCGCAGCGTGCTGATGACGGGCCAGCACACCGGCCACACCCGCGTGCGGGGCAATGCGGGGCCGGAGGACTCCGGTGCGCAGATGCTTCGCGACGAGGACGTCACCGTGGCCGAAGTGCTCCGCAGTGCCGGTTACGCCACGGGCCTGGTGGGCAAATGGGGATTGGGAATGCCCGGCGACGAAGGTGTGCCGAACCGGCAGGGATTCGACTACTTTTACGGCTATCTCAGCCAGCACCATGCCCACAACCACTTTCCGGATTTCCTGTGGCGCAACGGCCAGAAATCGCCGCTGCCCAACGTCGTCACGCCCGTCGGTGCGGCGGGCGGCGGGTACGCGACGCAGCGGGTCAAGTACGCGGGCGACTTGTTCGCCGAGGAAGCGTTGGCGTTCGTCTCACAGCATCGCGAGCGACCGTTCTTTCTGTATCTGTCCCTGGTCGTGCCGCATGCCAACAACGAACGCTCGCGGGAACTGGGCGATGGCCAGGAGGTGCCCGACTATGGCCCGTACGAGGATCGCGACTGGCACAGTTCGCTGAAGGGCCAGGCCGCGATGATCACGCGGATGGACCGGCAGATCGGCGACTTGCTGGCCAAGCTGGCGGAACTGGGAATCGACCAGCGGACGCTGGTCATCTTCACCTCGGACAACGGCCCGCACAAGGAGGGCGGCCCGCAGTATGATCCCGAGTTTTTTCAAGCCAGCGGGCCGTTGCGGGGGATCAAACGCAGCCTGACCGACGGAGGGATCCGCGTGCCGTTCATCGCACGCTGGCCGGGCAAGATCCGGCCCGGCGTCTCGAACCACGTGGGATACTTTGGCGATTTTCTGGCGACCGCTGCGGAACTGGCGGGCGTCGCGCCGCCGCCGGACCTGGACAGCATCAGCTTCGTGCCCACGCTGCTGGGGCGCGCAGCAGACCAGGCCAGGCACGACTACCTGTATTGGGAATTCTACGAGCGGGGCATCAGTCAAGCGGTGCTGTTGCAGGGTCGCTGGAAAGGGATTCGGCTGAAGTCCCTGACCGCGGCGCTCGAGTTGTACGACCTGGAGAATGATTTGGGGGAACAGCATGACGTGGCGGCGGAGCATCCCGACATCGTCGCCCGCATCGGCCGGATCCTGGAAACCGCGCGGGTGGACAACGAGTTTTGGAAGCTTCCGGCCCGCTGAAGCTGGATCTGGCCCAAGCTTCGACGTACAAAATTCCAGTTCGTTACGGCTCAACGCGCCCGCCGCGGTGCAGCAGACCGCGGCTGGTGGCGATGAAGCCGGCTTGGACCAGGATCCCCGCCAAGTCCGACGCGGCGGCTGCGGCGCCGTCAATTTTCGTGAGGAACAGCGGGCTGCCGGGGGCGGCGAGGCTGGCCAAGGTACGAGTTACCAGCGTCCGTCCGGGGCGCGAATGGCCGCGTCTGGGACCGAAATCGACCAGGCAGCGCAAGGGGCGGGTTTTCAGGTGCTCGCTGATCCGGTCGTAATGCTCGCGCCGGTCGGACGACTCGCGGATGAACGCCCGGATCGCCACGGCCTTGCCTTGCGGGTCGAGGCCTTTGTACACCACGGCGAACTGGCCCGCCCAGACCCGCGGCTGGTTGAACGCGTTGCGCTCGATCCGGCAAGCCTGCAACCGCGGGTCGCGGAACGCCACCCGCGGCTGCTGGACCATCGTGCTGAAGTGGGACGCCAGGGGCCAAGGCATGGGCGCGATCCTGCGAGCGCTGTCCTTCAACTCGTTCCGCGAGGGAGGGCTGCCGGTCCAAAGGGGATGACTTTCAAGCCGGGGACGCGAGAGAACTCGGCCACGTTGTCCGTCAGCAAGGACATGCCGTGCAGTCTTGCTGTAGCGGCGATGATCAGGTCGTGAGCTCCAATGACCTGGCCTTGCCCGATCAACTCCGCGTGCAGTTCTGCATGAACCCGTGCCACTTGTGTCGTGAAATCCAAGACCGTGATGCCAGCGAGGATCGCCTCGACAAACGCGGCTCGATTGGCTCGACGAGATTCGGTGTCAGCGCGGTGGACACCGACCAGCAGTTCGGACACCGTTACGGCACTGATAAACACCTCGTCGGTGGCCTCCCAGGGCGAAAGGTCCACCGGCGTCCGGGATCGCTCGAACGCGACGAAAACGACCGTGTCCACGATTAAGCCCATGGATCGCGATCCTCGGGCAATCCGCTACGAATCGCTCGCAGATCTTCCCCAAACGCCTCGGCGTCGTCGTCGAGCTTGGGGAGGCCCCGCAAAAATGCGTTCAGATCCCGGACTTGAAGGGTCGGCCGAGGCCCCACTGGGACGATACGGGCGATGATCTGGTCGCCGCGATTCACCTCGACCGTGACGCCTTCCGAAAAAACACGCTGTACGAGCCGGGAAAAACTCCGTTCAGCGTCGGCCAGAGCGATACGTTCCATACGGTGGTCCTCCCCAAGAACTTGTGCATGCACGATTATCGGCAATCCACATTACCGGCACACACCAACGACAACGATTCGCTAAGTTCCACAAGCGTTTCCAGCTCGGCGCGGTCGGCCCGATTCAGTTGCCCGTCAGTGTTGCGGTCCATCAGTTCTCGCAGACGCCGATCGGCCCGTGCGGGCAGCTTGAGGCTGCTCACCGATTCGACCCAATCAAGAGGGGCAGAAATAGCAGAGGACATGGCCTATGACTCCAGAATCCAAGCGAGCGATGGGCAGCCACCGATCTTCTACCCAATCATAACCGCTTCGCAGACGCGCGCCCAGCCGCTTACACGTAGGCGAGTCTCTCCGAGACTCGCATTCCGGTTTCGGAGAGACCGGACTCGTTCAGTAGCCGCGACGCGGCAAAATCGGGAACACTAATCGACGCTGATCGCCTCCAGACGCGGGTCCAGCTCCGACTGATGCGTGCTGGGCGGATCGGGTTCGGCACTTATCACTTGGCGGAGCACTTCCAGGAAATCGCCCCGAAACGGCAGGCGGCCGATCAGCAACTGGTACAGAATCACGCCTAAACTGTAGATGTCGCTGTGCGGTCCCACCGCCTCGCTTCGCCCGCGGGCCCGTTCCGGAGCCATGTAGGCCGGGGTGCCCACCAGGGCGCCGTTTTGGGTCGGCCCAGCGCAAGGTAAAGGCCGAGCACCTCGCTCGGCCTTCGGTTCGCCACCTGCAACGGCCCGCGTGGCTTTCCCCCGCGCAGCGGCCAGTTCAACGACTGCGGTAACGGGGCCGTTGCCAAAAGACTATGATTTCAAAACCCGCGTTATCGGCGGCTCCCGTTCACCGCTTTGTTCTGCATCATTCAATCGCCCTTCGTGGAAGAGTCGGCGCTTTGATCCACCCATTCGACGAGAGATTCAAATTCTTCATTATCTTTGGTGTACGATCGTAACAAGGATAGTGCATGTTCGGCGTCATTTAATGGTCGCGAATGCCGCACGATAATGCTCGTTGTGTTTCCATATTTGGGGCCCGGTTTCCTGACGACAGCGATCATTTGATCGTGATCGCCAGTAGGATCGGGTGAGAGCATAATCGTCAGCGATCGATCTTTAGCAAATTCTATCGCGAGCGACGGTTTGGAAGCAGAGTTATTCCAATCGAGCTGACGCAACTTATCTTCCACAACGCGAAAGCTTGCATCGCTGGCACTAATTGGCGAGCCCGTCGATTGTATTTCGTTACCGCCAGCTTCGATCCACTTCCAGTTGAGTCGGGGGTACTGCTTCTCCGATGCGACGTCGCCAGCAGGCTGGGATTGCTCCTTGGGCGGTTTCGTGTTCGAAGGAGCGTTGCTCGGTGCGCAGCCTGAGATGGAAGCGACCGCGAGAACAACGGATGGAACGAGAAGTCTCATGAGTGTGTGCAGATACTCTTTGAATGCAGAACGTTCCGGGTCACGCGGGCGGCGCGAGTGACCCATCCATCATTAACCGACGCGAACGCCGCCTCGCGTGCACCCGGTTGTTCGTCCGCACGGTTCGTCGGCGGGCGACCGTCGCCCAGTCGGCTGACAGTCATCTTACCGCACGGCCGATGCGGCGGCAATCACCAGGGCGGCGATCAACGCCGATGGCAATGAGGCAACCGTTTCGAATGAAAATGGCAAGCGAATTTCGGGCAAGGGAATGGGATTTCCTTTCCCCTCCCATTCCCTTGCCCCAAATTCGCTTGCCCACCTTCTTCTCCGTCGTGGCGATTCCGGGAAGGCGGTAGCGGGAAGGGCCGATCGAAGCCGACCGGCGATGGGAACGAACCCGGCTGACCAACGGAGTCTTTCAGCGGCCCCGGGGTCTGCGGACGAACGAACATGTTCAATCGGCGGCGACAGGACGACTCTCCATCCCGCGGGACGCAATCGCCGCTCGATTGCAACACATGGTTCGTCGCCCCGGTTCGTTGGCGGTCTTCCGCGAATGGGCGACCTTCGCCCATCCTGCCAGCAGTCATCATACAGCACGGCGGAAGTGGCGGCAATCATGAGTGCGGTGATCACGGCCGATGCCGATTCCGCGCCAAATTCAAGCAGGGGTGGCAAGGGAATTTTGGGCAAGGGAATTTTGGGCAAGGGAATTCTGGGCAAGGGAATTCTGGGCAAGGGAATTTTGGGCAAGGGAATTTTGGGCAAGGGAATTGGATTCCCGTTCTTATTCCGTTGCCCCACATTCCCTTGCCAGTCGTTTTCTCGGTCCCGGGGATTTTCGACAATGCGACAGCGGCAGGGGCTGGCCGAAGCCGAGCGGCGATGGGAACCGCAGATCTGGCTAATGGGCCGCAGCCGTCAGGTCTCGGTCTCGTTTTGGTGGACAGAAAAATGGATGACAGAAAAATGGGAACAGCCCCTGGTTCCGAAGATGCCATTTTTTTGTCATCAATTTTTCTGTCCAGTTTCCGACCCCTGGATTCCTGACAGATTGCCCCACGGCCTGTTTCTGTCGCAAGCGGGACGGTGTGGCCAACCGCAGACCGCCGGCAGGTCGAAGGATGCGAGCGGTGGAAGATGCGATAGCGGACAGGTCGTGTCGAAGCAAGCGCCGTCGGGAACCGGACACGCTGGCCAACGGAGCTATCAGCGGCCCCGGGTTCTGCGGACGAACTTCAATAATTAACCCGAGGTGACTGACTGATAAAATGTATATCAGCGGGATTATCACCTTGTCGGTAAATTTTATCACCAGGGGGAAAGTTTGCAAGCACCCCCAGTTTACATGCCGGTGATAAAAACTAAAATGCCCGAGTCGGGTTTGTCGTGGCCATTTCGTGAAACGCGTCCGAGGGGATCAGCCATGAGCGTCATGGAATTTCAGCGGCGATTGTGCCAAGCGAAGTATCCCGCCAACGATCGGAAGTGTTTTCCGCTGTGGATTCGCCGCTATGCGGAGTCGGTGACCGAGGAGGGCGGTCGGTTGCCTGTGTCGCTTGCGTCTGTCAAGGCGTTTTCCCGGTCCTTGCTGGCGTCGAAAACGCCGGCTTGGCAACGGCTGCAAGCTGTGCGGGCCGTGGAGGCGTATCGCGACGTGGTGCTCGGCACGGCGGAACCCTGCTTGGGCGAGGCCCGCCAGGTTCTGCAGAGACTTGCCGCCGATGAGCGCAACGCTGCCGTCGTCGGCGCGACAGGGGCTTCGCGGCCGGGGACGGAAGACGAACTTCAGCTGGTCGGCAAGATCGATCCGCACGAGCCGCAATGCCTGCAGCAGTTGCGGCGGGAGATGCGTGTGCGGCGGAAAGCGTTGGAGACGGAACGGGCTTACGCGAGCTGGGTCGGCCGGTTCATCCGCCATTGCGGCAGCGAGGATCTGCGGCAGTTTGGCGGGCAGGAAAAGGGGATAAGTCCAATATTCCGCCCACATTCTTCCGCATAATTGGACTTATCTCCTCCCCCTTTTCCCTCCAGGCTTCGACGTACAGAATTTCCTATCAGTTTACGGCTCAACGCGCCCGCCGCGGTGCAGCAGACCGCGGCTGGTGGCGGTGAAGCCGGCTTGGACCAAAACGCCCGCCAAGTCCGACGCGGCGGCGGCGGCGCCGTCAATTTTTGTGAGGAACAGCGGGCTGCCGGGGGCGGCGAGGCTGGCCAAGGTACGAGTTAACGTTTCCCGTGCGGCGGTCCGCTGCGGCTCGACCTCGGGCAGGAACGTCAGCAGCTGTTGGCCCGTGCGTCCCAGGTAGCCGATCAGGCGGCCTTGGCGGTGTACGACCCGAGCGCCGGCGGCGCGTTGCGGGCGGGCGTTGCCGCTCTCGTTGGCCGGCCAGGCCAGCGCCGCGCCGTAGGGGTTCGCCGGATCGGTGGCGGCCAGCACCAAGCCGCGATCGTCCGGAGCCTGGTCGTCCTCGGGCTCGCGGAGCCGTTCGCTGGCCCCGGGGGCGGCGAATTGCGCAGCGCCCAGTCCGGCGACGAAATATCCGCGCCGCACGCGGCCGCTCTCCTCCATCGCCTTGAGCACCGGATACAGGCCCGCAAACCCGCCGCCGATGTTTTCCGCCGCCACCATTTCGCGCGTGAGGATTCCGTAGCGGCGGATCAACTGCATGGCCAGGGCGGTCTGCCGTTCCGTCGCACTGAACGCGGGGCCGCCGGGTCGAGCTAACAGCGTCCAACGCCCTTCGGAGCCGGGCGTTTTCGATAGCCGCCGGGAGCGGAAGGCTCGGCGGTTGGACGTCGAGGATCGGCTGGTGCGCCGCGGGCCGCGGCGCAGCGAACGCAGCGGAGCCAGCGTGTCGTTGGTCAACTCGCCAGCCCACACCATCTGCCACAGCGCGGCCAATACGTCGTTGCGAAAACCACCGATGGCGGCGGCGATGTCGTCGAAGAACAGGGCGCCGCGTTCGGCCAGCAACTGGCGGATGCGCCCGGTCAGTTCGCCCGCCGCCGGTTCCGCCGCCACGGTCAGCTTGGGGTAGTGATCGGTCAGGTACAATGCGATCCGCCCGTCGTCCGGCCCGAGACCTTCGCAGCCCCGCCAGACAACCTCGCCCGCCGCACACAATTCGTCCAGATCGCTGGGCCGATAGCCGTCGACTCGCTGCGGCAGAATATGCTGTTCCAACGCGGAGGCCGGCAGTGCCGCGCCCTGCAATTGTTCGACGGCGTCCAGCAGGGCGTCGAGTCCCGAGCGCGGCTGCGTCAGGCCTTGCCAGCGAGCCAGGAACCGGGCCAAGGCTTCGGGCGCTACGGGCTCGACCTGCCGGCGAAGCTTGGCCAGCGAACGCCGTTTGAGCATCCGCAGGACTTCGGCGTCCACCCACTCGCGGCCGTGACCTCCCGGCAGGAACTCGCCTTCCAACACCCGGCCTCGCGCGGCCAGCCGCAGCAGCGCCGTGCGAATCGGCGCGACTCCCACACCGAATCGAGCCGCAATGTCTGCGGCGTGAAACGGCACATGCGTTCGGGCATACCGCGAGACGAGGTCGCCCAGCGGGTCTTCGACGCAGGCCAGAAAGGCATCCGGCAGTCCCGGCGGCGGCACGATCCCCAACGCGTCCCGAAACCGGGCCGCATCCTCGGCGGCGGCATACCGTGTCTCGCCGCCGATGGGAAACTCGATCACCCGCCGGGCCGCCGTCAATTCGCCCAGCCAGAGGTCCAACTCGCCAGAGGCCACCGCGGCCGTATCGCAACGAGCCGCCAATTCGTCCCGCCGCAAATCGCCGATCTTCAGCAGCAGATCATGCAGGCCGTCGGCATGGCGGACAGGATACCGGGTGCCGAGTTGTTGCAGTTCCCCGGCCAGCTCATCGACCGCGGTCGCGTCCAGCAGCTCGCGGAGTTCGGCGGCGCCGAGCAATTCTCGTAATTGAGCATGATCCAGGGCCAACGTCTGCGCTCGCCGTTCCGCCAACGGCGCATCGCCGTCATAGAGAAAATTGCCGACATAATTGAACAGCACCGACGAGGCGAACGGCGAGGCGGTCTTGGTCTGGACCGACCGCACTTGGATCGCGCGCGACTGGACATCCCGCAGCACGCCGACCAGGCCCTTGAGGTCGAACACGTCGCGCAGGCATTCGCGGTAGGTTTCCAGCACGATCGGAAAATCGGGATAGCGGGTGGCGACCGCCAGCAGATCGGCCGAACGGCGGCGCTGTAGCCACAGCGGCGTGCGGTGACCGGGCCGCCGTTTGGGCAACAGCAGGGCACGGGCCGCGTTTTCCCGAAAGCGGGCAGCGAACAGAGCCGTCGTGCCCAGTTCGCGGACGACCTGGTCTTCGACTTCATCGGGCGCCGGGAAAAACCACTCGGCGGGCGGCGGAGCGTCGGTTTCGGGCAGCCGGAATACGATCCCGTCGTCGCACCACAACAGGTCCACTTCGCCCGGCGTCTCTTCCCGCAGCCGAGCGGCCACGGCAGTCGCCCAGGGGGCGTGAACCCGCGCCCCGAACGGCGACAGGATGACGATCCGCCAGTCGCCGACTTCGTCCAAGAAACATTCCAGAATGATCGTCCGGTCGCTGGGCACGTCGCCCGTCGCCTGGACTTGCTGGTGCAGATAGTCCAGCAGGTTGCGGGCGGCGCGGCGGTCCAGTCCGTGACCCTCGATCAACGACGCTTCGGCACGATCGCGCGGCTGGCGGACCAGCCGTCTGGCCAGTTCGCCGATCGCTCGCCCGAATTCCGCCGGACGCCCCGGCCCGTCGCCTTTCCAAAACGGCATCTTGCCCGGCTCGCCCGGCGCCGGCGTCACCAGCACTCGATCGTGGGTGATGTCCATCACGCGCCACGAGGAAGCGCCCAGCAAGAACACGTCTCCGGCATGCGTCTCGAACACCATCTCTTCGTCCAACTCGCCGACGCGGCTGCCCTTGCCATCGGCGTCCGCCAGATACACGCCGTACAGTCCCCGGTCGGGGATCGTCCCGCCGTTCAGAATCGCCACCCGTTGTGCGCCTTGTCGCGGCGCCACGTGGCCTGCGATTCGGTCCCAATTGATCCGTGGTCGCAACTCGGAAAAGTCGTCTGACGGATACCGGCCGGCGAGCAGGTCCAGGATGTTCTCGAACGTGGCTCGCGGCAGATCGGCGAACGGGGCCGCGCTGCGAACGAGCGCATACAGCGTATCCACGGCGATGTTGCCTTCGGAAATGATTGCGACCAGCTGCTGGGCCAGCACGTCCAGCGGATTGCGGGGATAGAAAGTCTCTTCGACATGGCCGTTCATCATCCGCTCGGTGGCCGCCGAACAGGCCAGCAGATCGCCTCGGTACTTGGGGAACACGATCCCCGTCGAGCGGGCGCCCACCTGGTGCCCGGCCCGGCCGATCCGCTGGATGCCCGAAGCGATGGACGGCGGCGATTCGATCTGGATCACCAGGTCCACCGCGCCCATGTCGATGCCCAATTCCAGCGACGACGTGGCGACGATGGCGGGTAACTGGCCGCGTTTCAAGCGGTCTTCGATCTGCAGCCGCGTGTCCTTGGCGATCGAGCCATGGTGGGCCAGCGCCAATTCTTCGCCCGCCAGTTCGTTCAGCGACGCGGCCAGCCGT